>Ga0187849_1000264_pt1 | contig 75868 bp, 56 predicted proteins | sample June2016WEW_4_10_2_FD_132412 | JGI IMG/M metagenome (GOLD analysis project Ga0187849, IMG submission 132412) | Peatland microbial communities from SPRUCE experiment site at the Marcell Experimental Forest, Minnesota, USA - June2016WEW_4_100 | ecosystem: Environmental > Terrestrial > Soil >... | reverse complement strand
ACCTTGTACGCCCGAGTGGTCTTCACCTTTTCTGATGGTCACCTGAGCGTGGAATCGATAGGCGGCAAGGTGCATGTCCCGGCTACCGGCACATGGCCGGGCTCATGCGCCGTGCCCGCCGAATTGTTGAAGCGCCTCACGCGGGCGCTGCCGGAGGAGGACCCGCTCCAATTAAAGGCCACTGACAATCAGTTCACCGTCTCTCGCCTCATTCTGCCTTGCGAATGCCGCGCGACTTCCGAGGCCGCGCCGCAGCTTTACGGAGAACTGATACCGGCGAATCTTACCCTTCACGAAATGTTGAAGTTATGTGACCAGCACCCGGCTGAGGCGATTGAAGCTGCGGGCCTTGCACCCGCGGTCGCAGCAGCCCAACAGAAGGTCGATAGTATTCTCAGGCGGGCGGCAACCGTGCTCCAGCCGTACGGCGTTACCGAGGAAGAGCTAATGGCACTTGTCGAGAAACATGCGGCGGATACGGGCTGTGCGTTTCAGGACGCGGACAAGAGTGTTATTAAGCGTGTTGCTGAAGCGTGGTCGCTGCTCGCCCCTCTGGGCATAGAGGCGGGTGAGATTAAGACACTAGTCGATGCGTCGATCAGGAACGCTTGGAAACGGTGAATGTCAATCTTTTGCCCGATGCAAGGGGTGAGACCTGACTGCCGACCCTCTGCGCTTATGGAAAACGCAGTTACGCAACAACCGAGAGGTTAAAGGTGGCCGACGCTCAGCAAAAGGTTACGTGGGAAGACTTGGCCGGGGCGGCCGAGTCGATGTTCGACATCTGGTTGGCGGGTTCGGAAGTGGAGTGGGCCAAGGCGGCATGGGGGGTTCCTGAGAGGAAGGGGCTCTCTGCGTACTCCGGTGACATCGAGCGCACCAGGGTGTTGGTTCGTTTCCTGGCTCTGGCCGTGATGTACCGAGAGTTCTGCCACGCCTCAGGTCTCGAAGAAGGCAATGAACCGCTGTACGGAGACTGGGCGGAAACGCTGGAGATTAGCCCGCTCCGTCTCGGCCAACTGGTTGGTTCCGAGTTCGAGGTCTCCGAGACGTCCGAGTATGACCTGCGCGAGCACGCCTTGAGCAATCTCGTAAACCATGTCCGGGGAGAAGTCTTTAACGCGCTCGTTGAGGGCTTCGGGTCGATTTCATATCTCTTTGCTTCGCTGTGGGTCACGCCCAGGGCCGGTATTGACCCCGCGGACCTTGACGACGAGACGCTCAATGAAGCGCTCAATGACGAGCTTACGGGCGAGAAACTGGAGGGGTTTGCTTGGGTGGAGCAGGGAATGCCCAGCGTATCGTGGTAGGTCCGCCGCACCAGACACGCTCCTGAACCGAGCAGAAGGTGGGTCATAGAAAGTAAATGCCGGACTATAAGAAGAAGCTCATTGAGGTGGCGCTGCCGCTGGAGGCGATCAATATCGCATCGGCGCGGGAGAAATCCATTCGGCATGGGCACCCAAGCACGCTGCACCTGTGGTGGGCGCGGCGGCCGCTTGCGGCGGCGCGTGCGGTGATCTTCGCGCAGATGGTCGATGACCCGTCAGCGCATCCGGACATATTCAAGACCGAAAAGGCGCAGGAGAAAGAGCGCCAGCGCCTCTTCTATATTATCGAGGACCTCGTGCTGTGGGAGAACACTACGAACGAGGCCGTTCTCGAGGAGGCGCGCACCGAGATTCGTCGCTCCACGGGTGGCAACCCCCCGCCCGTGCTCGATCCGTTCTGCGGCGGCGGCAGCATCCCCCTCGAGGCGCAGCGTCTCGGGCTGGAGGCTCACGCGTCGGACCTCAACCCGGTCGCCGTCCTCATTACCAAGGCGCTCATCGAGATCCCGCCGAAGTTCGCAGGCCGCCCTCCAGTGCACCCGGATGCGCGCCTGGGCATCGGCGCGACGGGAGCGTGGAAGGGCGCAGCCGGACTCGCTGAGGATGTTCGCCGCTATGGGGCGTGGATGCGACACGAGGCGGAGGGGCGGATTGGCCACCTTTATCCGAAGGTTCGCTTGGCGAAGGAGCAGGGAGGCGGCGAAGCAACGGTCATCGCCTGGCTCTGGGCACGAACCGTTACATGTCCGAACCCGGCGTGCGGCGCGCGCATGCCCCTCGTCCATTCGTTCGCGCTCTCGACGAAGAAGGGCAAGGAGGCCTGGGTGGTCCCGGTGGTAGATCGATCTGCCCGGACGATCTCGTTCGCAATCGATGGTCCGCACGGAAACGCCCCTGACGGCACTGTGAATCGGCAAGGGGCTCACTGTATCGTCTGTCAATCCCCTGTCCCGTTCGAGCACGTTCGATCTGAGGGCCGGGCAAAACGGATGGGCGAACAGCTCATGGCCATCGTCGCCGAGGGCCATCGCGGTCGCACCTACCTGCCGCCGGTTGCCGAGCATGTGCGCGTGGCTGAATCCGCCGTCTCGGAGTGGGGGCCCGAGGAAGAGCTCCAAGGCAAGCTAACCGTTAACGCCTATCTATACGGCATGACACGGTTCCGCGACCTCTTCACGCCGCGACAGCTAGTCGCACTCACGACTTACAGCGACCTGGTTGGCGAAGCTCGGACACGCATCTATCACGACGCCCTTGACGCTGGCCTCTCCGACGACCCGACACGTCTCCACGCAGGCGGCGCAGGTGCCGTCGCCTATTCGGAGGCTATCGCCACCTACCTCGGGCTCGGGGTGAGCCGGCTTGCGGACATCTCATCGTCCCTGTCGGTCTGGAGCCCAGGGCGAGACCAGCAGAAGACGACGTTTGCGCGACAAGCCATCCCGATGGTTTGGGATTTCGCCGAGGCGAATCTGTTCGGCGATGCGGCCGGCGACTTTGCGATCACCATGAATAGCATCGGTCGTGTGGTAGATGCGGCTCAGGCCAGAGGCATGGCACTTGCGCGCCAGGCAGACGCGACCACCGCCGCGAACGTCGGGTTCGCACCCCTTGTCTCGACGGATCCGCCTTACTACGACAACATTGGCTACGCTGACTTGTCGGATTTCTTCTACGTCTGGCTCCGTCGCTCGCTTGGGTCTATTCACCCTGACCTGTTCGGCACAGTTCTCACGCCCAAGTCTCAAGAACTCGTCGCCACGCCCTACCGCTTCGACGGGAGCAAGGCGAAGGCCGAGAGGTTCTTCGAGCGCGGGCTTCGCGAGGTCTTCGAAGGCATCCGCGCCGTCGCCCATCGCGACTACCCAGTCACCATCTACTACGCGTTCAAGCAGACGGAAACGGACGATGATCTGGAAGGCGTCCAAGCGATCGCCTCAACGGGTTGGGAAACTATGCTCCAGGCACTCCTACGCTCGGGTTTCTCGGTCGACGGGACCTGGCCCATGCGGACTGAACGTGGAGGCCGGGCGTTGTCGATCGGCACGAACGCACTGGCGTCGTCCATCGTTCTGGTGTGCCGGCCTCGGGCCGCCAACGCTGGCATCACGACGCGTAAGGATTTCGTGGCCTCCCTGAAGAGCGAACTGCCCGAGGCGCTCCGGACGCTCCAGCACGGAAACATCGCGCCGGTGGATCTTGCTCAGGCGTCCATCGGACCAGGAATGGCGGTCTTCAGTCGCTACGCCAAGGTCCTCGAGCCAGATGGCTCGCCGATGCGCGTCCGGACCGCGCTTGCCCTGATCAACCAAGCCCTCGACGAACTGCTCGCCGAGCAGGAAGGCGAGTTCGACGCCGATACCCGCTTTGCGATCGCCTGGTATGAGCAGTTCGGCCTCAAAGAGGCCGAGTATGGCGTCGCCGAGGTCCTCACCAAGGCGAAAGTCACGTCGATCGGCGGGCTGGTCGAGGCGGGGATCGTTGCCGCCGGTCGCGGTCGCGTTCGTCTTCTGGCGCGGAGCGAATACGACCCTCACTGGGACCCGACCACGGACACTCGTCTCCCCGTCTGGGAAGCGACTCAGCGGCTTGTTCATGCGCTTCTGGGTGGCGGCGAAGGGGCGGCGGCTGAGCTACAGGCGAAGTTGGGCGGCCTCGGTGAGCAGGCTCGCGACCTCGCATACCGGCTTTACCAGGTGGCCGAGCGAAAGGGCTGGACCGACGAGGCCCGCGCCTACAATGCCCTCGTCGTTGCCTGGCCAGACCTTCTGCGCGGCGCGGAGCGGGTTCGCGCGGCACAACCGTCGCAGCCAAGCCTCGGACTCGAGTAGGTAGGGGGAGCGCGCGTGGCCGTCACGAACAAGGAGCGAGTCGGGCGGATGCTCGACGTGCTCGCACTCGGGCTCCGACCGGTCGTCGATGAGGAATTCACCAAGGCATACGGCAAGGCTTGGGTGTCCGTGGTTCTGGCGAAGAAGGAGATGGACACCGGATCGGTTGGCTCGGCTGATCCGAACGATCCGCAGTTCCTCCTGAACACGGTCTTCTTTCACTGGAGGGAGACCCTCGGCAAGACACTCGGCGTGGCGGAGCGCAACTACGTCGCCGAGTTGCGTGAGACACGCAACCGCTGGGCGCACGCGGGCGCAAAGCCCTTCTCGACTGACGACGTGTATCGAGCCTTCGACACGGCGGAACGGCTCCTCCGCGCGGTCGCCGCCCCGCAGTCGGACGACCTCATGAAGGCGAAGCTCGCCGTGCTTCGCGAGTCCATCGAGGCGCAGCAGAAGAGCCGCGAGCGGGCCACGGCTTCAGCTCCCGTTGCCGCCGAACCGGCCAAGGGGCTGCCGGGCTGGCGTTCGGTCGTGGTCCCGCACCACGACGTAGCCGCCGGCTCCTACCGACAGGCGGAGTTCGCCGCCGATCTTGCCCAGGTCGCGCGCGGCGAGGGCGTCAAGGAGTATGTCGATCCGCGTGAGTTCTTCGCCCGGACATACATCACCGAAGGTCTGCGCCTCTTGCTCGTGGGTGCGCTGAGGCGACTGTCGGGCTCGGGTGGCGAGTCGGTCGTTGATCTTCAGACGACCTTCGGCGGTGGCAAGACGCACTCGATGCTGGCGCTCTGGCACATCGCTGATCCGGCGGTTGATGTTGCCCATCTGCCGGGGCTCGAGCCCGTCCTCGCAGAAGCCGCCGTGGCCACGCTTCCGAAAGTCGCTCGCGCCGCTCTGGTCGGGACCTGGGTTTCTCCGGTAACGCCGCGCGTTGTGGGCGGCACAGAGATCCGGACGCTCTGGGGCGAGCTTGCCTGGCAACTCGGGGGCGAAGCCGGCTTCGCGCGCGTCGCGACGGCGGATCGTGAGGGCGTTCCGCCGGGAGCGGAGGCGTTGCGCGATCTGCTCGCGGCACAAGCTCCCGTCGTCGTGCTCATAGACGAGTGGGTGACCTATGCCCGCCTCCAATGGGGCAAGGACACGCTTCCAGGCGGCACTTTCGACGCGGCCCTCTCGTTCGCCCAGCAGCTCACCCAGGCGATCGACCAGGTGCCCGGCGCGCTGCTCGTCGTTTCCCTTCCTTCCTCGGCCATCGAGGTCGGCGGCGAGGGCGGCCAGGGCGCGCTCGCCGCCCTCAAGCACGTCCTCCATCGTGTCGACGCACCCTTCCGGCCGGCAGCGGCACAGGAGTCCTTCGAGATCGTCCGCCGTCGTCTGTTCGAGCCGATCGGCTCCGATGACGCGAGGAATCGCGATGAGGTCGTCCAGCGCTTCTCCGAGCTATACGCCCAGCACGTCGGCGTCTTCCCGTCCGACACGAAAGAGAAGGCATACCTCGAGCGCCTAAGGAACTGTTACCCGATCCATCCGGAGCTGTTCGACCGGCTCTTCGACGATTGGAGCACTCTCGAGCGGTTCCAGCGGACGCGCGGCGTCCTCAAGCTGATGGCTGCCGTCGTCCATGCCCTCTGGGAGAAGCAGGACCCCAACCTGCTCATCCTGCCGGCCGCGATCCCGCTCGACGACACGCTGGTCCTGTCGCAGCTCACTCAGTATCTCGATGACAACTGGACGCCGATCATCGAGAGCGACGTTGATGGCGTGTCTTCGCTGCCCCTCCGCCTGGACCGCGAGAACGCTGGCACCTACGGGCGCTATTCCGCGGCTCGGCGCGTTGCGCGGACAGTGTTCCTGGGCTCAGCGCCGTTGCCGGCGGCTGCGAACAGGGGCATTGACGACAAGCGGATACTCCTTGGCTCAGTTCAGCCTGGCGAGCAACCTGCCACGTTCGGCGACGCCCTCCGCAGGCTGGCCGGCCAGGCCACGTTCCTCTTCGAGCAGGGCGGCCGCTACTGGTATGCGACGCAGCCGTCTGTCAATCAGCTCGCGCGCGACAGAGCCGACCAGCTCAAGGGAACCGATCTCGTGGCCGTGGAAGTCGAGCGGCGGCTCAAAGTCGCGCTGTCCGATCGCGGGCCTTTCGCGCGGGTCCATCCGTCGCCGAAGGGCGGCTCGGACGTGCCGGACGAGGAGGAGGTCGCACTCGTCGCCCTCGGCCCGGAGTATCCGCACGACCCCAAGGCATCCGAGTCGAAGGCGGCCCAGGCCGCGAAGGCGATCCTCGGCTCGCGAGGCGCTGGCGACCGGACGAACCAGAACATGCTCGTCTTCCTCGCGCCAGACCCTCTCCGCCTTGCCGAGCTGACTGACGCGGCGGGCCAGTACCTGGCTTGGAAGTCGATCTGCGACGACGGGGAGGCCGGAAAGCTGAACCTCGATTCCTACCAACGGGGCCAGGCCCGCAGCCAGCGCGATGCCGCCGACGAGACAGTCCGCGTCAGGGTGGGGGAGACGTACATCTGGTTGTTGGTGCCGGAGCAGGCGGATGGCACGGCCAAGGTCAGCCTGCGGACCGTCAAGTTCAGTTCGGGGCCAGACCCGCTCGCGATCCGGGCGGGGGCGAAGCTTCGCAACGAAGAGCTGCTCATCGTCAAGCTCGGGGGCGTCAATCTGCGGCTTGCGCTCGACCAGAGGCTCCGCACTTACTGGGATGCGCATCACGAGGTCGGGCTACGGGAGCTCTGGTCGTGGTTCGCGCGCTACGTGTATCTGCCGCGGCTGCGCGATGTGTCCGTGCTTGAAGGAGCCGTCCGTGACGGGGCTGGCAACATCCTCTGGCGCAGCGAAACCTTCGCCTACGCAGCCGCCCGGGAGGAACCTGGGGGGTATCGGGGCGTCGTGGCGGGTCGGGTGGCAGACACGCCAATCACGTCGACCAGCCTGATCGTCGATGGCTCCCTGTTGCCAGAAGTCATCCAAGGACCTCCGCCGCCCCCTCCACCTCCGCCGCCTCCCCCAGCCAAGGGCGTCCATCGCTTCAGCGGGGAGGTGGTCCTGGCGGACCCTTGCACGCCCTTCCCGGAGTTGGAGAAGCTGGTCAAGGAGATCATCGGTCCTCTGGCAGCGCAGACGGACGTATCGCTCACAGTCCGCGTCGAGATAGAGGCGAGCCACGCAGGGGCCTCCGGTTTCTCAGACAAGACGATCCGCGATGTCTCCGAGAACGCCAAGACACTCCGGCTGCGCAAGTTCGACTTCGAGAAGTAGCGGCCAGCCACAGACACCTTGGGCTGACACTGGCCGGCACGGCTGCGCACGTGTTCGCATCCGGTGGCAGTGTCACGACGCCCCGGACTCGCCCCCCAGCTTGCTGTCGTCTCCCTCTCGGCGCCGCCGGATTAGCAAGGCTCGGGAAACGCCTGTGGCGTGGATGTAGCTCACCAAGTTCAGGACGCCCAGCGCAGTCCAAACGAGCAGGCACGTAAGAACTCCGACAAGTGCGCGTGCCCAACCTGTCGAAGCGTCTTGGCCGAACGCTATCGCCGCCACGGACATCAGTATGGTGGTGACCCCGAGCCCTGTGACGAACCAGAATGGGAAGAGCTGACCTTCCATGCCCCCGTACTTCTGTGTCGCCTTGTCCATCAACGCTATGAAGTCGTCATCTAAGAAAGCCACCACGACCGCAAGGGCGGCTATGACCACGCCGACGAGAGCTGTTGCCACGGCAAGGCCGGCGGACGTGAGCCCGGTCAGCGCGGGCCGCAGTTCGGTGTCTGGGACGAAGTAGATCGCGGCAGCGCCTGCAGCCACAGCGATCCAGAGGTCCCAGGACAGGACAACCTTGGACCGAAACCGGATCGTGCTGGCCACGAGACCCGCAACGGCAGGGCGGTGGTCGCCTTTCAATGGATCGACCTCAGCTTTGCCTTCAGGGCCGCCCAAATCGTGTTCGAGTCGTCTGTCGGCTGCTCCTGCAGGCTGTCAGACCTGAGGCGCTGTCCGGAGGTCCAGCGGCTCTCCTGCTCCCCGCGCAATCCTGTCGCTGCCATCGCGCCTTGCCCTTCAAGGCTGATCTGCTGGAACGCCCCACCGATCCACGCTGCACCCACGTTCAGCCCCGCTCCTGGCGACGCCTTGACCGTCACATCGACCGACTCCGCGTCGGTTTGGAGGACGAGTTCTCGGAGGGCGCCTGCATCCTCCACCCACCCAGGGTTCGGGTTCTTGACGATGGCATGGAGTCTGGTCACGCGTTCGACCGAGGCGGCCCACTCCGAAAGCGAGGCGGGGTCCCCGAGCGGCTCCACGGTCGCGATCAAGCCGCTCTCCCCAAGGAGGCTGTGGAACGCTCCAATGAAAGACTGGCGTCTGATGAGGGCCCCGCGCTCTTCGAAAGCTATGAGTTCAGTCGTGGCATCGATCACGAAATGCGAGAAGAAGGTCTCCTCGGCCAACGCGACGGCGGTGACGAAGTCCTTGGTCGTCTCGTCATACTCGGTCCGCTCCTCAGCTCCCTCGTGGGTGAAGCCAAGCTTGCCGAGAATGAACTGGCCATCGGCGTCGATTGGACGCGAGCAGCGCCATGTGCGGCCGTAGCGCGAGACCGTCTTGTCCGGGTCCAGGGCAAGCAGAAGATCGGGGGCGAAGTCGATGCTGCCCATAAGCCGCCTCTGCGGCTCCCTTGTTATCTTGGCAAAGAAGACGGTTCGCCGCGGCATCGACACCCCCCGTGGTGACCTGATGCGGTTGGATCATGCTCAAGCTACCACCTCATACCTGTGGACGGGACCCACTTGAGTTCGTGATAGCGGAAATGGGCGATGTCGACCTCGACGAGCTGCCCGGCGGCCCGGAATGATGGGTGGCGGCGTCGGGAGAGCTCGGGGGGACCGGGTTCGCGTCATTGAGCTAACGACGACAACACGGCGTCGCTCATCCCGGACTCGTCGGTCAGCCTGATCGCGCACTCGTCTGGCGGTCGTTGCCCGACAGTCGTTCTCGCTCGCCAAACTTGACAGGCTGCGCCTTCTGCTGACGGTCCGTGCGTCGTGAAGCGCACCCCGCGCTTCCCAATGCGGAGACCTCAGATGACTACTTCCACCCGGGTTGCCCGCTGGCTTGCCGCGGCAATCCTTTGGGCGATAGTCCTCGCCTTGGCCGTGGGCTCGCTCCGGGCACTCATCGACTCACCTGTGGGGCCATTCCTGCCCCTCGTTCTCCTGCTGCTCGCCTCCTACGGCCTGCGTGCGGTCGGTCGGGCCTTCAGTGGGAGCGCTGGGTCTGGGGACGGGACCACCCGGCTCACGGACCTCTTCGCTGCGTTCTTCGGCTGGCTCGTTGGGAGCGGCGGTCACTCTGTCGATCCGAATGCCCCACGGCCCATCCGCTACTACAGCAAGAAGGCTTCGACCTGGCGAACCGAGTTCAGCGACGGCACCGTCGAGCGACGCGAGAACCCGGTGGGGTTGCTGAGGCCGCGCCGGGGCGAGCCCGATGACGAAGACCTCTGCCGCTTCGCCAACGGCATCGCCCGAGTAGCACTGGCCAATGTCATCTCCCACGGCCTGGAGTCGGAGGTCCGTGCGGTCACCAAAGCCCCGCCCCCTCCCGAACGGGTGGTCAAGCGCGACCCGAAGACCGGGGCCGAGACGGTGAGCTTCGTCCCGGTGCGGCGTTATCCCAAGGCTGAGACGGCCCGCTGTGTCATCAAGGCCGCCGTCACCATCCCGGACCGCTACCACGCCGTCATCTTCGACTTCGAGAGAGCCGAGGTGTCCAACGAGATCTGGAAGCGTCTGCACGACCCGAGAAACTGGATCGAGTCGCTGGCTTCGCGCCTACCCGGCATGACCGTGGATCAGCTCGACGAATGGCTGGTCGTCGATGATGAACGGATCGCCGGCGATCCGGTGCTGGGCCGCATCCCTGGCATAGCGATCACTCTGGCTCACGGAGCAGCCCGCATCCCGAAGGAGTCCGATGTCGAATACGGCGAGCCGCAGGACGATCCCTCCGACCCCTTCTTCTCTTCCCCCTTTGGGAGAGGCGGGCCATGAGCGCCCGCGATCGCGCCCGCCTCCGGAGCGGGGTGCCTGATCCGGTGCTGCCCCAGCAACCACGGGTTTCGCGGATCGGCAAACCGGCCTTGCTAATCGAGTCGCCCGAGTATGGGCGGCGAAAGGTGGCCCGCCAGCTCTACCACGCCGGCAAGCAAGACGGCACGGTATGGGAAGGCAAGAGCCCTGCGGAGATAGACAAGGCATTCCGGGACGCGATGGTGGCCTGGGGTCGCCAGCGTAGCCGCGAGGTGCGAGTGATCGTGCTGCCCGATGGCCGCTACCAGGTGGATCTCCTGGCCCCGCTGGAGCCGATCCCGTCGATTGCCTCCTTCAGCCCAGTCGTGGGTCCGCTCCTCGCCGAGCACCGAGACAACCTCCGGTTGGTGGTGGGCGTCTCGAACGGCGGTGCGCCGGTTGTCTCGGACGCCGAAGCCTGGCCGCACGCGATCATCGGCGGCTCGACCTACGGCGGCAAGTCCATCCTGGTCGGCTCGTTGCTGTCGCAGCTAGCGGCCAAAGACCCAGCAACCGTGCGCATTGCCCTGGCGGACATGTCTCGGGTCGAGATGCCCCTCTATGAGCGTCTGCCGCACGCTATCGCCCCATGTGCGGGCAGCGTCCTTCAGATCCTCGAGCTGGCCCAGCGAGTCGAGACGGAGATGACGCTGCGCGCCAGGCTGATGGAGGCCGATCTTCGGGTCGTGCGCCCCGACGGCTCGGTCTTCGATACGGCCAATCGGCCGCGAGACCTCGTTACCTGGAACGAGTGGGTGCGAAGGATCGGTGCCCCTGACCTGGCCCTGCCGCACCTGATCTTCGTCGCCGATGAATGGAAGCAGGCCATGGACGGCAGCGACGAGGCCAAGCAGCTCGTGAGGGTGGTCAGCCGGCTGATGCGCCTGGGCCGCAAGTTCGGCATTCGCGTCTGGCTGATCGCGCAGGAGCCCAAGAAGGGCGCTGATGGGACGACCACCTTCCCTGACGACATCATGGCCAACGCGGCGGCCCGCATCGCCATGGCCTACGCCGCGACGCCGCTGGTGTGGCAACTCGTGTTCAACAACCAGCGCTCGCTCAACCCGAGTGATCGAGATCCGATCGGGGACCTTGCGTTGCTCAAGGCCCCTGACGGCACTGTGCCTCGAGGTCGGGCGATGATGCTCTCTCCCACGGCTCAGGCGACGCCATTCCAGGGCCTCTTTCTTGATCCGGGCCCAGACCGCGACGACCTCTCCTCGGCGCTTTCGCGCTTCGTGGATCAGGCCGCGAGAAGAGCGAAGCTAAGTCCCGGCGCACGACTTCTCAGCGAGCGGGGCCTCTCTCTTCGAGCGCCGATGAGCCGGATCGAGATCGTTCTTCGTCCGGGCGGGCCGACCGAGCTGCGGGTCATCGGTGGAGCGGAGTTTGGAGTCGCCGTGGGTGACCCCCCGAATGGCGCCTCAGACGATGAGCGCGAGCCGGGCGGGGACGGCAGCCTCAAACCGGATCAGGAGCTGACCGAGTCAGACAGCGCGGCCGAGCCCGAGAACCGCGACCCCGCCGACGCTTACCGTCCGCCTGTCCTTACCCAGGCCCAGATCACCCCACTGTCGATCGAGGTGGCGGCGCGACTCGTCTTCGCTCTTTACCGCCCTGGCGATCGCGTTTCTCTGGACGGCCTGACCGAGCGGATGCGCGCCCACGGTCTCGGAGTGCGGCGGCAGCGGCTGGTTGAGGTGCTAACGAAGCTTTCGAGGTGGGGTTTCCTGGAGCTCTCCGCGGACGGAAGCCGGACCTTGGCCGGCTCGTGGGCCAACACTCAGGAGCTCATCAGCCGAATCGCCGCGGCCGAAGAAGAAGGAAACCCTGAGCCGCAAGTCGAGGCGTCGGACTGGGGCGCGGATCTTGACGACGAGGGCGGCGAGAAGGGAACTCACGATGCGTGATGCGCTGGATTCTTCGAGTAGTGCTCTGGGGCCTCTTTCGCCCGCAAGTGGCCTCGCTCCCTCGTGGCCAAACGCTCCTGAGCTGTCATACGAGGAGGCAGAGCTGCTTATCTTTCTCCGGTCTCGGTTTGAAGTGACCGAACGCCCGGCCTTCGGCTACTCCCACGCGAGGACCATCTTGGTGGCCGCCGGGCCGAGCATCCGCGAGCTTAGCGACCAGTGGGCTCGGAGCAGAGGGATCGGCGTCCGAAAGGGTCGGCGCATCTTGGGCCGGCTGGTGGAGCTGGACTACGTGATCCGAGTTCGAGCCGGCCAGGGCAAAGGACGGCAGAAGGTCGCCTTGCGCCTGGCTGACAACATGGCACTTGCCGCAAAGAGTGCGTGATGAACAGGCTCAGGATGCCTGGCGATCTGTATTCTCCGTGGCTGTCGAAGGCAGGCTACTCGCGCCCCGTTGCTTGTTCGGCAGCTTGGGTTCGGTTCGCGATCTCGACCCCGAGCTGTGCGATGAGCGCCTCGGCAGCCCTTAGTGTCCCCTCATCGGCGAAGCCAGTCCGACCCCGAGCAAGTCGGCATTTCTCGGCTGCGTCAATCAGCCACGCCCATTCGGGCATCTGCGCTCGAACCCATGCCGCGCCCTCCTGTTTGGAGCATGGACGGCTCGAGCAGATGGTGCAGAGGGCTCGACACATCGTCAGCACGCCATACGCGCGCGCACCCGGGCTCGCGTCGCGAAGGCTGCGGCTCTGCACCTCGGCTGCGTAGCAAGCTATTGCGGCGACAAACTCTGGCCAGGAGATGTTTGGGATGGCGGTGGTCGGCTCTGGACCCACGAGGGTGACGCCAGCCTCTCGAATGAGATAGAAGTTCTCCAGCCACAACTCGATGCCGTCGCGAATGTGGAACGGCTCGCCGGGGCTGATGACGCCAACGGTCCCGCCCTCGCGGAAGTGGGCGAGCGTCTCTCGCCCCACATAGACGAGTTCGAGCCGATCGTCCCACTCGGGATGTCGCTCGACTATGCGCGCGTGCAGCGCCGCGATCCGCGCGATGTCCTTCTCGTTGAGATCCTGAGCCGTCACAACGAGGAGATCTATGTCACTCACGCCGTCGTCGAACCCGCCCGAAACAGCGGAGCCATAGAGATACACGGCCACGAGTTCAGGTCCGAAGGCCGACCGTAGGCCGGTCTTCAGCTCCTCGACAAAGGGGGCGGGCGGTTGTCTGTCGGTCACAGACAGACGATCGGCTCGTGGGCGCGCTGCGTCAAGGCCAACTGAGTTCTTCGCCGACTGCGCCACACGAGTCGTCTCGCGGCGAGCGATTCCATTCACAGGCCCGGATTCCGCGGAGCCGTCGCTGCGGAGACCAAGAGACTGTAGAGGAGTTGAATGAGCCAGTGTCGATCCGCCATACGTCTGAGCGTTGTGATCATCGCCGCCAGTGGGACATACCAACCAGTTCTCACCCGACACTCAACAAAGTGCGTCGATACACCATTGTTAGCTGAAGAGTCATTGCGCACTACGTGATCTCAATCGATGATTAAAGTGCTGATACAAGAAGTGTCAGCCATGTGTAAATGAGCTGACTCATGAGCCGACACACTAAGGAAAGGTCACCACCGATGAATGAAGCGCAGGATCAATCAACGAGATCGGAGCTAAGCAGTTGCGCCAACAGGGCCAACCGCCGCGCTAGTAGTGATGGGCACGCTTCACCACACGAGCCAATCACAGACGCGCGATGGCGCGCTCCTGAGAACGTCGAGCATAGATTGTTCCTAGACGAACATCCCCAGTGTCGAGTGACCGAGGACAAGTGGGCAGAACTCAATCGCTTCATAGATTGGGAGGCGAAAGACCTATTCCGTCGGTCTCACCAGATGACCGTGGAGGACATCAGACAGGAGATCGTGGCTGGCATACTGGAGTGCGCGACCTACTACCGAGATCTCGACGAAGATGGCCGACCTGTGTTCGACTTTCTCGAGCAGGCTCCGTCCTACATCGTTCGCCATGCGGCCGGCAGTGTCAGCTCGGAGCTTCGCCGGCGGCGTGCTAGCGCCCAGCGAACCTATTCTTACGATGCCCCGATTCACCTCAGTTCCGATGACGGTGATGGCGAGGAGATCTCGACGATCCTGGCAGACCCATCGGCCGTGGTTGATTCCGCGTCTGTCGAACTGCACGAACTGTGTTCGGCGATCTATGCGCGATTGCGCTCGGATGCGAATCTCCGCGACAACACGACCACCCGTCAGGTTTGGAACCTCATCCTGACTGGGCACAATCGCACTGACATTGGTGCGCTGCTTGGCCTTCGTCGCCAACGCGTTCATGAGTGTGTCGTTCGATTGCGGGACGTCATCGCCGAGATCGAGCCGTCAGTGGCCGCATAATCCTAGCGACGAGCGGCCATGCGATACGCCCAACTCGAATCGCCTATGCTCCCGTGAGCAGCTTGCGATCGGGAAGGCTCACCCAAATCGTTCTCGACCAAGGTCGATCAGGGCCATCGGCGCGCTTGAGAGCTTCCGCTGTTCGCCCGTCTCTACGAGTCGTCCAGCTCGACCAAAACGGTCCCGACGAATCGGATTGACGAAGCTCGCGTCGGGAAGCTACGCCACGAGCGGCATAGGGCCCTTCACCTCGAGGCCTTCGACTGGCGCAGCAGAGCTCGTCCCGCTCACCCAGGGTTCCCCGCTCTGCTATGGCGATGAACCAATCAGCACTTGTGACGGGTGGCCATAAGCAGGACAATCGCGCCATTGCGTTTTCCGATGGACGCTGCCCAGGCTGCGGCCGCACCCACCCAATCCTACGGACCCTCCAGGCTTAGTCTAGCTTGATGATTCTGCGGCCCGACGATGCTCCTCCGCAGCCTCCTTGGAATCGAAGTCGAGACCACACTGACAACCCCATTGCTCCTCATAGCGATCGTCACTGATTAGCACGACTTCGTGTTCAGGCCCAAAGTCTCGCCTCCACTCATCTATCGCCTCGATTGGAACCAACTCGGCGGGTAGGTCTTGGTTTGCTTCTTCATCAACGCCCACTTGTCATCTCCATGCTTATGCTCGTTGATGTGGGCCAGAATACCGAACAAGAACGCGAAGTCGCTGGCTCGAATGGAGCGCCAGTAGTCCTACCTCCGGCTGCTCCATGGAGGGCGAGCCGCTGCTTGCGGGCTGCCTCCGCCAGCGCGTCTCTCAGTTCCGGATCCATCGATCACCCCCGTCGTCGGAGCGGCCGACCTGGCCGGTTGTGGCGTGGATACCGCGGTGCCAGGGCACCCCATCGCTCCGCTTGTTCGCGCCTGACTGCCTAACTGACTGCCTGTTTTGCGGCTTTGGGCGGCTTCTGGCGGTTCTTGGCGAACAAAAAAAGGGACGATTCCCTCGTGAAATTGGGGTGGCCTACGGGGGTCGAACCCGTAACCTGCGGATCCACAGTCCGCTGCTCTGCCGGTTGAGCTAAGGCCACCGTCGGGACCCCTGGCGCAGCGTTCCATTCGGTCGCGCCGGCAAATGGGGCGACGGGGAGTATAGCGGCTGCGCGCCGGCGGGAGTAGGGAGCTGGCACTCTGATGGGAAGACTGCGCTCCTGACACTCACTTTGGGCGAAGCCGGGACGGCGTCTTCGACCGACCGGGGCCGCGCCAGCTCCGACGGGCGGGTGCCGCCCCGGATTCTCCGCGGAACGGCGTGGTACCACCTGACGGAGAAGGGGGGACCTCAGGGCGGGTTATGGGGCGACCACTCCCGGCCTAGTGTTGAGGCGTCAAGACCAGTTGGGATCGGATCGCCGAACATGCTGGGCCACGCAATCCCATCCGCCTCCGCGTCACACGCTTCGCTGCACAGGCGGCGAATCGCTGGTGTGTCTCTGCTCCTTGCCGCCGCGGCCATCGTTGTCACCGCGGGTACTGCGTTCGCCTGGGACGCCTCTGCTTTCAGCCCCGCCGATGAGCAACTCCTCTTCACCCTCACGAATCAGGATCGTGCTTCGGCCGGGCTCAACGCCCTCGTCAACGACTCCTACCTCCACAAGGAGGCCGAGTGGCGGGCCCAGGACATGGGCGTTCGCAACTACTTCTCGCACCAGATACCGCCGACCAACAACATGGTCTTCAGCTACATGCAGGCCGACGGCTACTGTTTCAAGGTTGCCGGCGAGAACATCGGCCTCAGCACGTACCCCGATGATGTCGCCACCAGCCGCATCGAGGCCGGCTTCATGGGTTCACCGACTCACCGTGCCAACATCCTCGGCACATGGGCGGACATGGGCGTCGGCGCGTACAAGGCGGCCAACGGCGACAAGCTCTACGTCGTCCTGTTCTCGATCCCCTGCGGCGTGACGGCATCGACGCCGACCCCGGCCAAGACTCTGGCGCCGACACTCGCTCCCACTAGCAAGCCCACGCCCAAGCCGACTGCCCCACCGACCGCGAAGCCAGCAGCGACCGCGAGCCCCACCGGGACGCCTTCGGCCAGCCCGACCGCTACCGACGTTTCGACGGCAGCTCCCAGCCCGGCGCTGCCGGCGCCGTCGAACGCGGCCACGGCGACCGTCGCCCCGAGCCCCGGCCCGTCGAGCCAGACCGTGGCGGTCAGCAACCAGGTTGGGGTGGAGCCGGCCAGCCTCCGGGTCTACCAGACGCCAGCCGCGCAGGGCCCCATCGACTCGATTCTCGGCTGGTTCTTTGGCGGCCTGTTCGGCTTGTAACGCCGTCACGGTGGAGCCCTCCTTGCTGACCTCAAGGTAGCTGGATGCAAGGCGCGTGCGCGGAACGCCAAGGGTCCGTTCTTCGCCTGCCCGATTGACTACACTGCCGACGTGTCAGCTCAGCAGCCAATCTTTCAATCATCCGAGGCTCGCGCAGCCGGGTCTGTTGACGGGCAGGTCCGCGGTGACGGCACGATCCTCGAAGCCCGCGACCTGACCAAGCGCTACCGGCTCGGCAACCGCGATGTGGATGCTCTCCGGGGCGTCTCCCTTCAGGTTCGCCGCGGTGAGTTCGTAGCCCTGATGGGGCCGTCCGGCTCGGGCAAGAGCACGCTGCTGCAGCTCCTTGGAGGGTTGGACCGGCCGACCGGCGGCGAAGTTGTGCTCGACGGCGAGGTCGTCAGTCGGTTGAGCGATGCTCAAGCCACGCGCCTCCGCCGGGAGAAGACCGGCTTCGTCTTCCAGTTCTTCAACCTGATCCCGCTGCTGGACGTGTACGAGAACGTGGCGCTGCCGTTCACCATAGCCGGCATCGATCCTCGGCACGGTGACGCCGCCGTGCGGATTCACGACATGCTGGCCCTCCTGGACCTGCTCGGCCGCGAGCGCAACAGGCCCGACCAGCTTTCCGGCGGGGAGCAGCAACGAGTGGCGCTCGCGCGGGCTCTCGTGAGCCGGCCTGCGATCCTTCTCGCCGACGAGCCAACCGGTAACCTCGACTACGCGACGGGCGGCGAAATACTCGACGAGCTGTGGCGCTCCTGCGACGAGCGCGGCCAGACGATCGTGCTGGTGACTCACGACGCTCGCGCCGCGGCGCAAGCAGATCGAGTCTTGGTCGTGGGCGACGGCCGGATCCGCGACGAGATCGAGCTTGGCCGGCGGGCCAACCGTGACGCGGGACCGCTGATCGCCCGCCTCGCGCAACTGGGCCTCTAGCCCGTGCGGCGCCTATCGTCGCTAGCCTGGCGAAGCCTCGGCGCCCGCAAGATGCGCAGCTTCCTGACCATCGCCGGTATTGCGCTAGGAGTCGCAGTCCTCTTCGCCTCGCTCTCGGCCGGGGCGACGATGGATGCGGCCGTGGACAGGGCCGCAGCAGACGAGATGGGCCACGCCGCCCTGCGGGTTCAGGCCCTCGAAGAACTCGGTCTCAGCCAGGCCACGGTCGACGCGATCGCCCAGGCGCCCGGCGTGGTCGTTGCCGCTCCGGCCCTGGAACGAATGACGTACCTGTCTGCGAGCCTCGGTCAGACGCCGTCGGCCAAGCTGCCGCCTCCCGTCACCGTTCTCGGCATCGACCCGGTCAGAGAGCCGCAGCTCCACGACATGCCACTGGCCGCCGGTCGGGCGCTGGCGACCGGAGACGTCCAATCGGCCGTGATCACGCAGACCCTCGCCGACCAGGAGCACGTCGGGGTCGGGGGCACGGTATCCCTGAACGGCACCCTCGACGCCGGGCCGCAGGCCTACCAGATCGTCGGCATCTTGACGGGCGACGGGCCGCTCCCCGAGGCCGGAGGGCGGCTCGTCCTCATGCCGCTGGCCTCTGCCCAGACCCTCTTCGGGACGACGGGCGTGACCCGCGTTGACGTGGGCGTGGCCGCCGGTACGTCGGTCGACGAGATCATCGGCGAGCTCGGTGTGAGCATCAAGACAGAGCCATACCTGCTCCAGCGGAGTTCGGATCTCGCTGCCTCGCTTCGCACCGAGATGGCCGACTTCGGAAGCGCCCTCCTGCTCGTGGCGGTGGTGGTTCTCTTCGCGGGTGCGTTCCTGATCTTCAACACGCTGTCGATGACTGTCGCCGAGCGGACCCGCGAAGTAGGGCTGCTGCGTGCTGCCGGAACGACTCGTTCGCAAGTCATGGGCCTCATCCTGCTCCAGGCCTTTGCCTTAGGGGTGCTGGGCTCGGCCGTGGGTGTCTGCGCAGGCGTCGGTCTGGCGGCGTTGATGCTGTCATGGGTTGGTTCTTCCGGCCCGATCGCCCTGACCGCGCCCGCGCTCTCGGCCGGCTCCATTGCCATGGCCCTCCTCATCGGCGTCGCCCTCACGCTGGCGGCATCGCTCGAGCCGGCCTGGCGGGCCGGTCGTATCACGCCGGTGGATGCCCTTCGCCGGGGCGCCCCGGGCGCAGCCGCCGGCGCGGCCCGCCTTCGCTGGCTGGTGGTGGTCTTCGGGGTCCTGGCAGTGGCGGCGCTCGCCGTCTGGCCCGGCGGTCAGGCTGGCGGGAGCGCCGAGGCGGCTTCTCTGGCCGCTGGAAGTGGTTCCGGAACGTGGGGGCCGCTCGTCATCTACGGCCTGCTGCTGGTCAGTGTGCTGCTCGTGCCGCTCGTGCTCGTGCCGCTCGTGCGAGTGGCCGGGCTCCCGTTCCGGATCTTCCGTAACGAGGAAAGACTGGCGCGCAGCTCCCTGTCACGCGACCGGAGCCGGACCGCGCTGACAGCCGGCGCTTTCGTCGTCGGCCTGGCGATGGTGGTCGCCCTGGCGACTGCGGCCCAGGATGTGCGCAAGATCGGATCGAGCTGGTTGACCGAGACGATCCCCGGGAGCGAATTGCTGACGTCGATTCGGCCTGTCGCTTTGACGGATCCGATTCGAGACCAGCTGGCGGCTACGCCAGGCGTCAAGTCCGTCTCGCCGATCGGGATCTTCGGTGTGCCGTATGTCTCTACGTCGCTCAATGGCGGCAGCACGCAGGAAACGGTCGTGCTCCAGGAGGCGGCAGCCATTGTCGGCAGCGACTATCTCGCCGATGGCCGCCTCAGCTTCATCTCCGGCGATCGAACCTCGGCCCTCACCGCGGTCGACTCGGGCGGCTCGGTAATCGTTCCGGAGTCGCTGGCCGACGCGGCGGGAATCCGGCTCGGCGATTCGCTGGCTTTCGCGACGGGCCCGTCGCTGACCCAGCTCCGCGTCGTAGGCATCGTGGCCCATTCCATACCGGCCGGCTCTCAGGAGGCGATTCTCGTGGGCTGGTCGGATGCGCTGACCCAATTCGGGGTCGCCGGCGCCGACTTCTACGCGGTTCGATATGTGGCCGGCCAGGAGTCGACGGCGCGAACCGCGCTCGATGCGGCGGCCACCAGCTACGCCCTGGAACCCACCGAGTTGGATCAAGTCTCCGGCACTGTGGGTGACGCACTGGACCGAATCTTCCGGCTGCTCGATGCTCTGGCTCTGATCGCGGTCCTGGTCGCGGGGCTCGGCATGGTCAACACCCTCTCGATGAGCGTCCTCGAGCGCGTCCGCGAGATCGGCGCGCTGCGAGCGACCGGCATGACCAGCCGTCAGGTATGGGGCATGGTTGTCGTCGAGGCCGCCGTCCTCGGCGTCGTAGGGTCGATCGTCGGAGCCGCTGTCGGACTGCTGGTGGGCGCTTTGCTCATCGCCTGGTCGAGCGGTGGCTTTGGGCTCGGCTTCGATCCGCCGTGGCAATCGATCGCCCTGGCCGTCTGCTTCGGCATCCTGGTCAGCATCCTCGCGTCGATCTACCCGGCCAGGCTGGCCAGCCGCCTTTCGATCGTGAGGGCCCTCCAGCACGAATAGCGGGCCGGCGGCCCGCTTCCGCCCGCCCCTCTCGCGCCGGTTGCCCCGTTTGTTACACTCGGCCCATCCGGAGCAGGAGCAGAGTCCCCGGTTGTGCCCGCGCCGCAGCCCGCGCCGCAGAAGGATCAACGACGCATGCTCGCGACCCACCAGCTGAACCGTCTCCCCGCCGCCGAGCGCGGCATCACGATTGCCGATTTCCTGGTCCCGATTCGAGTCGGCGAGCGAATGAGCGCTCGACTCCGCCACATCGCCCTGATCTGCCTCGGCGCAGCGTTCATTGCGCTGACCTCGAACGTGGCGATCTGGCTTCCCGACAACCCCGTCCCGATCACCGGACAGACTCTGGCGGTGCTGGTCGTCGGCGGCGCCCTGGGCTTTCGCCGCGGCGCGATGTCGGTGGCCCTCTACTTGATCCTCGGTTTCTTCCTGCCCGTCTACGCCGGCCAGTCCCACGGCCTGAACACGATCGTGGGCGTCGGCTCGAGTGGCGTCGTGCTGGGGGCCCGGGGCGGCTACCTGATCGGCTTCTTCTTCGCCGGGGCCCTGGTCGGGTGGCTGGCGGAGCTGGGCTGGGACCGCCACGTCAGCGGTGCCGTAGGCGCCATGATCCTGGGTGAGGTCGTGATCTACGCCGTGGGAGTGCCGTGGCTGGCGATCGCGGCACACCTTTCGCCTCAGGCCGCGATCGACAAGGGTTTCGTGCCGTTCCTGATCGGCGACGCCATCAAGCTCGCAATCGCGGCCGGGATATTCCCCTTCGCCTGGTGGCTGGTAGGCCGAAGAGCCGACGACCGTTAGCGGCGTCCCACTCCGTTGTTGGCTCCTGTGTTCCTCGCTCACACAAGTCAGAGTGCCCTTGCTCCGGTGCTCGGATCTGCCCGGGCCCGAGCCGCCGGGATCCCGGCGGCTCACGGGCGTCGTCAGAAGGTTGCCCATTCGTCGGGCCCGAGCTCGCCGACACCGAATAGCCTAAGGCAGGGCTCCAGGCCCTCGATCGTGACCGGGACGAGTTCTCGCTGCCAGGTCTCGCGGGTGCAGCGCACCTTGATCTCCAGTGCACGTTTGCCCTCGATCGCGAACACCTCGTCGCCGGCGATACGGTAGCCGAGCTTCTCCGAAACGCGCGCGGAGGCGGCGTTGCCGTCGATATAGCCGGACTCGGCGGCCTCCGTATCGAGCCCGTCGAAGGCCAGGGCGAGTACTGCGGCCCGAGCCTCGGTTCCCAGCCCTTGGCCCTGGAACTCGCGTCCCAGCCAGCTTCCCGAGTTAACGAGTCGACGGATTGCGAAGTCTCGCGCCATCACTTCCTGGACTCCGATCGCGCGATCGTCCTTGGTAACCACCAGTCCAAGCGACCAGGCCGCCGGGCTCCATCGACCGCGTTCGCCCCACCAGTGAAGCAGGAACTGGCGCTCGAAGGCCGGTGATGGGAGCTTGTGCCAGGGGACGAGGAATGCCGTTCGGTCTGCGTCGACGATCCCGGCGCGGGCAACGCGCGCGAGCTCCAGGAGATCTTCGTCGGTCGGCAGGCGCAGCTCCAGGCGCGGCGTTCGAAGGCGCAGGTCGAAGAGCGGCCAGGGGTGTCCGGGCATGGACGTAGGTTAGCGGACCGGTCGAGCGGGGGAAGAGAGGTCTCCGTTCCAGGCCGGATCGAGGTGCTGCGGGAGACCGCTCCGGCTAGGCCGACTTGCGGCGGCGAACCGGTGCGACCTCGACTTCGGGCTCGCCCGTGACGACCTCGGCCGGCGCCTTGGCTGCCTTGCGGAGCGGTCTGGCCTTCGCCTGGGCCAGGGTCTCCGGTGCGGCGCCCGAACGAGCGGCCTTCGCCGCGGCGACGCTCGCCTGGAGGGCGGCCATCAGGTCCGTGACTCCCGCCGCCGGAGCTGCTGCCGGTTCGGCGATCTCGGCGCCCGCGGCCTTGGCTTCGATGATCGCCAGCAAAGCCCCCCGGTATTCGTCGTGGTAGGCCGCCGGCTCGAACTCATGCGTCATTGCCTCGACGAGCTGCTCGGCCATGGCCCGCTCGGCGGGCTTGAAGGTCATCTCCGCCTCGGGCAGTGACAGCTCCCCGAGCGAGCGGACCTCGTCGGGCCAGTGGAGCGTGGACAGCAGCATGGTCGAGGCAAACGGGTCGATGGCGGCCAGCTGTTCGCGGTCCTTCACCACGACCTTGGCAATGGCCCGCAGGCCGCGCTCGGCCAGGACGGACTTGAGGAGGCAGAACGCCTTGCGCGCAATCGGCTCGGGCTCCATGTAGTAGGCCGCCTTGACGAAGCGCGTCGTCTCACGGCCGGAGTCGATCGGGACGAACTGCTCTATCTCGATGGATCGGACGGTCTTGAGCGGTACAGCCGCCAGATCGTCATCGGTAACGACTACGTACTGACCGGGCGCAATCTCGTAGCCTCGGACGGTGTCGCTCCGCTCGATGTAGGCGTCGTCCGTGGGGCAGTAGGTCTTCATCTGGATTCGACCGTGGCAGTGGGCGTGGAGCATGTTGAAGCTCACACCTTTCGATTCCGTGGCCAGGTACAGCTTCACCGGAATCGTCACCAGCCCGAACTGGATGGCTCCCTTCCACATCGAACGCGCCATTGGATCGCTCCTTGCAACGCGCCCCTTCACAGTGGGTCCGCGAGGCGCGAGCATAGCGCGGCCTCGGGCAGTGTCCAGCGGGGTGCGCCCCGTGTTCCGCGGGGCCGGTCGGCGGCCGTTCCGAATGCGCCGATCGTCTCGGTTTGGACGGGTCAATGTCGGCGGAGCTCGGCCTCGGCTTCGGTGAGGCGGGCCAGGATGCCGTCGCGCAGGCGATCGAGGCCGGCGTAGACCTCCTTGGCACTGGTTCCGATCGACGTCAGGGTCGACTTGAGGGCGCGTAGCGTCTCCAGCTGTTCGCGGACGCCCCTGAGGGCGTCTGCCACGGCCGCAGCGTCCACTTCGACGTCGTGGTCGCGCAGCGTTTGCAGCGCCAGCAGCCTGGCCAGCCGGACCGCGGCCTCGAGAGTGGCCGGATCGGGCATTGCCGGGTCCACGACGCAGTAGACGTCACCGGCTCGGACGTCGAACGGGGCGATGCCCGCCGGGGCGTGAGCCGGGGTGAAGACGATCAGGGCCACGGCCGCATCGCGGTTCGCCTTGGCTTCGCGCAGCTCGTCCCGCATGGCTCGACCCGAAACGTAGCGGTCCTTGCACTCCACGACAACCCGCAGCTCGGCCCCGGCCGTAGCCTCGGCGTTGAGCGTCAGGACGAAGTCGCCCTTCTTCGAGCTCATGAGGGCGCCGGCCTCCGTGCCGGTTCGCTCGAGGATGTCGCCCGAGCCGCGCGCCAGGTCTCCGAGCAGCTCCTCGACGGCGCCTTCGAAATCCCCGCCTTTCGCCGTCGATTTGGCTCGCTCCGATGCCCGGGCGGCACCGGCCGCCTCCAGGGCAGCCAGCTTCTCGCCGATGGCCTTGAACCCCTCTGCCATCTCGGTCCGGAACTGGTGCAGCGGCGAGCCCAGCCGGGTGGGATCGAGAAGCTGGGCGAGCCGCGACGCGTCGCCGTCGAAGTACGTACCCAGCAGTGTCTTCATCCGGCCGATGGCGCTGTCGCGCTTCGCCTCGTCGAAAAGCTCGTCCACGAAGCCGCGCAGCTGGCCCTTGTCGCCGAGGAACTTCTCCAGCGTGCGCGGCAGTCGGCCCTCGCCGTCGGCAAAGTTCTGTCGCAGGACTGAGTCCAGCGCGGTGGCTGCGCGTTCGTTGGCCGCCTCCGTCTGCCGTAGCAGCCCCTGGAACTCGGCCCGGACCGCATCGACGTTCATCGTGACGCCCACGCTCTGGATCGCCGTCAGGCCGACCCGCAGGGCGCGTTCCATCAACGCCGCGTGCCCCTCGGCCGGGCGTTCGGCGACGAACGCTGCCAGCGCCGGGTCCTCGAGAACGAGATGCTCGACCACGATCCGATCGGGCTCGACGCGGACGCTGATTTGTCGGATCGGCGATGAGGGGAGCTGGACCAGCCTGGCGGTATCCACGCGCCAAGCCTGGCCCAGGCGTGTGCCAGCTAGCGTGTCACGGCCACGCGACGGCACCGCGATGTGGAGCGGCGCCAACCTTCGGCCGTCCCCAGTCATCGGAGGTCGGATACTGCGCGGGATCGACGGTCGCGGTGGGCGGCACTGTTCGCTGTGCTGGCTCCCGGCCTCGGTCTCGGGGCGTCGATCCGGGGCGGTCGTTTCGTGGAGCCATCCGTCCGGATCCCGCTGACCGCTGCCATGGCGGCGTGATCACGGGACGCGCCCTGTCGCGGGGGGCGTGGAGTGGTTTCGCCATCGAGACGGTCGGCCTGATTACCTGGATTCCGGCGATCACGATGCGTGGGCTCGCTAAACCCGTACCTTCACGTAAACGGTAATGTTGCGCTAGAATGCGGTCATGCCAGAACCGAAAGAGCTCGAACCCGAAGACGTGCGACTGCTGCGCATCCAGGAGGCTGCCGCCGAAGTCGGTTTGACGCCTCGCTCCGTGCGCTACTACGAGGAGCTGGGCCTCCTTCGGCCGGCGGCCCGATCCGAAGGTGACTACCGGCTCTACGACGAGACGGATGTGGAGCGGCTCCGCTTCATAAAGGAGCTCCGCGACGATGCGGGCTTCTCACTCGCCGAGATCGCGCAGCTGCTTGAGGACGAGGCAGCGCGAGAACGCGGCCACGCCGCCTACCACGCGACCACCGATCCGGCCGAACGAATGCAGATTCTGCGCGACCGGCTGGTTCGCTACGACCACCAGATCGAGATGCTCCGCAGCAAGATCGATCGATTGGGAACCATCGTCAGCGAGACCGAGGGCAGAAGGTCCCGGACGGCAGCCAAGATCGAGGAACTCGGAGCGACCGAAGCGTGAGAAACCCCGTCCGCAACCTCGTCAATCCGACCCACTCGAGCTATCGCTGGTGGGTCCTGGCCGTGACGAGCGTCGGCGCCCTGATGGCCTCGCTGACCGGCGGCACCCTGATCATCGCCCTGCCCGAGATCCTGCGAGACCTCCATACGGACATCTTCAGCCTGCTCTGGATCGTCGTCGGCTACACCCTGGTGGCCACCGTCCTGGTCCTGAACGCCGGGCGTGTCGCCGACATGGTCGGCCGGGCGCGCTCGTATACGTTGGGCTTCGTCATCTTCACCGCAGCCTCGATCCTGTGCGCCCTTGCGCCGGACGCGAACCAGCTGATCGCCTGGCGTCTCGTCCAGGGCGTCGGTGGGGCCCTGTTGATGGCCAACGCCACCGCCCTCGTTACCGACGCTTTCCCTCGCCTGGAGCTCGGTAAGGCCCTCGGCATCAATGCCATGGTCATCGGTGCGGGCGCGATCATGGGCCCGATCCTGGGCGGCTGGCTGACCGGCTTCGGCTGGCGGACCATCTTCTGGTTCAACGTCCCGATCGGGCTCGTCGGGGTCGTGGCGGCCGGCCTCATCCTTGTCGAACAGATCCCGCACGATCAGCGTGTCGAGATCGACTGGGTCGGCTCAGTGCTGTACTTCGTCGGTCTGATGGGCCTGATGATGGCCCTGGCGTTCGGCGGCGTGTACGGCTGGACGACATGGTGGGTCGTCGGCGGCTTCCTTGCCTTCATCCTGGCGGCGCCGGCCTTCCTGTGGATCGAGGCGCATCACCACGCCCCGCTGCTCGACCTGTCGCTCTTCCGCGATCGACTGTTTGCCATGGGCAACCTGGCCGGATTCCTCAACGCGATCGCCCGGAACGGAGTGCTGTTCTTGCTGGTCTTCTACCTCCAGGGCGCCCGAGGCGAAGACCCGGTAACGGCCGGACTCATGCTCGCGCCGCTGGCTATCGGACTGATCGTGCTGTCGCCGATCAGCGGCGTGCTGGCCGATCGCTACGGCTCACGCGTGCTGGCCACGGCCGGCATGGTCATCACGGGCTTGGGCCTGGCCGGTCTGATGACCCTCCAGACCGACACGCCCTACTGGCAGCTGGCCTTCTGGCAGCTCGTCGTGGGAGCGGGTTCTGGCATCTTCAACTCACCGAATACCAGCGCCGTGATGGGCGTGGTCCCGCCGAACAAGCGGGGTATGGGTGCAGGCACGCGGATGATGCTCATGCAATCCGGGTTCGTCGTCTCGATCGCGCTGGCGATCGGCCTGGTGTCGGCCTCGATGGACCCAAAGGTGCTGGTGGCCATCTTCTCCGGCACCCAGATCGGCGGCGGTGGAATCAGTCTGGCGCCGTTCATGAACGCCCTCCACCTGGCATTCCTGGCCGGAGTCGTGGCCAGCGCCCTGGGGGCGGTGGCGTCTCTTATGCGCGGCCAACACCGCTCATATGAGGGCGCCGAGCACCGGCCCGCGATGGGGCGCGAGGCGGCCGGGTGATCCTGGGCGGGCGAGTCCGGTTCGGGGCCGCCGGCCGCGCCCTGCGGCACCGCAACTTCCGCTTCTTCTTCTTCAGCCAGCTGATCTCCGTCACCGGAACGTGGATGCAGACCCTGGCTCAGGCCTGGCTCATGGTGACCCTGGTTGGGCCGAACCAGGCCATCGTGTACCTCGGCCTGCTCGGCGCGGTGCAGTTCCTGCCGGTCCTGGTGCTGGGCCTGTTCGGCGGGATCATCGCCGACATCTGGCCCAAGCGGATGACGTTGATCGGAACCCAAACCACGGCGGGCCTGCTCGCGCTCGTCCTGGGCGGGCTCGTCTACTTCCACCTGGTCGCGGTCTGGCACGTGTTCGTGCTCGGATTCCTCCTTGGCCTGGTAAACACGGTGGACATGCCTGCGCGCCAGTCGTTCGTCGTCGAGATGGTCGGCGGTGACGACGTGGCCAACGCCGTTGCGCTTAACTCGGCCGTCTTCAACAGTGCGCGCATCATCGGGCCGGCCATTGCCGGGGTCCTGATCGGCCTTCTGGGCACGGCCCTCTGCTTCATCCTCAACGGGCTCAGCTACGGGGCCGTCGTCATCGGCTTGCTGGCCATGCGCGACAGCGAGCTGAGGCCGGCGGCTCGACTGGCAATGCCAAGGAGCCTGACGGCGGTCCGCACCAACCTGGGCGAAGGCCTGCGATACGTCTGGAACACGCCGGTTGTGCTGCTGGCCATCGCAGTGATCGGGTTCGTGTCCACCTTCGGCATGAACTTCAATGTCGTTCTGCCGGTCATGGCCGCCAGTGTCCTGAACGTTGGACCCAATGGATTCGGAGTCCTGTACGCGTCGATGGGCGCCGGGGCGCTCGTGGCCGCAGTGTCGGTCGCCATGCTTCAGCGGCCGCGGCTCCGAGTTCTGATTGGCGGCGGCGTGGTGCTCGGCGTAGCCGAGTTCGTACTTGCAGCCACCCACTCATACCCGATCGCGCTGGTAGCCGTCTTCTTCGCCGGCGTTGGTGCCATCGCGACGTCAGTCAGCGCCAACTCGCTGATCCAGATCACCGTCCCTGGTCCGCTCCGGGGCCGGGTCATGAGCGTCTATACGACCGTCTTCTCCGGCTCGACGCCGATCGGGAACGGGCTGACCGGTGGCGTCGGCGGCCTGTGGGGCACACCGGCTGCGCTGGTCATGAACGGCGCGATATCCCTCGGGGCGGAGGTCGTGGCGGCTGTGGCAGTGCTGCGGGGCTATGCGAGGGTCGGTGGGGGCCGAGGTGATGGATCGGCTGATCCGGCGCGCGCGGCCGCGAGCCTGCCTTCTATCGATTAGTCGTTCGCCGGCAGAGGCCACGGGCACACGGCTGGCGACGCGAGGCCACCGGTAGAAGCAGCCCGCCGGGAGCTACGCAACTACTCGGCGACCGCTCCCAGTTCGAACGAGTATGCGATCAGGTCGATGCCCCGCACCGGCGCGAAGTCGCGGTCGGGACGGCGGTCGAAGCCCATTCCTTCGTAGAGCCGGATCGCGTCGGGCATCCACGTGCCGGTATGCAGGACGAGGCGCTTCCGGCCGTCGGCGCGGGCGCGGTCCAGGCAGGCCTGCGTAAGCGCTCGCCCGAGGCCCTGCCGCTGCCGGGCCGGATCAACGGCCAGCATGCGTATTCCAGCCTCGCCCTCGCGCAGTTCTTCGGAATAGGGGTCGTCGGGACCACTGACGTACGTGGCTCCACCGAGCAGCTCGCCGCCAGGTCCGACCGCGACCAGGACGCACGAGAGCCGGGCACGGTGCGCCACGTCCCGGAGCTGGCGATCGTAGGTGTCCTGCTGGTGGATCACGTCAGGTGGCCCGTGGTAGGCCGCCACCGTCAGCTCGCCGAGGGGCCCGTACTCGTTCGGCCGAACGAGGCGGATCGCGAACGTTGAATCACGAGTGCTCATGCCGGCAGCGTAACCCCGGTGGCGCAGCGGCTGCCATGCGTTGGCGCAAGGTCATGCCGATCGCCGGTCGACCGCTCTGCTTCTCTTCTGCGCCTCCGGACCGGCCTCCAGCCTCCGGAGTGAGCCCCGTCAGGGGGCTGTGGGTCCGTCGGCCGGCCCGGTTGAGCGCGGTGCATGTGAGCGTCCGCGACTGCTGCGCTTCCGGGAAGACTCAGGCCTTGCATAAGCCTCACCCCGGGCGAAGATGAGTTAGGCGCGGCTTACTCGGGCGCGGTCGCATCACCCCGGGCGAAGATGAGTGAGCCGCGGCCAGGCCGTTGGCCGATGCGCCGGCCGATGCGCCGGCCGATGCCCCCGGCAGACCTTCCGCGGGCGTCCCGCCACTCGACACCCCCTGGGCTTCCGGCGGGCCCGACCGTCGACGCGGCCCGGCCCTTGCGCGATGATGGGGCCATGGTGAGTCATGGCTGAGGGACCACTTCTCGTCTTCGGGCCCCGCTCGCTAACGTACGACTTCGGGCCGCGCCACCCGCTTAGCCCCCGGCGTTTCGGGCCGGGGATAGGTTTATTGCGCGCGGTCGGTGCCGAGCCGGGTTTGGCTCCCGAGCCGGCGGCCGACAATGAGCTCGAGTGGCTGCACGTGGCCGACTACATCGCCACGGTGCGCCGCTTCTCGGCCGATCCCTACGGACCACCCGAGGCGGGGATAGGGCCCGGCGACGATCCGGCGTTTGCCGGCATGCACGAAGCTGCGGCGGCCGTTGCCGGCGGGTCCATCCGGGCGATCGAAGCAATCCTTCGCGGCGACGTCGACCACGCCCATCACCCCGGCGGCGGGCTCCACCACGCCATGCGGGCGCGGGCGAGCGGCTTCTGCATCTACAACGACGCGGCCCTGGCGATCGCCAGGGCGAGGCGCGACGGGCTGCGCGTCCTGTACGTAGACCTGGACGTCCACCACGGCGACGGCGTCCAGGCCCTCCACTACGCCGATCCGGGCGTCATGACGGTCTCCTTCCACGAGTCAGGTCGGTCCCTCTTTCCGGGCACTGGCTTCGTGGGCGAGCTGGGGGAGGGGGTTGCGGCGGGCACCTCGGTCAACGTGCCGCTTGAGCCACTCACAGGACCCGAGCCGTGGCTGGGCGCGCTGCGGGCTCTGATCCCGCCCCTGGCTGCTGCATTCGGGCCGGACGTAGTCGTGAGCCAGCATGGCTCCGACGGCCACGCCTGGGATCCGCTGGCGCACCTATCGCTGACGACGACGGCGATGGGCGAGGCGGCCCGGCTGGTCGATCGAGTCGCCCATCGATACGCCAGCGGACGATGGCTCGCGACTGGCGGTGGCGGCTACGCCGTTTACCGCGTCGTGCCTCGAGTCTGGGCGCTGACCTGGCTGGCCGGAGCGCACCGGGAGGCGCCTCGGATGCTTCCGCCATCGTGGCGCGCGCGCTGGGAAGGAGCCGCCGCGAGGTGGGACGACGCTCCGCTGCCCGAGGGTTTCGAGGATGCGCCGAACCTGCCGGCCGATCGATCGATCGGCCAGACAGCAGCCGAGAAGAACCGGCGCACGGTTGAGCTTGTTCGAACCGTCACGGTGCCGGCTCTGCTCAGCGTTGCCGAGGAGCGCGGCTGGTGGCGGTTCGACGGGGCCGTGCCGGAATCGACGACGCGCACCGCGCCGGCGGCAGAAGCGCCGCCCGCCCGCCGGGATAAGCCGATGCCGACGCTGGTCGCACCCCTGACGCCGGCCGCGCTCGACTCCCTGGCCGTGGCTCCGCGAGTGGTGAGTCTTGCCGACCCGGCACTCGCCGCCGAACTCCTTCGCGCCGCGCTTCGAGACGGTGCCGTCGCCACAGGCGCCGTCAGCGGGGAGCGGCTCGTCGGCGTCGCGCTGGCGGCGTCCACGCCGTTTGACGGCGTGGACCGGCTCGTGGCCCTGGGCGTGGCGCCCGAATGGCGGCGTGGCGGCCTGGCCACGGCCATGCTGGAGGCGCTCGTCGAAGGGCAGGGCCGCGGCGGCCGCGCTCTGGTGGCGCTTCATACCGTCGCTGAGCGCGACCCGCTGGACCCGCTGCCCCGGCCGGTGCGCCGGGAAGTGGCCGAGCGGCTCCTCCTCCGCGCGTTCCAGGTACGACCACTGCCTCCGGACGTGGCCGCGGCTGATCCCCAGGCGCTGCTCGCCGCTCATCTGCCGGTCGGACTGCCGGCGGACGTAGCGATCGCGGCAGACGGATGGCTGTCTCGCCGTTGAGCGTCCGGCCGGCGTCCGGAGCCGACTCGCGGTCCGCTGACGCGTAACAGGACATCCTCCACGTGATCTGGCTAGCTGTTCCGGCCGGGCGGCTCCAATGTTAAGTATGCTCGTATATGTTGCAGCGACTCGGCGGCCGCTCGCTCCAAACATTGTGCAGTACGCTGGTATGCATTTAGGGACGGTTGCTCCAAACAAAGTTAAGTATGATGGTATGTATTTAGGGCCGGCCGTCTGGCATTTGCCTCAAACAACGAACGGTAACTACGCAAGTGTTTATAAAGGTCCGACCGGCCTATGCCAAACGGGACCAACGGCACACCGCCCAAACAGTGAGTGCCTATACATTGGATCCATCGAGTTTCAAGGGTCTGACCCAAGGGAAGACCCGAGTGGCATAACTACAGTGAAAGGTGCAGGGAATAGCGGTGGAAACGAAGGATCGTGGCATCTTCGTACTCAGGGCAGTAGTCGGCATGGGCTTCCTCTTCGCCGGCCTCGACAAGTTCTTCATGTGGGCGAGCGGAACGCCCTTTACCGCAGCCAGCTTCCTCAAGTTTGCGACGACCGGTGCCTGGCTTGGCAGCGACCCCAAGGCGATCGTCAACCCCACCCACCCCTTCTGGGTTTCGCTCGCAGGCAACGCCAGCCTGATGTCGATCGTCGACACGATGGTCGTCTTCGGTGAGTGCGCGGTCGGTATCGCGCTGATCCTCGGCCTGGCCACCCGTTTCGCGGGTCTCTGCGGCGCCGTGATGATGACGCTCTTCTACATCGCCAACTGGAGCTTCGCGACCGGCCCGTTCAACGAGCAGCTCATGTACGGTGTCATCGCGGGCACGATCGCCTTTGTCGGCGCCGGCGCCTACGCTCTCGACACAGCCGTGGCCAAGGTCGCGATCGTTCAGAAGATCCCGGGCGTCAAGTACGCCCTCGGGTAGGTTTTCCAGGAGTACCAGCGCGGGGAGCACCTCGTCCTAATCGATCTCCCTGCACCCAGACGGCGGGCCGCAAGGCTCGCCGTCTCTTCATGTCCGGCGAGTTCCAGGACTGAGGTGCTAGTCCTCATCTCGCCCACAAGCCTTCTTGCGCCCGCTACGCCCGTCGCGACTCGGGCTCGACTGGCCACCGCCGACCAATTCTAGAACGAATGGTCTAATCCCGCCCACGCCCGTATACTGAGCGTCTCGTGGCTGCCTCGACCCAACCGCGCTCCAAACGCAACGATCCGCTCGACCTCTTCGGACCGCCCGTGGCGGAGTGGTTCCGGTCCGCGTTCGCGGCCCCGACGCCGGCCCAGGCCGGGGGCTGGGCGAGCATCACGGCCGGGCGCCACACCCTGATCCACGCCCCTACGGGCAGCGGCAAGACACTCGCCGCGTTCCTCTGGACCCTCGACCGACTCGCACGCGAGCCCCGGCCAGGAACACCCACCGTCCGCGTCCTCTACGTCTCGCCGCTGAAGGCCCTCATCTACGACGTCGAACGGAACCTGCGGGTCCCGCTCGCCGGGATCCGGCTGGCGGCCGATCGACTCGGCGCGCCGATGCTACCGGTCGAGGTCGGCGTCCGGACCGGCGACACTCCGGCCGACGAACGCCGCCGTCTCGTCCGCAATCCACCCGACATCCTGATCACCACGCCCGAGTCCCTCTACCTGATCCTGACGAGCGGAGCCGCCGAGATCCTCCGTGGCGTGGAGCACGTGATCGTGGACGAGGTCCACGCTCTGGCGGGGACCAAGCGAGGCGCCCACCTGGCCCTGAGCCTGGAGCGACTGGAAAAGCTCTCCGCCCGACCCCCCCAGCGGATCGGGCTTTCGGCCACGCAGCGACCGGTCGAGACGATCGCCCGATTCCTCGGCGGCGTCGGGCCGGGCAGGGCAGGGGAGTCGCGCGACGTCCACATCGTCGACGCCGGCTCGCGCAAGCCCCTCGAGCTGTCGGTCCGCGTCCCGGTCGAGGACATGAGCAGACTCGGCGACCTGCCGCCCGAGGAGGCCCCCGGCGGTTCGGTCGAGGGCCCGGAGGCGCGCCACAGCATCTGGCCAGCGATCCACCCGCGCATCCTCGAACTGATCCGCGAGCACCACTCCACGATCGTCTTCTGCAACTCGCGCCGGCTTGCCGAGCGGCTGGCCAACAGGCTCAACGAGCTGGCCGGCGAGGAGCTGGTTCGGGCTCACCATGGATCGCTCGCCCGCGAGCAGCGGGTCGAGATCGAGGAGGCGCTCAAGGCCGGCCGCCTGCCGGCCATCGTCGCCACCAGCTCGCTGGAGCTCGGCATCGACATGGGCGCCGTCGACCTAGTGATCCAGGTCGAGTCGCCGGCGAGCGTGGCCAGCGGTCTGCAGCGGGTCGGTCGGGCTGGACACAACGTCGGTGAACCCAGCCGTGGCGTCTTCTTCCCGAAGTACCGCGGCGATCTCCTCGAGACCGCGGTCGTGACGGCGAGAATGCACGACGGGGCGATCGAGGAGACGAAGCTGCCGCGCAACCCGCTCGACGTGCTGGCCCAGCAGATCGTTGCGATGACGGTGCGCGAAACCTGGACGGCGGACGAACTCTTCGAGACCGTGCGGCGGGCGGCCCCGTACGAGAGCCTCACGCGCGACGCCTTCGAGGCGGTCCTCGGCATGCTGGCGGGCGCGTATCCCTCCGACGAGTTCGCCGAGCTGAAGGCCCGCGTAGTGTGGGACCGCGAGAGCGGCCGCGTTGAGGGCAGGCGTGACGCGCGGACGGTGGCCATCACCAGCGGCGGCACGATCCCGGACCGCGGGCTCTACCCCGTGTTCCTGGTCGGCGAGGCCGGAACGTCGGGCCGGCGTGTTGGCGAGCTCGACGAGGAGATGGTCTACGAGAGCCGCATCGGCGAAGTGATCGTGCTCGGGGCCACGAGCTGGCGGATCGAAGAGATAAGGCCCGATCGGGTGGTCGTCTCACCGGCGCCGGGCGTGCCCGGCAAGATCCCCTTCTGGCACGGCGACGGGCTCGGCCGGCCGATCGAGCTCGGGCGGGCCTTGGGCGCGTTCGTGCGCGAGCTCGAGGACGATCTGGGTCACGGCGAGCGTGGGCGCGAGCGGGCTCGACGGCGGCTGCTCGAGCACCACGACCTCGATGAACTGGCGGCTGACAACGTTCTTGGATACCTGGCCGAAGAGCGCGAGATGACCGGTGCGCTTCCTACCGACCGCCGGATTGTGATCGAACGATTCCGCGACGAACTGGGCGACTGGCGGGTAGTCGTCCTGACGCCGTTCGGCGGCCGGGTCCACGCCCCATGGGCCCTGGCGATCGAGTCGCGTCTCGACGGACGGCTGGGCCAGGGGGCGTGGACGATCTGGTCGGATGACGGCATCGCGATCCGGCTGCCGGAGGGCGAGGCCTTCGGCAGCGCTGCGAACGAGTTCGGCAGTAGCGCGGCCGGGATCGGCGGGCTGCGGGATCTGCTCTTCCCTTCGGCGGAGGAGGTCGAGGATCTGATCGTTGGGCGGCTCGGTTCCTCGGCCATGTTCGCGGCCAGGTTCCGCGAGAACGCGGCCCGTGCGCTTCTCCTGCCGCGGCGTCGGCCGGGGACGCGGACGCCGCTGTGGCAGCAGCGGCAGCGTTCGGCCGGGCTGCTCGCCGTGGCCAGCCGGTACGGCTCGTTCCCGATCATCGTCGAGACGTACCGCGAATGCCTGGCCGATCTGTTCGACCTGCCGGCCTTGCGCGAGGTGCTCGGGGGAGTGGCGAGACGGGAGATCGAGGTTCGAGACGTGCAGACGGTCGCGGCCTCGCGGTTCGCCGGCTCGCTGTTGTTCGAGTATCTGGCCGCGTTTATGTACGAGGGCGACGCTCCGCTAGCGGAGAGGCGGGCCGGGGCGCTGGCGCTCGACCGCGAGCTGCTGCGCGAGTTGCTCGGCCAGGAGGAGCTGCGCGACCTCATCGATCCGGAGGCCCTGGCGGACCTGGAGCTGGCTTTGCAGGGGCTGGTCCCGGAGCGGTCTGCCCGCTCGGCCGATGCGCTGCACGATCTGCTGCGCCGGCTCGGCGACCTGACCGCTGAGGAAGTCGCGGCGCGGATCGCGGAGCCGGCCGCAGCCGGCGAGTGGCTGGCGACGCTGGGAGCGTCGCGACGAGCCGTCGCGCTGCGGATCGCTGGCGGAGTCCGCTGGATCGCTATCGAGGACTCGGGCCGGTATCGCGACGCCGTGGGAATCGCTCTGCCGGTCGGCATTCCGACGGCCTTCCTGGCGCCGGTCGATGACGCGTTTGGCGGCCTGCTGGCGCGGTGGGCCAGAAGCCACGGCCCATTCCACTCGGTGGAGCCAGCACGGCGTTGGGCTCTTTCGGTGGCCCGGGTCGAAGAGGGGCTGGAGCGGTCGCTGGAGGCGGGCACGATCTTGCGCGGCGAATTCCGGCCAGGCGGCACCGAAAGAGAGTGGTGCGACCCGGATGTCCTGCGCCAGCTTCGGCGCCGTTCGCTGGCACGGCTGCGGCGAGAGGTGGAGCCGGTCGAACAGGCTGCGCTCGCTCGGTTCCTGCTGGCCTGGCAGGGCGTCACGCCGGTCGGGGAGGGGGCGGCGGCCGCTCTACGCAACGAGGCCGCGCTCGAGAGGCTTGCAGAGGTCATCGATCAGCTGGCCGGCCTCCGGATCCCCGCCTCCGTCCTGGAGCGCGACGTGTTGCCCGCCCGAATCCCCGGCTATCAGCCCCGCCTGCTCGACGAGCTGGGCGCGCTCGGCGAGGTGGCCTGGGTTGGCGCAGGAAGCCTGGGCCGCGACGACGGGCGGATCGTGCTTTACCGACCCGGCCGCAGAGCGGTCCGCGAACTGGCCGTCGATGAGACGGCTGCCGCATCCGGCGAGCTGCACGAGCGACTCCGAGAGCGGCTGCGGGGGCGCGGAGCCTCCTTCTACCGAGATCTTCGGTCTGCGGACGGTCAGGCTTCGGAGAGGGACCTGCTCGATGCGTTGTGGGATCTCGTGTGGGCCGGAGAGCTGACCAACGACACGTTTGCGCCTTTGCGGGCGCTGCGCTGGCGGCGGCCGTCGGGCGAGCGACGGCCTCGGCCGGGCCGACTCGCTACAGGTCCCCCGGAGGCGGTGGGGCGGTGGTCGCTCGTGGACGGGCGCGGCAGAGTGGCGCGTGGCGGGGCCGGACCGGCGAGCGGTCCGATGGCGGCCGGCGCTGCGACCACGACCGAGCGCCTTCATGCCCTGGCCAACGCGCTGCTCGAGCGCTACGGAGTCCTGACCCGTGAGGCTGTCTCGGCCGAGGACGTGGTCGGCGGCTTCAGTGCCGTCTACCCGGTGCTGCGGGCAATGGAGGAATCCGGCCGGATCCGGCGCGGCTACTTCGTGGAAGGGTTGGGCGCCGCGCAGTTCGCTTTGCCAGGAGCGGTGGACCGGTTGCGGTCCATGCGAGAGCCGTGGGTTGGCGGTGTGGCCGGCGGCAGGCCCTCGGCTGGCGCCGTGGTTCCGACCGGTGCGGGTGCCGCTGCCGTCGGCCCAGCCCGACTCACCGTCCATCTCCTCGCCGCCGCCGACCCGGCCAACCCGTACGGGGCCGCGCTTGCCTGGCCTCGCCGGGGCGAGGCCGATCGCCGGCCGCTGCAACGGGCGGCCGGCGGGTATGCGGTCCTGGTTGACGGCGCGGCGGCGCTGTACCTGGAACGAGGCGGCCACTCCCTCCAGACTCTGCCCGCGTCCGACGATCCTGCCATCGCCGCGGCCGCTTTCGCCGCATTCCGCGTCCTCGTCACAGATGGGCGGCTTCGCGAGCTGGTCGTGAGTCGCGTCGACGGCGTGCCAACCTCGACTTCCCCATGGCGGGCCTCTCTCGAAGAGGCCGGCTTCACGGCCGGGTATCGGGGCCACATCCTCAGGCCCGAGACACGGCGGGTCGTGGCCGCCGCCCGCGGCCTCTCGCCAGATACTGCTGCCGCCGACGACTACTGGCGCCGTAGCCGATCAGGCTTGGCCGACCCGTCGAAGGTTCGATCGCGCCACTATCGCCATGCCAGCCGACGACTCCAATCTCGGGCCTGAGGGCTCGCGGGAGTAACGATCGCCCTGTCCTGGGCAGGCCTCAGGTGTATGGTCGAGCCGGCGGCCAAATCGCAGCTGCTTCGCAAGTTCCGATGGGTGGCGCAGTCGACCAAACCCGCCGGCCGTGCCGGCGTCCGGGCCCAGGGCCCCATCTCTGGGGGGCGCGACAATGAGTGAGATCAAGGTCGGATGCTCCACGGTCGATGGGGGCTGGCTGGCCGCCGTCACCGTCACCGATCATGGCTCGAGCCGCGAGTTCGAGGTCGCGGTTTCGGAGGCCGAGCTGGCTCGCTTCGATCCGGCTTCGACCGATCCCTGCCCCCTTGTACGCCGATCGTTCGAGTTTCTGCTGGCTCGTGAGGCGAAGGAGTCGATCCTGCGTTCGTTCGGCCTATCCGTTATCGGCCGGTACTTCCCCGAATACGAGCGAGAGATACGCCGCACGGCGTCCTGATGGTGGTCGCCGACTGTGGTAGCCGACGGCGGTAGCATCGCTGGCGGCTGGGCCGCCATCTTCCCCCGACCGCGGCGACATAAGGCCGAAGTGATCGGCAGGGTCCAAACTCGGGGCGTGGGGGAGACGGAAGTCGGGTCGTCGCTGCGAGCCATTCGCCTGCGCGCCGGGCTGAGTCAGTCGAACGTGGCTGCACGCGCTGGATTCGGCCAGCCGACCGCCGAGCACCGAGCGCCGTCCCCGTGGAGGGCCTCTCCGGATTCGATTGCGTCGGTTGCGGTCCCCGAGCCCGCCGCGCGCTCAGCTCCCGTCGATCAGGCGCCAAACCCAAAGAAGGCCCGCACTCGAGCGCGCATGACACGGCGGAGGGCCTCGGCCGTTCGCGCCGGGCTGCGCCGCCAGTGCAGGCCCCACAGCCTTGCTGCTGCGGCGCCGGTGTGGGCGGCACCCGGCCAGGTCGACGGGATGAGCCAGCGGAACCCTTCCGGGTGGCGCCAGGCCCACGGGACGAGAGCCCAGATGAAGACCAGGTAGTCGACTCGAAGCGGACGCTGGAACGAGAACAGGACCTGGAGTTGAACGAGCGTCTGCGGCAGCGTCAGAACGGTGAGCACGAGGGCGAGGACCAGCCACACCAGGCCCCAAAGCCGTCCTCGTGGCGACATGATCGGCCAGAACACGACCGGCACCCATTTGACTGTCGTGGCGACCATCCAGAGCAATCCGGCCATTACCGGTCCGGAGAACTGCGCTCCAAATAGCAGCAGGGCCAGCGGCAGGTTGATGTTGCCCGTATCCAGGTTCGCTGCCAGCGGGAAGGCCAGCAGGACGAGCAGGACGGCCGTCGTCATCGGCCGGCGCTTGTAGGCCCAGTGGACGCTCCACAGCAAACCGATGATCGTGGCGCCGCGCCAGACGAACCAGGCCACGTCCCACGGCAGGATGGACCACGGTACGAAGAGCGGAAGCATCCAGGGTGAGTAGACGTAGGGCATGAACGGGCCAGTGGGATGGTACGGGTCGCCGCCGTTCAGCCACAGCCGGCCGGCGGCCCAGTAGGCGCGAGTGTCAGCCCCGGCCGCCTCACCACGGGCAATCAGACCGGCCAGCATGAAGCCGCCCACCAGGCCGAGGATGAGGATCATCGTCAGGCGCCGCGGGTCTCGGATGCGATTGACCTCGCGCCGGAGAGCGCGGCGGAAGACGCCTGCGCGGCGCCGGGTGGGCCCATCGACTCGGGCCACGGCCGGGAGACTCGCCATTCGCTCGGAGACGCGCCTGGCACGAGAAGCGCCGGATTCCCCGGTCCGTCTGCGGGCGGACGGCTCCTCAGCCGCGACTTCGTCGTGGTCGTGGTCGGTCATCAGATCAGGCGCACGGTGGGGCAGGTCGAACCGGCCGTGGAGTGGGCCAGCGGATCGGCGCCCAACAGTACGACAGAGCGTACTGGCATGACCGCCTCCTCCTGCAATTGCGTCGGATGGATGATGCGAGTCTGGGCGCGGACGTGCAAGGGGTCGGCCGACCGCGACCGTGCGCCGCGTCGCGCCCGGATCGTCCCCCGGCCACACCGAAGCCGGCTAGCGCAGATAGGTCATGCCACAGGTGTCGCACACCGCATACACCGCCCGGGCGTTGCGGGCGAAACCCGCCTCATGGAGCAGACCGCAGCAGCCTCTGGTCGGGCATCTCCAGACCCAACGGCGACCTTCTTCGGGCAGCCCGAGGGACTCTGCCTTCACCCTCTCCTCAAGGCCCTCGTGGTCGGCAAGGGTTCGCGCCAGGCTGGCAGCACGCTCCGCCTCGCTCTCGCTCGAGTACGGGTAGTTCTGGGCGATATTCGAAGACACGGCAGCACTCCGCGTTGGCCCGCGCTCGAATCGGCCTTGAGACCGCACCGGTGGCAGGGGCGGTGTGAGCGCGGCGAGCCACCGGCGGCCCGAGTATAGACCCCGCCTCAGCTCGGTCCAAAAGGACCGACTGCGCTCCCGCCCGGCTCCCACATCTCCCCACGAATTCGTGCTCGATGGTGATAATGCGCCGCCGCCGTGGTGCTTTTGACGGGCGTGGCCGATGGGTCGCAACCGCTAGGCTATGGCCCAATGAATCGCTCGATCGTCTCGATGCTGCTTGCCACGTTCGTGCTGCGTGTAAGCACGGCCGTCACCGGCATCATGCTCGTGTTCCTGGTCGATGAGATGACCCGCCATCGCGGGACCGGGCCGGGAGAAATCTCACTCCTCACCGGCGGGTTCTACACCACCGAGCTGGCCGGGGCGATCGTCTTCGGCGTGCTGGCCGACCGCTACGGTCGCAAGGTGATCATGCTGCTCGGCCCGGTTTTCGGCGGCGTCGCCGTCTTCATGACAGGCCTTACCACGCACCTGCCCGTGCTGTTCGTGACGCGCCTGCTCGAGGGCAGTTCCACAGCCGCGTCCATTCCCTCGACCCTCGGCTTCATCGCCGCCGAGACCGCCGACGACGAGGTGCTTCGCGGTCGAGTGGTCTCGCTCTTCGAGTTCGTTTCGCTGGGCGGGATGCTCGCCATTGGCCCGGCCCTCGGCGCCGTCCTGTGGGACGCGCTCGGGCGGCGGGCGTTCTTCCTCAACTGCGGCCTCTACGCCGTGGCCCTATGCCTGTACGCGTACGGCGTTCATGAAGTCCGGCGGGATCGCCAGGCCGATATTTCCGGGCCGGCGGCCGCGGCGCGGCAGCGCGTCGATATGGCGCGCCTCTGGAGGATCGCCACCAGTCGCAAGGTTCTCCTATTCGCGCCGACGTGGCTGGCCGTCAACGCCATCCTCGGATTGTGGGCCCTGCACGCCCCGCTCCTGCTGAGAGGCAACATCCACGATCCGAGCCAGTTCCTGATGCAGGGCGTCTCGGCCAAGACCATCGGTTTCGGTGAGGCCGTCCTGGCTGTGATCTTCGGAGCCGGCCTGCTCTTCTGGGGCACGGTCTACGCCCGTTTCCGGCGGACCACCATGCTGCTCGTGGGCGTCTGCGCGTTCGTCGTGATGAGCTTCGACATTCTGGCCATCAACCATCTCGGCGGCACGTCTACGACGCTGCTCTTCGCCCTGGGGGGTGTGGCCGTGATCGCCCTGTTCGTACTATCGGGTGCCACGCCGGCTGCCCTAGGACTCTTGGCCGATGTCAGTGAAGGTTTCGAGGAGGACCGCAGCGCGATAATGGGCCTCTATTCGGTCTTCCTCGGCGTGGGCCAGGTTATCGGAGCGGCCATCGGCGGCGTCGCGGCCTCCTGGAAGGGCATCGACGGGCTGCTCGTAGCGACCGGCGGCCTGCTCGTCGTCGGCCTGGCGGCCTTGCTGAACCTTCGGGCGCACGAGGGCGGAATCCTTGCGGGGACGGGCCATGGTGGCGTGCCGCCATCGCTTGGAGAGTCCATCCGAAATACCATTTCGGTGGCCCCAGGGAGGCCACCGATGCCAGCTCCGCCAGGAGTCGAGGACGAGCCATGACCGTCGCCATCGTCGCCGATTCGGGCTCCGATCTGACCCCGTCGCAGCTCCTCGAGGCCGGTATTCGGCAGGTTCCACTGTCGGTCTCGTTCGGTGAACAGAGCTATCTGTCTCCGGACGAGCTTGCGCCGGAGGCGTTCTGGCAGAAGCTCCGCGCCGCCGACAGCCCATTTGCCCACACCGCCGCACCGAGCGTCGGCCTTTTCAGGCAGGCATTCGAAGAGGCCTTTGCGGGTGGGCACGAGGCCATCGTCTGCGTCTGCTTGTCCGAGGCTCTTTCGGCGACGGTCAAGCACGCCCGGATGGCGCGCGAGATGCTGCCGGGCCGGCTGATCTTCATCGTGGACTCCAGGTTGGCCTCGATGGCTCTCGGCACTCTTGCCCTGCGCGGCGCCGCCTTGGCGGCTTCAGGAACCGGCGCCGAGGAGATCTGCCGACGGCTGGCCACGCTGAGAGCGAGCGTGGGCCTGTACCTGGGGCTGGACACGCTCGAGTATCTGCGCAAGGGCGGCCGCATCAGCCACGCTAAGGCTGCCATCGGCGGGCTGCTCTCGATCAAGCCGATCATCACCGTGAAGGAGGGCCTGGTGGTCGTCGCCGACCAGCCCCGAACCCGCTCAAAGGCCACTGAGCGCCTCCTCGAGCTCATGGCGGCGGAGCCGGTCGCGGAGCTACACCTGCTCTATTCGCCGCCCGCGGATATCGATGCGTTCCGCCGGGCCCTGCTCGCTCGAATGCCCGAGCCGGCCCCGAAGGTTGTCACCGCCCAGATCGTCGGGCCGGTCATAGGGGCCCACGTCGGGCCGGGCGCCTACGGCGGCATCATGGTTCGAGAAGTTTGATCGAGCTATGAAGGCCAGCCGTCATTTGGACTATCGATTCGTTCGGCGAATCTGCAGTCGAGGTCTCGGAACGTTAGGCCATACAGCCCAGGTGCCGATGACATCGGTAAGTCCCCATTCATTGGCGGGACGACTATACTCCGACCCAAGTGGAACCTGTGGTGCCGCTTTCCGGGATCAATCGGAAGGCCGCCGCGACATTGTCGGGATCGTCGAGGGGGCGGGCGCCGCTCGCCGGCATAGTCGAGCCGGCAGGGCCAATCGCCTCTCGCTCGACGGTTTTGGCTCTGGAGGGTATCCGGCCGATGGCGACCGAGCAGAAGATCGCTCCTGCGATCAACGCATGGGATGTCGCCCAGCAGCAGTTCGATCTGGCTGCCGAGCATCTCAATCTCTCACCGGGACTTCGCAAAATCCTGCGCGAGCCCAGACGCGAGCTCACCGTCCACTTCCCTGTGAAGATGGACGATGGCTCGGTTCAGGTCTTCACGGGCTATCGAGTCCAGCACAACCTCAGCCGCGGCCCGGCCAAGGGCGGCATCCGGTACCACCAGGACGTGAGCCTCGACGAGGTCAAGGCCCTGGCCATGTGGATGACCTGGAAGTGCGCAGTCGTTGGCATCCCGTACGGCGGGGGCAAGGGCGGCGTCATCGTCAACCCCAAGAAGCTGAGTCAGCGCGAGATCGAGGGCCTGACCCGGCGCTTCGCGACCGAGATCAGCATCATCATCGGCCCGGAGAAGGACATTCCAGCCCCCGACGTCAACACCAACTCCCAGACCATGGCCTGGATCATGGACACCTACTCGATGCACGTCGGGTATACCGTCCCGGCCGTCGTCACGGGGAAGCCGATACCGCTCGGTGGCTCCGAGGGTCGTAACGAAGCTACGGCCCAGGGCGCGGTCTACACGCTCGAGGCGGCCGCTCACCATCTCGACATGGAATTGCCGAAGTGCCGCGTCGCGGTCCAGGGCTTCGGCAATGCCGGCGCCATCGCCGCTCAGCTGTTGCATGCCCAGGGCTCGAAGATCATCGCCGTGAGCGACTCGACCGGTGGGATCTACCGGCCGGAGGGATTCGACCCGAATGCGGTCCTCGCCTGGAAGCAGGAACGCCGCTCGGTCCGCGGCTTCCCGGGCACCAAGGACATCACAAACGAACAGCTCCTCGAGCTGGATTGCGACGTCCTCATCCCCGCCGCTCTCGAGAACCAGATCACGGCCGAGAATGCCGGCCGGATCAAGGCTCGCTTGATCGGCGAGGCCGCCAACGGCCCGACCACTCCTGAGGCGGACGCGATCCTCTACAAGAACGGCAGGTTCGTGATCCCCGACATCCTCTGCAATGCCGGCGGCGTCACGGTCAGCTACTTCGAGTGGGTCCAGGACCTCGACCGCGACTTCTGGACCATCGACCAGGTCAACGCAAAGCTGCGGACCATCATGGACAAGGCCTTCGCGAGCACGCTGGAGATGAGTCTCAAGGAGAAGGTCAACATGCGCACGGCGGCGTACATGCTCGCCGTGCAGCGTGTTGCCGATGCCACGTCGGTCCGCGGTCTATACCCGTAGATCGATCTCCCAGCCAGTTCCTTTGCGGCCCCGGCGCACCCCCTCGCGTCGGGGCCGTTTCCCTTTCTCAAGCATCGCCCGGCCGTGGCGGCGCACGACCGCCCCGAGGCGTTCGCCGGTGCTACGATCCCACGGCTGAAGTCTGCCGCCCGCCGCCCGACTGTCTGGCGTCACGGACCCGGAGCCGCTCGGGATTAGGAGCATCAATGCTCGACCACGAAGAGAAGTTCCTGTTCAAGGAAGAAACCCTCCACCTGGCCAACGCCCTGGCCGAGCCGGGTGTCCTGGACAACGTCGAGGACCTGCTGACCGACGTCATCACGAGCCCTCGATTCGACTCCGAGGTGTTCACACTCGAGCGGTCGCTCCAGGTGATGCTCGGCGCTCGGGCCGGTGCCACCCTCGTGGGTCTCCTGACCGTGACGCCGGAAGTCTTTGACGAAACGGCCGAGGTGCGAATTCCGCCCGAGGTCCAGGAACGGATGATCGCCTGGAGAGCTCGCTTCGGGCTGGCCATCGACAACGCCCTCAACTACCTGAACAACCCCGATGGCATCCAGGGCCATAACTTCTCGACCCAGATAGCCCACGCCGACGAGCGCCAGGTCCTGCAAGGCCGGCTGACGCTGGTCCGGTACAACAACGAGCCGCAGTTCTTCCTGGCCGATGCCGGAGTCTTCCTTGGACTCGTCGTCGACATCCTGGAGCGGCTTGGCCCCTACCTGGGCACGGAGACGGTGGACGCGGAGACGCTCGGTCGACTGCGCGACGCGGTCCAGCTGGTGGAACGAAAGACGGCAACGAGGGAATAGGACGCCGCCGAGGGGCTGATCCCCCTCGGTCGCGCGGGCGGCCGGCCTCGTTCGGCCCGGCCGCTCTCTGCCTGACGGTGCCAGCCGTCGACGTGAATGCGATACGGGGTCGGTGCCGGCCAGAGTGTCCGTTCGATTGCCCATACGCGGGGCGAGCCGGTCCGCCAATAGAGCCGCGAACCGCTGCCCCGACCAGCCCGGACGACGACGGCGCCGGCGACGAGCATTGCGGCTGCCGCCATCTTCATCGCCGTCGAGCGTTCATGCTCCGGCGGCCGCGTTCCGGCGGCGCCTTCGCCCGAGGAGACGTCGCGCTACCCAGAGGATCCCGAACAGGACCAGGGCGCCGAAGGAGAGCGGCAAGACAACGACGAGGACCCACACCGCGACCGTGGCCAGTCCCTGACCGATGCGCACGAGCGCGGCACCTGCCTGGTCGATCTGGCTGCCGAGAGTCCAATTCTGGGTCGCCTGTGCCGTCACCGTCGCGGCCGGCAGCTGGAACGTAACCGTGAGCGTGCTCATGGCCGCTTGATTCGTGAGGTGGTCTCGCTCGGCGGTCAGCTCCTCGATCTGGCCCTGGGTATCGCTGAGCTGGCTCTCGACGGCGATGACGTCGGCGATGGCGGTGGTCCGCGCCATGATCGACTGCAGGGCTGCCTCGGTCGTCTTCAGGTTGGTGATCCGAGCGTTGAGGTCGATGACCTGGGAGGTGACGTCGCTGGTGCCGGTCTGCTCGGACAGGACCCTGGCCCCGATCTTGCGGAGGGCAGTTAGCGCATCGTCCCACTCGTCGGCCGGCACCCGATAGGTGATCGACGCGGTGGCGTCGGTGCCGGTGCCGGACCGATTCGACTGATCGACGTATCCACCGAGGCCAACGACTGTCGCCTGGGCCTGGCTGAGCGCGCCCTCGATGTCGTTGACCTCGAGGCTGAGTTGACCGGTCTTGACGATTTGAGCAGCGTCGATCGAGGCGAGCAGCTGACTCTGGCCGTCGACCGCGGGGGGGGCGCTGGAGGCGCTTGGAACGCCGGCGGACGCGCCCGATCCGTTTCCGCCGACGCTGAGGGCGGCGGGTCCGGCGGTCGCGGCTGCAAGCTGTTTGTCGGCCAGCGAAGCTCGCAGAGCGTCCGTTTGGGTGCTGGAGGTGGATGGGCCGCCAACAACATAGGCGCCGCCGATGAGGGCCGCGATCGCGGCGAGGGCCAGAATCCCCGCCAGCCGGCCACGGCCGCCGAGTCGGGCCAGGACGACACGGCCGACAGAGCGGTGCGCGTCGGCGGGCGGATCAGCCGCTTTCTCGGGTTCGAGATTGGCGTCGGTCTCGTCGATGTCGTTGTCGGCCACGTTTCGGGCCTCCGGGTTGCGTCGTTGCCGAGAAGTCGGCTTTCGAGACGCAGACGCCGGGGCGGCAGCCGCGGTTCCACGGGCCGTGGCCGTTCCTCCGAACCGTGGCGCCGAACTCGCTAGGGCAGCGGCTCGTTGTCGATGAGGCGGACGGCATCGAAGCGAACGGCCATGGAGAGCAGCGCAGGGCCGTCCACGGTGGCCAGCTCCCGAAGGGTGTCCGGGTTGGCACAGCTCACGTACTCGGGCGCCGCCAGCGGCTCCGAAGAGAGGACGTCGCGCATCGTTGCTCGAAGTGCTTCTCCGTCCCGTTCGCCGGCCTCGTAGCGTTTTCGGGCAGCCAGCAGGGCGCGTCGGAGAACCGGGGCCGCCGCCCGCTCCTCGAAAGTGAGCCGCACGTTGCGCGAGCTCAGGGCCAGGCCGTCTGGCTCGCGCACGATCGGGCAGGCGACGATCTCCGTGTCCATCCCCAGGTCGAGGGCCATGCGCCGAACCACGAGCAGCTGCTGCGCGTCTTTCTGGCCGAAGTAGGCACGCTCGGCACCGGCCAGCCCGAGAAGAATCGCGACGACCGTTGTCACGCCCTCGAAATGGCCTGGCCGCGCTTCGCCTTCGAGCGGCTCCGTCAGCGCACCGACGCGGACAGCAGTCTGGAAGCCGGCCGGATAGACCTCCCCGACCGGTGGCACGAAAACCAGGTCGGTGCCGGCAGCGCCGCACGCGGCCAGGTCGGCGGCTTCGTCCCGCGGGTACTGCTCGAAGTCGGCGGCCTCGTTGAACTGGCGGGGGTTGACGAAAATCGTGACAAGAACCGTCGCGTTCTCCGCTCGGGCGCGCCTGATCAATGAAGTGTGGCCCGCATGCAGGGCGCCCATCGTTGGTACCAGGCCGATCGGCCGGGCGGCGCCGGTGAGCGCGGCGCGCAGATCCGCCCGCGTCCGGACGACTCGGAGAAGCGCCGGGCCCGCCACGGCCCTAGAGATCCCGGTCGAGCGGGATGCCGCGACTGGACTCGACCATCTCCGGCCGGTCGAGCGGGGTCCGGCCCAGAATCTGGTCGAGCATGCCGTCGTCCAGCCGGGTGCTCTCGGCCGGCCCGGGGAAGGTTCCGGCGATCACGTCGGCCCGGTAGGCCTCGGCAGCAGACTTGATGATCGAATGCAGCTCGGTGTAGTGACGGGCGTGCCTGGGCGTGAAATCCGCGCTCAATCCGAGGAGGTCCGTCACAACCTGGACCTGGCCCGAGCAGCCCGCCCCGGCGCCGATCCCGATCGTGGGTATGTGAAGCCGCTCGGTGATGGCCACCCCCAATCCTTCTGGCACCAGTTCCAGGACCATCGCGAAGGCCCCGGCCCCCTGGACCGCCAGGGCGTCGGCGAGGAGCTGGCGCCCGGCTTCGCGCGTCTTGCCCTGGACGCGATGCCCACCCAGCTGATGAATCGACTGTGGCGTCAGGCCGATGTGGCCCATGACCGGAATGCCGGCTCGGACGATCGTCTCGATCGTGCGGGCGCTTCGTTCGCCGCCCTCGAGCTTGACCGCTCCGGCGCCGCCCTCGCGCATCAGGATCCCCGCGTTCTCCAGGCTCGCCTCCGGGGTCACGCCGTAGGAGAGGAACGGCATGTCGGCCACCACGAGGGCCCTTTGGGTTCCCCGAACCACGGCCTTGGTGTGGTGCAGCATCTCGGTCATCGTCACCCGGACGGTGCTGTCGTAGCCGAGCATTACCTGGCCCAGCGAGTCGCCGACGAGCAGCATCGGGATGCCCGCCTCATCCAGGATGCGGGCCGTGGGGTAGTCGTAGGCGGTCAGCATGGCGATTCGCTCGCCTCCGGCGTAGAGGCGGGCAATGGAAGCGATCGTCAACCGCGCCGCCTGCTGCGGCGATGGCGTCTGGCTCACCGACCGAGTTCCGCTCGTTCGGCCGCTTCAGCTGCCGCCGTTTGTCCGCCGGCCGAGTCACCCCTCGTGGTTGTCTTCGCGGCCGGGGCTCCTCCGCCCGGAGTGCCACCGTCCGCGACGGCCAGACGAACGAAAACGCGATCGAGGAGCAGCTTGGCAACCTCACGCTTGGACAGGACCGGCAACTCCTCGGGCGGCGCGTCGATCGCGTAGATCGTGACCCTGTTTGTGTCCGTGCCGAAACCGGAGCCGGGCTCCGCTACGTCGTTGGCCACCAACATGTCGACACCCTTGGCGCGGAGTTTCTCCGAGACTCGATCGAACGAGCCCGTCTCGGCCGCGAAGCCGACGAGGATGGGTCGGCGGGCGCCGGAGGCCCGAACGCCCGTCCTCACGCGTTCGGCCGTTTCGGCCAGCAGATCCGGCGTGGCGTCCATCTCGAGGGTCAGGCCCGTGAACCGGCCGATCTTCGTGGCCGACGGAGATCGCGGCCGGAAATCGGCCACCGCCGCGGCCATGACCAGAACGTCAAAACGCGGCCCCTCGGCTGGTGTGAGGGCCCGCAGAGCAGCCTGCATCTCGGCGGCAGTCTCCGCCCGAACAACGTGGGCGCGGGCGGGCGGCTCCACTGAAACGTGGCCCAGGACCACCGTCACGGCCGCGCCACGATCCAGGGCGTTCTCGGCTATGGCGATCCCCATCTTACCCGTCGATCGATTGCCGACGAAGCGGACTGGGTCGATCGGTTCGGCCGTGCCACCGGCGGTGACCACGACGTGGAAACCGGCGAGGTCGCCTCGATTCGGCGCGGGCTCCACGGCGGCCGCGAACTCGACGGCCGCGGGCGCGAGTTCGGCAGCGGCAGGGGGCCGGTCTGCCGGCGTGGCTCCGGGTCGGCCGCTCAGCGCTTCCACGGTGGCATCGACGATGCGTTCCAGAGCCGCGAGCCGTCCCCGGCCGACCATACCGGAAGCGAGCACGCCCGACTCCGGTTCGACCAGGCGGTAGCCGAATTCGCGGAGACGGGCAACGTTGGCCTGCGTGGCCGGATGCCCGTACATACCGCCGTCCATGGCCGGGGCGACAACCACTGGCACAGATGTGGCCAGACAGGCGGCCGTCACGGCGTCGCTTGCGAGGCCGCCGGCCATAGCCCCGAGCCAGTGCGCCGTGGCCGGGGCCACGACGATCGCCTCGACGTCGTTAGCCGCAGCTATATGGCCGATCCGCCCGTCGACCCCGAGCGACAGCACGTCCGTGTCCACCGGGTGGCCGCTCAACGTCTCGAGGGTGAGCGTGCCCACGAACTCGACCGCTGACGGCGTCATCAGCACCCGAACGTCCGCGCCTTCCTTCTGGAGCAGGCGCATCAGTTCGACTGACTTGTACGCCGCGATCGATCCGGTGATGCCGAGCGCGATCCGGCGGTTCTCCAAACGCTTCGCCGGCTCCCTCATCGATCGTGCTCCGAAATGATGTGGATCGATCCGGCGGCGCTGCCGGTCCAGCCGACGGTCGCGTCGCCCGGAACGACCGGCTCGCCGCTGGCCAGGGCCCAGAGTATGGCCAGGCCCTTGAGCGTCAGCTCCGGGTCGATTGCGTCGACGCCGGGCAGGGTTCGGGCCCAGGGCGCGGCCGAGAGGCCACCGGTCAAGACTACCTGGATGGTCGCGGGGTCGACCTTCTCATTGTGGCCAAGTTCGGCCCTGATCCTCTCCAGCAGTCCCATGGTCAGGGCCCGGTAGCCGATGAAGACGCCCGATTGCATCGCCGAAATCGTGTCCGTACCGATGGCCTTCTCGGGCTCCTTCATCTCAATACGGGGCAGGCGAGCGGTCCGGGAGGCGAGCGCCTCGAGACCCAGGTCGAGGCCGGGCGTGATGGCCCCGCCGACGTAGGCACCGTCGCGGGAGACGCAGTCGAAGGTTGTGGCCGTGCCGAAGTCAACGACGATGGCGGGAGTGCCGTACAGGCGCGCCACAGCCAGACTATTGACGAGCCTGTCCGCGCCGACCTCGGTGGGGCGCTGTACTCGAATCGGCATCGGCACGTTGCCTGGCCCGGCCACCAGGAGCGGCACTCCGCGGCGCTCGGCCATGGCCGTGGCCACTCCGGTCAACGTGGGCACGACCGAGGCCACGGAGATGCCGGTGACGTCGGCGAGCGAGGCCCCGTCGAGGCGGAGCAGGCTGTCAACAAGGACCTCGAGCTCGTCGGGCGTGCTGGCGGCTCGTGTAGCCACCCGTCGGGCGGCCATGATCGCCTCTCCGTGGACCAGGCCCATTGTGACGTTGGTGTTGCCGATGTCGAGCGCGAGCAGCATGACCCGATGATAGCGCTCCGGAACCTTGACCCCAGGTTTCGACGCATGGAATCGGCGGCGCCCTTGTCCCCGCCTGCGCGGCTGCGGTACGATCCACCGGTCCGCTACCGGCATCCCCAATCGTCACCCCCGCTGCCCCAGGAGGAGTGGTGTCGTCTGTGCCGCCTGCGAAGTTCTTCGTGAACCGCGGAATCGTCTCCAGCCGGACCGACCTGCTCAACGTTCTCCGACCCCTTGAAAAACAAACCGTCGCCTATCGGTACTACCGTGGCCACGAGCTGGTTCAGCATGGGCTGGGCTGGGTGGAGCGGATCGTGGCGAATGAGCCGGAGACGTCGACGTTCTTCACCCCGCTCTCGATCTGCCTGAACGTGGATTCGTTCGAGCACCTCGAGTTCGAGACCCGTCCAGACCAGCTGCTCACGTACCGCCTGGTTCAGGGGGACGAGACGGTCGCCATCGATTTCGCGCCCGGCGGCATGGCGGCGGGTGATCCGGCCGATGCCCGACAGCTCGAGTTCAACACGTCCGATTACGTCCAGATGGAGTTGCTCGGCCCCGATTCCGTCGAGGACGAGTAAGCCGCCGATCGAGCCGGCCCACGTCGGAGATTCTCCGTAGCCGGAGAGGTGCGTCGGATGCCGCCGCCTTTCCGTTAGCATTCGGTTGATGTACGAACGCACAGCGCTACCGGGCGGGCCGCGTGTTATCACTTCGCGCCTCGCCGGAGCGCGTTCCGTGTCCATTGCCGCGTACGTCCTGGCAGGCTCGCGCCTCGAGTCGGCCGAAGAGGCGGGAGCGGCTCATTTCATGGAGCACATCACCTTCAAAGGGACGGCTGCGTATCCCACCACTCGCGCGGTCTCGGAGGCAATAGAGGGGGTCGGCGGTAGCTTCAACGCCGCCACGGACCGCGAGTCAACGGTTTACTGGGTGCGTGTTCCGCTGCGTGAGTCCGCGCGGGGCATGGACGTTCTCGGCGAGCTGATCGTCAGGCCGCAGCTTCGCAGCGCCGAGATCGAGTCGGAGCGGGCCGTCATCATCGAGGAGATCCGATCCTACCTCGACGACCCGGGCGAGCACGTCCACGCCCTCTTCGATCTCGCCATGTTTGGCGACACGCCTCTCGGCCGTGAGATTGCCGGCAGCGAAGAGAGCGTACGTGCGTTACCGGAGGCGAACCTTCGGGCCTTCTGGGCGTCCTCCTATCTGCCGGGTAACGTGGTCGTCTCAGCGGCCGGCGACATTTCCCACGCCGAGATTGTCGCGCTCGTCGAGCGTACCTTTGGGACCGGCGAGGCCAACCGTTCGATCTTCGAGCCTGCTCCCGCCCTCCCGGCGGGCGAACGGGTGATGGCCGTTCGACGCGATACAACCCAGGCCCAGATCTGTCTGGGCGTGCCGGGCTTGAGGCGAGATGACCGAGAAGCCTGGACGCTCGAGGTTCTGAACGCCATCCTCGGCGATGGCATGAGCAGCCGGCTGTTCCAGTCCGTCCGCGAGGAGAAGGGCCTCGCCTACGATGTCAGCTCATACGTGGTCGACTACGTCGATGCGGGCGCTTTCGTAGTCTCGGCTGGCGTCGATCCCGACAGAATCGCTCCCGCGGTGGCGGCGATCCTGGATGAGATGGCTCGTCTTCGCGAAGAGGTTGTGCCCCCCGACGAGCTGGCCCTCTCGAAGCGCTATCTGGCGGGCCGGCTGGAGCTGCGAATGGAGGAGACGCGCCACGTGGCCTCGTGGCTGGGCGGCCAAGAAGCTCTGCACGAGCGCGTCCTGACTTTGGAGGGAGCCCTGTCCGAGTTGAACGCGGTGACGAGTGAAGCAATCCATGCTCTTGCCCGCCGACTGATTCGCGACGACGGCCTGCGGCTTGCCGTGGTGGCGCCGCCGCGGCGGGGTCGCCGTCTCGACTCGCTTCTGCGACTGCCGGGGGGCGCGACGTGAGGTTCGGCCTGAGGCTGCGCCGACGGCACGCGGCCGAGCCCCTCGAGGCCCTGTCGAGCCGGCCTGAAGCCGAGACGGGCGATCTGACGAGCGTGACGCTTCCGACGCTCGACGAACCCGGCCGGCAACTCTCGCTCGAAGCGCTTGACGAGCCGGCCGAGATACTGGTCCGAATCGCACCCGAAGCGCTCGCGGGTGACGCTGAGCTGAGCGGCGAGATTGGCGAGATCGAAGGGCAGACCGAGCCCGAGCAGCCAGCCGAGGTTGCCGAGGCTGACCAACCAGTCGAGGCGCTCGAGCCCGAGCAGCCAGCCGAGGTTGCCGAGGCTGCCGAGACGGAACAGCCCTCCAAGCCTGCCGAAAAGGCCGAGACGGCGAGCGACGCGATGCCCGTGGATCCTGGAGCGGCCCCGGAGGTTTCTGGCGATGAGCTGATCGAGCAGTCGTCGGCGTTCGCCGAGGAGGACTTGCGCCAGGCGGAGACCTTCGCTCCCAGTATCGAGCTTGAGGTGCAGCCGGAGTCATACCGGCCGGTCGAGCCACAGCCCCTCGACCAGCTGTTGGTCCAGATCAGATTGGCCCGCCTCCACTTGAAGACGGGCTCGTTGACGACGGCACGGGCCGAGCTCGAGATGCTCGCCAGCCGCGACAGTCTGGACATGACCGCGCTCCTCGACCTGGCCGAGGCGCGATGGCGAACGGGCGATCTCGATGGCGCCGGCGATGCCGCGACCGCGTATCTGGCCGACGGAGGCACCGAGGCTCTGGGCTTCGTTATTGCGGCCGAAGCAGCCGCCACGGGCAACCGGCAGGCCGATGCGAGGCGCCACACAGAGGAGGCCCTGGCGCGCCATTTGTCCGAGCTCGATCGGGTGTTCGCCGGGATGCCGCGTAAGGCGATGTGGCCGCCGAGCGCCTGGGCCGCGGGTGCGCCCGCAACTCCGACCGTCGAGCCGGCCGCCCGGGTGCTTGCCGAAACCGGCGGGCCGGCTGCCGAGCCCCTGGAGCCAGGGCCGGTCGAATCCTCCGATGCTGGCGCTACCGCGACGAATTCCGTCGTCGAACCGGGCGCCGAAGTGGCGGTGGGTCGGTCTTGCTTGCTAGACAACGAACCGCTGATGGCCGCCCTCCATTTCGGTGTCGCGATCCGCCTCGCGCCGGAGCTGGCCGGCGTCGTTCTGGAAGCCATCGGGGAACGGCAGGACCTTCCGCTCCAGCTCGTTCGGGGCGACGCTCTGCGGCTGCTCGGCCTGGAAGGCGACGCCGGAAGAACGTATCTGTCCGTGGCGGGGGCTCTGCGCGCCCCCAGATCGGTTCCACCGGAGCCCGAGCGTGCACGACCTCTGCGGAGTCCGTAGATCCGGAGATGCTCGCTCACAGACCCGCCGAACGGCGGGCCGAGCCTGAAGTGCCCTCCGCGCCGGCCGAGCCTGAGTCGTCGACGCAATCCGCCCTCGAGGAGTCTCCTCCGCTTCGCCGGGACTGGCCGGCTGCATGCCGCAACGGAGCTAAACTCCCCATCGCAACAATCATCCATCAGGGGTACCCGTACAGTGATCGAGCGCACCCTCGTTCTGGTGAAGCCCGACGGCGTCCAGCGCCTGCTGGCTGGCCGAATCATCGCCCGCTACGAAGAGCGCGGCCTCAAGCTCGTCGGGCTCAAGCTGATTCATGTCGATCGCGATCTGGCCGAACGCCACTACGCGGTCCACAGGGGCAAGCCGTTCTTTGAGGGGCTCGTCGCCTTCATCACGTCGGGGCCGCTCATTGCCCTCGCGCTCGAAGGGCCCGACTCGATCGCATACGTTCGAACGATTAACGGCGCCACGCGGCCGAGTGAGGCGGCTCCAGGGACGATCCGGGGCGACTTCGCCGTCGAGATAGGACAGAACCTGGTCCACGCTTCGGACAGCCCGGAGAGCGCAGCCACGGAGCTGGCGATCTGGTTCCGCCCCGACGAACTGCTGTCCTACGAGCGCGAGATCGACCGCTGGGTCACGGGGCCGAGGGCCGACTGAAGACCCGACAGCGCGAGCGCCTCAGGTGCGCGTCGGTGGACCGTCCACTGAGCCGGCCGGGTCACTGGCCGTTGCCGCGGGCGGGAGCCAGTGTCTTCACCGGCGACGGACTGGCCGACGGAGCGACCGACCCGCTCGGTCCCCCGGAGCTCGAGGGTAGGGCGGTTGCCGGAGGCGCCAGTGTAGGCAGTGGCGTCGGCGTGAAGGCGGGCGTCGGTGGTGGGGTCGGCGTCGGGGTAGCGCGGGCGGCCGTGTCGAGCGGCATGCCGAACCGAGACGCGTCGGCCGCGCCGAGCCCGCCGAACGCAAGAGCAACCGCGAGAGCGGCCCCGACGACCACTACCAGACTCACCTCCAGGGTTCGGTTGAAGCGCCACGCCAGCACGAGCTGGTGGCGGAAGCCGGGCCTGACGGGGGCCGCGTCGGCGGGAACCTGGTCGGGTGCGGAGTCGGGTGGCGCGGCGAGGCTGCCGACGCCCGCCGATTCGTCCGCGCGCCGTGCCGCGGCCGTGACTGCCGGCGTCGGCAGCGCCAGGGCAGCCGTTCGAGACCGGCGTCGCTTCGATGCAGCGGGCACGGCCTGCATCTCAGCCGCCTCGCCCGCCGCCGGTGCTGCGGCCAGTTCGGCCTCTGCCCCGCCAGCGACCGAGATCGTGGCGGAGGTCGGAGCCGTTTCGGGCGTGGCCGCTGGGCTCCTCGGCGGACGGGACGGACCGGCGACCCAGCGCGGCCGCTCGCTGCGGGCCGTGCGGACGTCCTCGGTCGAGGGAAGCAGGCCAACCGCCAGCAGCCGGCCGTAGCAGGCAACCGAAAGAACCATCGCGACGACGAATAGGAACTGCAGCTGAGCCGGAAGGGCCAGCCGGATCAGAGTCGATCGCGCTTCGTAGACGGCACTTCCCGGCCAGCCGAGGGTGGCGACTGCGATGGCCACCAGCGCCAGGCCCAGCAGTGGCGTGCGACGCAGCCAGCCTCGCAGCCGGCCCAGGTGCGAGGTCCCGAAAGCACGCGCAGTGGCGGCCGCCCAGGCCACCAGGCCGGTCTTGGCAGCGACGAAAACGAGGAGCCACAAACGGGCCGGTTCGGCCGCGGCGTCGCTGCGTGAGGCCAGGGCGAGCAGCACGAAGCCGGAATCGGCGACGATGGAGTAAGCGGCGATCTCCTCGAGTTCGTCATGCACCAACGCCGCCAGCGCCCCGAGGACCAGGGTCGCCACGGCGACCGTCTGCACGACTGCGACTGCGGCATTCAGCCAGTCATTCCGGATCCCGAACGTGGTCGCGCTCCAGCTGATCGCCAGAAGTCCCACGCCGGCCGGTATCCAGACGAGGAGCAGTGCGGGCGCGAGCGGCGCGGCGACGTGGCCCAATCGGGCCGCGGGCACGTGGAACGGAACGGCGCCGCTGCGGATAGCCAGGGCGATTCCCAGGCCAAAGAAGGCCAGCACGAACACCGGGGCGTCGCTCGCGGCGTTCCAGGCGGGTCGGAGCACGGCGACCGCGGCGAGCAGCAGGGCCGCCGCTACAACTGCAATTGTTCGGATCTCGGCCAGCCGCCCGTCCACGGGCTGCCCACGGGGAGTGGAACGGACGATGACGATGGCTCCGGCGGTAGCCGACGCAGCGCCGGCCGCGAGAGCGACGCCCGAGTCCACGGCCGTGGTTGCCACGGCCAGCCCGGCGAATGACACGAGAGCCGCGGGTGCGAGGCGGTCGGTCCAGCCGGAAGCCGTTGCCACCAGGCATGCCAGCAGTGCGGACCCGGCCGCACAGGCGAGGAATCGGCCGGAGTACTGGCTTCCGACCAGGTCCACGTCCCCGATCGTAACGCGGGTCGTGGATCCTATGAAAAGCGCAGCCGCCAAAGCGGCAAGCAGACCGATCGGGCCGGCCCATCGACCGATCCGGCCGGACTGCCGATCCGCCAGGCCGAGCACAGCGCCGGTCCCGCAGACGACGAGGAACATGCCCAGGCTCATCGTCGCGGCTCGCGCGGGCGCAGCCGTCGGGCCCGGGTCGATGAGCCGGTCACCGGCACGTGGGTCTCCGGCCGAGCCGTGGCGTCTTCCTCGATCGGGACTGCCTGATCGGGTGGCGAGGCCGGACCTGCCTGGCGCGATGTCCGGCCCGGCCTTGAAGTCGACACCAGGGCACGACCCGCGCGAGCCGAAAGCGGTTCGGCGACAACCGGCGCGTTGCCGGGCCCCGGTCCGACCTCCTCGAAACCCGGTTCGTCCGTTGCCTCGAGGATGTCCTCACCAGTCGCACCGGCGACCGGACGCCGTTTCGTAGCAGGCGCCAGGTTCGGCGAAATGAGCAGGATCGTCGCCCCGACGATGCCGACGAGAAGGACGGTCAGGGCGATCTGCTGCAGCGCCGATGCGGGGCCGACCCAAGCCTCGAGCAGCAACGAGATCCCCAGCACAAGGATCGCGGCCCCCGAACCGACTCGCAAGACGTCCCGTCCGACCAGCGGCACGACTGCCAGCGCGACGAGCGACATCCCGGCAGCCTGGGCCGCGACGGGGCCGGCCAGCGGCTTAACCGGCACCACGAACCAGCCAACTGCGAAGGCCGCGGCTGCCACCGCCAGCTCGGCTGCCGCGCCGATCCCGGTACCCTCGCTGGTTATCGACTGCGCCCGTGCCGAGGCCACGAGCAGGTACGCCGCCAACAATGCGCCAACGACCCGGAAAGCGATCGCCAGCGCCATTGGCTCGGGCGATGACGCGAGGGGGGCCGTCACCATGGCGAGGACGAGCCCCAGGGCGACGAGACGGCTATCGTGGGCACCGACTGCGATGATCCCGCCGACTACGGTTGCCAGGGCCGCCACTGAGGCCAGCTGAATCATGCCGCTCGCTGTGCGGCGACCCGAAGGTCGCGCTTCCCGATCACGGGGCCTTCGACGGTGCCGGGGATCCGGTAGGTGCGGACGGCTGGTTGGCCCCGGACACCAATCCGATCTGGCTGAGAGGCCAGTACCGGAGCCACGCGCGGCCGATCACAGATGACCGGTCGATCGGACCGAAGTAGCGCGAGTCCTGCGAAGCCTGACGGTGATCGCCGAGAACGAATAGCTGGTTCGGCCCGAGCTTCCAGACCCCGTTGCCGTTGTCCGGCATGTCGGTGGTCTCGTTCTCGTACACGTACGGTTCGCTCAGCTGACTGCCGTTCACGTATGCGTGACCGCCATGAATGTCGACCGTGTCGCCGCCGACGGCGATGACACGTTTGATGTACGGCGTGCCGGCGAGATCCAGCGCCCAGCCGGATGGCGGCCTGAAAACGATGACGTCGCCGCGGTGGTAGTCGCTGAAGTCGGGCGTGAGCTTATCCACGAGAACGTACTGATCCGGCATCAGCGTGTTCTCCATGGAGGTCTGCTGAACCTGATACGGCTGGGCGACGAAGAACTGCACGACCAGGAAGATCACCAGCGTCAGCAGGAATGTCTCGAGCAGTTCGAACAGGCAACCGAGCGTTCGACGGTTCACAAGGTCGCGAGTATAGGGGCTGTGCTATCGTCCTGCCCCGTGGAACTCCCCAAGCGACTCGGCTGGATCAAGAGCGGCCGCTTCATCAGGTCACTGTCCTTGGTGGTCGCCCTCGTCGTTCTCGCGGGCCTGCTCTACAACGCCGCATTCGTGGATCGGCTCCCGCCGACCTACACCATCCGGGTCAGCACCACGGCCGCCGGCGGCCTAGCCATGACTCTCACGTCGATCGACGTTACCTTCAGCGAGGATGTCGAGCATGCCACCGCCGAGAACGCCTTCTCGATAACCCCGAAGGTCAACGGAACGTTTCATTGGCAGGGCCTGAAGCTGATCTTCACGCCATCGGCCAAGTTGCCGCTCTCGACGAAGTTTCACGTTCATATGGCGGCCGGCGTCAAGGATCTCGATGGCAACTCGCAGAACGGTACGGGTGATATCACATTCACGACGGTGGGCGCGCCCGCCGTGGTCTCAGTCTCGCCTGCCATCGGCGCCCAATCGGTCGCCGTTGGGTCGTCGATCCAGGTCACGTTCGATCGGTTGATGGACACGCAAAAGGTGCTTGCCGGACTGACTCTGCAGCCGGACACCAGCTATCAGGCGTCCTGGAACGGCGTTGTCCTGACTCTCGTTCCGACGAAGCCGCTGCAATATGGGACCACCTACACCGTGAAGATCGGCGACCCTGCAGTGGACACGGATGGCACGAAGCTGCCGCCCTACTCAACCAGCTTCAAGACGGTGGATGTGGGTCTGAAGGTCGCCGCTCTGGTTCCGGCACCGAACGTGGCCGGAGTGAGCATCTACGGCCAGATTGCCGTCATCTTCGACGCGCCCATAGATCCGACCTCGATCGCCGACGCGTTCAATATCACGCCGCCAGTCGCCGGCTCGACGAGCGCGATCTCGCTGCCCGACGACACCGGCTCGTCCAGCAGTCCGGCTGCGACGTCCGCCAGCCCTGGGGCCAATGTGCTCGTCTTCACGCCCGACAACCCCCTGGCGGCCCACACGACCTACTCGGTCACGATGAGCTCGGAAGTCAAGCGGACCGACGGTCAGGTCGCCTCGGCTCAGACCTGGTCGTTCACGACGGGCGAGCCCCAGGCCAATGCCCTCAACCAGATCGCCTTCATCTCAGATCGAGGCGGCATCGACAACGTCTGGCTGATGAACCCTGACGGGTCGAATCAGCGTGAAGTCACGTACGAGCTCGTCCCGGTTAGCGGCTACGACATCAGTGGCGACGGAGGGACGATCGCCTACGCAGCCGGCGGAGTCGTCAAGAAGATGTCCTTGAGCGGCGGCAACCTCACGACCCTGACCTCGGGGGGCAACTTCGAGTACGCGCCGACGATCACGCCGGACGGCACGGGCCTGGTCGTAGGCAGGCGCGACAGTAGCGGGGCCGACCTGGGCTACTGGCTATACCCCCTTGTGAGCGGTGCAGGCTCGGGCCAGCTGACTCCCGACGGCGCCCCGGGCCTTGGCAGCGTGAAGCTCGGCAGCGATGACCTGACCGGAGGGCCGGGGATGGCATCCTGGGCTCCGCGCGCGGCCTTTACCTCCGACGGCGCGACGCTGCTCCTCGTCCGCGGCGCGGACAATCTCGTGGAGCTCGTTGACATGACCGGCGCGAACAAGCCGAAGACGCTCACTCTGCAGGCGAACTCGCGCCCCGTCTGGGTCCAGTCCGAAGGTGCCTTCTACCTGGCCGCCTCAAGCGACCAGGGCGTTACGTGGGCGTGCTGGCGAGTCACGCCCGACGGCGCGGCGACCCAGGTCGGACCTGCGACGGGAGACATCAGCTCGAACGGCAGTGGGTTGGTCCTGGTCGTCGCCGGCAACGGCGGCGCCTACCACCTGGCCTATTCGGCCCTCGGCGGCGGGCCGCAAGTGCTAATTACCAACGATCCGGCATTCAGTGAGATGGGGCCGTCATTCTCGCCGGACGGGTCGCTCGTGCTATTCGGGCGGGTCCAGGCGCAGACGCCCACCGTCTCGGCGGGCATCTGGATCGTCAAGACGGACGGAACTGGTCTGACGAACCTTTCGACCGACGGTGCCTACGCGCGCTGGGTGCCATAGGCGGCGTCGCGTTGAGCCACAGCCATTCCGACGCCACGTCGCTCGCCACTGCCGGGGGTCACCGGCGCAGAGTCACGGCGTGACTGGGAGGGCTCCTCTGGCGGTGGCAAGCATCCGGCCGCGATGCGCCCGGGCCAAACGTCTTGAGCCCGCGGGGCCATCTGCACCGCTTCTGCGGTCCGTGAGGCATATTCGGGGGCCTCTTCGACGTTTGACCCATCCTCTGGGCCGTTGATACACTCCGCCCGGCCCGAGTATGCATCTCATCAACGGAACCGGGCCTAGCCCCAGGAAGCGCGCCGTCCCGCAGCGTTTCCCCCCCGTGCCCGCAAGAGAAGGAGCCGCTCGCCCCCCATGGACCCAAGTCTGCTCCAGTGGTTCATCCCAATCGCGGGGCTGCTCGCGGTGGGATTTGCGATCTTCCTCGCCCGTGACGTCCTGTCGCGCGACACCGGGACGAAGGAGATGATGGACGTCTGCGTAACGATCAACGAGGGCGCGGTCGCGTTCATCAAGCGCCAGTACTCGACGATCGCCGGGCTCGCCGTGGTCGGCTCAGTCGTCATATTCGTCATCATCTCGCTGGTTGAGACCGCCAACGTCGCCGATACCGGCACGTACGGCGTCGCGTTGGGCATCCGGACGGGCGGCGCATTCCTTGTCGGCGCGGCCTGTTCGATGGCCTGCGGCATCATCGGCATGCTGGTCAGCGTCAGGGCGAACGTTCGAGTCGCCTCTGCCGCCCGCCGCAGCCTGGTCGAGGCTGTCCAGGTGGCCATGCGCGGCGGCGCCGTCTCCGGCTTCCTGGTCGTCGCGCTCTCGCTGCTCGGCGTGTGGAGCATCTTCGCCGTCAACGGCGGCCTGGCCGGCGGCCAGAGCACGCACGACGCACCGTTCCTGATCGTCGGCTACGGCTTTGGCGCCAGCTTCGTGGCCCTCTTCGCCCAGCTGGGCGGCGGCATCTACACGAAGGCCGCGGACGTGGGCTCCGACCTGGTCGGTAAGATCGAGGCGGGGATCCCCGAAGACGACCCGCGCAACGCGGCCGTCATCGCCGACCTCGTCGGTGACAACGTCGGCGACTGCGCCGGACGTGGCGCCGACCTCTTCGAGTCCACGGCCGCCGAGAACATCGGCGCCATGATCCTGGGCGTCGGCGTCTACGCCCTCGCCGTGGCCAACAACTGGCCGAACCCGACCGCGTGGATCTTCTTCCCGCTCGTCGTCCGAGCCTTCGGTCTCGTTTCCACCATCGTCGCGATGTTCTTCATCCGCGGCAAGGAGACGGAGAACCCGATGAACATCCTGAACCGCGGCTACTGGGTCACGACCATCTTGAGCGCCGCCTCGCTCGCCCTCGTCACGAACGTGATGATGAATACGAGCGGCGCGAACGGAGACAACGGCATCCCGACCTGGATCTACTTCTTCGGCTGCGGTGTAGTCGGGCTGGCCACCAGCGTCGCCTTCGTCTACATCACCCAGTACTACACCGCGGGCAGCTACCGGCCGGTCCGGGAAATCGCCGAGGCGTCCAAGACCGGCCCGGCGACCAACATCATCGCGGGCGTCGCCGTTGGCTTCGAAACGACCGCCGTCACCGCGATCACGATCGGCATCGCCCTGCTCGCCAGCAACTGGCTCGGCGCTCATTCGGGGCTGGGCAGCGTCGGTGGCGTCTTCGGCACCGCAGTCGCGACCATGGGCATGCTGATGACCTGCGCCTACGTCCTGGCCATGGACACCTTCGGCCCCATCACCGACAACGCCGGTGGCATCGCCGAGTTCAGCCGCGCCGAGGCGGGCGCGCGCGAAATCACGGACCGCCTGGATGCAGTCGGCAACACGACCAAGGCGCTGACCAAGGGCTACGCCATCGCGTCGGCTTCTCTGGCGGCCTTCCTGCTCTTCAGCGCCTACATCGACAAGATCAACCTGATCCTCCAGCGCCAGATCGATGCCGGCACCCGAACCGTTCAGCAGGGCCTGATGACCTCGGTCAACCTGGAAGACGTCGACGTCTTCGTGGCGGCGTTGATCGCCGCGATGCTCGTCTACTTCTTCAGCTCACTGGCGATCCGCGCGGTCGGCACAACCGCCCAGGCGATCATCGTCGAGGTCCGCCGCCAGTTCCGTGAGATCCCCGGGATCATGGATTACACCGGCCGGCCGGATTACGCCCGAGTCGTCGACATCACGACCCGCGCCGCTCTCCGCGAGATGATGCTGCCCGGCATCGTCGCCGTCGCCACTCCGATCATCGTCGGCGTTCTGCTCGGTTATCAGGCCGTTGCCGGCTTGCTGATGGTCGGGACGATTGCCGGAGTTCTCCTTGCCACCGTGCTCAACAACGGCGGCGGAGCGTGGGACAACGCCAAGAAGTACATCGAGTCGGGTCACCTGCTCGATGCCGACGGCAACGTGCTTGGCAAGAAGACCCCGGCCCATGCTGCTGCGGTCGTCGGCGATACGGTCGGCGATCCCTTCAAGGACACCGCCGGTCCCTCGCTCCACGTCCTGGTCAAGCTTCTCGCTACCATCACCCTGGTGATGGCGCCGCTCTTCATCCGTTAGTCAAGCTCTGAAGCGTCGAGCCGGCGGTCATACGATCGTCGGCTCGCGCACACCCGAAGCCCTGAACCACACCCGCACCGAGGGCGCCTCCCATGGACCTTGCCACCATCCAGGCACTCGTGATGGGTCTGACCCAGGGGCTGACGGAGTTCCTGCCGATTTCGAGCTCCGGTCATCTCATTCTCGTTCCGTGGCTGTTCGGGTGGACGGTTCCGGTCAGGGACGACTTCATCAACTCGCTGGCCTTCACCGTCATGCTCCACATGGGCACGCTTCTGGCCTTGCTCGTCTATTTCTGGCGTGAATGGCTGAAGCTCATTCCGGCCGGGCTGGCGGCTATTCGCGACCGCTCATTGGCCGGGGACCCGGACCGGAAGATGGCCTGGCTCATCGTCGTGGCCACCATCCCGGCCGTTCTTGTCGGGCCTATCCTCACCGACACCATCGAGTCGTGGGTCCGAGAGCCGGCGCGCGTGGCTTTCATGCTATGTGTCGGCGCGGCGATCCTCTGGCTTGCCGATCGCTGGGGAAGCAGACAGCGCGAGATGGACTCGCTGACCTTCGGAGGCGCTCTGGGCATAGGCGTGGCCCAGGTCCTGGCCCTGGTTCCGGGCATCAGCCGCTCTGGCATCAGCATCTCGGCGGGCCTCTTCCAGGGTCTCAACCGCGAAGCGGCGGCGCGCTTCAGCTTCCTGATGGCCACGCCGGTGGTGGCTGGCGCCGGGGTCTGGGAGGCTCGCAAACTGCTCACCAACGAGGCAGGCGTGAACCCGGAGGTCGAACTCATCGTGGTCGGCTTCGTGGCTGCCGCAATCTCCGGTCTTCTGGCGATCCGCTTCATGCTCGAGTTCCTGCGGCGCCGGCCCCTCACCGTCTTCGTTGTCTACCGCGTCGCGGCGGCAATCCTGGTGTTCGTCGTACTGCTCTCACCGCACGGCGCCTGAGAAAGGGGCATGCCGTCCTGATGGAGGTCATCAAGCAGCTTCGTCAGCGCGAGATACGGGACCTGCTGGCACTGCGCCCGATCCGTACCCAGCAGGAGCTTGCCGCTGCACTCCGCGAGCGTGGCTTCCGGGCCACTCAGGCCACCATCAGCCGTGACGTCGCCGATCTCGGGCTGATCAAAGCCCACCGGGATGGGGTCCAATCGTACGTTGTCCCCGCACGGGTCAGCGAGGCCGAGAGCACCGGGGAGGAGCGGCTGCGGGCGCTCCTGGGCGATCTTCCCGTGGCGGTTCGGGAGGCTGGCCTCATGCTCGTTCTGAAGACGCTGCCGGGCTCGGCTCACGCCATCGCGGCGGCTCTGGACCGAACGCGCTGGCCGGAGGTGGTCGGCAGCATCGCGGGCGATGACACCGTCTTCGTCGCCTTTGGCGATCGCGCGTCGATGCAACGGGTCCGGGGCAGGCTGGCCAGTCTGGGCCGCTAGCAGAGTGCCTCGGGTGCCGGGGCACCCCCGCCCGACTCAAAGGCCCCGCTGCCTGGCGGGGGTATCGGGTGCGATCGCCGATGCCGCAGATGCGGACCGGCCCCGGCTTCCGTGGAGGAGGAGCGGATGCGGAAGGCGGGGCCGGTGGAATTGCTGTGATGACGGTGATGATGACTGGCTGCCTTCAGCCTTCCAGCCTACAGTGGTCCCTCCCGGCCGGGGACCTCCGTCCTAATGCAAACGAGGATAGAAGCTGCGGGAATTCGGTTGAGGGGCGCGCGCGACGGGCTTGCGCGGTCATCGGCCGCGCTCCGGCCGGCCCTAACTTTGACACGCGCAATGGCGGCGGCTAGCATACGCGCCGGCCGAACTTCAGGACGCCGACGAAGGGGCGCCCTGAAGTTCTTTTCCTTATCCCGGGCCGCGAGGTACCGGAGCTTCGCCGGCCGGTACCGGCCGGACCAGAACGGGGGCCTCCCGCGGTGAACAACAAGACCCAGTACATCTCCGAAGAGGGCCTGGTCAAGCTTCGGGCCGAACTCGAAGAGCTGGTCAACGTCCGACGTCAGGAGATCGCTCAGCGGATCCACGACGCCAAGGAACACGGCGACTTGGCCGAGAACGCCGAATACGAAGATGCCAAGAACGAGCAGGCCTTCGTGGAAGGGCAGATCCAGCGCCTCGAGGCTCTCATCAAGAACGCCACGATCATTGAGGGGAACCACGGCACCGATCACGTTCAGATCGGCTCGACCGTGAAGGTTGACGGCGCCGACGGCATGGAAGTCTTCACCATCGTCGGTTCGACCGAGGCCAGCCCGCGCGAGGGCAGGATCTCCAACGAATCGCCCGTGGGCCGAGCTCTTCTCGGCAAGCACAAGGGCGACTCCGTCGTCGTCCACGTCCCGGCCGGCGACTTCGCGTACAAGATCCTCGACATCAGCTAGCCGGCCGCCGTGTACTGGGCCGACGAGCTGGCCGGCGCGGTCTCAGGACCGCAGGTCGTCAACGACTCCAAGTCGCCATCGGGGACGGTCCATGTCGGCTCGCTGCGCGGTGTCGTGCTCCACGACGCGATCCACCGGGCGATGCTGAGCGCCGGGGTGTCGTCGAGATTCCTATATGGAGTCGACGACATGGACGCCATGGACTCTCAGGCAATGCTGACTCCGGATGCCGTCGACCGGTACATGGGCGCGCCTCTCTCCCGCGTCCCGGCGCCCGAAGGCAGCAGCGCGGCCAACTACGCTCGCCATTTCGTGGGCGAGATCTTCTTCCGGACCTTCGAGCCGCTCGGCATCAAGCCCGAGTTCTACTGGGTGAGCGAGCTGTATTCGGCGGGTCGGATGGACCCGTACGTCAAGCTGGCCCTCGGTCGAGCCGACCGGGTGAGGTCGATCTACCTCCGCGTCAGCCATGTCGAGCGCTCGAGCAGCTGGCTCCCGATACAGGTCATCTGCGAGAGCTGCGGCAAGATCGGCACGACCTACGCCACGGACTGGGACGGCTCGACGGTGGCGTACGTCTGCAAGCCGGATCTGGTGTCGTGGGCCAGGGGATGCGGTCACGAGGGCCGCGTCTCGCCATTGGGCGGCGGGGCGAAGCTGCCGTGGAACCTGGAGTGGGCCGCCAAGTGGGGTCTGCTCGGTGTCACGATCGAGGGCTGCGGCAAGGATCTGGCCACGGCCGGCGGCTCGCGCGACCGCTCCGATGCGATCAGCCGCGAGGTCTTCGAGGTTGAGCCCCCGCGCAACGTCACCTACGAGTTCCTCAACATCGGCGGCCGCAAGATGTCGACGTCGAAGGGCCAGGGTGTCGCGGCCCACACGATCGCCGAGGTCCTCCCTCCGGAGCAGCTCCGTTTCCTCTTCCTGCGGCCGCGCCCCAACCAGGTCATAGATTTCGACCCGGAGGGCGACACGATTCCCCGCCTCTTCGACGAGTTCGATCGGATCGCCGCGGCCACCGCCGGACGCGACGTCAAGGGCGAGCTGCCGGCCGACCACGAACGGCTCTTCGCCTATTCGCTTCCGGGGCCCTCGCCGGACGTGGCCTCGGCCGCGGCCGCGTTCCGGCCCGCGTTCGCTCACCTGGCCCTCCTGCTGCAGATTCCCGGCGTGGCCATCGCCGAGCGGATGGCGGCCGAAAAGGGCGCGCCGCTCACCGAACTCGAAGCCGGGGTGCTCGCCGAACGGACGGCCTCGGCCCGGGCCTGGCTCGAGTCGTACGCACCCGAGCGCGCGCGTCTGGTCATCCAGCGTGATGGCGTTCCCGCCGAGGTCCGGGAACTGGGCGACGATCAGCGGCGGTACCTCGCGGCTCTGGCAGCAGCCGCGGCGGTCGAGAAGCCGGTTTCCGGAGATGCGTGGCAGGCGTTAATCTTCCGCGTCGCCTCGGAGTCGGGGTTGACCTCTGGCCGGGCCTTTGGCGCTTTGTACGCCGCCTTCCTTGGCCGGAGCAACGGCCCGCGCGCCGGCTGGCTGCTCGCCAGTCTCGAGCCCGCGTTCGCGGTGGGCCGGTTGCGCGCCGCGGCTGTCTAGCCGCCCGGAAGCGCACGGAGCTGGATGGCCGTCCGGTTCTTGCCGAATTCACAGCGCGACGACATCCGGCCAGGCGTTCCCTGTCGTTGCTCCTCGCCGGCACGGGATTGGGCCCGACGGCTCGCAAGACCGAGTATCGAGCCGCGGGAATCGCCTCGCCGACAGGTCACTCCGCTCTATTCCGGCCTTGCGGGCGGCTCGACTCCTTCCCGACGTCCGTTTCATGTGAATCCGGAAAACTCGCGCTGGCCGTTGGCGAGAGTGCGCCAATGTCACCCGGCGGCGGCTCGATTCGTCACGGGACCGCAGGCCCGGCGTCCCCCCGCCCCCGTAGCCGCGGCCCGGCTAAACTCAGTGGCAGTCACGCGGCGCGGGCCGCCGAAGGATACCAGGGGGTAACGACGCATGAGCATCGGGCTGGCCAGGCTGCGCGAGGAGCCGGATCGCATTCGGCAGGGCGCGATCGACAAGGGAGAGGACCCTTCGATCGTCGATGCCGCGCTGGCTCTGGAAGGCGATCGCCGTCAGCTCCTCGGAGAAACTGACCATCTCAAGGCCGAACGCAATGCCGCATCGAAGCGAATCGGCGAAGCGATGCGCGCTGGCGCGGCGCCCCCGGTTTCGGCGCAGCCAAGTGCAGCCGCCGGGACGGGCACCGCCTTCGACGCTTCTGTCTTGGTCGCTGACCTCAAGCGGGCCTCCACGGACGCAGGCGCCCGGATCGAGAAGCTCGACGCCCAGCTGGCGGCCGTCGAATCTCAGCTCGAGGAGCTTCTCCTGCGCATCCCGAACCCGGCCGACCCGGACGTACCGGTGGGCGACGCCTCGGCCAACCAGACCGTTCGCACTTGGGGCGAGCTGCTCCCCCGGGACGCCACGGCCGGCGGTCAGACGTGGACGCGCCGCCCCCATTGGGAAGTCGCCGCGAGCCTGAGAATGCTCGACCTCGACCGCGGGGCCAAGATCACGGGCTCTGGCTTCCCGGTCTACACGGGCCAGGGTTCCCGGCTCCAGCGCGCCCTGATCGACTTCATGCTCGACATCCACACCTCCGAGCACGGCATGATCGAGATCTGGCCCCCAGCCCTGGTCAATGCCGCATCCGCAAGGGGCACCGGCCAGATCCCGGACAAAGAGGATCTGATGTACGTCGTGCCGCGCGACGAGTTGTACCTCGTGCCCACGGCCGAGGTTCCGGTCACGAACCTCCACCGCGACGAGATCTTCGAGGCGGACCAGCTGCCGGTTCGCTACGCGGCCTACTCACCGTGCTTCCGGCGCGAAGCCGGCGCTGCCGGCAAGGACACACGCGGCATCCTCCGAGTCCACCAGTTCGACAAGGTCGAGATGGTCCTCTTCGAGAAGCCCGAGGCTTCGGCCGAGGCGCTCGAATGGCTGACCGGTCGAGCCGAGGTGATCCTCCAGCGACTTGGCCTGGCGTACCGCGTCCTGCTCATGGCGACGAAGGACATGGGTTTCGTCCAGGCCAAGAAGTACGACCTCGAAGTCTGGGCTCCCGGCGTCGGGCGCTGGCTCGAAGTCAGCTCCTGCTCGAACTTCCGCGACTACCAGGCCCGCCGCATGGCCATCCGCTACCGGCCCGTACCCGGCGCCAAGCCCGAGCTGGTCCACACTCTCAACGGCTCCGGCCTCGCTCTCGCCCGAACGGTCGCCGCGATCCTCGAGACGTACCAGCAGCCTGACGGCAGTCTGCTCGTACCAGAGGCCCTTCGCCCGTACATGAAGGTTGACCGCGTCCTGCCTTAGGGCTTGCGGAGTGGCGCTCCAGGACCGGTTTCTGTCAGGATTGACGCGCTCAATCGAAGGTCACGTACCGTCGCGAATCAGCGGCACAGGGCACGGAGGCTCGGATGGCAAAGGTCGGTGTCCGACGCGCTCGCTCGGGCGTTCTGGCGTGCGTCGCGGTGCTGGCGGCCCTGGCCGCGGCCGGCTGCGTTGGCAGCGGCGCAACCCCGCAGGTCATCTACCTGACGCCGCCGCCCGGGCCCGCCACGCCGCTCCCTTCCGGCTTCACACCGGCTCCGACGGTCGGGCTGCCAACGCCGGTGATCGACAGCGTCGTCGTCTCTTCCAACGCCCCGGACAACCGCTGGACCGTGATCTTCAAGAAGCCCGTCGTCTCCGGTGTCTTGGGCGCCTCGGCGACGGCGATGAACAACGCCATCACCAGTGCAGTCGACGGCTTCATCGGCGCCTTCACGGGCAGCGGTCTGCCGGCGGTGGCCAGCGGCGACGGCCCGAGCACGTTTGAAGGCGACTTCAGCATCGCCCTCGACTCACCCACGCTTGTGAGCCTCCGCTTCACCATCATCACCTTTGTCACCGGAGCGGCACACCCCGTCGAGACGCCGGGAAGCCTCAACTTCGTGGTCTCGAGTGGCGCGAAGATCAACCTGACCGACCTGTTCACGAGCCCGGTGGCTGCCCTTTCGACCCTGTCCAGCCAGGCTCACGCGGCGCTGTCGACTTCGCTCGGCTCGGACCTGACCTGGGCCGGATCGGCGTCCTCGCTGACCTTCTTCGAGAAGGGCTGGGCCATCACGCCGGCCGGTCTGGAATTCACCTGGGCGCAGGGCGACATCGCCAGCGAGGCCGCAGGAATGCCCTCCGTGACGCTGACCTGGTCCGGCATCAAGTCGATCATCCTACCGTCCAGCCCGGCCGGGGAATTCGTCAAGTAGGGAGCGATCGGGATCGCGAACTGGTCCCGATCTGGCTGCGGCAGGCCGGTCGGCGAGGGCTCCTCCCGGCGTCGGCGCGCGAGCGCCACTACCTCCTTCCGGCAGGCCGCCGGTGGCGGCTATGAAACGGTTCCGGCGACGGTGGCCTCCTCATGGGCACGCGGTTCTAGACTCAAGCGCAGCGGCTCAGTGCCGAGTTGGATGGCCCCGATGAGCGGCCGGCGCCCCGGCTTACGAAGACCAGGAGGCATTACGGTATGGATCTCGACGGCGCGGTCGTAATCGTGACGGGGGCCTCGTCGGGCATCGGGGCCGCCACAGCCCGGCTGGCGGCGGCACGCGGGGCCAAGGTGTTGCTGGCCGCCCGCCGCTCCGACCGGATCAACGACCTGGCCAACGAACTGCCAGATGCCCTGGCGTTGTCGACCGATCTGCGGGACCCGGGGCAGATCGTCAGGATGGTGAACGCGACCCTGGATCACTTCGGTCGCGTGGACGTGCTCGTCAACGACGCCGGTCAGGGTCTCCACGTGCCGCTCGAGCAGGTCCGGCTCGAAGACCTGCGCGCCATCACCGAGCTCAACTTCTATGCGCCTCTCCTCGCAATGCAGGCGGTTATCCCGCCGATGCGCAGGCAGGGCGGCGGTGCCATCGTGAACGTCAGCTCCATGACGTCTCGCATGGTGCTCCCCGGCGTCGGCGGATACTCGGCCACGAAGGCGGCGCTCAACATGCTCTCGCAGGTCGCCCGCCGGGAGCTCGCGCCCGACGGCATCGTGGTCTCGACCGTCTACCCGTCCGTGACCGCTACGGAGTTCCATCAGTCGCTGGCCGCAGGCGCTCAAGTAGGCGGTGATTCGTGGTCGGTCAAGGCTGATTCGGCGGAGTCGGTGGCCGAAGCGATCGTCGGTGTCATCCGGTCCGGTGAGGAGGAGATCATGTTGACCCAGGAATGGGGTGGCGGCGCCGGGGATTGTCCGGACACCGGACAAGCGCAGTAAGGCGTGAGCCGCCCGCTGGTGGACGTGGGTGGGCTCCGACCGATACCCGCTGCCTCAGCGCCGCTTTGTCGTGGACGCCCCACCCGAGCCCACGTGCGTGACGACCGGCTCCTGCGCCACCTTTGCCGATTGACCCACCTCGTAGTCGTGGATGTAGCGCCGCCCGCGCAGCCAGGACGCAGCGGCGGCGCCGAGCGACAGCACGACACAGACCGAGAACGCAACCTGCAGCCCATCGTGGAACGGGCCGGCGAGAAGCTGTGGGAAGAAGGAGTTGCTCAGCACTGTCGCCCGCGCAGCGCTCGGAAGCCCGGCGAGCACCGAGCCCGGGATGAGGGTCGCCATCGGGTTGTAGCCAAGGAACGCCGCAAAGAGCGCGCCGACCGGCGGAACCCCGGAGATATTGGATGCGACGCCCGACGGGATGCCCGCGGCGGTCAGCCGACCGTACAGCGCGCCGGGCAGACTCGAGGAGAGACCCGCGACGACGAGCGAGAAGATGAGCGTCAAGCTGAGGCTCGAGGCGACGTTCTGGAATGTCGCGCGCATGCCCGACGACGCGCCGCGGTGCTCGGGGGGCACGGCGTTCATGATCGACGCCGTGTTGGGCGAGGCGAAGGCTCCCATGCCGATCCCCAGCATGAGGAGGAGCAGCGCGAAGGGAGCGAAGTCGAAGTCGACCGGGAGCGTCAGGAAGCCTACGAATGCGGCCGCCGTGATCAGCATGCCCCCGGTCGAGAAGTAGCGAGCGCCGTATCGATCGGATAGCGCGCCGCTCAACGGTCCGGCGAGCAGGAACCCGGCCGTCATCGGGAGCATATACACCGCCGCCCACAGCGGCGCGTCCTCGAAGGCGTAGCCGTGGAGCGGCAGCCAGATCCCCTGCAGCCAGACGATGAGGACCAGCTGGAGACCGCCGCGGGCCAGGGACGAGAGAAAGCCGGCGATGTTGCCGGCCGCGAACATCCGGATACGGAAGAGCTCGAGGCGGAACATTGGATCGGGCACGCGCCGCTCGGCGGCAATGAAGACGGCCAGCAGGGCCAGCCCACCAACGATCTCGCCGATCACTGACGGGTTTCCCCAGCCCATGCTCGAGTTGCCGTAGGGCTGGATGGCGTACGTGAAGCCGACGAGGACGAGCGTCAACCCGACTGCGAACAGCACGTTGCCGGGTAGGTCGAGCCGCTGGTGTGCGCGGATAGTCGCCGTCTCGTGGAGCATGAGATACGCCCACACGGTCCCGAAGAGTCCGAACGGCACGCTAACGAGGAAGACGGCACGCCAGTCGATCGTAGCCAGCACGCCCCCCAGCAGCAGCCCGCCGAAGGTCCCCGCGAGCATGCCGATCTGATTCATGCCCATGGCCAGGCCGCGTTGGTCGGGCGGGAAGGCATCGGTCAGGATGGCCGCCGAGTTGGCGAAGAGGAAGGCGCCACCTACGCCCTGAACGAGCCGGAATACGATGAGCTCCAGGGCCGCGGTGTTGCCCTGTCCCTGGACGAAGAAGCACAGGATCGACCCGGCTGTGAACACGGCGAAGCCCGCGTTGTACAGGCGAACGCGGCCGTACATGTCCGACACCCGTCCCGCACTGACCAGGAGCGTAGCCGTCACGAGCGTGTACCCGACGAGTACCCAGAGCAGGTAGTCCGACTCGCCCGGCGCGAGCGGGTCGATGCCGATGCCCCGGAAGATGGCCGGCAGCGCGATGAGCATGACGCTGCCGTTGAGTCCGGCCATGAAGACGCCGAGCGTCGTGTTGGAGAGCGCGATCCAGCGGTAGTCGATGTGGGCGAGCCGGCGCGGACGCTGGGTCGACGTCATCTGGTGGCCTCGGCCTCGGAAGAGTCGGAGGAGTTCCCTTCGGACGGTCCCGCAACAACGCGCTCCAGTAACTCCGCGAGCATGGCCTGGGCGGCGGGCTCGAGCGCCAGGAGCCGGGCGGCGACCTCGCTGTCGCGTAGCACGACCGCTCCCTCGACCGCTTTCTGTCCGGCCGGCGCCAGGCGAACAAGCGTGATACGTCGATCGGTCGGGCTGGGCAAGCGTTCTACCAGGCCTGCGCGCTCGAGACGATCGACCAGGTTTGTGATCGTGGAACGCGGGACGCCGAGCTCATCCCCGTAGCGGCTGATCGGGACTTCGCCCTGTCGGGCCAGAACGCGCACGGCGTACAGGTCTGCCAGCGAAATCCCGTGTCGGGCCGCGAGCTCGCGTTGGACGGGTTCGGCGAGTGCCACGGCCCGCAAATAGGCGAGGAGCACGCGTCGCCCGGTTGGTTCCAAGGCCAAGCCCTGTACTCCCATCTCAAGGATAGTCCGAAATATGGGAGTATCTTATCGGAAAGACCGCCTCGACGCCGGAGCTGCGGCCGACGCAATCAGGTTTGGTCAGCCTTCCTGGCGTTGCCTGCCGCGAGACAGCACGGCCTCTTGGCGACCGAGATCACGGGTAAACTGATCTTGGCTCCCAGCGGAGAGGTGGCAGAGCGGTCTATTGCGGCGGTCTTGAAAACCGCTGATCGAGAGATCCGTGGGTTCGAATCCCACCCTCTCCGCCAGACTCATACGCGGAGCGCAGCAGCGCGATTCGACCGACTCAAGGGCGACCTCGAAGTCCATCGCCCGGGTTCGGGTAGCGCCATTCGCGCCGGTCTACGCGGGAAGCTGCCGCCATGCGGTTGTTCTCCTGGTCCTGCATACTCGGGGAATGAGAGCCCGGAGGAGATCGATCTTCGCACGCGCCCGCGACACGGTCCCCGTGGTTGCCGTCGCCGGTATCGGCATTGTTGGCGTCTTCCTGGCGATGAACGTTCTGGTCACGGCCGCACCGGTCGCGCTCGATCTCAGTCCATCTCCGTCGAACGGTGGCTCGTCCTCTCCTCCGGTATCACCGTCTGCGCTGCCTGTGGCAACCAATACCCCGCCCGTGACCCCAGCCCCGACCGCGTCGCTGCCGGACTATAAGCCGACGCTCGTGAGCTCGGACGTGTCCGCCACGGACCCGAACGGCGTGTGGGACGTCTATCTGAGGTACCCGGCGTTCGTGGAAGGGACCACGCCGTGGGCGGACGCGATCGACGCCAGCATCCTCGGCGAGCTCCAGACCAGGGCCGCGCAGTGGGAGGAGGGTCCAGCCGCGTATCGCCAGGTCGCCGGAAAAGTCAACACCCTGTACGGCTCGTTCACCACGGAGTTGCTGACCCCGGCCCTCGCGTCGTTCACCCTTACCTGGGACGACAACAGCTCGCCGAGCGGACCGGTCACCAACGTCGAGACGCTCAACTTCGACCTGGGCACGGGCCAGCGGATCGCTTTCGATGATCTGTTCACCGACCCCGCGGCGGCCCTGGCGGTTGTGTCCGGCGAAGCCTTGTCGCTCCTTCAAGTCGAGCTTGGCGCGAACTACAACCCGACGATAGCGATCGAAGGGACGAGTCCGTCGCCGGCCAACTACGTCAATTGGGCTTTGACGAAAGACGGCATCAAGATCACGTTCGACCCGTACCAGGTCTCGTCGAGCGGAACCGCGTTGCCCACGGTCGTCGTGCCCTGGGACTCCCTGCTCCCGGTGATGGTCACGACCGGGCCCGTCGCGAATCTGGCCGGCCTCTAGGCTCGGACGCCGGTCGCGCCGGCGACCGCCTCGGGCCGCCCCAGGCGGCGCTGTCGCTCGGTCGACGCCTGACACCGCTGGCCTGGGCCCGTAGACTTGCTAGGTCCGATCGGGCAGCTGAACGGTTGCAGGTCGGCCACGCAGCGCCGAACCCCTGGTGTTCGGGCCGGCTCATCGGAGGGCCCAATGGCGGTTGAGTACAACGCGACGGTGTCGAGCCGGGTCGAGGTCGCGCCCGGCCTCATCATCCTGCGAGTCGCGCCGGACAAGCTGCCGTTTGAGTTCAAGGCGGGTCAGTACGTCGTCTTGGGCCTCAAGCCCTCGGAACCGCGCATCTACGAGGCGGAAGCCGAGGCAGCGGGTGTCGTTGCGGTTGGGGCGGTCGAAGCTGCGGGCGTCGCCGCGCCTGTCGCAGGAACGCCTGAGAGCCAGGAGGCGGTGGCGGCGCAAGCCACTGCCAGCGCCCGCGCCGCTGCCGACCCGGATCGGATGATTCGCCGCGCCTATTCGATCGCGTCGGAGAGCCGCGCCGACGAGTACCTCGAGTTCTACCTCACCGTGGTCATGAGCGGCGAGCTTACGCCGCGGCTGTTCAACCTCAAGATCAGGGACCGGTTGTACGTGGGTCCGAAGGCGGTGGGCGTCTTCACGCTGGACAAGGCACCCGGCAAGCACATCCTGATGATCGGGACCGGAACCGGTCTGGCGCCCTATATGTCGATGTTGCGCAGCGAGCTGGATTGCAACGGATCGCGCAAGTTCGTGATCGTGCACGGAGCTCGGTTCTCATGGGACCTCGGCTACCGGACCGAACTCACCGGCCTGGCTCGCCACTGCAACAACTTCCACTACATGCCGGTCATCACGAGACCTCAGGAGGACGTCACCTGGCGGGGCCGGAGCGGGTACCTCCAGAATCTCGTTGCCTCGGGCGCGATCGAGGAGGAGACCGGGCTGCCGCTCACGTCCGACAACTTCGACGTCTTCCTGTGCGGCAACCCGGGCATGATCGAAACGGTCATCGCCTGGGCCGAGAGCCGCGGCTTTATCCGCGACAAGGGCCACGACATCGGCACGCTCCACACCGAGGAGTACTGGTAGACCCCTGGCGGCGGGGGAGCATCCAGTCTCGGGCTTGGCACAGCACCCGAATCGGCCCCGTTTGACACCGATCCGCCTCAGCCCTAGACTCCGCGCCACATCCGAATATGGGCTGTGATCGGGACGAGTAACTCCCGGCGCCGGCGTAGAGAACCAGCGGTTGGTGCAAGCTGGGGCGGCGACGAGACGGAATGGACCCGTGAGCCTCCGGACCGAACCGCGAGCTTCCAGGGCTCGCCAGTAGGCTCCGGCGCAGAGCGCCAGCGATATATGGCAGCACCGATCGGTGGGAGTCGCGCCGGCGGCAGTGAAGCGGGAGCCCGCCTCGAGTCGCAACCGCGAGAGCCCAACCCGTCGGCCAGAGAGCGGCATCGCCGAATATGGGTGGCACCGCGGAAGGTTCGACCTTTCGTCCCTGTGGACGAGAGGTTTTTTGATTCTCCGCCGCGCTGGACCTCGCCGAAAGGCAGCCAGTGGCCACTCAAGTCGCAGTGGCTGCCGGCCCAGTAACGGGAGAACGGTCTGGCGGAACGGCAGGCGCGGCACACACGATCCGAAAGGCGACAGGCGATACCGATGGCACCAAACGATCCGCTGAGTCTTCGCGAGGTCCGGCAGTTGTCGGGCTCGGCCGACACGATCCTGTTGACGGCCACTCGCAACGCGGACCTCGAAACCCCGATCGGCGCCTTCATGCGCTTTGACGACGGTGGCCCCGCCTTCTTGCTCGAGTCAGTGGAGGGCGGCGAGCGACTCGGTCGCTATTCGTTCATCGGCGCCGGCCCACGGCGCCTGCTGACGGTCCGCGACGGCCGGGCCACGATCCAGTCCCGGCCGGTGGGAGTGACGGAGTTCTGCGCCGATCTGCCGACAGAGACCCTCCCAGTCCCGGATCCGCTCACGGCCCTGCGCCAGTTCCTGCCGAAGCGCCGAACCCTCCCTTCGACCGATATCCCGCGATTCCCCGGAGGGGCGGTCGGCGCGCTCAGCTACGACGCGGCCTCCACGTTTGAGCCGACGGTCCCGTTGCCGGCGAGGGACCCGACCGGTGTCCCACTGGCCGCCTTTCAGGAGACGGACCTCGTCCTCGTCTTCGACCACCTGATCCACACACTCTCGGCCGTAGCTTCGCTGCACACGGACACCCCGGACATCGAGAGCCGATACGCGATCGCCGAGCGGGCCATCTTCGAAGCCCTGGAGCGGGCTGGCCGGCCGACCGAGGCGGAGCTGGCCATCTTGACGCGACGGAGTCGATCGGGCGGGTATGGACGCCCCGGTGAAAAGGATTCGGGACGCCCGGGTGACGGGAGGGACGATGGTTCCGCTGCCGCGGAAAGCCCGCCCGGTGCCGGGCCCGGCGACGGCAGCCGCCCAAACGAAGACGGCCCGTTCGGCCTTCGGCAGATCGAAGTCAGCCTGGACCGCGGTCAATACGAATCGGCGGTTCGATCAGCCAAGGAAGCAATCGCCGCCGGTGAGGCGATCCAGATCGTCCTGGCGCGCCGCCAGACCGTTGAGCGGCCGGTGATCGGCGGCGACCGGCTCGACGCAGTGGCGCTCTATCGGGCGTTGCGGCGCGTCAACCCCAGCCCGTACCTCTT
>Ga0187849_1000260_pt1 | contig 76397 bp, 55 predicted proteins | sample June2016WEW_4_10_2_FD_132412 | JGI IMG/M metagenome (GOLD analysis project Ga0187849, IMG submission 132412) | Peatland microbial communities from SPRUCE experiment site at the Marcell Experimental Forest, Minnesota, USA - June2016WEW_4_100 | ecosystem: Environmental > Terrestrial > Soil >... | reverse complement strand
CCATTTTTGCCCCGACTTCATCCGGCAACGTCACCGGCAACATCTCGATAGCCAGCAATGCCACCAATTCCCCAGCCACTGTGTCGCTTTCTGGAACCGGGGTGACTCTCTTGCTCGGCGTCAGTCCCACCAGCCTCAGCTTTGGGAATGTGACGGTGGGCAGCAGCAGCACTCAGACCGTGACCCTCACCTGCATTCCCCACCTGGGCAAGGGCACGGGGAGCGTAACGGTTTCGCAGGCCACGGTGAGCGGAGCGGGTTTCAGTATCAGCGGGCTTTCGTTGCCTCTCACCCTAACCGCCGGGCGGAGCACCACCTTCAACGCCATTTTTGCCCCGACTTCATCCGGCAGCGTCACCGGCAGCATCTCGATAGCTAGCAATGCCACCAATTCCCCAGCCACTGTGTCGCTTTCTGGAACCGGGGTGACTCTCTTGCTCGGCGTCAGCCCCACCAGCACTGCTTTCGGTAACGTCGTCCTCAGCTACACAAGCTCGCTGCCCGTCATTCTGATGAACCAAGGTACAGGCAATGTGACCATTACCCAGGCCAGTGTGGCAGGAACTGGTTTCGCCATCGCTGGACTCAATCTTCCACTCACTCTTCCGGCGGGCCAAAACACGAGTTTCAATGTAAACTTCTCGCCCACCACGGTGGGCAGCGTGGCGGGGAACGTGTCCGTCGTGAGCAACGCAACGAACTCGCCGACCAACGAGGCGCTGTCGGGCACCGGCGTCCACGGCGTGAGCCTGGCGTGGACCGCCAGCACTTCGCCCGACGTCATTGGTTACAATGTTTACCGCAGCTCCACGTCCGGGAGCGGGTACTCGAAGTTGAACTCGTCCTTGGTGACTGAAACTACCTACTCGGACACGGTGGTGCAGGCAGGACAAACGTACTACTACGTGACGACGGCCGTGAACTCCAGCTACGAGGAGTCCTCGTATTCGAACCAAACTCAAGCGACCGTACCATCGCCGTAGCGATTGGGGGACGAAGACGTTGGTGTTTGAAAGGAACAAGAATATACTAATGGGGTCCGTGGAATCCTTAGCGGGCTGATGAAAAGTGCTCTTCATGTCATGCTGAGCGAGGCGAAGCGTCTCGCTTGCATTGTAATCAAGGGCCTGGATTCTTCTCGCGCTCTGCGGGATCAGAATGACAGGTCCCGAGCCTTTTTCATCAGCGCGCTAAAACACGGCTGTACTTTTCGTCCTAACCGTACCGTCCGTGTGGAGAAATAGGATGAAAAAATACTTCGTTCTGCCTGGTGTCATATTGCTGCTCTGGCTGGCAGCCCCAGCGATGGAGCAACAACCAAGCCGGCCGCCGGCGATAAATAAATCGTCCTCCGCGGCCGCGCTATTCGGACAAACTCCGACGACTGCTCAAGAACCCAATCGCGGAGGTGGCGGAGCGGCGCCGCAGACTGCCGCTCCCTCCGTGGAAGCTGGTTATGTGATCGGCCCTCAAGATGTTTTGACGATTGAGGTTTGGCAGGCCAAAGAGTTTAGCGGGCCCGCTTCGGTGCGGCCCGACGGAAAAATAACTTTACCGCTTGTGAACGACATTCAAGCCGCCGGGCTGACGCCAACGGAGCTGGCAGCTTCCATCAAGAAATTGCTGTTGAAATATGTCACCAACCCACAGGTAACCGTCAAGGTCGATCAAGTCAACAGCAAGATTGTTTACCTCTTGGGAGAAGTCTATAAGCCGGGAGCGCTGCCTCTGCTCAGAAACATGACCGTCTTACAGGCCCTTGCCATGGCGGGAGGACCTACCCAATACGCGAATCCCAAGAAGATTTACGTCCTGCGGATGGAAAGCGGGAAGCAGGTTCGGTATCCGTTCAACTACAAGCAGGCGGTCAAGGGCAAGAATCTGCAACAAAACATGGCCCTTCAGCCCGGCGATACGATAGTGGTTCCCTAGGAGCGCATCGTGACGGACATGCGGATCAGATTGGCTACGCTGATCGCGGTCGTCTTGAATTTTTGGGTGTCCGCAGCTTGGGCCCAGCAGTCGCAGCCTTCGGCGGGCTCTTCCACTCTTCCGCCACAATCCACCGCCACTCAGCCGCCGACTCAAACCGTGGCGAATGCTCCCAGCACGGCTCAGGACGTGAACCAGCGCGGAGAGCTCGAGATGCCGGCGCTTTCCAGCGGGATCGTGCTGCAACCGGGATCGCAAGAATCGAGTACCAGCTACTTCCTTCCTTCTCTCGAATGGACGGGCTTCTTCAACCAAACCATCGCTCAGGCTCCTACGGTCTCGGGCACGGTCACCCAAAGCATCTACGTTGGAGACATCGTGCTGCAACACATCCGCAAGCACTCTCAGTTGAATTTGGACTACGCGGGCGGAGCGCAATCCTACGGCAGCTCGTACCTGAATAATTCCAGTGCAATCCCGCCGGGCTGGGGAACGATCCAGAGGCTGTCGTTCGTCGGCACGCTGCGTTCCCGCCAGCTTCAATTCACGGTGGGAGACCAGGGCATGTATCTTCCCGAGTCGCCTTATGGATACTCTGGATTCTCCGGGTTGCAGAGTTTCGGCGCAGGAAGCGGCGGCGCTTTTCTCGGCAATCAGGCACAAGTCAACCAACTGCTTTCGCCCAGCGAGTCGATTCTGACCGGGAACTCACGGCATTATGTGAACACCGGGCTCGCGGAGTTGCAGTTCACTCCGACCGCACGTTCGACATTCACCGTGACGGGCAGTTCGGGGATCACTCACTTCCTGGATTCCGGCTTCGTCAACAGCCGCACAGCCGCCTTGATGGCGGGCTACAACTTAAGGCTCACCAGACGCGACGAGATTTCTGTTACCTACATCCATTTCAGGTTTACATTCGATACGGCCAATCAGGGCATCCTCGAACGCGGGTTCCTGCTTGCCTATGGGCACCAGTTCAGCCCAAGGCTTTCGCTGTCGCTCAGCGCGGGACCGGTGCAGAACGAATTGGCCCAGCCGCAGGGCGGCAATGTGAAACAGGTTTTCTGGACCACCGACAACTCGTTGCGGTATCGCGCGCGATTCGCCGATTTTGCCGGCAGCTTCGCGCGCTACACGACCCCCGGATCGGGCGTCTTGAGCGGCGCAGAAACCGATTGGGCCAGTCTGTCTGCGGGCCGGCCAATCATTGGCAGATTGCGCGGGTCCCTGGAAGCCGGCCACGCCTACAATCAGTCTGTGCGGCCGCAGGCGAATGCAGCGCTCAAGTCTCAGTATGAAACCTGGCAGGGCGGAGTGACGTTGAGCCACGAGTACGGCAAGCACACCAGTCTTTACGCGCAGTATCAATTCCAATACCAGATTGCCTCAAACCCCACGTGCTTTCTCGGCGGCTGCCGCATCTACAACGAGCGCCACATGCTGGGAGGCGGAATCAATTGGCACGGCCAGCCGATCCGAATGCGCTAGCGGTTTGGCACTCTCCAGGCCGGCATAGCGGCTTGGGGCGCGGGTAAACAAACTTGAAGAAGACTTGCTTCCTGTGTGCGGCATGGTAGAATTGCAGCCCACCAAGGGTTCCCGGCGTATTGTGACGTTCCAATCCTATCCGCGGGGGTCATTTGCCATGAATTGCACGATTGTCGGACGGCGGTGTGGAGGCACAGCAGCATTAGGGGCGGCGTGTGTTGCGCTCGCTTGCATGTGTTTATCCTGCGGCGCAGGAACCACAACCCAACAGCAAAAAGCGCTGACTTACATCCTCGCGCTCAGCCCGGCCAACATCAGCTTCGGGAACGTAGGCCTCGGTACGACTAGCTCGCAGTCGGTTACGCTCACGAATTCCGGCACAGCTCCTATCGAGGTTACCAGTGCCACGTTGACCGGAGCCGGATTTGGCATCACAGGGGTTTCGCTGCCGCTCTACTTGCCGGCCGGACAAAGCGTTTCCTTCAACGTGACTTTCATCCCGACAACAGCCACCACGGTCGCCGGCAACCTTTCAGTGTTGAGCGACGCCGGCAACTCCCCGGCAACTATGGCGTTGTCCGGCACGGGAGCTGCTCCGGTCCTTTCGGCGACCCTAACGTCCATCAGTTTCGGAAACGTCATTCTGGGCACCACTGGCACCCAAATCCTCGGATTGACGAATACCGGCACAGTCAGCGCGCTCGTGTCGCAAGCCACAGCAGTCGGAGCTGGCTTTAGCACTCAAGGGCTCACTCTTCCGCTTACCATTAACCCCGGATCGACTTTCAACTTCACCGTGGCATTTGCGCCGACGGTTTCTGGAAGCGTCTCCGGCAGTCTTACTCTAGTGAGCAATGCCACCAACTCGCCCCTCACCCTTCCACTTTCTGGGACCGGCGGTACGGCCTTGCTCTCGGCCAGTCCAACACAAATCAACTTTGGGAACGTAACCTTGAGCACGAGCAGTTCGCAGACGGTCACACTCACAAACACCGGGACATTCAATGTCACTGTCTCCCAAGCCAGCGTGACCGGGACAGGGTTCAGCATCACCGGACTGCAACTGCCACTCACTCTGACGGCGGGTCAGAGCGCTGGATTTAATGCGGTTTTCACGCCTGCGAGCACTGGCAATATCGCGGGTAACCTTACGGTGGTCAGCAACGCTACAAATTCGCCAGCCATCGTGCCGGTTTCTGGAACGGGAGTGTCAGGCGGAATCATTACGATCACGCCTTCGCCGACGGTCAGCTTTGGGAATGTGATGTTGGGCAGCAGCAGCACACTGCCGGTGATGGTCTCAAACACTGGGTCCTCAACGGTAACCATTTCTCAAGCGGTGGCCGCTCCAAGCGATTTCACCCTCGCTCCTGTCTCATTGCCACTCACCCTGACGGCCGGTCAAAGCGCGAACCTTTCGGTAACCTATACCCCCACTGCACCGGCGGGCGTGACCGGAAGCCTTACAATCACGAGCGACGCCACTAACTCTCCTACGTCGACTACCCTCACCGGCAGCTCCCACTCGGTGGACCTGGCATGGACCGCGAGCACGTCGTCAAACGTAATTGGTTACAACATCTATCGCGGTACCACGACGGGAGGACCGTATCCGACGAAAGTCAATTCGGCTTTGGTTCCTGCCACAACGTTTACGGATTGGACCGTCCTGTCGGGCGTCACATATTTCTACGTGGCGACGGCCGTGGATTCCTCCCAGAACGAGAGCGTGTACTCGAACGAATCAAACCCCGCCGCTGTGCCAACGCCCTGACGAATCTAGGTTGCACCACAAAAGCAGAAGACAGGTATGTCCTGCCTGCCATGAAAATCACCCAGAGCCGTTTGAGGGGAACCCGTCATTTACTCGGCCTCCTGGAGTTTGACGCTGTGGCTCAAACGCTCGAGGCGGCGAACAAGGTTTCGAGTCAAGTTCCTTTTGGAGAGTTGGTCGAGATAAGCGTCGCCCAAGTCGTTGTAGGACACCTGGTCAGCAAGCATGTGATAGGCCGCCACCAGAATCTTGTGGGCCGCCGCCATCGCTGCGCGCTCATGGCCACGTCGGGCTTTGAGACGGACGAACTTCTCCCTCAGGCAGGCACCGTTCGCTCGAGCGGCGGCATTAGCTGCCTCGACCAGGGCTGTCTTCAAGCAGACATTGCCCTTGGTGGTTCCGCCACTCTGCCGCTTGCCCGCCGATTCGTAGTTTCCCGGAAACACCCCGGCCCAGGAAGCCACCTGCGAGACACTCCCAAACACGCTCATATCTCTCCAGGAGGACGCGCAAATGATGGGTTCCCCCTAAACGGCTCTGGGTGATTTTCATGGCAAGCAGGACATTCCCTTTTTCAATCCAAGGTGTACGCGGCGATTGTGATAATAGCGGACGTACCCAGAAAGAAATCGCTTCAGGTGTTGGTCGTTCAGGGCGATAACATGGTCGAGGGAATCCCGCCGGCCGCTTCCGACCCAGAGCTCGGCAACGCCGTATTGCCAAGGGCTCTGGATCGAGGTTTGTAGGCACGCCATGCTCATGGATCGAATGGCTGCAGGCATTTCCCGCCCGTACTTCTGGTCGTGATCAAGGAGGAGGAATCTGGGAGCGGACCGGAGCGGGAACGCTTCCCGTAACTCCTGAACGATCCAACTAGTGGTGGGATGCCGAATGACATTGAAGCGGAGGATGCGCCGACGATCGTGGCTGATGATGAAGAGGCAGTACAGTAGGTTGAAGGTGAGCATTGAAACCGTGATGAAATCCATGGCAGCGATAACTTCGCGATGATTACGAAGGAATGCAGCCGACGCTTGGCGGGTTCAGGATTTCTGGATGCTCGTCGCATCCAAAGGGAGATGGTTCTTTCAGAAACACTGAAACCCAGCATGCGTGGTTCGCCGTCAATGCGCGGCGCGCCCCAGGTTGGGTTCTCCGCAACCATTTGGAGAATTAATTGGCGGATCTCTTTGGAAATTCTTTTTCCGCCACGAACTCGCTTTCGCGCTTTGCAGAGGATGGTCCAATACAAGCGGAATCCAGCGCTGTGCCAGCGCGGCAAAGTTTCAGGAGCGACCAGATAGAAGCATTTCTTCCAGTCTGACCAGAGTCGGCGAAGGGCCACCCAAAACATCTTGTCGCGTAGACCAAGTCTTGGGCTAGGATGTCTGCGTTTCACGACGACGAGTTCCTGGCGAAGAGCCGGATTTTCCAGCATCAAGTTTTGGTGCGAACGAAAAAGCGAAGGGCGGCTCCGAACCAGAGCCGGAACAGTTCGAACCTGGTAGCATCACAGATCGGATTCTCGTCCGCGCTCCAAAGTTGTTGACTTCGAAGCCAGACGGAATTATGGTGAACGACACAGATCTCTCTGTTCCGCACGTGTTCTCGGTGTCTGCGCCTTGGACCACGAGGCTCGGCGAGACCGGCGTCAAAGTCGGCGACATCGGAGCGCCCTTCGCCACCGCGTGTGACAAGTGAAGACAGCGGAGACGGGAGATAGAATCCAGCAAACGGGTTCGGGCACACGGCGGCGAGAGAGTATCTGATCCCCGCCCTCATCGAGACATTGCGGCGGTGCGTCCCACCTTGGAGAGCGGTGTGGGTGCGCGAGGGGCGCGGCGGGTAAGGTGGATGAACTGTCCTACTGTGATGCGTCACGCTCAGGATTACTCGGCGTCCGCTACCCCATTGAACTTCACTTGCTCGACCAGCACCGAGATCACGGTGCCGCGCTTCAAGTTGACATTCGAGCCTTTTTCGACGGCCCAAACGGTTCCAGCGGCGGCCAGCGCCACAATGCGGCTCGGCCAGCCATTGGCACTGCCGCCCAGCAAAAGCAGCAGCCCGTCCGTCGCGTCGTCGGCCACCTTGCCCGCCAATATGGCCGAGCCGATTTGAAGCAGGACCTTCTTCTTGGACTTCCGCGCGCGAACCATGCCTTCGCTGTCGATCCTGTGGCCCGGGACATCCAACAAGTCGATCTTGGCCGGATCGGGTACGTAGTCCGCTCGCTCGTCATGAATGAAATCAGTGACAAAATAGTGCGGCGGATTTTCGATCGTGTCGAAGACCAGCCCAAGATAACCCGCGCGGTGAAACCACCCCGCTTTGTTCGTGACGATATGCCCGGTGACGACCGAGGCTGTACTGAGGCCGACTCCAGCTTGGACTACCTTGGCCTTAAACGGCGTCCCGGTTTTCATCTTTGAAGAAAGCGGCACCAATATTTCAATCTTCGAAACGGCAACAGACGGCGGCGGTGCGGAGCGCGGCGAATCGTCGGCGTCTTGCGCCCGCGCTGGAGCCGGAAACCAGAAGCAAGAAGCGAGGAGGCAGAAGCAGGAAACCGAAACGCGATACCGCCGGCGCGCTTTTCTTCCCGCCCCTGACTCCTTATGCCTCACTGCTGCTTCTCTCATTTCGCTACCCTATTCAAGGGGCCGCTGATCGTCGTGGCTTCGGACCCCTGCCGCCACTGTCCGTTTCGCGCCCTCATAGACCCACCCACCCTTCAAGGCCGGTATCCACCGGCGAGTGGCCGGGTGCCAGGCCGTAGGTGGCTGGGGGATCAAGGCACAGGGGACATGTATACAGGGCATGGATCAGGCCCCAAGCGTAGCCTTGAGGAGCGCCAAAAGGCGGAGCAAACTCGGCGCCGAACGTACAAGACTGGCCTGGCGCAAGAGTCTGACCGGAGCAAGTGTCGTTCACTATAGCGGCGTACATTTCGGTGGTCAGCGTCCCCATCACAATGTTGTGGGACGATTGGTTCATCAGGGTCATCGTCTGCGGCGTGCTGACCGATCCAGGACTCACGGGGTTCGGCCAGTAAAAGTAGTAGGTCGAGCTCGGGCTCTGCACGAGGGGGTCGTCTTCGACGCCGCAGGTGCGAGGCGTCATCGTCGGCGCCGCAATCGGTGTCTGGGTAAAATTAAACGCGTTGGAAATATCAATTGTGTTGGCATCTCGGCTGCTCAGAGTGGCGATGGGAGCGCCCTTTGCACTCGCCCAAGTTTCCATCAACTTGATAATGGCCTCGAATCCGGCCTGAGAAGACCCATGATAGACGTGGTTACTCCAAGTCGTGGTGTCAGTGAACGGACTGATGATCAAAGCGGGTTCTCGGACCCCCAAGCCAAAGTTGTCGAGAAAAGTCGGGGCTACTGGATCGTAAAACCCACCGTAGTCGTCCCAGGTCACGACGATCACGGAGTTGTTGTAAACGGTGGGGTTGTTGAATACAGCCTGAATGATTTGCCGGGTCCAGTCCTCCCCCGAGCAGAGGGAACTGGCAGGGTGCTCGGTGCCAGCGTTTGGAGTCACAATCAGCACTTCGCCGATCGAGTTGTGCGTCCCGTTCTCCGCCGCAATCGCGTTGACTAGCGTATGCGGATTTCCAGTCCCCACAAACGGGTGCCAGAAATTCCCTCCCGCCCCGGTCATCGGGCAGGCGGTGCTACCCACCGACGAGAGTCCGCACAAATTCTTGATCCCGTTAGCGGCGACCCAGGTGTAGCCCGGAACGTCGAACGCGGCCCCCCAGATCTGGGCGATACGGCCCGCGGCGTTCAACTCACTAACCATGTCGGGAATATCCACGCCCGGACTACAACTCACAATCTGCAGGCTGGGGCTGGAGATCAGACATTGGCCTCCGTTGGGACTGTTCGAGTCAAAGCCCCAGGAATGGTTCTGACCGCCGGCCGTAATGCCAACAATCGCATTGTTCGCAGGTCCGCTCGACGCCGCGATGGTGTACAGGTGATTGGGATACGAGTCGCTCATCACGCTGGGGAAGAGGTTGTCCCACAACAGGTAGGTGTCCGCCAGAAGGGAGTAAATCGGCAAATCGTTCCGCGTGTACTGAGACAAGCTCTCAAAGCCGGCGCCGGTCGTTCCGAACTGGCCTTCGGCCAAGTCAAAATTGTTCATGACCCCGCCATAAACGGCGTAGTGCGCTGTGCCGTAGTCGTGGTTGAGGTCGAAGTGCCCGATATCGGGCAGATGGTAAGCCGTCGAGGTCTGGCCGTTACGGTGAATCACGCTCGTTGTCCCGCCTGACACGTTGGGATACCACCCAAAGTAATGGTTGAACGTCCGGTTCTCTTTGTAAATGATGATCCAGTACTTGACGTTCCCGATGGCGGTGCCCGTGCCGGTCAGGCTGATGGTCTGCGGAGATCCGGCGGCGTTGTCGGTGATGCTGACCGCCCCGGTGCGCGTCCCAGTGGCCGTGGGCGTGAACGTCACGCTGATGGCGCAGGAGGCGCCCGCCGCGACCGAACTGCCACAGGTATCGGTCTCGGCGAACTCGCCGCTGGCGGAGATGCTGGTGATGCTCAACGTCACGGTGCCCGTGTTAGTGAGCGTCGAAGACTGGGGCGCGCTGGCGGTGCCCACCTCCTGAAGGCCGAAACTCAGGCTCGAAGGCGACAGGCTCACGCCGGGCGCCTGCCCCGTGCCCGTGAGGCTGACGGTCTGCGGAGACCCGGCGGCGTTGTCAGCAATGCTGACCGCACCGGTGCGCGTCCCAGTGGCCGTGGGAGTGAACGTCACGCTGACGGCGCAGGAGGCGCCCGCCGCCACCGAACTGCCGCAGGTGTTAGTCTCGGCGAAGTCGCCGCTGGCGGTGATGCTGGTGATGCTCAACGTCCCATTGCCCGTGTTGGTGAGTGTCACCGACTGAGGCCCGCTGGTGGTGCCTATCGTCTGAGAGCCGAAAGTCAGGCTCGAAGGCGACAGGCCAACGACGGGCGCTTGCCCGGTGCCGGTCAGGCTGACGGTCTGCGGAGATCCGGCGGCATTGTCGGCGACAGTGACGGCACCGGTGCGGGTTCCGGTGGCCGTGGGAGTGAACGTCACGTTGATGGTGCAGGAGGCGCCCGCCGCGACCGAACTGCCACAGGTATCGGTCTCGGCGAAGTCGCCGCTAGCGGTGATGCTGGTTATGCCCAACGCCGCGTTGCCCGTGTTGGTGAGCGTCACGGACTGGGCCGCGCTGGTGGTGCCCACGCTCTGAAAGCCAAAATCCAGGCTCGGAGGCGACAGGTTCACGCCGGGCGCTTGCCCCGTGCCCGTGAGGCTGAGGGTCTGCGGAGATCCGGCGGCGTTGTCGGCAATGCTGACCGCCCCGACGCGCGTCCCCATGGCCGTGGGAGTGAACGTCACGCTGATGGCGCAGGAGGCGCCCGCCGCGACCGTACTTCCGCAAGTGTTGGTCTCGGCGAAGTCGCCGCTGGCGGAGATGCCGGTGATACTCAATGCCCCATTGCCCGTGTTGGTGAGCGTCACGGACTGGGGCGAGCTGGTGGTGCCCACCGGCTGAGAGCCGAAGCTCAAGCTCAAAGGCGACAGGCTCACGGCCGGCGCTTGCCCGGTGCCGGTCAGGCTGATCGTCTGCGGAGATCCGGCAGCGTTGTCGGCAATGCTGACCGCCCCGGTGCGCGTCCCAGTGGCCGTGGGAGTGAACGTCACGCTGATGGCGCAGGAGGCGCCCGCCGCGACCGAACTGCCACAGGTGTTGGTCTCGGCGAAATCGCCGCTGGCGGAGATGCCGGTGATACTCAATGCCCCATTGCCCGTGTTGGTGAGCGTCACGGACTGGGGCGCGCTGGTGGTGCCCACCATCTGACCGCCGAAAGCCAGGCTCGAGGGCGACAGGTTGACGAGGGGCTCCTGCCCCGTGCCCGTGAGGCTGATGGTCTGCGGAGATCCGGCGGCGTTGTCAGCAATGCTGACCGCCCCGGTGCGCGTCCCAGTGGCCGTGGGAGTGAACGTCACGTTGATGGTGCAGGAGGCGCCCGCCGCAACCGAACTGCCACAGGTATCGGTCTCAGCGAAGTCGCCGCTGGCGGAGATGCTGGTGACACTCAACGTCCCATTGCCCGTGTTGCTGAGTGTCACGGACTGGGCCGAGCTGGTGGTGCCCACCATCTGACCGCCGAAAGCTAGGCTCGAGGGCGACAGGCTCACGGAGGGCGCTTGCCCGGTGCCGGTCAGGCCGATGGTCTGCGGAGATCCGGCAGCGTTGTCAGTAATGCTGACCGCCCCGGTGCGCGTCCCGGTGGCCGTGGGAGTGAAAGTCACGCTGATGGTGCAGGAGGCGCCCGCCGCCACCGAACTGCCACAGGTGTTGGTCTCGGCGAAGTCGCCGCTGGCGGAGATGCTGGTGATACTCAACGCCCCATTGCCCGTGTTGGTGAGCGTTACCGACTGGGCCGAGCTGGTGGTGCCCACCATCTGACCGCCGAAAGCCAGGCTCGAGGGCGACAGGCTCACACCAGGCGCCTGCCCCGTGCCCGTGAGGCTGATGGTCTGCGGAGATCCGGCGGCGTTGTCGGCAATGCTGACCGCCCCGGTGCGCGTCCCAGTGGCCGTGGGGGTGAACGTCACGCTCATGGTGCAGGAGGCGCCCGCCGCCACCGAACTGCCACAGGTATCGGTCTCAGCGAAGTCGCCGCTGGCGGAGATGCTGGTGACACTCAACGTCCCATTGCCCGTGTTGCTGAGTGTCACAGACTGGGCCGAGCTGGTGGTGCCCACCATCTGACCGCCGAAAGCCAGGCTCGAGGGCAACAGGCTCACGGAGGGCGCTTGCCCGGTGCCGGTCAGGCCAATGGTCTGCGGAGATCCGGCAGCGTTGTCAGTAATGCTGACCGCCCCGGTGCGCGTCCCGGTGGCCGTGGGAGTGAACGTCACGCTGATGGTGCAGGAGGCGCCCGCCGCGACCGAACTGCCGCAGGTGTTCGTCTCGGCGAAATCGCCGCTGGCGGTGATGCTAGTGATGCTCAACGTTCCATTGCCCGTGTTGGTGAGCGTCGAAGACTGGGGCGCGCTGGTGGTTCCCACCATCTGACCGCCGAAAGCTAGGCTCGAGGGCGACAGGCTCACGGAGGGCGCCTGCCCGGTGCCCGTAAGGCTGACGGTCTGCGGAGATCCGGCGGCGTTGTCGGTGACGGTGACCGCCCCCGTGCGCGTCCCCATGGCCGTGGGGGTGAACGTCACGCTGATGGTGCAGCTCGCTCCGGCCAATACTGCGCCGCCGCAGGTGGTTGTCTCGGCGAAGTCGCCGCTAGCGGTGATGCTGCTGATACTTAACGATACATTGCCCGTGTTGGCGAGCGTCACGGACTGGGGCGCGCTGGAGGTGCCTACCTCCTGAAGGCCGAAACTCAGGCTAGAAGGCGACAGACTCACCACCGGCGCAGGAGGCGGCGTGCCCCCTTCACCGCCTCCACTGCCGCAACCGGCCAGCGCCAGCGCCACCACCGCCACTACTACGACCGCTGCAACTGTTTTCGTTTGCCTCATCCAGTTTCCAGGGTGTTGCCATTGCGACGCCTCTCTCCCACCGAGGGCGGCGCACTGAGTTTTAGACGCTTGGCCGTCCACACTAGTTGCGCATTTTACCAGCGTGGACCGATTCTTGTCACACTCCTCTCCTGGTTCCGTCCGGTAAGGATTCGGGCTCGGCCTAAGGATTCAGTCTGGGCCTTTTGACAAGGTCGTTCTAGGCAAAATCGGCATCGGCAAGTTGCGCCTTCCCTTCGTTCGGGGAGACAAGGCCGCTCGGCACCAATCCAAAACGATAGCGCTCGAACGCCGTTTCGAGCTTGGCGCATGCCGTGCCGCGCGCGGCCACCCCGGCCCGATTCCGGCATGGGTCCGGGACCGAATCGGTGCGGGGCGAGCCGGGGCGGGCTGAGGGGCGACATTTTCTTGACGCCGATCCCGCCGAGCGGAATCCACACTGCCAACAGGGCCTTCAACCAGGGCGGAGAAGTACTTGCTACATATTAACTCATGCGTACTACACGGCAGCCGAGGAACTCTCGAATGAAACTATTGAAACTTTTGCAACTTTTGAAACTATTTTTTTTATCTGCTGGAAATAAAGAAGTTGCGCGAAAATAAAATTTGCAGAAATTTGCGATTTTGGGAAAAGTGTGGCATTTTGCCCCACCGATTCCATTTTTCATAGGCCCCAAAAAATATCATAGATTCCGAAAACTTCGGCGACAGAATTCCTCAAGGAATTCACAGGCTGAGGCCTTCCCAGCGGCGTCCTTCGGCGTCATGCTCGATGAGGGTTCCCACGAACCAGGCACGGCGCGATCAGACGGCAACTTCGAGCCCCTCACGACCAACCGCCAGGGCGACCTGAAGGTCCAAGTAAACTTAATGCGGGGGGCGGGAATCGAACCCGCACAGCCCTTGCGGGCCGAGGGATTTTAAGTCCCTTGCGTCTACCAATTCCGCCACCCCCGCGCGTAGTGACATTATACTTGTCCTCGCATCGAAACAATAGAGAAGCGCGCCGAGCTTCGTGGAGCATGGCGCTGCGTCGGCAGCGCGTTTCCGTTGATGGGCTCATCCGTCCGCCGAGCGAAACAGATGTGCCGGCGCTGGCCGCGAAAACTGCGCCGGCTGGCGGCCAAGGCCAGTTTGAGCGCTTCAAGACCAGCCACGATTTCGACGGGACCGTGCGCAGCCCGCAATGGCCAAGGTAGAAGCGTCGGCGCTAGGCGGCAGGCCCGCCCGCGGCCGCTGTCGGTTACACGGCGGCGAGCTTCTTGGCGATTTCCTTCACGTAGTGCAAATCGAGTTTGCCGCTGCCGAGGAACGGGAGGGCATCAATGGGGAAGAAATTTTCTTTGCGCGGCAGCCACAGTCTAGGCAGGCCGGAATCGCGCAGTCGCTTCAGCAAATCATCAATGGGCGTGCCGAGCGCCGTGTGCAGCACGACCAGTTTCTCTCCCTTCTGTTCGTCGGGGATTGAAGTCACGACCAGTTTTGGCTCGACAGCGCCCAAGGCCTTGTGCAGCGCGTCTTCCACCTGGAGGTGCGGCACCATTTCGCCGGCGATTTTGGAGAAGCGCGAGAGCCGGTCGGTGATGGTGATGAATCCGTCTTCGTCGACGCGCGCGATGTCGCCCGTGACGTACCAACCGTCTTGCAGTATGACCTGGCGAGTTTTTTCCGGCTCGTTCAGATAGCCCATCATCACGCTCGGACCCTTGACGAGCAGCATGCCCTCGTGGTCCGGCCCGAGCTCAGCAAACGATTCCGGATTAACGACACGCACGGCGACTCCCGGAATCGGTTGGCCGACTGTGCCCGCTTTGTGACCGAGCTGTGTTTCGTCTGGCCCGGAATATCCCGGCGCGCCCGCCGCGACGACGGGAGAGAGTTCCGTGCAGCCGTAACCCTCAAACAAATCCTTGCCGAATTTTTCTTTGAAAGCCTGAGCGAGCTCCGGCTTCATCTTTTCCGCGCCTACGACGGCGAATCGGAGAGCAGCGAAGTCCCGGCGAGCGCAGACTTGCACGTACCTCCACGCAAACGTGGGCGTGCTGACCAAGAGCGTGACGCCGTACTTCTGGCACAGCTCGCCGACCTTGCGCGCTTCCAGCGGATTGGCGTGATAAACCGCGCCGAACCCGGAGAGCATGGGCAGCCAGAGCCCGACGGTGAAACCGAAGGAGTGGAAGAAAGGAAGAATCCCCAGCAAGCAATCGTTGCGATCGACGGCGATGGCCTGCTGAATACCCTCGACGTTGGAAACGATATTGCGATGGCTCAGCATCACGCCCTTGGGAATGCCGGTCGAGCCGCTGGAGAAAATTACCGTGGCGAGCGAATCCAGGCTTGCGTCGCGGGGCAAGAGCCAAGCGTGCAAGGCGAAGCGCGGCAACAGGCGCGCCGCCAGCGCATAAGCAATTTTCGCCGAGGAAGAGAAATCCTTCGCCGCGTCTTCGATCATCACCATCCCGGGATGGCGCGGAATCGAGAGCCGCTCGAGAAGCTTCTCGGAGGTGAAGATGGTTTTCATTTCGCAACGCTCAATGGCCGTGGCGATGGCCTCTGCCGAGGCGGTGTAGTTCAGGTTCACCGGAACACGGCCCGCCAGGCTGATGCCTATGTTTAAGAGGGCCGTGGGCACCGAGGGCGGCAAGAGAACTCCCACCATTTTTTCATCACGGCAGCGTTCAAGGATCATCCGGCGGAAAAGCATCGCGCCGACGAGAGTGCGGCCAAAGTTCAATCGTCGACCGGAAGAATCGGCCATGGCGAAGCGGTGCCAGTTGCGCCGCGCCGAGTCCAGGAAAAGTTCGGGCAGCGGGCGCTGGGTGGCATCGCGTCGCGCAAAGGCGTCGGCGCTCAGCGTCATGACGGCCTGGCGAACCTGGAAAGCGGTGGAATCGCCCGCCAGCGCCTTGCCCAGGGTTATTGTGACCGGATAAGGAATCCGGCGCGGCCACTTGAAAAAGAATTTCCCGCGCTCGTAGCTGAAGATGCTGCCCCAAACGCGGTCGAGGTGGATGGGAATGATGGGCACATCGAGCCCGCGCGTGATGCGCTCGAAGCCGTGGCGGAAACCGAGGAGATTTCCGGTGCGGCTGATGGCGCCTTCGGCAAAGATACAAACCAAATCCCCCTGCCGCAGCCCGGCCTGCGCCTCGCGCAGCGATTCCACCACCTTTCTCGGCGGATCGTTCTCCGCAATCGGAATCGCACCCATGAGTTTTGCCAGCCAGTGCACGCCGGAAGTTTCGTAAAAGTGACGGTACATCAAGAAACGAACGAAGCGCTGCGTACAGGCCCCGATCAGGAAAGGGTCAACATAGGAGATGTGATTGCACACCAGCAGCGCCGGACCGCGCTTGGGCAGGTTCTCCCCGCCGAGCACCCGGACGCGATAGAAAGTGTGAGCGAGCAACCAGAGACACAAACGGATGGTGAAGTCGGGCAGCACCGTCATAATGTAGGCTGTGGCGGCAAACGAAATCACCGCCATCACCAGCAGGATTTCGTTGGGCTGTAGATTCGCGGGCCCGGAGAGCAGATTAAACAGACCCGCGCCGAGAACCACGCCGGTGAAGGTGAGAACGTTGGAGGTGGCGATAACGCGGCCCTTGGAATGTTCACCAGCGCGCGCTTGCAGGAATGACTGGAGAGGGATGATAAAAATCCCGCCGGAAAATCCGATCAGGAAGTGCCCGGCGATGGCGTGTGCAAAAGAGTGGTGAGCGAAATAGAGGTAGACGCCGAAGATACCCAGTCCGACTGACCCGATCGGAACCAGTCCCAGTTCCACCTGGTCTCCCGAAAGCTTACCAGCGATGAAGGCGCCCAACGCGATTCCTACCGAAACCGAAGCCGTCAGGTAGCTGATGCCCGTGGCACTCAAATGGAGCAGATCATGACCGTAGCCGATGACGTTCTGGAGATAGACGGCGCCCAGGAACCAGAAATAGGCGATGGCCAAGACTGTCTGGAAGAGCGCACGCGAAGCCCGGATTTCTGCGAAGTCGTGCCAGAATTCCCCCGCGAGGTTGAGGCGGAATTTTTCGCCCCGGCTGATCGGCGGCACTTTCGTGACGCCCACGGCCAGCAGCAATCCGGTCAGAGCCGTTCCGACCAGGATCGCCACGGGGATGTAGTTGGCCGGCCGGAAGTAGTCGAACAGGAAGCCGGCGGCCACCGGCCCGAGGACGATCATGCTGTAGACCGTCAGTTGCATCAGGCCGTTGGCGCGCGAAAGGTCTTCGTCCGGAAATATCTGGGGCAAGATGCCTTCCTTGGCCGGGTCGAGGAACGCGGCGTGAATGCCGAGCAAGAGGAGGGCGCCCAGCATGGCGTTGATGTGGCCGATGAACATCGCATAAGTGGCGAATGTCAGGATTACCGCCTCAATGATCTTCAACGAGATGATGACGTGGCGCTTTGAAAAACGGTCTGCGACTTGACCCGCGTACGAAGAGAGAAAAATGTAGGGCAAGACGTATAGTGCTGTGCCCCACCCAATGACTCGGGAGCGCGCCGCCTGATTAGTGAGGGTGGCTGCGGCGTAGAAGAAGAGGGTTTGCTTAAAGGTGTTGTCGTCAAAAACCGCCAGCGCCTGGGCAGCGAGGAGATTCGCAAATCCAGGCCGTTTCAAAACTCGAGAATATCCTTGAGCTGGGGCGGACATTGCTTTGTATCAGTAGCGTCTCTGCGGACTCGGCGCTCAGAAAAGACTCAACACGGAGGGCACTGAGACGCTCCGTGTTCTCTTTGCTACTAATCCCGAACTTCTGCTCGGCGCGCGAAGAATTGTCTTTCGCTCGCCACTTGCCACTTTGGCCAAGTTTGGCTGCGGCCACGGGCCGGGCTGCGTTAAAGCCTGGGGAAGCCCGGAGAGCACAGAGGCCCTCGTTATCGCTGCGGCCAGGCCGCACTATACGACATGTTATCCGAACTTCCTAGCGGGCGGCTAAGTACGAGATCAGCCGACGGACCCGTCCACCGAAGGCCAACCAACAGTATCATTGCACATCGTTGCCACCTCGGCGAGACAGGTTAACGGGAAAGTTGCAGACGGGCTACATAGGGCATGACAGTTTCGGAAGTGTCACAACGCTGAGTTGGGAGTAGAATTGCACTCAAGCCGGGCATGGGTAGCCCAGATCCCAGGCCGCGCTTTCTTATAGGTCGAATCCGCATGGACGTCCGCATCAGTAAAGAGAGTGAGGTCCCGCTTCGTCACCAGGTCGCAGAGCAAATCATCTTGCTGATTGCGACCGACAAGTTGAAACCCGGCGAGGCTTTGCCCAGCGTGCGCGAGTTGGCGCGGCGGCTGAAAATCCACCACAACACAGTCAGTGAAGCTTATCAGGACCTGGTGCGCCGCCATTGGGCGGTGAGTCGGCGCGGCAGCCATCTGGTGGTGATTCAACCGTCCGAAGGGTCCCCCGGAGTTGAGGTGCGTCGAGACCTGGATGACTTGATCAATCAAACGATTGAGATGGCTCGACGACATGGCTATTCACTGCAAGCGCTTCGCGAAGCAGTACGGCGGCGCTTGCTAGCCCAGCCACCCGACCACATTCTGGTGGTGGAGGAGGAGCCGGGGCTGCGGCAATTGTTGGAAGCAGAGATTCGAGAAGTCGTGCGCTGGCCTGTGGCCGGGTGCTCGAGGCGGACTTGGCAAGCCATCCCGGCCTTGTAATCGGCGGGCTGGTGGCAACACCGCAGTATGCGGTCGCAGACACGGAACCACTCGCGCCGAAGGATCGTCCCGGAGTCCCCATCGCTTTCTGCGCCGCGGACGAACACGTGAATCTGGTCCGCAAGTTGCGCGATCCGTCCGTGATTGCGGTCGTGTCGGTCAGCCAGCTTTTCCTTCAGACGGCGCAAGGATTCTTGGCCCCCGCCGTCGGGCGCCGGCACACGCTCGCCCTGTACCGCCTGCCGCTCGAAAGCCCGGGTGTACTGCGCGGCGCCGACGTGGTTTTCTGCGACTCCATCGCCATGCGGCAGGTTAAGCATTCGAATCGCATCCACTATCGCCTGGCGGCGAGCGGGTCTCTGGATTATCTTTCCAACGCTATGGAGTCTTACCAGAAGGAGCAAGGAGGCAGGAGACAGAAGACAGAAGTCAGGATAAAGGCTAAGAGTTGAGAGTTAAGAGTCAAAGCGTAAGTCCGCGAACATCTTTCGACTTTCGGTTCTGAACTCTTAACTCTTAACTCTCAACTTCTGTGGAGGTTTTCGTGGTCCGACTCGAGTCGCTGGTGGAGTTTCAGAATCATTCCGGCAAATGGCTGCGTGGCATGATTCACCGTCCTGCCACGAGTTCGCCGCGCACGCGCGTGCCGGGTGTGGTTTTCTTCCATGGCTTCACTGGCGACCGCATGGAGTCGCATTGGATGTTCGTGAAGTGCGCGCGCGCCTTGGCCAAAGCGGGCATCGCCTCGCTGCGATTTGACTTTTACGGCTCCGGCGAGTCGGAAGGAGAATTTCGCGAGGTGACGCTCGACGGCGAGATCGCTGACGCCCGAGCCGCGATCGAGTTCTTTCGGCGGTGGGTTGCAATTGACCCGGCGCGCACCGGGCTTCTTGGGATGTCGATGGGCGGCGCCGTTGCCGCGTGCGTTGCGGCGCCGACCCGCGTACGGGCGCTGGTGTTGTGGTCGGCGCTAGCGCATCCCGCCCACCTGCGCACTCTGGCGGAAATCAAGACGGTTTCTGTCGCGGGCAGCGATGAAGACCGGGACTATGGCGGACACCTTGTGTCGCAGCGCTTTCTCCACGATATCGAAAAGGTTGAGCCATTAAAATCAATTGCCCGCTTCAAGCAGCCCACTCTGATCATTCATCCGGAAAAAGATGAACACCTCCCTCTCTCCCACCCGGAGGATTATTTGCAGGCGGCGGGCAGCGTTACGAAAGAGAAAGTGATCATTCCCGGCGCGGACCACACGTTCACGTCGGTCGAGTGGGAACGCGAAGTGATCGAACGCACGGTGGAGTGGTTTCGCAAGTACTTGTAGGAGCAATTCATGAATTGCCCCTGAGGGCGGATCGTAAGGAGAGTTTCCGAATGACATCTTCCAATCGCACGCTTTGCTCGATGGCCATTCGCCATCTGATGAATGGTTTGGTGTTGGTTTCTCTGGTGGGCACAGTGACCTTGCTGCCGCGGCCTCTGAAGGGAGCCGATTGGTCCACCCTTTTCACGGCTCAAGATGTTCACAAGTATCTCTCAACTGGAGAGGGCCGGGCGGAGGCTTTGAAGTTCTGCCGCCGGATGGGTATTTCCAAGGTCTATATCGAGGTTTTCCGCGACGGATATCAGGCCGACTCCGACATTCTGAAGACATCGCGCGATGAGTTTCGTCGAGCCGGCCTGAAGGTTTCGGGGTGTGTCACCACGACAGGGCTCGGCAAGCCTTCTACCGGCTGGAACGTCGTGGCGTGTTACACCAACCGCGCGAACCGCTCTCGCCTGGCGAAGATCTTCCAATCGGCGGCTGAGATCTTCGATGAAATCATGATCGACGATTTTTTCTTCACCGATTGCGAGTGCTCGGAATGTGCCGCGGCAAGAGGCGGGATGAGCTGGCGGGAGTATCGGAAGAATTTGATGCTCCAAGTCAGCCGCGACTCCGTGCTGGGGCCGGCGCGGGCGGCGAATCCCAACGTGAAGATTATTCTGAAATATCCCCAGTGGTATGACAAATTCCAAGACCGCGGCTATTCGGTCGCGGAGGAGTCGGCGCTATACGACCGGGTCTGGGTCGGCACCGAGCTCCGCGATCCGAGCTCGGATGAATGGGGACACACCCAGCAGTATCGCGGCTTCTTTCTGTATCGCTGGCTCACGGACGTGGCGGGAACAAAGAACGGCGGCGGTTGGTTCGATCCCTACGGGACCGATCCTACTTTTTACCTCGACCAGGCCTACGTGACACTGTTGGCGGGCGCTCCGGAGACTTTTCTCTTTCACTACGGCGCGCTCGCTTCAGAATATCCCGCCCAGGCCGAAGCCCTCGCTGCGGAGCGTCCTAAACTCGACAACCTGGGAAAGCTGATCACAGGGTGGCACGGAATCCCCGCCTATAAGCCGCCCTCGAGCGATCCGGGCGACGAAGCTTATCTGTTTGACCAGATTGGGATGCTGGCCATACCGCTTCAGCCGACCTCGCACTTTCCCCAGGACGCGCCCGCCGCCATTTTTGCAGCTCATGCGCTCGAGGATGCAGAGTTTGTTCCCAAGCTGGTGCGCTTCTTGAATGCCGGGCACACCGCTCTGGTGAGTGAAGGCCTGGCCCATCTGTTGGACGGCGACCCTCGCTTGCCCGCGCCAGACTCGATCAGTCTCGCGAAGGGCGAGCTGTTCAAGACTGTCCGCGAAGGCAGCGGCACACTTGATGTTTTTTCTGATGCCCTTCCTCACCTGACCTATGTGGACGCCCAAAACAAAACCCAATCACTCACGCCAAAGCTGCGCGCCGCATTGGCATCACTGCGGAGCGCTGTGGCGGGCTTCGAAGTGACTTCTCCCGACGCGCCGCCGCGCGTGGCGGTGTTTCCGATCGGCTCACGCGTAGCGGTCGCGAACTTTACCGAGTTTCCTGTCGCGTGCCATCTCGCCATTCCCGGCTCCAGCGGAAAAGCGTTTCATCAGGTGTTCGCCGCCTCAGGCGCATCGCTGGAGGAAGATGCGGCCACGCTGGGATTGCCACCGCACGGGCTGCTGGTGGTTGAATGAACCGCCCCCGGTGGTGGGCCAGCTTCCGAGTGGCCGACCACTCGCTCCGGTAACGGTCCAAATTTCCCGGGTGCTTATCGAACACCTGACCGATGCTCGCACACATGGCGTCAGTTGCGTGCTGGTGGAAGACCAATAGTTCTGGGCGCGGACTCGCAGCCGTAAGTTTGTTGAACAACCGGCTGCTGTGCCCTTCAGCGCAAGTTGTCCACGAGATAGAGCTCAGATGAAAGCCGAGGAGACGGATATGCGAAGTACTTGAGGTCGGGCGTCACAACAACTGTTGTTCCTACCTCGGCTTCTGCTTTGAACCGTTTCCACACTTCTCGATGGCCGCTGGCCAAGTCCACCAAGGTGAGCACAAGTTCCCCGCCGGTCGGTTCGACTACCAGCAACGATCTTCCGCCATTGGTGAAACGGACCGGGTACTCTGGGTCGAGCACCCCTTTCACAGCGACCGGCGGGCTCCCACCCACACGATAGAGGGAAATGCCTCCTCGCTCCTCCCGTAGTGCCACCGTTTCCCCGTCGGGCGAAAGGACCGGAAATGAATTACGGCCGTTGGCCTTCACCAGGATTGGAGGTCCGCTCGCCACCCGCTGAGTGTAAACGTTCCAGTCATTTTGGAGGGTCTGCCCCTCGTAAGCAATCTGGCGGCCGTCGTCGGACCAGACCGCGTGGTTGAAGGAGACTAGTCCGGGCGTGGGCAGCTCCTCCGTCTCCCCCAGCTCGATGGGCTGAAGCAGCAGCTTGCGGTCTCTTCGATTACACGCGACAGTCAACTTGCCGTCAGGCGAGATGGTCGCATCGCCAAGGCCCAGGCGGACCGCTGCCGAGCCATCCGTGCGCCGGTAATAGGCCAAATTGTCACCCGCTGTGTAAATAGAGACTTCTCCCTCTTCATTAAAGCTGATCAAGCGCCCGTCGGAAGAGATCGCAGTGGGAATTGTGTCGTCAAGCCAGGAATAGGGGTGCTCTGCCCGATCGCCAGGGAACAGACCCAGCAACTGACTACTCCAGGTGTCATGGGACAAGAGCACGCGCCCGTCCCTGGCAATGTCGTGCAGACGCACGGAGGGCAGCATCAACAAGGTTCTTTCCTTGCCCGAAAGCGTCACGGCATAAATCGCGCTGGCCCAACCCCCAGAGCCGGTGGCTCCTCCAAACCACACTTCCTTCCCATCCGGTCTCCAGGCCAATCCTTCGAGACTCGTCCGCTGCTGGGAGAGCACCGTTCGCTTGCCGCTGAGATCCACTAACTCAATCGCACCTAGGTCATCACCAAAAACTGGGTGGTTCTCGAAGGCGATCAAGCTACCGTCCGGAGAAAATCTGGGGTGACCGAACCAGCCGGCCTTCTGCTCGCACAGCAGATGTCCGGGCGGATACTCCAGCCGGGCTCCGTCCGGCGAGTAGATCGATACCACCAACTGCTTTCCGTCGGGACTCCAATCGGCATAAGCGACGTGCCCTGCCAAAGCGCGGGGCGCTCCTCCGGCCAGGCTCACCGTCGCCAGAGTCCCCCCGCAATCCATAAGGAAGACGGTTTCGCATCCCTGCAAAACTGCCAACTCGTCAGAAGAAGAGACCGATGCAATCGCTCCTGACGCTATTCCCAAGGGCCGCGACTCCGGACTGCCCACTCGCGCGGTGGCCACCTGCGGAGGCTCGCCCTCCCATTTGCCGCTGTACATGATGGTTTGTCCGTCGTGGGAGAAGCGCGCCGCCTGGAGGATGCCCTCACGAAAGGTAACCGTGGTGTAGTGAACCTGAGGCTGAGCGTGCCTGGTTAGAAAAAATGCGCCGCCGGCAACCAGCGCGATGAGTGCTACCAAGGCCCAGGGCAGGATTCTTGCTGCCGTTTTCGACGCCACGGGCGCCGCCTGGGCCACAAGCTGGGAAGCCGCGATCCACTTCAGCTCCAGCCTCACGTCGTGGACCGCCTGGAAACGCTCATCCGGGTTCTTCGCCAGGCACGTTGTCACCACGTGCTCGAAGGCCGGCGGCGTGAGCGACTGAATGGCCGAGATCGGCTCCGGGTCCTTTTCCAGAATCGCGCTGGCCACGCTGGCTTGGCTCTTGCCCTCAAACGGCCGTTTGCCGGTTGCCATTTCGTACAGGACCACGCCTAGCGCAAACAGGTCGGATCGCGCGTCGGCGTTCTTACCCTCAATTTGCTCCGGCGACATATACTGGACAGTGCCCATCACCGTGCCCGCCCTGGTGAGAGGTGGACCGGGACCGGGTCCGCTCACGGTGGGGGCAGCCGATAATACCGGCGCGTTCGATGGCCCTGCCTCCCAGTCCGCCGCCGTGGCCTTCGCCAACCCAAAGTCCATCAGCTTGACGCCGCTTTGGGTCAGCATAATGTTGCCCGGCTTCAGATCGCGGTGAACAATTCCCGCCCGATGCGCCACCTCCAGCGCCTCGCTGACCTCCATTCCAATCTTCAGGATCTCCTTCAACGGCAGCGCACCCTTTTTCAATCGCTCTGCCAGCGACTCTCCCTGCAAATACTCCATCACCAAAAAGTCGACGCGGTCTTGGTGCCCAACGTCGTGCAGGGTACAGATGCGGGGATGATTCAGCGACGAAATGGCCCGGGCCTCACGCTCGAAGCGCTCCTTCAGATCCGGATTGGATGAGAGATGCAGCGGCAGGACCTTGATCGCCACGTCGCGCCCCAGCCGCGTATCCCGGGCGCGATAGACCTCTCCCATGCCGCCCGCGCCGATGGCGGATTTGATCTCGTACGGGCCGAGCTTGGTGCCGACGTTTAGTGGCATGGGTGCAAGTGGATTGTACAGGAGATGGATGCGCTCTAGTCAACAGCAGCGAAAAAGGGCGTGTCGTCCGCCCGTCCAGTTCAGTGAACGTATGGGTCAGACGTAAATGCGGGTCGCCCTCATCACATTCTGGCGATCGTGCCCGGATGACGGCGTACCCGGAAACTTCCACGGTTCCGGTACGCAGCGGTCTTCAGGAATCCGCCTGGGGAAACGCCCTATTGGAAATCTGACCGACAGCCCTGGTCTCTTTTCTGTTCCGGGATTTCGAGTCGTCTGATATTCTCGGAAGCCGCCTTCGGCGAAACGATGCGCAAACCCCACTCAACAGTGACAGTACTTCTGCTGATCGGCCTGTCTGCGGCTGTTGGTTCGCTCTCTGCCCAAGAGACAGGGCGGGCGAAAACCGAATCGACGACGGCCGCCGCGCCTGCCCAATCAACGGCTCGGCCGCGTGCAACCCACACCCACAAGTTTTGGGACGAAGAAAATGTGGCGCTGTTCACCGGCGTGGCGCTGGCGCGGGGCTTTGACTACAGTTCGACCCAACATTTCCGCGAGCGCCGCGTGAACGAAGTTCTCCTGACCAACTCCATTGTAGATAACAAGCCGCTCTTTGCCGGAATCGAGCTCGCCGGCACCGCGGTGTCAGTCGCCGTCTCTTACTGGTGCCACCACAAGGGCCATCACCGAGCCGAGCGATGGGTGTCGATTGTTCACGTCGGCGTCGGCACTTTTGGTGACATCCGCAACTACGGTCTGTCAAACCTGAACCGCCCGGGAAAGCAGTAGGCACCGAGCAGAACGCAGCTTGCGGGGATGCCTGCGCCCGCATCTTGCCCATCTTGACTTCCCACGCATCACTGGGCACAATTTCCGCAGTCCCGTGCATCTGGTGGCGGCCGGTTCGGGCAGGGCGCTCGCGTCCATGTGCTCGCTCTCTATCTCTGAGGTGAAGTGAATATGCGAAAGGTCAGTGCAAGCTTGCAGCTTCGCGGATTGTTGTTGGTCGGTGGCCTCGCCTTGGCGCTCTCCAGCATTGCGGTGCTCCATCGGTCCTATGGTCAGGGCGCAAGTGAAAACCCACCCGCAGCGCCTCCTGTAGCGCCTGTTCAGCCGGTGACGGAAGAATACTTCGGCACACAGGTGGTTGACCCCTACCGGTACATGGAAAACCTGAAGGACCCCGCAGTTTCCGACTGGTTCAAGAAGCAGAACGATTACACGCGCGCTCAATTGGCGGCCATTCCAGGACGGGCCGCGCTTCTGGCCAAAATCAAGCAGCTTGATGAATCGGCTCCGTCGCGCGTGTTTGACGTGCATCGCCTTCCCAGCGGCCGCTACTTCTACCAGAAGCGTCTCGCTTCCGAGGACATTGCGAAGATTTACATGCGCGATGGCTTGGCGGGCGATGAGAAAATGCTCGTGGACCCTGCGAAGTTCGCCAAAACCGGTGGCCCCCATTTTGCCATCGATTACTACGCTCCCTCGCTCGACGGCCGCTACGTGGCTTTTGGCGCGTCCCCGGCCGGCTCAGAGGACGCAGTGCTGCGTGTTGTGGATGCAGCCACCGGGAAGGAAACGGGCGACGTCATCGACCGAGCGCAGTTTGGAAGTCCAGCGTGGCTGCCGGATGGTCGTTCGTTCGCATACAACCGGCTTCAAAAGCTAGCGCCGGATGCGGCGCCCACCGACCGTTATCTCAAGAGCCGCGCTTACCTGCACGTGCTGGGCGCGAACCCGGACAAGGACCCGCTGGTCTTCGGCTTCGAAGTCTCTCCCACAGTTGCAGTGAAGGCGGAAGACATCCCGTTCGTCGGCGTCGTGCCGGAGTCGCCGTATGCGCTCGGTGTGATCGCGCACGGAGTCCAAAACGAGTTGACGATGTATGCCGCGCCGCTCGATTCGTTGGGCAAGGCGGACATTCCCTGGAAAAAGATTTGCGACGTTGATGACGACGTGACCGAATTCGACGTTCACGGCGACGAAATCTATCTTTTGTCGCACAAGGATGCCTCGCGATTCAAAGTGCTTCACACCAAGCTCTCGGACCCCAACGTCGCTCAGGCGGAGGTGATCGTGCCGGCCAGCGGAACCGTGATTGGCAACCTCGCTGCCGCCCAAGACGCGCTCTACGTGCAGGAGCTCGACGGCGGCGTCGGGCGCTTGGTGCGCGTGCCCTATGGCGCCAGCCCCGAGCCGGTCGCGCTGCCTTTCGACGGCACCGTCGCGCTCGCGGCAACGGACCAGCGCGTGCCCGGGACTCTTCTGGAAATGGCCGCGTGGACGAAGGCCAACAAGATATACGCCTACGATCCCCAATCCAAGCGAGTCACAGACACCCAGCTTCAGCCCATCGGCCCTTACGACGATCCCAAGGATCTGGAATCTGTGGAAGTGAAAGTGAGGAGTTACGATGGCACGATGGTGCCGCTCTCCATCATTCACAAGCGGGGCTTCCGGCTGGACGGCTCGCATCCTACGCTGCTGCGCGGCTACGGCGCTTACGGCATCACCGAAGATCCGGAATTCGATCCGAAGCGAATTCCCTGGTTTGACCTCGGCGGCGTGGTTGCCGTCGCGCATGTGCGCGGCGGAGGCGAACACGGTGAAGACTGGCACTTGGCGGGCAAAGGACTGAACAAGCAGAATACCTGGAAGGATTTCATTGCCTGCGGAGAGTACCTGATTGCGCATCGCTACACGGACGCCGCGCATCTGGGCGCGCTGGGCGGCAGCGCGGGAGGCATCACCATTGGCCGCTCCATCACCGAGCGGCCGGATCTGTTCGCGGCGGCGATTGACGCGGTGCCGGCGTCCGACATGGTGCGCTTCGAGTTCACTGAGAACGGCCCGCCGAACATTCCGGAATTTGGCACGGTGAAGACCGAAGAAGGCTTCAAGGGACTCTACGCCATGAGCGCCTATCACCATGTGGTGGATGGAACGAAGTATCCGGCGGTCATGGTGACCACGGGCTTCAACGATCCGCGCGTCATCTCGTGGGAGCCGGGGAAAATGGCGGCGCGCTTGCAGGCCGCCACCGCGAGCGGCAAGCCGATCCTGCTGCGCGTGGACTATGAAGCAGGCCACGGATTCGGCTCCACCAAAACGCAGCGCCAGGAAGAACTGGCTGACGAGTTCAGCTTCCTGCTCTGGCAATTCGGCGTGCCGGGATTCCAACCAGGCAAATAGCAACCCGCAACAGGAAGCGTGCGCAGCACTGAGTTTCGACACAGCGGTTTCGATGGCGAGCCGTGTGCGGTGAACTCCCACAACTCCACACCGGTCAATCATTGCAATTTTACGGTTTGCTGGGCGTTGGCTGGGGCGCCTCGTTCTTCTCGAGGCGGAAGCCGATTGGAAAACTCCCCACCGTCACTGGCAGTTTGCCCATGAATGGAATCTCGCCAAAGATGGCGCGGACCATGGCGGTTTCGGCACCGGGATAATACTCATAGGCTAGCGCGTAGCTCGGCAATTCAGGGATGTAGTTCAGAAGGTACGGGCTGCCGAAGAGCGCGAACACGAACGTGCCTTTGTGTTGGGCCAGAGCGTGCAGGAGATTCTGCTGGACATCGTCCAGGCCGATTGCGCCTTTGTAGGACGCAATGCGAATCGAGCACGAGACGACGATGGTCTTATACGAGCCGGCGAGCTCGCGAATCAGCGCCGCTTCGCTGGCGGAAATCGAGGGCGAGACCCAGGCATAAACCGTTTTCGGATGGCGCTTCATAAACTCGGAACGAAAAATGGCGCCCGCGTAGCCGGGGTTTTCCTGATCGCTGGCGTCCACAAAATTTACCAGCAGCACTTGGTCGTCGTCGTTCAAATGTAGCGGCAGCACCTTCTGGTCGTCCTTCACCAGCGTCAACGCATGCTCGATGATCTCCTGCGATTTCTGCTGCGCGGCAGGGCTGCCCACCAGAGTGTCAATCTGATCCAGACCCGATTTCCGTGGGGCGCTCAGTCCCGCCCACGCTTTCGCCGCGAGCAGGCGCCGCACCGACTGGTCGATGCGCTCGATGGTGATCTCGCCGCTCTTCACCGCGGCCTGGAGCGCCGCAAACGCGCCCGGAAGATCGACTGGTTCGAGAGCCACGTCGGCGCCCGCCTTGATGGCCATCACCGGCGATTGAGTCGCGCCGAAGTTTGAAGTGATGGCGTGCATGGGAAGAGCGTCGGTGAAGACCAAGCCTTGGAAGCCGAGGTCCCTGCGCAAGAGGTCAGTGGTGATAGCGCCCGAAAGTGACGCCGGAACTCCGGGCGATTTCTCGAACTGCGAAAGGTAAATGTGCGCGGTCATCACCGCTCCCACACCCGATTTCATCGCGGCCTCGAACGGCGGAAGCTCGATCTGGTCGAGACGCGCGCGATCGAAGTTGAGCACCGGCAGCTCAAGGTGTGAATCCACGCTCGTGTCGCCGTGCCCGGGAAAATGTTTAGCGGTGGCGATGACGCCCGCTTCCTGCGAGCCTTTCACATAGGCTGCGCCAAACTCGCCCACTCGCTGCGGGTTTTCGCCGAAGGATCGGATGTTGATGATGGGATTGGCGGGGTTATCGTTGACGTCCACCACGGGATAGAAGTTCACGTTCACCCCGATCGCTTTGGCCTCTTGCGCTGTAAAACTGGCGGCGTCGTACGCATACTGAGGATCGCCTGTGGCGCCGATGGCCATGCCGCGCGGAAATCGCGTGGCGCCTTCGAATTGATAGCCGGCGCCGCCTTCGAAGTCCGCCGTAATGAGCAGCGGAGTATTGGCGAGCGCTTGCATGCGGCCGATCAAGAGCGCGCCCGAGGCCGGATTGCCTCCCGAATAGCCTTCCATGTGGTAGCCGCCCACGTGATACTTCTCGATATTCTCTTTGACCTTCTGAAATTCATCGCTATCCAGATTAGTGAATTTGCCGGAGGCAACGGGGAACATTAGCTGCCCAATCTTCTCGTCCAGCGTCATGCCCGTCAGAGTTTTGTCCACCCATTTTTGTTGGGCAGGGCTCAATGTCAACTGCGCGGAAGCTGGCGTTGAAGCAACCGCAAGCGAGGCAACAATAAGAATTCGCAGTCCTGTCATCAGCGTGTCCATTGCAACCTGCTTGTCCTTTGTCCGTTGTGTGATTACCGTGGGTGAACGCAAAAAATCGGCCAATGACCAAGGACAAATGACAAAGGACGTTTTCTAAACAGTCTTCGTCACAATCTTGAGCGACCTCGGCTTGTCCGGGTCGAGACCTTTCACCTTGGCGAGTGAAGCGGCGAAAAGTTGCCCCGGAACGATATACGGAATCGGCGAATAAATTTCCGGCATCAGTCCTGGGACGCGGATGGTGTGTACCTCCCGCGGCAGTCGCGCTGTATCGGAGGAAATCACCAACGTATCGGCGCGCAGCCTTTTCAGCCCACCGATCAGTTTCTTGAGATCGGCAAAGGTCTTCCCCTCTGGCATAATCATCAACACGGGAAAATCGCGCTCGATCAGGGCGATTGGGCCGTGCAGGAAATCGGCGGAGGAGAATCGCTCCGAGACCACGTAGCAGGTCTCCATCAGCTTCAAGGCCAGCTCGTAGGCGTTGGCATAGTTGATCCCCCGCGCCACCACGGCACACTGGCGCATGTAGCGATATCGTTCGGCCAGCGCCTGAATCTCACCCGCGAGATTCAGTGCCTGTTTCACCCGCCCCGGAATTTCGCCGACCCTCGCCAGAGTAATGTGACGGCCCAGCGCCGAGGCCAGAAGATACAGAAGCAGGAGTTGGCCGGTGTAGGTTTTGGTGGCGGCGACGGAGTGCTGTCTTCCGGCGCGCACGAGAAAGAGCTCGTCCACCAAGCCGGCCATCGTGGAGCGCGCCTCGTTGGTGATTCCCAGCGTGACCGCGCCCTCCCGCCGCGCCGCCTTCAGAACCAGATTGATGTCGGTCCCCTCGCCGGACTGGGAAATGCCTACCACCAAGGCATCGCGAAAATCCAGGCGGGCGTGATAGAGCGTGTGGATGGAAGGCGCGGCGAGAGAAACCGGGATTCCCGTGGTCAATTCGATCAGGTATCGTCCGAAAAGCGCGGCGTTGTCGGAAGTCCCGCGCGCCACCAGCACGACCAAGCGGAAATTTCGGCCGCGAGCGAAGCGTTCAAATTCCCGCGCGTGCTCGCGTTCGGCGCGGAAGGTCCGCTCCAGCGCTTGGGGCTGCTCGAAGATTTCTTGCATCATCAGAGACATAATGAGGCTCTGACATTGTAACGCTGCGACGAAGGGCCACAGGCGTTCTTTGCGTAACCATCCGCCTTCATCGCAAGGGATAGCGACCGAGCGCCTGAAGGATTCTCCGTTCCACGATTCTTTCCGCAGTATTGAGCCGCAGCAAGCGCGCCGTCACGCCGCCTATTGGTGTGCGCGGCTCGATGAACTCCCCATCGATCTCGAAATGGTCAGACCACCGGTCTTGTCGAGGGTTGAACAGTCGAACGACCTTGCCAGTCTGAGTTTCGACAGATGCGACATCGGTTCCCTTTCGCCGATTACAGAGCACGCACGCATACGCCAAGTTATCGAGTTCAGAAGAGCCACCGTGCTTGCGGCTTAGCGCGTGGTCAACCTGATGCGGAAAGCCGGCGTCATCTTCATGGATGAGGCAGTATTCGCAGCGATAATCCGCGCGACGCGCAACTTCGGTACGGAGTAGTTCGTTGATCTCACTTGCCACGAGAGAGGATTTGGCGGGCCTTCGCCTTGGCCATTCTCAGGATGTGTTCTAGCTCCATGAAGTGGCCCAGTTCCGCCTGCTCTTCGGGTGATAAGCGGCCTGCCTTCTCGAGTTCCATCAATTCGGCGACCCTCTGTTGAGTTTCGGGTGAAGGCCGAAAATCGGCCACGGCTTCAGGGGTGGTGCCGGCGGCGATAAAGTCGATAATCTCGATATATGCGGGACTGGCCAAGCCCATTTCTATTAAATCATACACCAAATCCGTTGAATATTCCGCGCGACACTGAAAAACCCCTTCGCTGCAGGGCCAGCTCCGCCCTACTTTGAATCCGCCATTCGTCGCGCCATGGCGAGCGCGCCTTCCACCGGCTGCTTGCGAAGCAACATTACCCGAGCGTGGCGAGCGTAATGGCGCACCGATGAAAAAAATCCTTCGCGAATCGACGTGCTGGCATTGAATACTCCGCCCGCGCAGACCACCGTAAATTCGCGTCGCCTCCAATCCATACGTTCGATCAGAGCACGCGCCAACTCCGACAGCTCAAGAGAAGCAATGTCCAGTATCAATCGAGCCCTGAGATCTTTTCGGCGCGCCGCGCGGAGCACGACAGGAAAGAGTGCGGCGATCTCGCTGGGCGAAAGCTGTTTCGGAATGATCTCCGTAATATCTCCAAGATTCAGGGTCTGGCAAATCATCTTCCCAAGGACGGTGTGATCACCACGCCCATCATGATCGCGCAGAGCCGCCGCAATGGCTTGTCGCCCGATCTCGTAGCCCGACCCTAAATCATCGTAAGGAATGCCCCAGCCGCCCGAGCGAAGCACGCGGTTATTGTCGGGATCTTGCGCATAAGCGATCGAGCCCGTTCCCGAAATCACCATCATGCCCGGCTCGTTGCCGATCGCCGCGTGGAGCGCAATCGCAGCGTCCGACGTCAGCAAGTGACACCGCGCGGGAATGGAACGCTGCAACCAGGCGAGGATTCGGGCGTGCACCGGAGGCCGGTCGACGCCCGCCAAGCCAACCACAATCGCCTGCATAGTAGCGCCGGCCTTCAGAGCCTGCCCTGAGCGCAACGAAGGGCCGGCACCTGCCGGGCTAAAGCCCGGCGCTACGGGGCCTCGGCGGTTGGAGACCGCCGCCACAGCCGCATTCGCCGCCCGCAGGATTTCGCGTGCGCACGCCTCGAATCCGACTTTCAGTGGATTTGACGGGCCGGCGACGGCCTTCGCCAGCACTTTCCCGCGCTCATTCGCCAGCCACGCGGTGGTGTGAGTTCCGCCGCCGTCGATGCCCAGAATCATCTGCATACAAGTGGCAAGTGGTCCCGCTTGGCGGGAGCGAGTGGCAAGAAAAACGGCGGCCAGTGTTCGGGTTCTGATCTCGCGTGAGGCGAACTGCGCCGCAGACAACTGGCAGTTTCTCGCAATCCTAAATCCAAAATCTAAAATCCAAAATTTACTCGTGCACCGCCACCACCTGAAGCACTTCCTCCATGGTGGTCCAGCCGTTCTTGAGCAGCCACACGGAATAATCTTTCAGCGTCTTCATGCCATTGCGCACGGCGGCCTCGGTGATTTCCTCCGTCTTCCCGCCTGAGGCGACGAGTTTCCGCAGCTCGCCGTTCATGCGCAGCACTTCGTACACGCCGACGCGGCCCTTGAAGCCGGTCCCAGAGCATTTCTCGCAGCCCTTGTGGCGATAGAAGGTGGTGGATGGGTCATAGGGCAGCCCCATGTATTTCATGGATATCTCGTCGGGCGTATAGGGGTCTTTGCAGGCCTGGCAGAGCCGCCGGGTCAGCCGCTGCGCCATCACTCCGATCGTGGAACTCGACATCAAGAACGGTTCAACGCCCATCTCGCCCAAGCGGACGAACGCTCCGGCGGCATCGTTGGTGTGCAGCGTGGTGAACACCAGGTGACCGGTCAGCGCGGCTTCGACGGCGATATGCGCGGTTTCCTTGTCTCGCGTTTCGCCCACCAGAATGATGTCCGGATCCTGGCGCAGGAAGGCCCGCAGAATGCGGGCGAAGTCCAGCCCGATTTCCTTGTGGGCCTGGACCTGGTTGATGCGCGGCAAATCGTATTCGATGGGATCTTCGGCGGTAGAAATATTCACGTCCGGCGCATTCAACTCCGCCAGCGCGCTGTAGAGCGATGTGGTTTTGCCGGAACCGGTGGGGCCCGTCACGTAGATGATTCCGTAAGGCTGAGAAATCATGTCGCGGACCTGCTCGAGCGCGTCCGGCAGGAGGATCAGCTTGTCGAGCCCGAGCAAGGTGTTCGACTTGTCGAGAATACGCATGCAGATCTTCTCGCCCCATTTGGACGGAATGGTGGAAACGCGGAAATCAATGGGACGCTCGTCCATGCGCACGCTGATGCGGCCGTCCTGCGGCAGCCGCTTTTCCGCGATATCGAGCTTGGAGAGGATTTTCAGCCGCGAAATCAGCCCCATCTGGATTTTCTTGGGGAGCAGCTGGACCTGTTGGAGCGCTCCATCTATGCGGAACCGGACCGCCACTTCTTTTTCCTGCGGCTCGATGTGAATGTCGCTGGCGCCCTTCTTGATGGCCAGCGCCAAGACGTTATTGGCCAAGCGAATGATGGGCGCATCCTCGGCGGACTTGGAGAGATCGGTAACGCTCTCCACGGCTTGCTGCGAAGTGTCCACCTCGAGCGACTTCAGCGCCTCGCTTTGCAGCAGTTCGAGCGCGTTTTCCGCGCTGTCGAGTATTCCCGCATTTTTCGCGGCTTCCACCACCTTGAAGGCAGCGCCCGCCTGCGCTGCAGCCGCTCGCTGCTCCTTGGCCTTTTTGTCCTCCTCTTTTTTCAAGAGCGCGGCGTAGGTGGTGCTCATGAAGCGCCTGAAATCGTCTTCCGAGGTCACCACGGGCTCAATCATCACGCCCTTGATCAGGCGCCGAACGTCGTCCAGCGCCACCAGGTTGTTCGGGTTCACCATGGCCAGCGAGAGCCGGTTGTTGGCAAAGCTCACGGGCAACACTTTGTGCTGCTGCATGACTTGAGTAGGGAGAAGTAAAAGCACTCGCTCGTCAAATTGCAGCTTGTTCAGATTAATGTATTCAATGCCGCCTCGCTGATTGAGATCTTCCAGGCGCTCGGCCAACACGCGGCTGAGCGCCAGGCCGATTTTCGGATGAGCCAACATTAGTTCGTCAAAATCAGCCATCTCCAGCACGCCGCACGTGGTCGGCTGCGTGGCCAACACGGTTGCCGTTCGCGACTTTCCGGTGAGCAGCGCCATTTCGCCGAAACAGGCGCCGGCCTTGAGCTCTGTGATCAGAAAGTCGATTCCCGTGTTCGGGTCTTTCTTGCGGATCTCCACGTGGCCTTCGTTGATGAAGAACATCGAATCGCCGGGCCCGCCCTCCTTGACGATGGCCTGCATGGGCGGGAATTCTCGACGCTTCAAGCGCCGCTCGATCGCCAGACATTCTTCGTTCGAGAGCTGGCTGAACAACTGGATTTTCTGGAGATAATGCGGCTTGTCCACGGCGGGCGTGGGTGGCGCAGGCGGCGCAGGTGATGCAGTTGTAACGGCGGTCTCTGACCGCCGGATTTCTTCTCGTCGATCAGAGATCGACGCTACAGCCGGAGCGGGCGGCGGGGGCGCGGGAACCGCCATGGCCTCAGTTGCCCCAGTTGGCGAAACGGCGCTCGCTGGACTGACGACCGCGGGACTCACTGGCGGCGAAGGCGGCGCAGCGGGAGCCACCGGAACGGGCGGAGCAGCCGGAGGCGGCAATTCGGCCACGGCCACTGGACTTGTCCCGATGGGTGGGATTGTGGCTGCGGTCTCGGACCGCCGAGTCCCTCCGTCGGAGCTCGGCATTATCCCGCCCTGTGGCACAGAGGCCGCGGCCAGTGGCGGAGTCGCAGCCGGAGCGGCAGGGCTTGTGCTTGCCGAAGCCGCGTTCCCGCCAGGACTCGACGGCGCGGGCGGGTTCGCTGCGGAAACCGCCACCGGAGCCGCGACGGCTGGGTTTCCGTCACCCGCGACCTTGGCAGGGACCGTGGCGGAAGCCGCAGAAGGCGGCGCGGCCAGCGAAGGCGGCGCGACGGAAGGTGGAATCGGCGGAGCCGCTTTGGCCTGCGCAATCACCCCGGGCCTGAACGGCGCCGGCTCTGCCGTTCCGTCCGCAGGCTGAAGTTTAGAGCCGCGCCCCGTGGCCTTCTCCGGCTCAACCACAGTCACGTTCTTGCACTTTGAGCACTTCAGTTGGAGAGTTGGACCTGGAATTCGATGCCGGTCGGTCAACGGCGCGCCGCAAAACTTGCACTCGAGAATCATGCCTGCCCCACGTACTAGAAACTAGAAACTGGAAAATAGAAACTGGAATCTCGAAAATCGAAAGTCGGGCTCCAATACCGAAACCTTAGCTTGCCATCTCGGCTCACGAGTTTCGAATTTCCATTTTCGAGTTTCGAACTGTCCGTGTCTGTTTTCCTGACGAAAAACCAAATTATACACCGCCTCTCGTCTCGCTGCGGACGGAATTTAGCTGGCGCAAAAGTCTGAATGCCGATGCCACGAAATCCTCGCTTACCATCGCCGGCAGGCGTATGAGATTATAAATATATCTTCGCGTTACTCGTCACCGCCATTATACCTGCCACGCGCCACTTACCACACATGCGCTTTTCAATCGGCAATCGAAAATCGCCAATCGAAAATCGGCAATTTCGCCGCCACCCCCTCGCCGCTGTCCTCTCGAAACACCTCATGCGGGTTAGCCCTCGCCCACAACGCCCGCCCAAGCATTAGCTGTAAGCCGTCAGCATCAGTCCAGTGCCGTTCCAACTTAATGCGGCGGTGAATTCAGTTCCGGTCCTGCCCAGCGTCAGACGGTACTTGACTTACGCGGATTAGGCGCAACAAGTTGGAACGGCACTAGTTGCGAGATTTTGCGCGACATTTGGCTTTGAACCTTAGAAGTGGCTTCGTTCCAAAAGCAGTTTTATTTGTTTTCAACAACATACCAGTTGCAATAGCCTCCGCAAGATTTGGCTTTGAACCTAAAAAATGGCTTCGTTCCAAAGGCATTTGTGTTTGTTTTCAACAACATGGTGGCTTTGAACCTCATTTTTAACATCTTTTTTTCGCTCAGCTCTCTCCGCTAAGGTTAACGTGCTCATTCTAAAAGACATTCCAGTTTCGTTTCGCCTCCAGTTGTGTCGGATCGCCTCAAGTGCACTTTCCGGCCGATAGGTCGGTGAGATTTGCTGGCCGAACCTCTCGAAAAGCCCTGCGACGCCGCCTGCCCCGGCCGCTAGGAGTTTCTCCGGCAGACGGCGGGCATACTTGCCGTGCTTCAGCGCGTTGAGGGAAGAGCGGGCCTTGCCGGCTGGAGTTCGCGGACCGGTACATCTCTGGGCATTACTTCGATTGGCTGCCAGGAAGGCGAGGGTTCGGACGGGTGACTTGCGTAAGCACACAAAAACCTCCTTGCCGCGTACGCTCCGAACACCCCGTTCCGATGACCAGCTAGCTTTAGATATAGGATACTAAGATGGGGGTTGCTTGTCAAGGACTAAATTCGACGATGATGAATAAAGATCCTGGGCGCTTCCGACCGCCCCTTGGTGTTGTGACACTCCAGAAACTGTCACGCCACCTGTGGCGCACCTCGGCACCAACGGCTACCCTCGCTGGCGTGCAGGCGAACGCGCTGGCCGGAAATCGACTGGTTATTTGCAATCGCCAGTGATAGCATCCGGCTAAATAAGCCCACCAGGGGATGCACACGTGGACGTTGTCTGGCTGCTGATCGCTCTCGCCGCAGCGGGAATCATCTTGGCTCTTCCAATCCTCGTGCTCGTGCAAGCGGTCAATACTCGCCGCCTGGCCAAGCAAACCCAGCAACGATTGCAGGAACCGATCGCGCGTGTTACCGCCCTCGAAACACAAATTGCGAGCGTAATCAAGCTTGTTTCCCGAGTGTATGACCTTGAGCGGGAAGTCGAGCGCCTAAAAGGCTCAGCCAGAACCGCCGAACCGACTGTCGCGGTGCCCGAGCCAGTGGCGCCTCCGCGACCGATAGCACCTCCAGTCGAGCCCGGCGGAGCTCCGCTTGACTCAGCGGCGCCGCCAGGAGCGGTTCCGTTCTTTCCACCTCTGCCATCCGCGGTACCCGTGGTTTCCGCGCCGCCAATTTCGTCAGTCGCTGCTTATGAATCCAAGGCTCCGATTGCATCCGAGGGGCTGGGAGCGTTCGTTCCTCCTCCGCCCAGGCCTGCTTCCGTCCCGCCGCAAGCGGCGGCTGCGTTCTCCGTGAGTCCGAAATCTCTCCTGAGTGTCGAAGAGGCTCTGGGCACCAACTGGCTGAACAAGCTGGGTGTGATCATCCTGGTGATTGGCGTCGCGCTGTTCCTGGCGTATGAATTGAAGGCGCTGGGGCCGGCCGGAAAAATTCTGGTGGGCTTCGCGGTGAGCGGCGTGATGTTGGGCGCGGGCATTTTCTTTGAGCAGCAAGAACGCTGGCGCATTCTCGCCCGCGCCGGCATGGGCGGCGGCTGGGCGCTGCTCTACTTCACCACTTACGCGATGAACCACATTCGCGCCGCCCGAATCCTTGACTCGGAATCATTGGATCTCTTTTTGCTCCTGATTGTGGCTGCGGCCATGGTGGCGCACACTCTGCGCTACCACTCAAGAGTTGTAACCGGGCTCGCCTTTCTGCTCGCGTTCTCGACCATCAACATCAGCCATGGAACTGCCACCAGTCTGATCGCCAGCGCTATTCTCGTGCTGGCCTTCGCTGTCACCGTAGTCCGCCGGCGATGGTTTGACTTGGAGGTGTTGGGCATCCTCGCCGTGTTTTTCAATCACTTCTATTGGCTGCGTCCCATCATCGAGCCCATGGGCTCGCACCATCACCCTTTCCCCGAGCTTGTGCCCAGCACCGCCCTTTTGATTTCCTACTGGCTGATTTTCAGGTTCTCCTACATTTTCCGGCGCATCGATGCGCCCGAGGAAGAGAACGTCTCAACCGTCGCCGCTCTTCTCAACACGTTTCTGTTTCACTACGTCATTAAATACCAGTCCGTCCATCCGGAGTTGGCGTTTTGGTTTCTCCTGAGCGTGGGTTCGGTCGAGCTTGTGCTGGGCCAGCTTCCGGTCACTCGCCGTCGTCGAACGGCCTTTGTCATTCTTTCCACCATCGGCGTCACGTTGCTCGTCGCGGCCTTCCCATTCCGCTATTCCGGCGGACGATTGTCGGTCCTTTGGCTCATGGAGGCCGAAGCCTTCTTCCTGGCAGGCGTATTCACGCGCGAGATCCTCTTCCGCTGGCTCGGGATCCTGGCCCAGGTGCTGGTGGCCGGGCACATGCTTTTCGTCGACGCCCGCCACCTCTTCGACCTGCGCGACGCGCGGGGCATCGACTTCAGCGACCCACGGCGGGCTCTCGTGTTTGCCCTCGCCGCCTTGATTCTTTTTGTTAACGCGCATTGGGTGCCGCGCCGATGGCCTGACTTGCTTCAATACGATTTTGAGAAGAAGTATTTCCGATTCCAATCTTACGTCGCTGGCCTCGTAGCAGTCGCCGGGATTTGGGCACTGTGCACCGAGCCGTGGCTGGCAGTCGGATTCGGAGCCATCGCGCTGGCGCTGGCCATCGCGGGCTCTCGCCTGAAAATCGAGGAACTCTCCGCCCAGGCAAACTGCTTTGCTTTGCTCGCCTTTCTGCGCGCGATCTTTGCCAACTTCGCGGTGGTGGAAGTTTCGTATTTCGACCTGCGAGCCGTCAGCACGATCGCTCTCGTCGCGGCACTTCTGTATCTCACCTCGCGATGGATCGGCTTTCCCGATGCGGCGCGCGCCTTTCGAATTCCCCAAGCCTTCACCTGGACTGCGACCTTTGTCATTTCGCTGCTCGTGTGGTATCAGCTCGCGCCCACCAGCGTCGCGTTGGGCTGGGCCTTGCTCGGTCTGGTGCTGTTTGAGCTGGGTTTCGCGCGGCGCTCGGGTTCTTTGCGTCTCCAGAGTTATCTGCTGTTTCTCTCCGGTTTCTTTCGCATCTTTTTCGTCAATTTCAACGCGCCCGTTTCGCCCGGCGAGTTGAGCCCGCCCCTTTACACCGCGCTGCCTCTTGCCGCTCTGTTCTATTACGTGTACTGGCGGCTGGCCGGCCGGTCCGATGAGTTCCTGCGCTCCGAGTCAAGAATGCGAGCCGGCGATTTCCACTGCTACCTCGGAACCATCACCCTGGCCGCGGTGATGCGTTTTGAATTGAACCTCGATTGGATTGCGGCAGCCTGGGCGGCGTTGGTTCTGTTGTTTGTCTTGATTGCCTGGGAATACAACCGGCGGATTTTCCTGCATCAGGCTCTCTTGCTCGCTGCCGGAGTATTCTTCCGCACCGTTCTCCACAACTTCTATCAGCGCAGCTATTTCCCTGCGCCCTCCGTGTTGTCCGGACGATGGATGACGGTCGGGACCTCGATTGTCTGCCTGTTCCTGGCGCTTCTTGTGGGCCGCCGCCTCAGGCTTAAGCCTGCGGAAGGCGCGGCCGCCGAGCGCGGCGGTTTCAGAAGAGCGCTGGCGACCCTCAATCGGAATCCACACCAGGCTTTCTTTTTCGTTTCGTTCATTTTGCTTACGGTCTTGCTTTACCTCGAGCTGAAGAGTTACGGCATGAGCACGGTGGCCTGGGGCGCGGAAGCGGTGGCCGTGTTTCTATTTGCGCTCAAGCTGAAAGAACGCAGTTTCCGGCTGAGCGCTCTGGCGCTGCTCCTGATCTGCGTGGGCAAGATTGTTTTCGTAGACGTTTGGGGCCTGACGCCACGCGACCGCTATCTCACTTTCATCGTGCTGGGCGTGGCGCTGCTATCCGTATCTTTTCTCTATACCCGGTATCGAGAGGTCTTGCGGGCGTACTTATGAAACGGTGGATTGCGTTTACCTTCGTCTTCGTGCTTGTTGCCGCGGCGCTCATAGAGAGTGAACGGCAAAAAATCGCCGCGCCCGTCGGCCCGGAGGCCGTGCTTTCTTTGGTTGCTGACACCGAGCGCGAACTGACGCGCTTGCCGGTCGCATTCACCCGCCTTTCCGATGAGGATGAAATCAAAATCGGAGACGACCTCGCCAAGTTTTACTTGAGCGAGGAACGGTTTAAGAAAGAGGACTCCAAGTCCAAGATCGTACAAGCCTACGTGGAGGGGGTCGGTGCGCGCGTGGCGGGTCGCGCCCACCGGAAGCAGCTCTACAAATTTCATTACATTTCGGATCCCAACTTCGTCAATGCATTCGCGCTTCCGGGCGGGCACGTCTTTATCGGCAGCGGGCTGATCGCGCTCATGGTCAGCGAAGATGAGCTGGCCAGCATCCTTGGGCACGAGGTGGAGCACATCGACCATTACCATTGCATCGAGAGGGCCCAAACGGAAGCGACACTGCGCAAAGTGCCGATGGGTGAGTTCTTCGCGATCCCGGTGGAGGTCTTCGAGGCTGGTTACAGCAAGACGCAAGAGCTTGAAGCCGACCGCGAAGGGACTCGTCTGGCCGTAAAAGCGGGATATTCCCCGTTGGGCGCGGTTCGGATATTCCAGACATTCGACCAGCTTTACCACCAGCAGCAGGCCCGGGCCCAAACCCCACAGGAAGAACTCTCCCATATCGCTCTCGAAACTTTAGAGGGATATTTCCGTTCCCACCCGCTTCCTTCCGAGCGGATCGCCCAAATCCAAACGATGATCTCCGACGAGCACTGGGAGAATCTGACCAACGAGCAGCCGCTGGCCGTGGCCTATGTCTTCTTGACCGAGCGCGCCGAAAAGGCGCTTGCGGCCAAGAAATATGCGGGTGGTGAAAGTGCCGCCGCGAAGTCTCTTGCGCTTCGGCCGGACCAACCCGACGCGCTGGAGGTTCTCGCCGCAGCTCAGTTCGCTCAAACGAAATTCCCCGAGGCGCGTGAAAATTACCGGAAGCTCATCGATCGATCGCCCTCAGATGCGGGCGACTTCGCTAAATTTGCCGCTGCAATCGCCGCCGACGCCTTAGCGGCCGAACACTTTGACCAGGCGGGGAAGTTCGCTTCGGCCTTGCTTCAGCTCCAACCTAACAACTCGATGGCACTCGTTCTTCTGGCCGAGGCGCAACTGGCAACAGCGGACTACGCCGGCTCCGAGGCGACCTATCGGAAACTCAAGAACCTTTATCCAAGCGAAGCCACCGATGTCGTCAACTATGCGAAGTCTCTGGCGGAAAAATCCATGGCGGCGCATCGATATCAACAGGCAGCCGGCGTTTCGGCGTATTGGCTGGCCATCGACCCCAAGCAGGAAGAAGCGCGCAGAACTCAGGCAGACGCCGAACTGGCGCTGGGCAACTTCGCGGGCGCCGCTAAGGCGGATCGAGCCCTCCTCGACCTCACACCCAAAGATCGCGAGGTCGATATCCACGTGGTGTGGAGCTACGCCGACGCTTTAAGCGCCACCGGGGACCCCAAGGCCGCCGTCAGGCAATTCCAAAGTTTTGTGGCTCAGCCCAGGAAGTCGGTGCCGGCTTTGGATGCTCAAATCAATGTCGAGTGGGCAGGTTTGGCGCTGATGGCGGGGAACAGCGTTCCTGCCCAGCAAATGGCGGCGAGCGCCACGCTCGGCGCGCAGGCCACCGTCGCGCCCGAAGTCTTGGAGCGATTGGGATGGTGGTATTACCGCGCGGGACGTTATCCGGAAGCGGAGACCTTGCTGCGGAGCCTAGCCGCGCAACGCTCTGACAACGTGCAATTGCAATACGATCTTGGCTGGGTTGAACTGGAACAAAGTAAGGCAGACTCTGCGGTCGTGCGATTTGGCATTCCCGCCGACCAGACCGTTTCCGGTGCGCAATGGAACACCCCTGCCATGGGCCGTGCGATTGCTCGGTGGTATTCGCACCGCGCCGACGACGCCTTGAAGGACTACGCATCGGCGGTCCAACTTGAGCCGCGATGGATGAATGAGCGAATGGTCCGAGCCTTCTATTCGCCTCGCGTCGCCAAAAGCGTGGCGGAAATGCAAGCCGAGCAAGCCAAGCGCCTACAGGCGAAGCAGAGCGGCGGCCCGGCGGTTTCAGTGCGGCCGTAATAAGGACGTAGGGCCAATCCCGCCCGGCGGGACCGGCCTGGGGGCGGGGTCCCCAGTCCGCGAGGCGGACCCGGCCCTACCGATGCCGCGCGTCGGCGCGACAATCCGATTTACAATCCTCAAAGGCGAACGATACAATAGATTTTTCGTTGGTGCTGCCGGGCGGGCGCGCAAAGCCACAGAGCCTGCGCCGTTCGCTGCGCTCAGGGCAAGCTCTGATCCGGCTGGGTGGGGGAAGGGGCCGAAAGGCGGGCTGGTCGGGCCGCAGGGCCGGAAAGCGCGCGCTGCGTTACCTCTTGACGAAAGACCAATGCCGAGCGATTCATGAACAACAACATTGCCATCTATCCTGGCTCGTTTGATCCCATCACCAACGGCCACCTCGATTTGATCGAGCGGGGCAGCCGCCTCTTCGGGCATTTGATTGTCGCGGTGCTAATCAATCTCGAAAAGGAGCCGCTCTTCAGCGTGGACGAGCGGGTGGAGATGCTGAGCGAGGCGGCGGCCCACCTGAAAAACGTTTCTGTCGAGACTTTCAGCGGGCTGTTGGTGGACTACGCCAAGCGAAAGAACGCGAGCGCCATCCTGCGCGGAATTCGGGCCTTCTCCGATTACGAATACGAATTCCAGATGGCACTCATGAACCGCAAGCTATCGCCGAGCCTGGAGACAATTTTCTTGATGCCAGCGGAATCTTACACCTACGTCAGCTCGCGGCTGGTGCGCGAGATTTTCCGTCTGGGCGGTTCGGTGCGGGACCTGGTGCCGCCGGTGGTGGAGGAACGGCTGCGGCGAAAATCGCAAGGGATTAGGGATTAGGGATTAGGGATTAGGGATTAGGAATTAGGAATTAGGGATTAGGAATTAGGGATTAGGAATTAGGGATTAGGAATTAGGAATTGGGAATTGGGAATGAGCGGAAAGGACCATGGCGGTCCGAGTATTCTTCAAGCCTCGTCTATGGGCTCGCCGGGATTCACCGCCTTAGTCCCTAGCCCCTAATTCCTAATCCCTAATTCCTTATTCCTTCTCTTGATTATGCAATTCTCCGAACGCGTATCGCGAATCTCCGTGTCGGCGACGGCGGCCGTCGTGATGAAGGCGGAGAGACTGAGGGCGAGCGGCGTCAATCTGGTGGATTTTGGCGTCGGCGAGCCCGATTTCCCCACGCCCGAGAACGTCAAGAACGCGGCATTGCAGGCTCTCCAACAGAATTTTACCAAGTACACAGCGCCGGGCGGGACCCGCGAACTGAAGCAAGCCATCGTGGAGCGCCACGCCAGCGATTTTGGATCGGACTATTCGCCGGAAGAATGCCTGGCGACCATTGGCGGCAAGCACGCGCTATTCGAGGCTGTAGCGGCCACCATCAATCCCGGCGACGAAGTGATTCTCCCTGTTCCTTACTGGGTTTCTTTCCTCGACATTATCCATTACGCAGGCGGCCGGGCCGTGTTACTCGAAACGCGCGAGGAGGAGAGCTTCGTCGTTCGCGCCGATGCGGCGGAGAAGTTCATCACGCCGAAAACGAGAATGATCATCGTCAACTCGCCGTGCAATCCAACCGGCACGGTGGTCCCGCACCAGGAGCTGGAGAAGCTTTTGGCGCTGGCCGTGGAGCGCGGGATGGTGGTGTTGTCTGACGAGACCTATTCCCATTTTACTTATGACGGCCGCAAGCCTTTTTCCCTGGGGGTTTCGAAAAATCGGGACAACCTGATCCTGATCGGCTCGCTCTCCAAAACCTACGCGATGACCGGTTGGCGCGTGGGTTATGCGCTGGGCCCGGCGAAGCTCATCGCCAACATGGTGAAGCTCCAGAGCCACTCCACCTCGAACCCGACTTCTTTCGCGCAGCAGGGAGCCATCGAGGCATTGCGCGGACCGCAGGATTCGGTGCAGCAAATGCTCGCCGAATATCACCGCCGCCGGGATCGGATGGTGGAGGGCCTTCGCGCCATTCCCGGAATCCAGTGCGTGAACCCGAAGGGCGCGTTCTACGTCTATCCGAATGTTGGAAGTTACCTAAGGAAGAACGGCCTCGCGGACGCCACCGTTCTGGCAGATCGGCTCCTGGAAGAAGCTCACGTAGCCGTGGTCCCAGGGCCGGGCTTCGGGACCAACGATCACGTCCGCCTGAGCTACGCAACTTCCATGGAGCAGATCGATGAAGGCCTGAGACGGCTGAAGGAATTCTTCGCCAAACACTGAGCACCATGCCCAAACTCGATTGCCCACTCCAGCTCTCTCCGGTGTTGAAGCCAAAAATATGGGGACGGCCAAACTTGAAGCCCCTCTTCGTTTCTCCCGAGATTGGGGCCGGGGCTTCTGCTTCCGGCGCTCGCACGAAATCCGCAACTCGCGAAAACCTGTTGATTGGCGAAGTGTGGATCACGGATGACCAGTCGAGATTCCTCAACGGCCCGGTTGCGAATCTTACGCTGGCCGAAGCTTCAAGAAAGTATGGGCCTGAGCTCCACGGCAGCGGCTGGAAGGAGCCGCGATTTCCCCTCCTTGCAAAATACATTTTTACGAGTGATTGGCTCTCGGTTCAGGTCCATCCTGACGACGACTACGCGAGCGAGCACGACCCGGGCAATCTTGGAAAATGCGAGATGTGGTACTTCGTCGACGCCGATCGGCGCGCCGCTGTTTTGATGGGGCTCAAGCGGCACGTGAACAAAGAAGCGTTAAGGGCCGCTTTCGAAAAAGGAATTTCGCGCCAGCTCTTGCACCAATTCCGCCCACTAGCGGGCGAGGCCGTGTTCGTTCCGCCCGGACTGGTTCACGCCCTCGGGCCCGGACTGGTTCTTTTCGAAGTCGAGGAGAACTCGGATCTCACTTATCGGCTCGACGATTTCGGCCGGGTTGGACTGGATGGCAAGCCTCGGCCGCTCCACCTCGAGAAAGGGCTGGCGGTCACTCGCCTCGACGCGCCGCCGCTCAGAAACTTGCCGCGGCTCAAGTTTCGCGAACCCTATGGCTGGAGCCGCTACGTGCTGGCTTGCCGGTATTTTGCGCTCGAAGAACTGACGGTCCAGAAACCCGCGACGTGGGAAGGTTCGCCCGAGCGCGTTGAACTGTTTTCCCTGCTCGAAGGCGAGGGCCGGGTGGAAACGGACGCTGGCTGGATGGGATATCATGGCGGAGATACATGGTTGATTCCCCCCGCCACCGGTCGCTACAGGCTGGTGCCGGCAACAAGAACTCGGCTGCTGAAGTTTTACGTTCCGGATCCGGAAAAAGATTGCCGCCGGCTACTCTTGCAGCGCGGCGTGCCGCGCGAGAAAATCGAGAGGGTTTGCTTTAACTAACAAAGCGCATTGCTTCTCCCGCTCTGCGGGATCAGCATGACATCAAGGCGCTCGCGGCGCCGAAGGGCGAGACTGAACTCCATCATCAGCATGAATCTCGATCCCAAGAAAGCTGGCATTCGCCATCGACGAGCTCCCGGCTCCGACCCGCACCTCACGGTCCGCGCCTCCGCCTTTGACCATGCGTACGCCGTGATTATGGCCGGGGGCAGCGGCACGCGTTTTTGGCCTGTCAGCCGCCGCAAACATCCCAAGCAGTTGTTGCGGCTTTTCGGCGAGACTACGCTGCTCGAGCAGACCGTCGCGCGCATCGAAAAAGTGATTCCGCCCGAGCGAACTTACGTGTTCACGAGTGAACTGGTGCGCGACGCCATCATTCGGCTGCTGCCGCGCGTCCCGAAGGAGCAGATCGTGGGTGAGCCGGCGGCCCGAAACACCGCGCCGACGATTGGGCTGGCGGCCCATGAGATCCTGGCTCGCGACCCGGACGGGCTGATGGTCGTGCTGCCCTCAGACCACGTGGTGAGGAAGCCCGCAGATTTTCGGCGCGCCCTGCGCGCGGCGTGCCGATGGGCTTCCGCCGAGGGTCGTTCCGTGATTCTCGGCATCAAACCGACTCGCCCCGACACTGGATTCGGGTACGTCCGCTTCGGGCCGCAAGCGGGCACGGTGGACGGAGAGGCGATTCACCATGTGAAGAAATTCACGGAAAAGCCGCCGGCACGGCTGGCGCGACGATATCTGGCGTCTGGAGAATACGCCTGGAACAGCGGCATGTTCATCTGGCAGGCTTCCACGTTGCTCGCCAACCTCGAACGCTTCCAGCCGCGCATGGCCAAGCTGCTGGCGCAAATTGCCCGGGCCGGCGGCGTGCGAGCCCGCACGGCTTTCCGACGGCTCTTTCCACGCCTCGAAAAGATTTCCGTCGATTACGCGCTGATGCAGCAGATCCCTGAAGTCTACGGCATCGCGGCCGACATCGGATGGAGCGATGTGGGGAGTTGGGCAGTGGCCTACGACTTGCAGCCGAAGGACAAAGACGCGAACGTGCAGCCGCGCGACGCTGTCGCGGTCAATTCGAGGGGGAATATAGTCGTTTCCCCGCGAAAGACGGTGGTGACCGTGGACGTTCGCGACTTGGTGATCGTGGAAACAGATGACGTGCTGCTGGTTTCGAGTCGCGAACACTCGCAGGACGTCGGCAAAGCTGTCGAGAGGCTTGAAGAGCAGGGACGAAGGGAACTGCTGTAGGCAATAGGGAGTAGGGAACAGGGAGTTGGGAGTCGGGAATCAAGACGAATTCATCTTGTCTGTTCCCTACTCCCCACTCCCGACTCCCTTGTTCCGGACCAAGCCATGGAAAGAATCAAATTTGGGACGGACGGCTGGCGAGGACTCATCGCCGATGACTTCACCTTCGCCAATGTGCGTCGCGTCGCCGCTGCTGTCGCCGCGTATGTTCGCGCGGAGGGCAAACCGTCGCGCGGTCTGGTGGTGGGATATGACACCCGATTCCTTTCGGCGCAATCGGCGCGCGCGGCCGCAGAAGCGGTGGCCGCGCTCGGAGTGCCGGTCGCGCTGGCGGATCGCGCTACGCCCACGCCCGCGCTGAGCTATGCCGTGGCCGAACGAAAGGCCGCCGGCGGCATCATGATTACGGCCAGCCACAATCCTTATCGCTGGAATGGCCTGAAGTTCAAAGCGCCTTACGGAGGATCGGCAGAGCCGGCGATTGTTCGCCGCATCGAAGTCCACCTTCGCAAACTGGACCGGTCCGGCCGCCCGGCTTTTCTGGGCAAGGCGGCGCGCGTCGCAACCGCAGATTTGATTGCCCCATATTTGGAACGACTGAGAAAGCTGGTGAACCTCGAGCGAATCCGAGCCTCAGGCCGCAAGTTTGTGATCGATCCCATGTACGGCGCGGCTCAAGGCTGCCTGGCCAGGCTGTTTGACGAGATGGGCGTGAGCTACAAGGAAATCCACGCCCAGCATGATCCTCTTTTCCCCGGCCTCAATCCCGAGCCCATCGAGCCTCATGTCTCCGACCTGCGCCACGCTGTGGTGAGCGGCCATTTCGACGCGGGTTTCGCCACCGACGGCGATGCGGACCGAGTCGGGGCTATCGATCGCAACGGAACATTTGTCGACTCTCACAAGATATTTTCCATTTTGCTCAAACATCTGGCGGAAGACCGGAAGTTGCGCGGAGAGGTGGTGAAAACCATTTCGACCACGTCCATGATTGATAAGCTCGCCGCCAAATACGATTTGCCCCTTCACGTCACGCCGGTCGGGTTCAAATACATTTGCGCACTCATGCTGACCCGCGACGTGTTGATTGGCGGCGAAGAAAGCGGCGGCATCGGCATCAAAGGCCACCTGCCGGAGCGGGACGGAATGCTGAACTCGCTGCTGCTCGCGGAGGTGATCGCGGAACGCAATCGCACTCTGGGAGAGCTCGTCGAAGAACTTCAGGAAGAGTTCGGCCCGCACTATTACGGGCGCGTGGACCTCGAAGTCGCGATGAAGACAGCGCACGCACTCGTCCGGCGCGCCAAAGGCTTCCTGGGGAGACGAATCGCGGGACTCAAGGTGACAGATATCAATGATATGGACGGCGTGAAAATGACGCTGGGCGATTCGGCTTGGCTGATGGTCCGCGCTTCAGGCACCGAAAACATCCTCCGGCTGTACGCCGAAGCGCCGTCGCGCGAACAAGTGAATGACTTGCTGGAGGCGATGGCGAAGTTGGCGCAGCAACAAAGCAGAAAGCAGAAGGCAGAAAGCAGAAGGCAGTAGACGCAACACAACTGCCCTCATTCAACTGGTTTTTGGCCGGCGAACCCGATTCTTGGGTGGGACCAAGGCTGGACTCGATTCCTCAGTTGCTCTCGCTGGGGGCAAGGCTTTGCGGACGGCGTCCAGGACGCCGTTCACGAATTCGGCGGAGCCTTCTCCGGAAAAGCGACGAGCAATCTCCAGGGCTTCGTTAATCACCACGGCCGCAGGAGTTTCCGGGTGGTGACGCAGCTCGAAGAGCGCCAGGCGCAGCACATTGCGGTCGATAGCCGCCATTCGCTCCAGGCGCCAGTGCTCCGCGTGCTCGCGCAGCAATTGGTCGATGGGCGAGATGTCCTCGACCGTCCCCTCGAAAAGACTCCGGGCAAAACTTTCCGCTGGCGCGTCCTTCTTTTGCGCGCCAATGAAGGTCGCTACGACCTCATGGGGAGAATGCTTTCCAACCTCCCACTGATAGAGCATCTGAACGGCGAGTTCGCGAGATTTGCGGCGAGAAGCCATGGAGAAGGCAGTCGTCAGTTTTCAGTTTTCAGTCATCAGCCGTCAACCAGTCTGTCTTGTCAGAGTAGTTTCGAGCCACGCAAATCTGAGACAACCACCGACTACTGGCTACTGAAAACTGATGACTGACGACTGAAAGCTACTTTCCAGTAAATTTTGCCGGACGCTTTTCGAGGAACGCCCGCGTTCCTTCTTTCATATCGGCAGTCGTGCAGCAGAGCCCGAAGAGCGTTGCTTCGAGAAATTCTCCCTCTTTCTGGGTCATTTCCATACCATGGTTCACGGCTTCCAAAGCCAGTTTGACGGCCAGCGGGCCGTTGGCCATGATTTTTCGCGCCAGCGCTTCCGCCGCCGGGATCAAATCCTTCGCAGGGACAACCTGATTGACCAATCCGATTCGGTAAGCTTCCTGCGCGGTAATCGCCTCACCGCTCAGGATGATTTCCAGCGCGCGGCCTTTGCCCACCAGCCGCGCCAGCCGCTGCGTCCCCGCATAGCCGGGAATGAGGCCGAGTTTCACTTCGGGTTGACCAAAACGCGCATTTTCCGAGGCGATCCGCAGCGTGCAGGCCATAGCCAACTCGCAGCCGCCGCCGAAAGCGTAGCCATTCACGGCCGCGATCGCCGGCTTGCCCAGGTGCTCAATAGAATTGAGGACTCGCTGGCCAAAGAGCGAAGTTTCCTTGCCCTGAACGGGCGTCAGTGCGGCCAGCTCGCTGATGTCTGCACCGGCTACGAACGCCTTCTCTCCCGCTCCCGTCAGGATCACGGCTCGAGCCTCAGCATCGTTCTCGATGCTCTCGAAACAGGCGCGCAACTCTTCCATCACCGTTCCATTCAGGGCGTTCAACTTTTCGGGGCGGTTAACGGTAACGTACGCGATCCCCTCGCGCTGTTCGCAAAGCAGGGTTTGGTAAGACATGTCTCATTCTCCTGCGAATCGAAATTCGAAAATCGAAACTCGATATTCGGCGATCCCGTTGCGAGTTTCGATTTTCGAATTTCGAGTTTCGTCTTTTGATGCCGCGAGGTCACCTCACGAGCATGTCATTCGGTATCGGGTTTTTCGGGTCGGCGTAATTATAGAACCCCTTCCCGCTTTTGCGGCCCAGCATTCCTGCCATCACCATTCGTTTCATCAGGGGCGGAGGCGCGAACCGTTTTTCGCGAAACTCGTTGAACATAATCTCGGCGATGCAGTACGCGGCATCGAGGCCCACAAAATCGTTTAGCGTCAGCGGACCCATGGGGTGATTGCATCCCAGCTTCATGCCATTGTCGATCCATCGTCTCCTTCAATCGTCCGCGAATAAACGTAAGAAGTAGATGAGTGTTTGCAGGCAGTGGTGCGGGCCGCACCGGCCAGGAGTACGCCGCTGTTATTCCTGGAATTTCGACAGGAAGACGCGCCTTGCGTTTTCCTTGTGGGACTGCTCCATCGCCCAGTCTAATCGATTGATGACTTCCGTCACGCCGTCAACGGCGTCGAATACGGAACCGAGTTGCACGTCGCAAACGGCGCTACAGAAGTTGGGGGGGTTCTTTCCGTCCAACTTCACTTGAGCAATCGCCCGCCGCAGCTTCTCGACCGCGAGCCCGGCCTGGGGCAGCGCTGTGTCCGGGAAGACAACAGCAATCGAAAACGGATTGTAACGGACGGCGATGTCATTCTGCCGTAAGTTCGATTGCAGAATTTTGGAAATCTGCTGGAAGTATTTCTGGACCACCGAGTCGCCCAGAGTTTTGACGAGGCCCGCGGCATTCTCCGGCTCCACCAGGCATACGGAGAGGCTCTGCGATTGCTCCTTGGCCCGTGCCGCTTCCGCCAGGAGACAGTCGATGTAGGAACTTCGCGGAAGCAGGCCCGTCTCCTCGTCGGAACCGGCCAATGAACGCACCAGCCGCCGCAGTTTGGTGTTGTTCACGGCAACGATCACCTGCGAGGCAATCGCCGTCAGCAGGACGCTCTCACCGGGGGTCCAGGCGCGGCGCCGGTCGCATTGCTCGACCAGCAAGAGACCAGCCGCCTGGTCCTTGTCCATGAGGGGCAGGGCCAGCATTGCCTTGATTCCCAATTGCTGGATGTCTGAAAGCACGGGTGCGACTGCCGGGAACTGGGTGACGTCTTCCATCAGCCAACCGTCGGGTTTCGCGAACGCCTGACGGATCAAGAACGTGTAAAGCTCCACGGCCGCTGAAATCTCCGAGGCGGAGGCCGAGGGCGAACAGTATTCTGCGATCAGCGCCGGCGGACGATCCGCCGCACCCAATGCCCCCCAGCAGCGGCTGGCGGAGAGGGCCCGCCCGATCTCGTTCACGGCCGTCTGCATGACGCCCTGCGAAGTCGATTCCCGGTAAATGTTCGAAGTGATCTCCGAGATCTTTTTCAGATCATCGAGGGATTGCTGGCTGGATGCGGCGGTCTGAGGCTGCGGAGGCTCGGCCCCTGCCGGCGCGGCTGCCGGCGCAGCGGCTGTCGCGACCGGCGTCGGATGGAAGCCCGCCGATTGATAAAGCTCCCGCAGGCGATCGTTCTTCTGCTCGGCGCCGGGAAAGAGTCTATTGACCTTCTGGAGGGTGTCGTTGAGCTTGGCGGTGAGCTGGTACTGATAGTACATCTCGCCTTCGACGATGAGGTCGTCTAGCCCTTCCGTCTTTTGTCCCGCCGCCGCACCCGAGCCGGCCGACGAGGCAATGGGCTGGCGCGTGGCCGAGGCCGGTATGATGCGCGCGGCGATGTTCTCATACCAAACGTGGTCGATGTGCCCTTCCAGGTTGAGCAGGCGGTCATAGTGCCCTTGCCCGTAGGGGTCAACGTCAAGGATTCTCTCCAGCGTATTCGCCGCCTTCGTATAATCTTCACCCGCCAGGTAGAGGTTGAGCAACCGAACGAGGGACCGCCGAAGGCCGTCCTCTTTGTTCAGTTCATCATAGAGGGCGGTAAGCATTTCGAGCACGGGCAAACTTGATTCATCGACGGCATAAATCTTCTCCGCCAGTTGGAGAAACTCGTTTTTCTTGCCCTGCTGGAAGAGTGCCGTCTTGACTTTCGCCAGCAGCGCCAGCGCTTTCTCGACGTTTCCGGTCTGTACAAAGCCCTCGATGACCTTGAGCAACTGAGAAGCTGTCTCAGGGCGCGCTTGGTAGAGTTTCCAACAGATGGGCTCGGCCTTCGTGAAGGTCCCGGTTCGAAGGTAGGCCTGCGAGAGGAGATCCAGAATTGGGATGTCATCCGGCTTCTTTGCGTTGATGGGCTCAAGGAGCCGCGCGGCATCCGGCGCCCGGTCCTTCTTGAGATACACCTCTGCGGCCGCAATCGACGCGGCCTCGTCCTCGGAGTTGAGCTGGTGGGCGCGCTCCGCTAATTCGGCCCAGCGGTCTTCCTGGCTGGCCTCGCGGGCCAATTGTGCGGCTTTTAAGAAGGCCGGGGTCGCGATTTCGGGGTGATTCGTTCGGCTCGCCAATTCGCCGAGCTCGACCTGCGCGGCCATGTTATCGGGCTCAAGTTTGACAATGCGCTGCATGCAGTCGAGGGCCTGCGCCGATGCGCCCGTCCTGCTGTGAATCTCGTAGGCGGCCCGATAGGCCTCAATTGCCTCGCTGGTTTTCTGAGATTTTTCCAAGAGAGCGGCCAATCTCGTCAGGGTGTTGACATCCTGAGGCGCCATCTTCAGTATCTTTCGGCAAGTGGCGATGGCCTTCGGAGTTTCGTTTCGTTTGACGTAGAAATCAGACAATTGCGCCAGATAGCGCAGGGCCTCGGAGTTGCGGTTGAGCTTCAGACAGAGATCGCCGAGCTGGAGCAGCACCTGCTCATCGCCCGGCTCATACTTGTAGATTTCCTGGAAGGTTTCGAGGGCGGCCTCGAACTTCTGTTTTTGAAGATACTTGTCAGCTCGTTCAAAAAGCTTGTCGACGTCGGGCATAATTATACGGCGGCGCGTCCCATCGTGTCTCGACGCTGGCGATTCACTATTGAAATTGACAGCATAGCTCTCTTTTGTTAGATTTTCAAAGGATTTGCGAAACAGCTTTCCGGTGGACCGGAGGCTGCTCCCTGCCGCTGGACTGCACGGCACGCCTGCTTTGGCTCATGCCTCGCCCGGAACGGGCACCGGCACTTTCATGACCGACGCACGATATATTCGCAACTTTTCGATTGTGGCCCACATTGACCACGGGAAATCCACCCTGGCCGATCGCTTGCTGGAAATCACCGGCGCGCTCTCCAAGCGTGAAATGTCCGAGCAGGTGCTGGACTCCATGGACCTGGAGCGGGAGCGCGGCATCACCATAAAAGCTCACGCCGTGCGGCTGCTCTATCAAGCCCGCGATGGAAACGAATACCAATTAAACCTGATCGACACGCCCGGCCACGTCGATTTTTCCTACGAGGTCTCGCGCAGCCTCTCGGCGTGTGAGGGCGCCCTGCTGGTGATCGACGCCTCGCAAGGCGTCGAGGCCCAGACGCTCGCCAACGCCCAGTTGGCGATGAACAATAATCTGGCCATCGTGCCGGTGATCAACAAAATTGATTTGCCCGGCGCCGACCTTGAAATGACCAAACAGCAAATCGAGCACGCGCTGGCGCTCGATCCCGCCGAAGCCATCCTCATCAGCGCCAAGCAAGGCACGGGAGTGGAAGATGTGTTAGAAGCGGTTGTGGCGAGGATTCCGCCGCCCACGGGTTCACCCGAGGCTCCTCTGCAGGCGCTCATCTTTGATTCCTGGTTCGATAGCTACCGCGGAGTGGTGGTGTTGGTCCGCGTCGTTCAGGGCACGCTGTCGCTCGGGATGCGCGTCCGGCTGTGGTCCAACAACCAGGTTTACACAGTGGAAGACTTGGGCATCCGCACGCCCAAATCCGTCCGCGTTGATACCCTGCATGCCGGGGAAGTCGGCTACGTGATCGCGAACATCAAGCGCGTCTCGGACACGCGCATTGGCGACACCATGACCGATGACGGCCGGCCCGCCGCTGAGCCTCTGGCCGGATTTCAGGAAATCAAACCCATGGTCTTTGCCGGCCTCTATCCGGTGGACGCCAGCGCGTACGAGCTTCTCCGCGACGCCCTGGAAAAACTGCGGTTGAACGATTCGTCCTTCTTCTACGAGCCGGAAAATTCCGCGGCATTGGGCTTCGGCTTTCGCTGCGGGTTTTTGGGCCTGCTGCACATGGAAATCGTCCAGGAGCGCCTGGAACGCGAATTCAAAATCGACCTGATCACCACCGCGCCCAGCGTCCGCTACCGCGTCACCACCAAGGCGGGCCAAGTGCTCGATGTTGAAAATCCGTCAAAATTTCCGCCTCAGGGCGACACCGGCAAAATCGAAGAGCCGGTAATCACCGCCATGATTTTGACGAACGACGAATACCTGGGCAACATTCTGAAATTGGTGGAGGAAAAGCGCGGCGTGCAGAAAGGGTTCGAGTATGTGTCGGCGAAACGCGTGCTCCTGACCTATGAACTCCCGCTGAACGAAATTGTGCTGGATTTCTACGACCGCTTAAAGTCCCTTTCGCGCGGCTATGCTTCGCTCGACTACCATTTCTCCGGCTACTGGGAATCGGACCTGGTAAAGGTGGATTTGCTGGTGGCGGGCGAGCCGGTGGATGCGCTCTCGTTTGTGATTCACCGCGACATCGCCCAGATTCGCGCCCGCGGGCTCTGCGAAAAGATGCGGAAGCTGATCCCGCGCCAGATGTTTGAGGTCGCGATTCAGGCCGCTATCGGGTCCAAAGTGATCGCCCGCGAGAACGTGGCGCCGATCCGAAAAAACGTGCTGGCAAAATGCTACGGCGGTGACGTCACACGCAAGCGGAAGCTGCTCGAAAAACAAAAGGAAGGCAAACGGCGCATGAAACGAGTCGGCCGCGTCGATATTCCGCAAGAAGCGTTTCTGGCGGTGCTGAAAGTGACGGAGTAATTTGCCTGGCGGTCATCCGGATGGTAGTATGGGGTTCATGAAGCTCGAAGACGCAGTACGACACCTCGCAAGCCTGCGGCTGGCGCTGAAGATGCCCGACGGCAAATTGCATCCGCTAAGCAAGAAGTTGCGTCGTCCCCGCGGTGTGATTCCGCTCATTGAGGCCAAGGACGGGCTGATCTCCAAGCAAGAGGTGGCGATGATTCGACGAACTCGAGCTGCTTATCGCAAGGTCCGTTGACGCACAATGCAGATTAACCGGTCGATTCTGATCGCAACCGAAATCTGGGACGAGCTCGATTCTTACGACAAGAATCTCAAAAGCAAGTTCATACGGGCGTTCCGCTTCCTCAGCAGGGATGTTCGACACCCATCGCTCCGCATCGAGGATGCCGTCATCGACAGTCACTCTACAATGCTGTCACTCTGAAGATCAAAAACCGTACTAGGCTCCGCGGGAGATTCCTTATGGAACTCAAGACGGTCAAAATTCTCAAACCCGAAGACATGAATTTCATCCTCGGGCAGTCGCACTTCATCAAGACCGTTGAGGACCTTTACGAAGCCATCGTCCAGACCGTGCCGGGCATGAAGTTCGGCATCGGATTCTGTGAGTCTTCCGGGCCGGCGCTCGTCCGGTATGCGGGCAACGATGCGCGGCTCATCGAGCTCGCTCAGAAAAACGCGCTGGAACTTTCTTGCGGCCACTGCTTCATCATCTTCATGGAGGGCGGATATCCGGTCAACATTCTGAACACCATCAAAAATGTTCCCGAAGTCTGCCGGATTTTTTGCGCCACCGCGAATCCCGTCGAAGTGATTGTGGGCGAATCAGAGCAGGGCCGCGGCATCTTGGGCGTGATTGACGGCGTGAAATCCAAAGGCATCGAGACTGAGGCCGACGTCAAAGCGCGTCAGGAACTCCTGAGGAAGATTGGCTATAAGCTGTAACGGCTGCGGCAAATCCTGCGGTTTCTTCCTACAGCTTCTTGCTTTGGACCGTGGCGCCCAGTTCTCCGCGCGCGAGCCGCACCGAAATATCGGCGCCGATCGGCACTCGGCCGGCGTCACGCACGATATTTCCCAGCGCATCGCGGGTGATGGAATAGCCGCGATTCAAGATCCCCAGCGGGCTCCGTTCGCCGAGGACGGCTTGCACCTGGACCAAGCGGTTTCGCCGCTCCAGCAGAGATCGTCGGAACCCGCTTGCCAGCCGCGTATCGCGCTCCGCAAGTTGCGAGCGCTTCAGTCCGAGAAGCCGGCGAAAGTCATAGCGGTGGACGCCCGCCGAGGCACGAAGGCAATCTTGGCGGGCGAAGTGCAAGCGGGCGCTGAGTGAGCGATCGAACGAGGCCACAAAATCGTCCACGCGCTGCGCCTTTTCCTGAAGCCTCGCTCGGAGGGTTTGAAACACGGAGTGCATCTTGAGCTCGGTCAGGATGGTGCGTGCTTCGGAAAGTTTGACGCGGACAACTTGCAATATGCGCTGCACGCGGTGTTGAAGTTCTGCTAAAAAATCCTGCTTGCGATGCACCACAAGCTCGGCGGCGGCGGACGGTGTTGGGGCGCGCAGATCGGCGACGAAGTCGGCAATAGTGAAGTCCGTCTCGTGGCCGACGGCCGAGATCACGGGAATTTTGGAAGCGGCAATCGCCCGCACCACACTCTCTTCGTTGAATGCCCAGAGATCTTCGAGCGAGCCGCCGCCTCGCGCCACGATGATCACGTCGACGAGCGCGTGGCGATTCAAATATTCAATGCCCTCGACAATTTCCTTCGCCGCGCCCTCGCCCTGCACTTTCGCCGGATAGATATTCACATTCATGTTTCGGAACCGGCGCGTGAGGACGCGCAGGATGTCGCGCACCACCGCGCCCGTGGGAGAAGTAACGATGCCCACCGTGCGCGGCAGGACGGGCAGCGGCTTCTTGCGCGCCGGGTCGAACAGGCCCTCGGCCGCGAGCTTCTGTTTCAGTTGCTCGAAAGCGAGCTGCAACGCGCCGACGCCGGCCGGCTCCAGAAACTCCACGTAGAGCTGGTACTCGCCTCGCGCCTCGTAAACGCTCAGCCGCCCGCGGGCGATGACGGAAACTCCGTCCAAGGGTTTGAACTTTAGATAGCGCGCCTGATTGCGAAAGCACACCGCAGCAAGCTGCGCGCCCCCGTCTTTCAGGGTGAAATAGAGGTGGCCGGAGCCCGCAGCGCGGAAGTTCGAAATCTCGCCCGTCACCCAGACGTCGGGAAAATTCTTTTCGAATATCCCCTTCACCTGTTGGGTCAGCTCGGAGACGGTGAGAACTTTTCGCGCCGTTGGGAATTCGAAAAGAGATTGAGATGATTGGTTCATTGAATCATTGATTCATTGAGTCATTGAAGATTCACATCTCATTTTCGGCTCAGATACGAAAACAGCCAAAACAAAAGCGTGACTAACGCGCTCAGCAAGAGAGAAGTCGCGATCGGAAAATAAAACTTAACATTCTTGCCCTTGTAAGAAATGTCGCCGGGGAGCTTTCCCAGTCCGAAAAAGGAAAAACGCGAGCCCAACATGAAGATCAATCCGAGGCCGACCAGAATAACCCCCGCGAGTACCAGAAATTTTCCGAGTTGCATCGGTGCTGGATTCATGCCTCACGCTGCCGCTACGTCAAACCGAGCCACATCCTGCACTTCTTATCCTTCGCTCGCGCACGTGGCTTGTCAAGGGAACGGTGCAGGTTTAGACCAAATCGACACCAGGGAAGAAATACGAGATTTCAAACAACGCGGTTTCGGGAGCGTCGGAGCCGTGAATGGCATTGTGCTCGATGTTGGTGGCAAAGAGTTTTCGGATGGTGCCGGGCGCGGCCTTGGCGGGATCGGTTGCACCCATCACCTCGCGAAGCCGGGCAATAACGTTTTCGCCTTCGAGGACCATGACGAGCGCCGGGCCGGAACTCATGAAGGTGGTGAGGCTCGGGAAGAAAGGCCTGCCGCGATGCACGGCATAGAATCCCTCGGCTTCTTGCTTGGTCAGGTTGACAAGCCGCGCAGCGACGATCTCGAATTGGTTTGCCTCGAAGATCTTGATGATGTCGCCGATGTGCCCAGCCTGCACGGCGTCGGGCTTGATGATAGTCAGTGTGCGTTCAGCCGCCATTTTGCTCCTCAAGGAAAAATTCAAAATTAAAAATGCAAAATGGCTACCCAACCGGACTCGGGGCGTTTTTTAACTTTTAATTTTGAATTTTTAATTTTGAATTTCCAAACCCCAAAAACCTCCTGGCTCGCACTTCAATTTTGCGGGCTCAGCTTCTTCTTCATCGTTTCGCCGATAAGCGCCGGGCTTGCCGCCACAGCAATGCCCGCGGCTTCCAGAGCGCGGATTTTGTCGGCGGCCGTGCCTTTGCCGCCGGAGATAATCGCGCCGGCGTGGCCCATGCGGCGGCCGGGCGGCGCGGTCCGGCCGGCGATAAAGCCGACCACCGGCTTCTTCACATTCGCCTTGATGAATTCCGCGGCTTCTTCCTCGGCGCTCCCGCCGATTTCGCCGATCAGGACGATCCCGTGCGTCTCCGGATCATCGTTCATCAAGCGAAGCGCGTCGACAAAGTCCGTTCCAATGATCGGGTCGCCGCCGATTCCGATGCACGTCGATTGCCCAAGGCCCACTGCCGAGAGCTGGCCGACCGCTTCGTAAGTCAACGTGCCGCTTCTCGAGATCACGCCGACGTTGCCCGGCTTGTGAATTCCTGCCGGCATGATGCCCACTTTACATTTTCCCGGTGAAATAATGCCGGGACAATTGGGGCCAATCAGCCGCGTCTTCTTTCCCGTAAGAAACTGCTTGACGCGAATCATATCGAAGGTCGGAATGCCTTCGGTGATTGCCACCACCAGCGGCAAGCCGGCATCGGCCGCTTCCATGATGGCATCAGCGGCAAAAGGCGGCGGCACGAAGATCACTGAAACGTTCGCGCCCGTCGTCTCCACAGCCCGCCGAACAGTGTTGAAGACGGGCACTTCGTGCATGTTGCCCTTGGGTTCCCAAATCGTTCCACCCTTGCCCGGCGTCACGCCGGCGACGACCTTGGTGCCGTAAGCAATCGCCTGCTCCGCGTGGAACGATCCTTCTCGTCCCGTGATGCCTTGGACGAGGAGACGAGTGTGTTGGTCAACTAAAATGGCCATGGGATTGTTTCATTGATTCATTGTTTCATTGATCCAGTAGCCCGATTCCCGGTTCTCGCCGTATGCTGAGAAGCGGCGAAGATGGCGAGCAACTCCGTCGCTTCCTGGTGCAACTTTTCCATTCTACGCTGCGCGACGATGCCTGCTTCAACCAAGAGTTCCAACCAAAACACCGTCTCATCGGCTTCTTCGACCACGACCCCAATCTTGGCTATGAACTCGGCCTTCGAGCGCGCCCTGCAGACGGCACGGTAATTTGCCGCGGCGCCCGTGGCACTTCGAAGCAATTGCCTTCCTAAAATGCGAGCGACGTCCGTTTTGGGTAGCGCTTGAAATAATCGGATGACTCGGATAGCAAATTGTTTACTGCGCTTCTTAAGCCCCTCAGCCGGATAGGCGTCCTCCATCTGCGACCCCCAATGGAACAATGAATCAATGGAGCAATGAATCAATTCTTCGCCAGCGCCACAACTTTCTCCGCCGCGTCCTTCATGCCGGCGGCGACGGTGAAATTCAGCCCCGAGTCGCGCAAAATCTTCTGCCCAAGTTCGACGTTGGTGCCTTCGAGCCGCACCACCACGGGAATCTTGATGCCCAGGCTTTTGGCCGCCGCGACCACGCCGCTGGCCACGATGTCGCAGCGCATGATGCCGCCGAAAATGTTGATGAGCACGGCGCGCACGTTTTTGTCGCTCAGAATGATTTCGAATCCGTGCTTCACCTGCTCTTCGCTGGCGCCGCCGCCGACATCCAGGAAGTTGGCGGGGCGCCCGCCGGCATACTGAATAATGTCCATCGTCGACATGGCAAGACCCGCGCCGTTCACCATGCAACCCACGTTGCCGTCCAGGCGAATATAGTTGAGGCTGAACTCCGAAGCCTTCACTTCCAGCGGGTCCTCTTCGTCCTTGTCGCGCAGCTCGCGGATTTCCGGGTGGCGGAAGAGCGCGTTGTCGTCGAAATTCATTTTGGCGTCGAGGGCGAGCAGCCGCCCGTCCTTGGTGACCACGAAGGGATTGATTTCGGCAAGCGAGGCATCCGTGGCCTCAAAGGCGCGATAGAGACTGGCAAAGAATTTTACCGCCTGGTTCACCTGCGCGGCGTCAAGAGCCAGGCCGAAGGCCAGGTCGCGCGCCTGAAACGCCTGAAAGCCGACCGCGGGATCGATGAATTCTTTCAGGATCTTTTCGGGGCGCTCGGCGGCTACCACTTCGATCTCCACTCCGCCTTCGGTCGAGGCCATAAACACAGGCTGGCCGCTCGAGCGATCGATCACCAAACCCAGGTAGAGCTCGCGCGCCACGTCCAAACCTTCCTCAATGAGCACGCGCTTCACCACGCGGCCTTCCGGCCCGGTCTGATGGGTGATGAGCGTCATCCCGAGCATCCGGCCCGCAATCGTTTCCGCTTCCGTCGGATTGTGAGCCAATTTCACTCCGCCGCCCTTACCGCGCCCCCCGGCGTGAATCTGCGCCTTCACCACCACTGTTCCGCCGCCCAGCTTTTCCGCCACCGCGCGGGCCTCTTCGCGTTGCGCGATCACATCACCGCGCGGAACTGCAACGCCATAAGCGGCAAGGATCTGTTTGGCTTGGTATTCGTGGATTTTCATTCTTCAGAAGTTGTCAGTCGTCAATAGTCAGGGGGCTGGCTCCGAGGCTACAATGATGAATAGCACCGACGGCAGAATGCGCAATTATAGACAGAGCGCGCGTAAATTGCAATCAAGGAGCGACTGATGGACAAGGTGAACCTCGCTCAGAAGTTCAGCCTGTTTCAGGAGCAGTGGAGTCCCAAGATCGCGGCGGAGCTGAATGGGCAGTATGTGAAGCTCGTTAAGTTCACGGGAGAGTTCGTTTGGCATCATCACGATGCTGAGGACGAGCTCTTTCTGGTGGTCAAAGGAAAAATGCTTATGCATTTCCGGGAGCGAAGCGTGCCGGTGGAAGAGGGCGAATTCATTGTCGTTCCGCGCGGCGTGGAGCACAAGCCCGAGGCCATTGGCGAGGCTCACGTGGTGCTCTTCGAACCTAAATCGACTTTGAATACCGGCAATGTTCGCAATGAGAGGACGTTGGAAGAATTGGAGCGGGTCTAATATTCTCGGGTTTCGGGATTCGGGGTTTGGGTTTCGGGAGCCGCGCTCCGGGTTTCGCGAACCCCTAACCCCGAAACCCAAACCCCGAGTCTCCTATGTACCTTGAATGGGCGGTTGAAAAGCTGAACAGCAAGCTGGACCTGACTCGCCAGGAAGCGGGCCAGGTCACGGAACAGCTTTTCTCGGGCAACGTGCCCGATGATGAGATTGTGTCTCTGCTCGTGGCGCTGCGGAACAAGGGCGAGACGGCCGACGAAGTGGTAGGTTTCGCCCAGGTGATGCGGGCACGCGCGGCGGAGACGCTGCGTAAGGCAGGAGTGCATTTGGATGAGATCGCTCGTTCGGGACCCTTGCTGGACACCTGCGGGACGGGCGGGGACGCGCAGTGCACCTTCAACGTTTCAACTGCTGCCGCTCTGGTGGCCGCGGCCGCGGGCGTGCGCGTGGCGAAGCACGGGAACCGCTCGATTTCCAGCCGCTGCGGCAGCGCCGACGTTCTCGAAGCGTCGGGCGTGGCCGTCGATTTGCCGCTCGAGCACATTCCCGCGTGCCTCGAAAAAGTTGGCATGGTTTTCCTTTTCGCTCCGCACCTGCACCTGGCCACCAAGCACGTGATGAACGCGCGACGAAGTTTGAAAGCCAAAACCATTTTTAATCTCCTGGGGCCGCTCACCAATCCTCTTGGCGCCACCGTTCAGTTGGTGGGCGTGTTTGAGCGCGCGCGCACGGAAATGCTGGCGCAGGCTTGTGCCGCGGTCGGAACCGAGCGCGCCTTTGTGGTGGCGGCGCACGATGGCGTGGACGAAATCTCAACGACTGGCCCCACTCAACTATCGGAAGTGAGTGGCGGCGTGGTTCGCACGCGCGACGTTTCTCCGGAAGAATTTGGATTGCCGCGTGCCCCGCGTGACTCTTTCCGCGGCGGCGATGCCCAAGAGAATGCCGCCATTTTGCGCCGCGTGTTGGCCGGCGAGCACGGCCCTTACCGCGACGTGGTGCTAGCCAATTCCTCCGCGGCTTTGGTGGCGGCAGGCAAGGCGGAGAATTTTGTTGTGGGAGTGGAAATTGCCGCCGCGGCCATCGACTCCGGCTCCGCGCGCCAAACCCTGACCGCACTCGTCAAGTTCACGCAAAGGGTCCAGCAAGGTTGAAGGGTAAGGACTTAAGGGTGAAAGATCATTTGCTGGAGCCGTCCTGACTCGTGACTTGCGGCTCGTGGCTGCTGATATCTTCGTTTCTGCCTTCATCACAAGAGCCAGTGACCGCCGTCACTGAGTATCTTTTCCCTTAATGTAAAGCTCCGCACAGCATATTCGCTGGTCAAGGAGTCTCCCATGACATCCATCTTTCGGCGGTGCCCTTATAGGTTTTCGTGTGCCTTCTTGGTGGCGCTGGTCGGTCTCGCGAGCGGCGCGCAGGCCAAAATCATTCACGTTCCCGTCGACCAGCCGACCATCCAGGCGGGCATCAACGCCGCCTCCAACGGCGACACCGTGCTGGTCTCGCCCGGAACCTACTTCGAGAACATCAATTTCAATGGGAAGGCGATCACCGTCACCAGCTCGGACGGGCCTTCGGCGACCATCATCGACGGCGGCGGGGTCACGTCGGTCGTGACGCTCAATTCTGGCGAGGGTTCCGGCTCCGTGCTCAGCGGATTCACGATACAAAATGGGTATACATCGTTCGCTTCAGAATATATGGGAGGCGGCGTCTATATCAACAATTCGTCTCCTCAAATCATCGGCAACACAATCGTAAACAATACAGGGGCTGAAGGATTGGGGATCGGAATCCAGAATGGTTCACCGCTGATCCAGGGGAACACGATCAGCAACAATAGCCAAGTTGGCTTCAGCGGCGGTACAGGTGGCGGGGGAATCCTGGTGATAGGAGGGCAGAGCACTCAAATAATCGGGAATCTCATCTTAAATAACAAAATACCTAGCGGCGATGGGGGCGGCATTACTTTGTGGGGAGCAAGCCAGGCAGTCGTCCAGAGTAACGTCATAAGCGGAAACGTCGCATCCGGCATTAGTCCTGCGTCGCAGGGCGGTGGGATTTGGATCGTCAATGGGCCAGGAGGATCCATCATCCAGAACTTGATTGTTGGGAACAGCGCTCCGCAGGGTGGCGGAATCTATTTGAGTGTACCCTCGGGAACCGGTGCGAGCACCCTCGTTAGCAACACCATAGCCGGTAATGATGGCCAGTACGGATCATCCTTATACGTCTGGGTTGGCGATGCAAAATCCGTGATGTTCAACAATCTCTTGGTGGCCCTCCCGGGAGAGCCAGCTATTTTCTGCCAGGGATCGACGGCACCGACCCTCCAGTCCAACGATGCCTTTAGTTCGGGCGGAACAGCTTACGGCGGTACCTGCGCGGGCGCGGCGGGGACGAACGGCAACATTTCTGCCGATCCTTTATTCTTGAATTCCACCAGCAATTTTCATTTGCAACCCGGTTCGCCCGCCATCGACGCGGGCAATAATTCTGCGCCAGGATTACCTTCGACCGATCTGGATGGCAATCCCCGGATTCAGAACGGCACAGTGGATATCGGCGCCTATGAATTCGCGCTCACCAGCGCCACAGTCTCGCCCACGAGCCTCGCGTTTCCCGACACGCCGGTGGGCACCAGCAGCGGCCCGTTGCCCGTCACTTTGACCAACACGGGCAATTCTCCGCTCTACTTTAGCGCCACCGCGAGCGGCGATTTTGCCGAGTCCGATTCCTGCAATGGAACAGTCCCGGTTGGAGGAGCCTGCACACTCAGCGTCAACTTCGCGCCCACCGTGCCCGGAAACCGAACTGGGACGTTAACTCTGGTGGACAACACGACCACCAATCCGCAATTCGTCAGCCTGAGCGGGAATGGCACTGTGCCTGTTGTTAGCCTGTCTCCCACGAGCCTCGCGTTTCCTAACCAGCAAGCCTGGACGACGAGCAGCCCGATGACTGTGACCTTGAACAATGTCGGCAACGCCCCGCTCGATGTCTACAGCTTCGCTATCACTGGCGATTTCGCCTTCACGACCAACTGTAGAGGGTCGCTCGCACCAGGCTCAAGCTGCACCTTCGGTGTTACCTTCACGCCCACCGCGGTCGGTACGCGGACGGGAACATTGGCTATTAACGACAACGCCGCAGGCAGCCCTCAGCAGGTTCCCCTTTCAGGGACAGGGTACGGCCCGGTCGCAAGCCTCTTCCCAACCGGCTTGAATTTTGGGGGAGTCACCGTCGGGATCACCAGCCCACCCCAGTCACTCACCCTTACCAGCACGGGCGACACGGCCCTGACCATCAACGGAATCAGCGCCAGTGGCGATTTCGCCCAAACCAATAACTGTCCAGGCTCGCTGGCTCCCGGAGCCAACTGTGTCATCAGCGTGACCTTCACGCCCACGGCCGTTGGTTCCCGAACTGGCTCCATCTCCGTTTCCGACAATTCAGCCAACAGCCCTCAGTCGGTTGCGCTGTCGGGGACAGGATACGGCGCGGGAGCCAATCTCGTTCCGACATCCCTAAATTTCGGCAACCAGAATGTGGGGAGCACCAGCCCGCCTCAGACAGTCACTCTATATAGCACTGGCACTACCGCGCTCTCGATCAGCAGCGTTACCTCGATCGGTGATTTTGGCCAGACCAACAACTGCGGCACATCGGTGCCTGCGGGTGGAAGCTGCACGATCACAGTGACGTTCGCACCGGCTGCCCCCGGTAACAGGGCAGGATTCATCCTGGTCTATGACAACGCGCCCGGCGGCCTTCAGGCCGTTTCGCTCTCGGGAACCGGAGTGGGCGCAATGGCCCAGCTTTCGCCTACCTATATCAACTTTGGTTACCAGGGAGTAGGCACGACGAGCCCGCCGCAGCTCGTGTCCCTCGCCAACTCGGGCAACGCCACGCTCAACGTAACCAGCATCGTCGCGAGCGGCGACTTCGCTCAAACGAACAATTGCCCGGCGACTATTGGGCCGGGCGCGAACTGTACGATCAGCGTCACGTTTACCCCAACGGCTATTGGTACCCGCAACGGAACGGTCAGCGTGACGGATAACGCGCCGGGGAGCCCGCAGGTCGTCACCCTAACGGGCGTTGGAGCTCAGCCGGCAGTCACGTTTTCGCCAGCAAGCCTTACCTTCGGTCCGCAGCCGGTCGGCACCACAAGCGCGCCACAGACGGTGACCTTGATCAGCAGCGGGAACGCCACCCTCTCCATCACCAGCATTGTGGCCAGCGGTGACTTCGCTCAAACGAATAATTGCCCTGCCGGTCTGGCTGCTGGATACAGTTGCCAGATCAGCGTCAGGTTCACCCCCACCAGTATTGGCATACGAACAGGAACGATTACGGTCACGGACAATGCCCCGAACAGTCCGCAAAGCGTGCCGCTGACAGGCACGGGGGGAGTGCCGGTGGCTAATCTATTCCCCACAAGCCTGACGTTCGGCTCGCAGGATCTCGGCACGACGAGTCCGCCGCAGAACGTCACCTTGAGCAATACCGGCACTGGGCCGCTTTCCATTACCAGCATTGTCACCTCGCCGAGCGACTTTGCCCAAACCAACAATTGCGGAAGTTCGGTGGCCGCGGGGGCGAATTGCACGATTGCTGTAACCTTCTCGCCCACAGCCAACGGAAAGCGAACTGGAACGCTCAGTGTCACCGACAATAGCAACGGCGTGAATGGCAGCCAGCAGACGGTTTCATTGACCGGAACGGGCGTCAGCCCGGGTGGGAGCGTTTCGCCGACTTCGCTCACATTTGGAAGTCAGGCAATCGGCACCACGAGCGCGGCAAGGAAAGTGACGCTGACCAGCAACGGCACGACAAACTTGATCATCACTAGCTTTACGTTCACGGGAGCCAACGCCGGTGATTTCGCTCAGACGAATAACTGCCCAACAAGCATGGCGCCGGGAGCCAAGTGCACCATCAACGTGACGTTTACACCGACCGCGCTCGGGGCACGAACGGCAACCCTAGCCGTCGCCGACAATGCCGCGAACAGCCCTCAGACCGTCGCCTTGTCGGGCACCGGAATTCTGCCCGTGGTCCTCAGCCCGACTTCGTTGAACTTCGGCAGTCAGGCGGTGGCGACCACGAGCGCCGCGAAGACCGTGACGCTGACCAACAACCTGAGCTCTGCCTTAACCATTAGCGGCATCACGACAACTGGCGACTTTGCCGAAACGGACACCTGCGATGGCAGCGTTCCCGCGAAGGGAAAGTGCACCATCAATGTGACATTCACTCCTACCACGACGGGAACACGAACCGGGACCTTGACGGTTGCGGACAATGCCTCGAACAGTCCTCAAACGGTTTCGCTGACGGGCACGGGTGTGGTGCAGGTCGTCTTGTCGCCCACCTCGCTCACTTTTGGCGGGCAGAAGGTTGGGACAACGAGCGCCGCCAAGACCGTGACGCTCACCAACAATCTGTCCACGGCGCTAGCCATGAGCGGCATCACGTTTTCCGGCGCCAACCCGGACGATTTTGCCCAAACCAACAATTGCGGCGCGGGCGTGCCAGCGAAATCCAAATGCACCATCTCGGTGACCTTTACGCCGACCGCGATTGGCACGCGCGCCGCCACGCTGAACGTGAACGACAGCGCCAACAACAGCCCGCAAACCGTAACGCTGGCGGGGACGGGAAAGTGACAGAACCAGTGGCAAGGGGCATGTGGCGAGTGCAAGCCAAGAACACTGGCGAGATCCGCGCAGCGTCCATCGCGTATAGTATGCGGGTATAAGCGTTATCTGTGATACTTATAGCGTCTTGTTATGAAGAGCCTGACCAAGTGTCAGCCGACGTTACTTCGAACATCTCCACTTGACAAGAAATCTTAAATCTATTACTCTATAAATACAGGAATGAGGAGCCGCAGTGAAGAGGCGCCGTCATCCATTATTGTCCGCTGTAATAAGACACGAAACAAAAGCGAATAGAGGAGGCCGCGAAGCAAAAAAAGATGTTAAAAATGAGGTTCGAAGCCACGATGTTGTTGAAAACACAGACAAATGCCTTTGGAACGAAGCCATTTTTAAGGTTCGAAGCCATTCTCGGGCGGAAGCTCAGCGCCGCTATCTTATTGAAAACAAATAAGGCGACTTTGATCCAAAAGGCGTGCTTGTGGTTCAAAGCCATTAGAACGATGGGAGCGGCGAGTGGGAAGAGGCAAGCAACAAGAGCAGGAGGCGGGTCCGATTTGCGGTCCGATGCGACTCGGACCATCGGTCCGATCTGTGGTCCGATGCGAATCGGACCATCGGACTCCAGAAATCGGAGACTCCAGCAATCGGAGAGTCAGGGATCAGAATCGAGACTGAATCGTTCGCAGTCGATGCGCGGCCACGGGGTGGAGGAAAGCACTCCCCAACACGCAACTGCGGCCGTGATTCTTGCGACGGAGAGGCGGCCAGCCTGCAGCACGCTTGACGACTTCCAGCTACAGTGCTAGCGTCACAGCATGGAGTACGCGCATCTGCGGAGATTCCCTCGGGTGGAGGAAGATTTCCCCGTCGAGTACGTCGTCGGAGGCAAGACCTTTAAAGCCCACGCCACCATCCTCGGAGGCTGCGGCCTCTACTTGCGCACCGCTCAGCATATCCCGTGCGGCGAGACACTGACCGTTGTGTTTCGCCCGGCCAAGCGCCTTCCCAAGATCGAGGCGAGGGCGATCGTTCGATCCGTTTCCAACACCGACGGCATCGGCATCGAATTCACCTCCATGCGTCCCGAAGATCAGCAGATTATCCTGCGGTTCATCCACATGAAGATGGAGGAAAAGCGCCAAGACCGGCGTGCGCCTTTCGTCGCTCAGGTCCACTATCAGAGCACCACGTTTCTGGGCTTGTCGAAGAATATCAGCGCCGGCGGCATGTTCGTCGAAACCAAGGAATCGTTGCCCATCGGTTCCGAGTTGGAACTGCGGTTTCATCTCGACGATGGCGAGCCGATCATCGTCGCGAAGGGTGAAGTGATGTACGTGGTGAACAAGCTGGGTCTGGGCGTGCGGTTTCGGGACCTGACGGAGGCCGACGGAAAACGGATCGAGAATTACGTTGCCAAGGGCATCACCGAGGTGGCCAAAACAGCCGGCGGGGTCGCGGCTTGAGTTCAGTCAGGGATCGATCCTCTCCCGCTTCCAATCCGCGTTGGCCTTGTCGCGGCTCGGTTCCAATCTGACGGCCTTCTCGATCTCCGAAGCTGCTCACGACTTGCGGCCTTCTTTCTCGAGCACCAGGCCGAGCTCCCGTTGCGCCTCGGCCAGAGTGGGCGAATCGGGTTCGGGCTCCTGGGAAAGGTACTTGCGAAAATACCGCTCCGCTCTTGGCAAATCCTTATTTTCCGCGAACAAAACTTCCGCTGCCCGATAGCAGGGCCTGAGATTGTCCGGGACGTTTTTCTCCGCTTCGATCAGCACCGCATCAAGATCTTTCCAGCGTTGCTGGATTGCATACAATCGCGCCAGAGCCGCGTAAGCCGCGGCGTGGCCAGGATCGAGCTTCACGGCTTGGCGCGCGAATTTTTCCGCGTCGACTGGATTGGAGGGCGGATCGATCGTGGTGGTATCGCCGGGTTTGCCCCCGCCCGTGGGCCGCAGGAAGAAATTGGCGATTTCGACCATCGTGTTGTAGTTCTTGGGAGCGGTCGCGGCAGCTTTGATGTAAGCCTCTTGTTCTTTGCCCCAATCTTTTTGTTCGCGCGCCAGCCGCGCCTGAGCCAACAAACCTGAAACAGAATCAACCTTGGCAATCTCATCGGCCATGGCGCGTGCCTTGTCTTGCCCGCCGCCCATGAGGCGAGGCGCCTGAAGATAAAACTCGAGCAGGTCAAAGCGGGCGTTGAGGTTTTTCGGGTCCAGACTGGCAGCGGTTTCCGACTCTTCCCTGAACCGCTTGGCCCAGTGACCCTTGCTGAATAAAGAAGCCTTCTCCGCCGTCCTGCCGCACACTTCCGCAAGCTGGACGTGATAACTAGAGTTCTTGGGCTCCAGTGCCACAACCTTTTCCGCCAAGGCGAGCGCTCCTTCGAGATCGCCGAATGCGAATTTGACCCGAGAGTGTAAATAAGCGGCCTCCACGTCATTCGGGTTTGACTGGTAGCTCCGCTCGGCGAGCACTCGCGCGCGCTTCCAGTGGCCGGCGTCGATGAGGCCCTGGAGCGAGGAGTCTGCGCCCGCGGAGGTCGCGGAGATACATAAGAAGGTTAGAGTCGCGAGAACCAGATGCCTCAAGCAAGCCTCCGGGTTAGTGTCCGTAGCGTGGGACGGGGACCCGTCCCACGCTTTAATTGCGAGTTGGTTCGGGCTGGGTTAATATACATCAAGCTGGCCGGCGCCGCGAGGTTTCGCACTGGAACGAAACGCGGCCACGTCCGGCAGGTAAGGAGTCCGTCATGTTGTGGGAGAAGAAGCCTCAGCCCGTCACTCCCAAGAAATCGGAACCGGAACGGGTTCCACCGCCTCCGGCTCCCCAATTGGAAAACCCTATCATGGACACAACACCAAAGGTATCAAACCCTGTGCCACCGAATCAAAACCCCACGGTCCTCGGCCGATCGGTCGTCATGCGCGGGGAATTATCGGCGAGTGAAGATCTGCTGATCGAAGGACAATTCGACGGCACCATCAATCTTCAGGACCATTGCCTGACGGTCGGCGCCAAAGGCCAGGTGAAAGCGGAGATCCACGCCCGGCAAGTGGTGATTCACGGCTCGATCAACGGAAACGTCACGGCACGCGAGAAGATTGAAATTCGCAAGACCGGTCAGGTTCTGGGTGACTTGGTGGCCACAGGCGTTGCCATCGAGGATGGCGCATACTTCAAGGGGAGCATTGAAATCCTTCGCGAAGGCGAAGCGGCCGCATCGCGTCCTGCATCGTCTTCGGCCCCTGGTTCGAAGGCCGCCGGTTCCAGCAACGCTTAGCGGACCGGTGGCAAGTGGCCAGCGAAAAGGGCTCGGGTTTCGGGATTCGGGGTTCGGGGTTCGCAGAAGCGTCATCAGGTTCGCTTTTCTCCGAACCCCTAATCCCGAACCCGGTAGCTTTCCTCGCCACTTGCCACGCGCCCCTTGCCACTACTCAGTTGAAGATGCCGCTCACAGCAGGCAAAGAGGTTTTGAACCGGGCAGCGCCCAAGGCTGGCGCCGGCAACGTTGTCGAAAGTCCGGCGCTGGATTGGCTATGGAAGTATCTCGCTGACGTTCCCCGTCCTCTGATTCTCGACTGCGGACCCGTGAAGCCGCAGACGGTGGACGTCTTGCTCCGCCGCGGCGCAAAGGTCTATGTGGCGGACCTCGTATCGCCAATGCAGCGCGAGGACCCCAAATTGTGGGACCGCAGCAAGAAGATTCCGGTGTTTCGCGTCGAGGAATACTTGGCTCAGATGCCCGCGATTCCCCCGGCTTCGATCAACGTCATTTTCGGCTGGCACCTGCTGGATCTGCTTCCGCGCGAAGCCCTGCGGGCAGTGGTCGAGCGGTTGTTTCCCTGCCTTCAACTGGGCGGCGTGTTCTTTTGTCTGTTGCGCGAAGCCTATTTGAAAAATGGCGCTGACCAGGTTTGGTGGCTCAAGAGCTTGACCAGCCTTGCCGCGGGCGACGGCGACAGGCCATTTCCTTATTCGGCGGTCAGTGGCCGCGACGTGGAACGCTTGCTGTCTGAAGTAAGCCTGAAGAGTTTTCTCAGCCGCTCCGGGCGGCGCGAAGTGCTGGTGCTCAAGTAGCCCGATTTATCTGAAGGGAAAGGCACAAGCTCATGGGCGTCGGAAATCCGGCAGCAATTGTGGCTACCTGCTGACAACTCCCCCAGTTTGTGCGCCGGCGAAAAGACCAGGGGCAGGAAGGCGCGGACCGTGGCTAGCCGCCGCAGTGATTCGCTCCCAACCCGGAATTGAAAGAACCAGAACTGCAACAGCGGGAAGAGACGCTTCTGAAATGGCCTGCTCGTCAAGACTGAATTGGCGCTGTAGCAACGCAGAAGGTTGTCAGTATCACAGCGTGGGGTGACGGCGGTCACTGTGGCTGGGCGCGGAGGTGGGCAAACTAGTGCCGTTCCAACTTTTTTGGGCAAACAGTTTTCAGCCACTCAGAAAGTCTTTGCGCAAGACGTAGGTGCAATACATAGGCGCAACAAGTTGGAACGGCACTAGCAGGCCGGGTAGTGTGATCAACGAACCAAACAGTGACGCAAGTTGCGTAGTGATCGTCAGTGAAGGATGGCACATCAGGGCTTTCAATGGCCCCTCCTCGCGAGCCGACAGGCGCGATAGCCAAGCTGGAACCCTGAGCAGCAGCGGGCGGCAAGAGGGGGCAAGCGTATGAGCGCCCCGCCTTCCTACCAGGAACTCACTGCGAACATCGACTGGAAAGTCGCCGAGCGGGAGTTGGGCTATAAGCCGGGCGACCCGATCAACATTGGCTGGATGTGCAGCGATCGCATCTGCCAACTGGGCCTGGCCGACAAGTCGGCGCTGCTTTGGGAAGATTATCAGGGCATCGAAAAGCGGTTCAGCTACAACGACGTTCGAATTCTCTCCAACACCATTGCCCATTTCCTCGCCGGGCGGGGCATCCGCCCGGGCGAACGGGTCTGCCTGTTCATGGATCGTGTTCCCGAGCTGTATATCGGGTTCCTCGGGATTTTGAAAATGGGCGCGGTGGCACAGCCGCTGTTTTCCGCGTTCGGCGACGAGTCTCTGCTGGTGCGGTTGGCTAATGCCGGAACCTCGGCCATCATCACCCAAAAGAAACACGTGCATAAGGTTCGCAAGATCCGCAAGCAGCTACCGAACTTGCAGCACGTCATCGTCGTGGACGCGGACCAGGCTGCGCTTGAGGAGCGCGAGATTGCCTTCCGCATGGAACAGGCGGCGCGGATCGAGCACTTTTCGGTCTACCCGACGAGGGCCGAGTCTCCCTCGGTCCTGCACTACACATCGGGCACGACCGGTCAGCCCAAGGGTGCGCAACACGTCCATTATTCCATCATTTCGCAGTACCTCACCGCCCGATGGGTCCTCGATCTTCAGCCCGATGACATTTACTGGTGCAACGCCGACCCCGGCTGGGTGACCGGCACGTCGTACGGCATCATCGGCCCCTGGGCGAACGGCATTACGCAAGTGGTTCTGGATTCCGGTTTCAACGCCGCGCGATGGTACGACTTCATGGCGAAGCACCGCGTCACGGTCTGGTATTCGGCGCCGACCGCCATCCGCCTCCTCATGAAGGAGGGCGCGGAAACCGTCCAGAAGCATGACTTGTCCAGCTTGCGCCACTTGGCCAGCGTCGGCGAACCGCTGAACCCCGAGGCGGTCGTGTGGTCGAAAGAGGTTTTCGGGAAGCCGTTCCACGACACCTTCTGGCAGACCGAAACCGGCTGCATCGTCATTACCAACTTCCCCGGAATGTCGGTCAAACCCGGCTCGATGGGAAAACCGTTTCCAGGAATCACCGCGACCGTGCTGGATCCGCGCACTTACGAATCCGTCAATCGCGCCGGAGTGGCGGGCCTGATCGCTCTGCGGCCGGGCTGGCCTTCGCAGATCCGCGGCTACTGGAACAACGAAGCTGGATTCCAGGCGAAATTCAGGAATGGCTGGTATCTGTGTGGCGACCGCGCCTCGATCGATCCAGATGGCTATTTCTGGTTCATGGGGCGGGATGACGACGTCATCAATACCGGTGGGCATCTGGTGGGCCCCTTTGAAGTCGAATCGGCTCTGCTGGGATGCCCTGCCGTCGCCGAATCGGCCGCGGTCGCTAAGCCGGACCGCATCAACATGGAAGTCGTGAAAGCGTACGTCACCCTGAAGCGAGGGTTCCAACCCTCCGATGACCTCGAGCTGGAAATCATGAACCACATTCGCAAGCGGCTATCGCCGCTGGCAATGCCCCAGGAGATTGAGTTCGTTGACTCTCTGCCCAAGACGCGGAGCGGCAAGATCGTGCGTCGTATCCTGCGCTCGAGGGAGTTCAATGAGCCCGTGGGGGATCTCTCCACCATCATGGAAGACTGAAGAGGGCCGGCCATGGACGAAATCACCAAGACAGTCCGCGATTACATCATCCGGGAGTACCTGGAAGAGGGCGACGACCGGGAAATCATTGAGACCACGCCGCTGATTTCAGGGGGCATTGTGGATTCCTTTTCCATGGTGTCTCTGCTTCGCTTCCTGGAGAAGAAGTACTCGATTCACATTCCTGACGACGCCGCCACACCCGAAGCTTTCGATAGCCTCGAGCGCATCGTGGCGCTGGTGCGGCGCTTCCAGAAGACTGAAGTGGGCAGCGGCTAGAGCGTGCCCGACGCTGCCGGAATGCTGGCAGGCCCCGGGCAGCGCACCGAATCGAATCTGGTTACGGGAGGGACACTATGGCTTTCGCCGACCGAATGCGACACGGCTATCAGACAGAGATTGAGGGTATCAAGGCCGCGGGTCTGTTCAAAGAGGAGCGGTACATCCACTCACCGCAGTCGTCGGAAATTGAGGTGGAGTTCCCGCATGGCTCAGAGCTGCGGAAGTGCATCAACATTTGCGCCAACAACTACCTCGGGCTGTCCAGCCACCCGGAGGTGATGGCGGCCGCGCACGCCGGCCTCGACTCCCGCGGCTACGGGATGTCATCCGTGCGCTTCATTTGCGGCACGCAGGACATCCACCGGGAGCTTGAGCAGCGGCTGACCGACTTCCTCGGCACCGAGGACACCCTGCTCTTCCCCTCCTGCATGGACGCCAACGCCGGATTCTTCGAGGCCTGCCTGAATGAGCAGGACGTGATGATCGCGGATCGGCTGGTCCACGCCTCCATTGTGGACGGCATGCGCCTGTGCAAGGCGATGCAAGATACCTACAAGCATTCCGACATGGGGCATCTGGAGGAGAAGCTGCAAGAACATCAGGACAAGCGTTTCCGCATCGTCATCACGGACGGCGTGTTTTCGATGGACGGCGACACCGCCAAGCTGGCTGAGATCGTCGCGCTGGCGGAGAAGTATGACGCCATGGTGCTGGTCGATGACTCGCACGCCACTGGCTTTATCGGCAAAACTGGACGTGGAACGCACGAACACTGCGGCGTGTTCGGCAAGATCGATGTGATCACCACCACCCTGGGCAAGGCGCTGGGCGGCGCTTCCGGAGGGTGCGTGAGCGGCCGCCGCGAATTGGTGGAGACGTGCCGCCAGCGAGCGCGTCCTTATCTGTTTTCGAACGCGGTGGCGCCCGTGATCGTCGCGGGTGCCTTGAAGGTGCTTGACCTGATCAGCGCCACCACCGGCCGCCGCGACAAACTGGAGGGGAATGCCAAGTACTGGCGTGGTCTGCTCACGGAGGCGGGTTTCGATATCAAGCCAGGTGATACCCCCATCGTGCCGGTCATGCTCTACGACGCCAAACTGGCACAAGACTTTGCTCGCGACCTCTTTGCCGAGGGCGTTTACGCGGTCGGGTTCTTCTTCCCTGTCGTGCCCAAAGGGCAGGCCCGCATTCGCACCCAACTCTCCGCCGCTCACGAAAAACATCACCTCGACACCGCCATCGAGGCGTTCAAGAAAGTGGGGAAGAAACACGGCATCTTGGGTCTCGGAAAAAAAGAACTCATGGCGAGGTGCGCTGCGTAGTCAAGAGTCCTCTCTTGCTAAAAGGGGATGCGCGCTCTTGCCGGGTTAACTTGGCACCAACTTCCGTAGCGCTTGCGGGAGGAAACGGAGGTGGCCATGCTCTGTGCAGAACTTGAACAGATGGAATCGGAATTCGATCACATTCTTGCCGAACTGGAGAAACCGAACCTGACCGAGCAGGAAAGACAGACCCTGGAGGGCGCGAAGTCTCGGCTGACCCGCGCCATAAAGGATCATGAGACGTCTGGCCACAACGGTGGTCCTTGCTTTGAAGAAATGTCCCAGTTCTGAAGGGTCGGTTGTCGGTACGGAATCCGGAATGCTGAGTCTTCAATCCCGCGATCGCCAGCGGCGGTGGCCGATCCGGAATTCGGAGTGCTGAATCTGAGATGCCCGTCACGCAGTGACGGGATTCTGACTCCTGACTTTCTGACTCCCAGATCCTGACATTCTGTGATAGCTCGTTTTGCTGGAAACGGCGTCGAGCAACGCCACCTGTATGAGGGTAAAGAGCCTTCCGACCGGTCGGTAAATGCTCTCCGAAGCGCTGCTGGTGGTCTATCGCACGCACTGACGCGTCTTCCTAAAATAAAGTACGGCTCGGAAAGGGGGTTTGGAGAGTCGCTTGAACCGCCGACCAATCTCTGCCCTGCGGCCTGAGGAACGGGCCGGAGCCCCCGCTTCGCTCTGCCCAGTGCTCGCCGACTGTTCGCTTGTCTTGCCAGTCCGGTTCCTCCCAAGGGCAGGCGCTCGAACCTGCTGCCCAGTGCTCGCCGATTGTTCGCTTGGCTTGCCAGTCCGGTTCCTCCCAAGGGCAGGCGCTCAAGCCTGAACGCTGGTTTCGGGTGGATTCTTCTTTGGCTCCGGACTTCTGGCTCCTCTTCCCGACCTTCGTCCCTCACCCCTTGCCGCACGCCGCTTGCCACCGTTCTCGTGCGAGTTTCGAGTCTCGATGCATTCGCTACGCTCAGCAGAAGTTTTCGAGCTTCGTTTCTTGTGCTGACCCCCGACTCCCGTCTCTCCGATTTCTGGAGTCTCCGATTTCTGGAGTCCGATGGTCCGATTCGCATCGGACCGCAGATCGGCCCTGACTCCTCCTTCGACCATCGTCACACTCAATCGTGACCGCCATCACAGCAGGAATTCCCCACTTCGTGGTACGCGGGGAGAGTACCTAAACATACCCACAGATAACAAAGAGTGGTGAGAGGTGACGTCATGAGCCGATTCAAGGTTGGAGCTCTGGGGTTAGGAGTGTGTTTGTTGTTGGCAGTGAGTGTAAAGGCGGCGGCGCAGACGCCGGCCACGCCGGATTCTCCGGCCATCCCGCAGGACGGGACGGTGGCCGCGAGCCCGCAGGCGGTGGTGCCGCGCCTGATGAAATTCAACGGTGTCCTACGTGATGTGACAGGCAAGCCAGTGACGGGCCCGGTCGATGTCACCTTCGCACTCTATAGCTCTGAGGCTGGTGGCAACCCGTTGTGGTTTGAGACGCAGAGCGTCGAACCCGACGAGCAAGGCCGCTACACGGCGCTGATCGGGGTGATGCATTCCGAGGGCTTGCCCATGGACCTGTTCACCACCGGCGAAGCGCGCTGGCTGGGCGTGCAGGTGGCGAATGAGGTGGAACAGAAGCCGCGCGTGCTGCTCCTGAGCGTGCCCTACGCCTTGAAGGCGTCGGACGCCGAAACCTTGGGCGGTCTTCCTTCTTCGGCCTACATGCTGTCACTGTCAGCGAGCCCTGCGGGTGGGCAGGCGGCAGGAGGCGGGAACGGAGGGAACGGCGTGCAGAAGGGTGTCAGCCGCAAAAACACCGCCTGCTCCAGCCTGACCGCGGATGGGAACGCCTCCGCCAACCAGATCGCTTTTTACTCGGCCCCCTGCGCGCTGAGCGAGGATGCCAACCTGGTGG
>Ga0187849_1000249_pt1 | contig 77831 bp, 83 predicted proteins | sample June2016WEW_4_10_2_FD_132412 | JGI IMG/M metagenome (GOLD analysis project Ga0187849, IMG submission 132412) | Peatland microbial communities from SPRUCE experiment site at the Marcell Experimental Forest, Minnesota, USA - June2016WEW_4_100 | ecosystem: Environmental > Terrestrial > Soil >... | reverse complement strand
GGCGTCCGCGTCTGGGTGAACGGCCGTGACGTCGACCGTTCGCCCTTCCTCGTCGAGAACGTGCACATCGAGCCTCTGGCGCGACAGGTCCAATCCCGCGTACAACATGTCTGGAGCCTCCCGGTGCTGGTTGCACTGACAACCCAACGTTGTCAGTGGTGGGGCTCCCTTTCATAACCATTCGATCGTGACAAAGGGGAAGGCCCGCGGCGAGCCTGCAGCGGCAAAGCTAGACTTGAAGTCGGCGCACGTCCAGGCAGCGCAGCGGCAGTGCCCAAAGCAAGCCACCCGATCCGCCGCCGCGCCTAGTCGCGGCCGCCTACCCAGAAATACGTGCAAAGCACCCTGCACGGCCACCACCAGGACGGTTGAATGGCTCAGGCCCACCGGGACGGCAATGCGCGAGCGGTGGCAACCCATGGCTCGGCGGCTGCGGCGACCGCTGAAGCTAACGGCTACAGGCGCTCGCGGAAGCACGACCCCAACTACAAGTGGGTGGCGCTTTCGAATACGACGCTCGGCGTCCTGATGTCGGCGATCGACGGCTCGATCGTCATCATCTCCCTGCCCGCGATCTTCGCCGGCATCAAGTTGAACCCGCTCGACCCAGGCAGCACCAGCTATCTGCTGTGGATCATGATGGGCTACCTGCTCGTGACTGCCGTTCTGGTTGTGGCGTTCGGGCGCCTGGGCGACATGTTCGGGCGGGTCCGCATGTACAACGCGGGCTTCGTCATCTTCACCGTCGGATCGCTGCTTCTCGCCCTGACGCCGTTCACCGGACCAGCCGGGGCCATCTGGATCATCGCCATGCGCTTCGTGCAGGGCATTGGCGGCGCGTTCCTCTTCGCAAACTCGCAGGCGATCCTGACGGACGCCTTTCCGCCCGAGCAGCGGGGTCTCGCCTTCGGCGTCAACGGCATCTCATTCCTGGCCGGCCAGTTCGTGGGCCTCGTGGTGGGCGGCGTCCTGGCGGCGATCAACTGGCGGCTGGTCTTCTTCGTCAGCGTGCCCGTAGGGTTGGTCGGCACGATCTGGGCGTACATGCGGCTCGAAGAGCTTGGCACGGTCACACACGCGAGGATCGACTGGCCCGGCAACCTGACCTTCGGGATCGGGCTCACAGCGCTCCTCATTGGGATCACCTATGGCATCCAGCCGTACGGCGGTCAGACGATGGGCTGGACCAACCCCTTCGTGCTCGCCATGATCGGTGGCGGCTTGGTGTTGTTGGCGCTGTTCGTTTGGGTCGAACGCCGGGTCGCCGAGCCGCTCTTCGATCTTGCCCTCTTCCGCATCCGCGCCTTTACCGCCGGCAACTTGGCCGGGTTCCTGTCCGCGCTCGGGCGCGGCGGGCTGTCCTTCATGCTGGTGATCTGGCTGCAGGGCGTCTGGCTGCCGCTGCACGGCTACTCGTTCGCCGATACGCCCCTGTGGGCCGGCATCTACATGCTGCCGCTGACCCTGGGCTCGCTCGTATTCGGACCATTGTCCGGATATCTGTCCGACCGGTTCGGGGCCCGGCCATTTGCCACCGGAGGCATGCTGATCGCGGCTGTGTCGTTCGTTGGCCTGATCTTGCTACCGGTGAACTTCCCGTATTGGGAGTTCGGGGGCCTGCTTCTGGTGAGCGGCATTGGAGGTGGCCTCTTCTTCTCGCCGAACATGGCCGGCATTATGAACAGCGTTCCCGCCCGTCAGCGCGGCGCGGCCGCCGGCATGCGGGCTACGTTCCAGAACTCGGCGACGGTGGTGTCGATCGGCGTGTTCTTCTCGCTTTTGATCGCGGGCCTATCGGCCTCGCTCCCGAGCTCTCTCTACAACGGGCTAACTGCCCACGCCGTCCCAGCGGCCGATGCGTCGCAGATCTCGCACCTGCCACCGGTGGCCAGCCTGTTCGCGGCCCTGCTCGGCTACAACCCTATGGCCGCTCTGCTGCCACCGCAGGTCCTGCACGCACTGCCGGCGTCCCAGGCTGCGATCCTCACGAGCAAGGAGTTCTTCCCTCAGCTGATCGCCGCCCCGCTCCAGGCGGGGCTCGCGATCGTGTTCGTCGCGGCGGCCGTCATGGCCCTTGTTGCCGCCTGGGCGTCTTGGCTCCGCGGAGGCTTGTATCTCCATGACGAGTCGGCTGTGCAACTGAGCCCGACCGGCGCCGCGGCGCCTGAAGACTAGAAGTCGGCGCGGAGGGGTCAGACATCAGCGCGAGCACCACCATCGGCGACCGGTGCTCTCTATGGGTCCTATGGACCGGGTGCCTGCTGGCCCGCTCCGAGACTAAAGGCCATGGTGTGGCTGTTCCGACGGCATGGGCTTCCGTACGGTCCGCTCTTGGCTCAATCAGCCTCGCGTGGCGCCGCAGGCGGAGACGCTCAAGAGTCCGCGAGAAACTGGGGACTCGACCGATGTCGCGGCTGCGCGGCCTACTGCGTCCTGGCCGCGGTCGCAGTTTACCGGTGCGGTCCGGGGACGATGAGGACGGAACACGGCGCGTGATAGAGGACCGCTCGGGCAACACTCCCGAAGAGCAGCCGCTTGAGCCCGGTCTGGCCGTGGGTGCCGAGGACGATGAGATCGGCGTGCCAGCTCACCGCCATTTCAACGATCCGATGCGCCGGGCTGCCGTCTTCCACCTGGCTCTCGGCCTGGAGGCCCGTGGCTCGCAAACGAGCTGCGGTCCGTGCGGCAAGGGCCTCATGCTCTTGGTGGACCTTCGCCATGCTGGCGTCAAGCGCCGCGCCCCTAGCGGCTCCGCGCAGCCAGGCATTCCCCTGAGGATCGACATCGGCAACACTCAGCACACGGACGCCGCATCGGTGGAAGACGGACCAGCCACGAACGGTGTTGGTCGCGATGGCGGCGCTGTCGGAGCCGTCCTCGCCAATCAGGATGCGGTCGATCCGATCTCGTCGCGCCACGAGCACGGGTCGGGAGCTGTGGTCCACGACCTCCGCGGAGACCGATCCGAGAACCACCGATTCGAACGGCCCGCGGCCGCGGTTGCCTAGGACGATGAGATCGGCGTCGAGATCGGATGCTTGATCGAGTATCGCCGTCGCGGCCCGGCCGAGGACAACTTTCGTCTGCACCGTGATGTCAGGTGCCTCGAGTCGCCGGGCAACGTCGGTGGCAATGCGCCTCGCTTCGGCCTCCATCGCGTCTTCGGTTTCTTGGATCACGTCCGCCGCCAAGACGACTCCCGGCATGCTGAACAGTTCGACTGCCCCGGGAAAGGCGGTAACGACCTCGATCGTGCTACCCGTGGGCCAGGCGAGATTAGCCACCAGAGCTGCCGCCCGGTCAGATGAGGTGGAGCCATCGACTCCTAGGAGTACTTTCATGTCCGGACCTCCCCGCATCCGTCGGCTTCCGGGCGTCGACCCTTCGCTGCTGCGCGGTTCACTCGCCCGAGACGATCTGAACGGTTTGGTGAGCCCTCTTATCTTTGATCTGGCCGAGCGCCGCGGCGGCCACTTCGCGCATGTTCCAGTCAGGGTCCTTGAGGGCGGCAGTGAGGGGCTCGATTGCGCGCGCGTCGCCGATACGGCCGACGGCCTCAGCGGCATGCTCGCGCACCCTGAAGTTCGGGTCTTGAAGGGTAGCGATCAGGGGCTCGATTGCGCGCGCGTCGCCGATCCAGCCGAGCGCGTCGGCGGCCTCCGCGCACACTGGAGATAGCGCTCCTGCGGAAAGCTCCCGAGCTTGGCGTTGCGAGTCCATCAGAATGGCGATAAGTGGCTCCACAGCGCGTGCGTCGCCGATTCGGCCGAGTGCGTTAGCGGCGGCGTGGACCACGGCGTCCTCGTGATCTGTCAGCGCGCTAATTAGGGGCCCGACGGCGCTCGCGTCGCGCGTCCTGCCGAGCGAAAGCGCGGCCGCCGCACGCACCTCCGCGTCGGCGTCTCCGAGCACGGCGATGAGTGGCTCCACGGCCGGGATCGCAACTTGGGCGCGCTTGGCCTGTTCACCGGCGGCTGCCGAGTCGGCTCCCGGCTGAGCCCCATTGTGCTGCCAATGCAGCCTCCCGAGCGCCACTGCCGCGGCCTTGCGCGCACCTCGGTCCGGGTCGCGGAGGAGAGCGAGGAGAGGCTCGACATCGTGAACGTCGGCCTGGGCAAGCGCTTCTGCTGCGGCGCAGCGGACCCGCCAGTCCCGTTGATACCCCAGCGCTTTGCGTAGCCCTGCGACGTCCCGTCTAGCCGTGAGCTTTCGGACGTCCGGCTTTCTGAACAGCGGCATGATCCGCTCTCCTTGGTTAGATGGTACCGCGTGCGTTGGTGAGTCTGACCGATGGAATGTCGTGCTCGAACTGTCGGGTTCAGGTGCTGTCGCAGTTCGGTCTGGCAGCCGGGCTCAGCCTGCTCGTATGCCCCAGGAGTTCCTCGGCGGTGCCATCGGCCGTTGCCCGCCGCTCGGTGGGAGTGAGCGAGAGCGCCTAAGAGCCGGGCCCGTCACAAGGCAACACGGCCATCCTTGACACTTCTTCTCAGATCACTAGTATTCCACTACATCACTATCTGATATACGTCGAGTTGAGGTAGAGCCGAAGATGCCCGGGCGGATCAGGGGACAACTTCTCAAGGGGACAACGACACTGCTGGTACTGACCGTGCTTCGCGAAGGCGAGCTGTACGGCTACGAGATCGCGCAGCGGATTCGCGACAACAGTGGCGGCGCCTTCGTCCCGAACGAAGGATCACTCTACCCGGCGCTGCACGCCCTCGAAGCGGACGGTGCGCTCGAGGCCAGCTGGCGAGAGAGCGATCGCGGTCCGCGCCGGCGCTACTACAAGATCACCAAGACGGGCCTCGAGATGCTCGAAACGCACGCCCAGGAGTGGGCGGCCTTCTCGCTCGGGATGAGCCGTGCGGTGGCGGGACCGAAGCAATGACAATCGACTGGCTACCCGCCTTTGGCTTCTTCGGCGGCGGGGGCGCGCTTCTGATCACTGCGGTCACGCTGGTCCGGCGCTGCGAACGCAGACTCGGCCACAGACCGGACGAATCTGGTCCCCCGGTCACGCCCGGGCAGACTGGCGCTGACGAGATATCCGCCTACCTCGACCGAATGACCACGGAGCTCAGGCTGCCGGCGGCCGATGTCGCTGAAGTGCGGGCCGAGCTCGTCGATCATGTACATGACTCGATGGCCTCTCTCGAAGCCGAAGGGTTTGAGCCAGAGAGGGCCATCCGAGAGGCCTTGGGACGCCTGGGGCCGCCCGCCGAACTGGGCCGGCAGCTGCGAGTCGCGCACCAGTCGACCAGGCGGCTCCTTGCCGGCGCCGGCGGCGGGGTCATTGCGGCGGGCGGCGGTTTCGTGCTCGGTTATCTCGGCGGGATAGCGCTGGGGCTGTTGGGGTTCCTGGCTGTGTTCGCCGTTGTGGCCCTCCTCGCGGCCGCCGGCGTCCACCTGCCGAACATCATCGCGAACGACGATGGGACCACAATCAACTCTCTCCTCTACGCCACAACTCTCCTGGTGGCGGCCGCCGTCGCGACCAGGTACGCCGTCCGCACCTCGGCCGGCCTGAGCCGGCGCGCGCCCCGCACCGTGGCTGTCTTCTGGGCCGTCGCCGGCGCGCTCGTGTTCGGTTGGCTGGCCATCTTCGAGATGCGCGGTCCGCAAAGCTGGCCGGGCGTCGCCCTCGAGCTGTGCATCCCGGTGGTCGCGATCGCAGCTGCGTTCGTTCGGGTCGAGCGACCGATGCCCCACGTCGGCCGCTGGGCCATCATCGTCTCAGCGATCAGCCTCGTCGTCCTGTCACTCGGCCTCGTCGTTTCCAGCGGGGTGTCCGTCTCTGGCTCGGCCTCTGGCTCGGCGACGTTGCCGGCCACGTCCTTCGAGATGTCCGACCTCCACCTCGACACTGTCGCCCCGATGGCGCCGGCGGCGTGGCTCCCGGAAGGCATCATCACCGGTGGAGGGTGGGGATCGGACTCGACTTCGGGCGGGACTCGGGTGGACGACACGGTCGGCGCCGACCCGGCGGTGCCGACCGCCCCGTCCCTGAAGAACTGGCACGAGGTCCGGTTCGAGGCTTGGCGCGCGCTACCGATGGACGAACCTGGTCCGGGAGGCATCGACACGCGGTACTCGGCCCCATTGGCCATCCAGCCTGCGGTCTTGAGTGGCAACTCGCTCTCGGCAGTCTTCCACTTCGAGCGGCTCCGAGACGCCGGGTCGTGGTGGGTAGTCCTGACCGCTGTGGGTCCGGACGGCCACCGCTACCGAATAGGTGACGGTGGCGGCGGCAACAGTTCCTTCAACGGGTCGGCCTGGGACTGGCTGACGGCGCCGCAATGAACCGCAGCGATGGCTCGGGAGCGCTGTCGTCACTGGCAGACGAGCGCCAATGGGTGCTCGACGCGGTTGAGGACCTCGACGGCGTGGTCCTCACCGGCCCGGTCATCTTCCGTCGGATGCACGAGCGATTGACCGATGCCGAGCCCGGGGCCCGACCCGAAGCCGGTCCGAACCCGGGTGACCAGAGCCTCCTGTACCCGGCGCTGCACAGCCTGGAGGCCGACGGGAGGGTCGAGGCCACGTGGGTGTCGGACGCCAACGGCCTCCGACACCGCACTTACCGAAAGCGGCGCTTGCTGCCGCATCGACCCGGCAGGACCCAGCGAAGCTGAACTCGCGGAACGGCTCGCGACTGCAAGCGCTGCGAGAAGGCCTGCCAGGCCGAGGCGGGCCGTCCTAGGGACCGGTCCGTGGCGCAGCGCACATGAGACCGATTCCCGCGCCAAGCGAAGCTCCCAGCGCTTGAGAGCGGATCGTCATCTGCCGGCGAAAACCCGCGAAATCCGCATCCGGTGGGACTCTGGCGTCCGACCCACCCCGACCGGCGGCACGCCCGACACGACCAGGTCATAGTGCTGCGTCGCCCTCGCCCCCACCGCCCGCTCCTACTCCAGGTAATCCTTGAGCTTGCGGGAGCGGGACGGGTGGCGGAGCTTACGCAGCGCTTTCACCTCGATGCGGCGGATCCGCTCGCGGGTGACGTTGAACTCCTTGCCAATCTCGTTGAGCGTCCGGGCGCGGCCGCTAGAACCCAGTCCGCCCGACGATGCCCTATCCAGCTATCTCGGCACGATCTGAGAAGACCGCGGCCACCATCAGGGCCCCGATCAACCAGACAATCACCAGCACCTGGGCCTGGTCGGCGGGAAGCCCGCTAGCGCCGCCGGCGAACATTCCGGGACTACTCGTGCCCGTGACGAGCGAGGCGTTGGCGACGCTGAACGGCAGGTACTTGACGATGTCGGGCAGGACGATGCTGGCAAAGCCCTCGCCGAAATAGAAGGCGATGCCTACCCCGATGCCGGCCAGCTGGCTGCGTGCCAGGGTGGCGATGGTGAAGCCAAGGGCTCCTTCTTCGACGACAGCGACCCAACCCTTGAGGAGCCGCCCAGGCAGATCGCTCAGCGTCGCCGAATCGCCCAGGCCGCTGGTAGAGACGTTGGCCAGGTGCGCTCCGATGATCGCCGCGACCACACCAACGGCGAACGTGAGCAGAATCCCGAAGGCGATCATCACCGCGACGGTCACGTACGAGATCATCATGTAGCGGACGCGGCTCTCGCCCCGGGCCACCGCCGACTTGAGCGTGCCCCAGCTCCATTCGGAGCCCGCGATCGCCGCCCCATAGATGACCGCAAACAGGCCGCCCAGCCCCGTGATGAACTGGAGGAGCCTGTCGTAGGCCTCGGGGAAGGTGACCAGAGTCTTGGCAGCGGCTTCCCGTGTCACGTTGGTGCGCTCGTTCGCCGTGGCGCCGACCGCGATGATGATGAGCGCCAGTAGGCCGATCAGTAGCCCGAGGGTGACCCAGCTGGCGGGTCTTCGGACGAGCTTTCGCAGCCCCGAGAAGAACAGCCTCATGCCGCGGTTCCCTTTCCTGCGGTCGCGGCGCCATTGTCCGGACCGCCGAGGCCTACGAACGAACCCTCGCCGCCAGCAGCCTGTCCGCCGGTGAGTTCGAGGAACAGCATCTCGAGGTCGGTCCCCGACTCCATGCCGGAGACGTAGATGCCCGCGCCGGCCAACTTCTGGCTGACCTCCTCCGCGCGATCGGCGGCGATGTGAACGGTCAGCCAGCCCTCCTCGCGATCCGTCTCAGTGAGCCGCTCGGCCGCGAAGAGAGGAGCGAGGGTCGCGACGGCAGCGTCCACCTGGTTCGGTTGCACGCGCACCTTGACGACCGCCTGCATCGACAGGAGTTCCTTGAGCGGTCCCTCGCGGACAAGCTTGCCCGAGGCGATGATGCCGACCGTATCGGCCATGACCTGGATCTCGGCCAGGAGGTGGCTCGAGACGAAGACCGTCTTGCCCTGGGAGGCGAGTGCACGGAGCGTGTCGCGCATGGCCACGATGCCGGCCGGATCGAGCCCGTTCGCCGGTTCGTCGAGCAGCAAGAGCTTCGGATCGCTCAAGAGCGCCGCGGCGATGCCCAGCCGTTGCTTCATCCCCATCGAGTAGTCCTGGACCTTGTCGCCGGCGCGGTCGCACAGGCCCACGAGATCGAGCAGCTCCTCGATCCGCTTCGACGGGACCGGAGCGCCGGACGCCGCGAGCTCCCGGAGGTTGGCGCGGGCCGACAAGTACGGGTAGAAGGTTGGCGCCTCCACGAGCGCCCCCACTTCGAACAGACGATGCCGATCGCCCCGCCTGAACGGCTTTCCGAGTAGCTCGACCGTGCCACCGTCGGGGTGGATCAGCCCGGTCAGGACCCTCATGGTCGTCGTCTTGCCGGCACCGTTTGGCCCGAGGAAACCGTAGACTCCGCCCGTTGGGACCGACAGATCAAGGCCATCGAGAGCCCTGCGGGAGCCGTAGTTCTTGCGCAAGCCACGAGTCGCCAGAGCGAGGCCGTCGGTGCCGCTCACGCCGGTCCTCCGCCGGCATTTCGAGCCGGGCTCGTCGGTTGCGTTCCGAAATCCACGAGAGTGCCTCCTTCGGTCTGAGCCGACGGTGATGCGGCCGACAAACGCTCGGCCATGAGTCGAATTAGCCGATCGAAGTCGGCGAGCTCCTCTGTGGTTAGAACCGCAAGGACCTGGCGCATGGCCTTCCGCCGAGCACCGGCTATCTCGGCCAGCAAGCTGGCTCCTTCGTCGCTGAGCCGGCAATCGACCACGCGCCGGTCGTCAAGCCTATGGCTTCGGGTGGCGAGACCACGCCGTTCGACGCGGTCGACAAACTCGGAGGCAGTGGCGTCGGTCACGCCCATCATGTGGGCGAGCTGGCCGATCGAGACGGGCCCCGACTGACCGAGCACGAAGAGAAGCCGCAGCTGACCGAACGTCAGGTCGTGATGGGCCCAATCGGGCGGCCCCTTCGGCATGAGCCGACCCAGCGCCCGAACGTGAGCGTCGATATCGTCGAAAGTAACGGCATGTCCTGATACTTCGGCCATGCTCTTACCTTATGGCAGGCTCCTAAAGGACTCCTGAAAGCGCGACTAGGCTAGCCGCGAGACTCCGGCAGATGAGCACTGCGCGTCTAATTGCCCCATCCAAACCCGGCGACCCTCTGCTGACGCAAACCACGAAGCCATCGTGTTGGCGTACGTGGCCGGCGGAATAGGCCGGGGTTGCTCGGTTCACTCAACCTTCGTTGTGGCCTTCCCGGCGTTCTCTTGGACCTTGTATTCGACGATCCGGCGGATCAGGTCCCGTGGCAATGGCCGGCCGATGGGGAAGCGCGCGGAGCTCTTACCGTTCTCGTAAGGCTCGAGTTCTGCCTTGAACTCATCGACCCGGCTGGGCACCGGATACAGCCCGACGTGCTTCTCGTAGCCCGCGAAGAACACCAGATGCCGCCCATTCAGATCGAACGTCGGGATTGCGTAGCTTATCGTCTCCGTCGCCTCGGGTGCCGATGCCTTGATCAGTGCCCGCAGCTCTTGGAGCATCTTCTGAGTCTGGGGACTGAATCCCGCGATGTAGTCGTCGATGGATCTAGCAGTTGATCCGGTTGCCATTCTTAACACCTGCCTGGTCCCTGGGTCAGCGCGTCCGACCAACCCGGACTCGCTTGCGCAAACGCATTGCCCCGATTCGAGCGCAATTCCGGCAAGCTGGCGAGGCGGACCGCCATTGGACCGCCCTGCGAGCCAGATGGCCAGGGCGCCCGTCGCTATTCAAGCCATGGTGTTGTGGGAGGATCCCTAGCCATAGCTCGAGGCACTCTGGTGGGAGTTAGCCAACGGCGGCGTGGCCACTCCGACGACGCGATCTAACGCTCCACGCGATCAGCCGCTTTCGCCTCGAAGGGGCCAGCGGATGCCGGCGGCACGGTGCGCGACGAAGTGGCAGCGCTGCAGGCCGCTCTGAACCAGGGCCTGGCAGCGCACGTAGACTTCCTGGAAGTATACGAAGCCGACGTGGTGAATCCCGCCATGCAGGCCGTGCTCCAGGCGACTCAGGTCGCATTGCTCCACTAGCCTCGAAGAGCCCAATGGCCGCTTCGGCAGCCTCACTTCGGGTGAGACGTCAGGTAAGGCGTGCCAGGCGGCCCTCCGCACGCTCCGCCATCCTCACCGCGCCGTTTCCTGCGGGTCGGGTGCTGCCGTTTGTTGGGCGTTGATGTCCGGCGTCGGGGCTGATGTCGGCGGCACGGCTGTTCCGACTGGCGTCGCCGGGGCAGCTGTTCCAACTACCGTCGCCGGAGCCGGTGTTTCGGCTGGTGTTGGACTCTTGGCTGATCTTCTTGCGTGCCGCTCGACCGACGTCAGGCCCGCATCGATCGGGTCGTCAACCCAATCGAACACGTCAAACACCTTGTTGAGCGCGTCGAGGAGTCCCATTAGTCGAACCCTCCTTCAGAACGGAGCGGCGGGTACGCGATCACGTGCCCCGGGGAACGCGCCGCAGTTCTCTCCGCTCCCGCTAGCCGAGATCCTCCGACTCGAGGGTCCAGTCCGTGTTGGTGCCAGGTACGGTGTGAGAGAAGAGCGCCTCTAGCTTGGCCTCGTACTGGTCGTCCTTTTGGGCCGCATTGATGCGGGTACGCAATTCCTCGACACTGGCGTACTCGGCTTCGAGGAACGCCTCGCCGAACGGGCCGGCCCATTGGGACCAGACCCGATACTCCGGGAGCCCCACCCGCGCCGCATCGTCGTTGTGGACCTTGAGCGCGGCACGGAACGCCTTCCATTCGCCAAACTTGACCTGACAGCGTATCCAGTGGCGCACCATCGCCCGTCCTCCTCCAGGACCGGGACGGGCAGGGCTCGCCAGTGGCTCGACGCGGTCCAGGCGGCCGGGGTGCGGGCCGCGCGTCAACATCTCCCGTCGATCGGGCCAGCCTGTGCCGAGTGGCTCCCCATGACACGTGCCGTCAGTCCCGACCTGCGCTACCCGGGCGGTAGGGGCTGACTACCCCATGGAGTGGCGCGAGTTGGGATGACCGCCGGTGATCCCTGCGTCTTGGCCCTGGGCCGGGCCCGGCGGGCTTGGGTCCGACACGCTTCCGGACCCTCCCGACGCGTCCGCCGACTTTGAATGGACTGACGATGGTTTCATCGTGTCGAGTTCAGTCGGCCGGATTCCGGTTCTACAGTCCGAACCGAAGTAGCGCAAGTCCGCCGAAGACGAGGGAGTAAGCCGCAAACGGCATCAGCGTCCGGCTGGTGAAGTAGCGGCTGAGGAAGCGCACTGAGACGTAGGCCGCGATCCCCGCGGCGATGCTGCCCGCGAGGACCTGACCGCGTACTCCGTCGCCGTTCGGCCCGAGCAAGTCCGGTAGCTTGTAGACGCCCGCCGCGAGGATGATGGGCGTGGCCAGCAGGAACGAGAACCGGACCGCGTCCTCATGGTCGAGGCCGCGAACCAGCCCGGCGACCATCGTGATCCCCGACCGGCTGATACCCGCGAGAAGGGCGAAGACCTGCGCCACGCCCACGACGCCAGCCTATCGGAACTCGAGCGTGTCCAGGCGTCGATCGCCGGACGGAGTCTTCTCGTGAGAGGCAACAACGGCCCGGACGGCGGCTCGACGACGCACCCCTTCGCCGGCGAGCAGGATGCAGCCGTTGACGACGAGAAAGCCCGCGGCCGCGACCGGAGTTGCGAACAAGACCCGCAGCGGATGTTCGAGGACAAGGCCGACTATTCCGGCCGGAACGGTAGCTACAACCAGGAGCCAGCCCAGCCGCTCGTCCTAGGTCTCGATCTTGCGGCGCGAGAGTGAGCCGACCAGACCGAGCACGATTCGGACCCACAGATCGCGGTAGAACAAGAGAAGGGCAAGAGCAGTCGCGACGTGCAGGCCCACGAGAAACGCGAGGAAGAACGACTCTGGGGCCGACTGCGCCGCCACGACGTTGGTCCAGCCGAAAAGCTGGGGCAGGATGACAGAGTGGCCCAGACTCGAAACGGGGAACAGCTCGGTGACACCCTGGATGAGCCCAAGGATGATGGCCTGTGCGTAGTCCAATCTTTCCCTCTCGTATCGACTTGGCCTCGGAACCTTGCTGGGGTTAGCCGACTCTATCGGACGGGGAGCTTTCGAGTCGTGGCGCTCCGGCCCGCCGCAGCTACCGAAACGCAATCGGCGACCGATACCACGACTACGTACAGAGGCGAACTAGCATGAACGTCAGAGCCATCGACCCCACGACGACTGCGCTAACCCAGGCATCGGCAGCCAGCTCCGCCCCGGGAAAGAAGCCCTCGCCGGCCGGTCCATCGGCCAAGCCTGCCCCGGCCGCGGCCCTTCCAACGCCGGCTGCAACCGTGGCTGTCTCGGGCATACCTGCGACCGTCAAGCCTGAAGATCGGGCGCTCTACATGCAGATCCTCAAGTCCGTCGGCGGCAACGTCAACGCGGCCCTGGCCGGGCTCGCGGCAGCGGAAGCCAAGGAAGCTTCGAGCTAACATCTGGCCGCCCGAGTCGTCGAGGACGCAGGCCGCAAGAGCGCGCCGGCTCACGATCGGGCCATCGTGTCGCAGCCGCCCGACCCAGCCAAGCCGCCGAAAGAGCCGGCGTTCCACCTAGGCGTTGACCCTCGGTCGGGGCTTTGACGGCCCTCCCGACCGCCGATACTTCCTACGGAGGGCACAAGACCGCTAGCCAGGAGCTGTGCGTGGACGCGATATCAGCCATACAGTTGAACACCGCGCAAGTAAGCGCGGCCGGGTTGTCACCGCTGCAGTCGCAGCTGCCCGTCACGACGCCGGCAGCGGGGGCCGCCCAGGGCACGACCGGGACGACCGCGACCCACGGGCATCACCACCATCATCACAGCGGCGGGGGTGCGATGAGAGCCGCCAGCCAGCTGCTCGGCCTGAGCACGAGCGACCTCGGCTCTGCGCTCCAAAATGGTCAGAGCCTCGCCTCGATCGCATCGTCGCAGGGCGTGAGCCAGAACGCTCTCGTCAGCGCCCTGGCGGCCGCCATCAAGGGGTCGAACTCCGACCTCGCCGCGGACCAGGCCACCCAGATCGCAACCCAGTTGGCCACCCGGACTTCAGCGACGCAGAATCAGCCGGCGGCCGGTGTGCAGCAGGCCGCGGCGAGCACCTGGGCCGTGGGGACACTGCAAGCCCCGGTCAGCACCTTCGATGTGGGCGCCTGACACGCGGCCAGTAGCTCAGCAATCGCGGCAGAAGACCAAGCCAGCCACGCGCCCCGCCATCTCGCGAGCCGCGCACGTCGTCGCGTGCAGGGAGGGTCCGAGGTTCACGACGTCGATCCCGCCCGCCGGCGAGAAGTCGTCGCCGCCTTCTTGGCCGCCTCGCGCAACGGCGACTTCAACGCGCTCACCGCATTGCTGGATCCGGACGCCGTTCTCCGGGCCGACACCGCAGCCGTGCAGGCGGGCGCATCGGCGGAGGTCCGCGGCGCTGCCGCCGTGGCCGAAACCTTCTCGGGACGCGCCCGGGCGGCGAAACTGGCGCTGGTCGATGGCGCTGCAGGAGCTGTGTGGGCCGTGGGCGGACAGCCGCGTGTCGTCTTCGAATTCACCATTACACGCGGGAAGATCGTCGAAATCGACCTCGTTGCCGACCCCGACCGTCTTCGCCGTCTCGATCTGACGATCCTCGACGGCCGACGAGCGGGCCCCGGGGCGCGGAGTGGCTAGATCGAGACTGGCGATCGGCACTGCCCGGGCGGTTCTACCGGAGGTCGGCCACGACGCGGTTGCGTCCCGCCTTCTTGGCCGCGTACATGTTGCGATCGGCACGGGCCAGCAGTTCGGCCGCGGTGTCGCCGGCGTTTGCGGCCGCTGCGCCGATGCTCACGGTAAGCGGCAGGTCACCGATGATGCCGCTCCACGGGTGCGCCTCGACGGCGGCCCGTATCCTCTCGAGCATCTCCAGCGCGCCGGTGAGGCTCAGCCCGGGCAGGATCACCAGGAACTCGTCTCCGCCGAGGCGGGCGACGAAACCGAGCGACCCGTTGGGAGCCGCGTAGCCGATCGCGAGCGTCTCGATGAGCGCGCCGAGGTCGCGGATCACCCGATCGCCAACCGCATGGGATAGGGAGTCGTTGATGGCCGTGAAATAGTCGGCATCGACGGCTGCGACAACCAGCGGCAGGCCGCTGACCACGTCGTTGAGTCGGATCGGCAGCTCCTCGTTCACGAAGCGGCGGTTCGACAGCCCGGTCAGGGCATCGGTCCGGGCCTCGCGTCGGAACTGCCTGGCCGCCTCGCGCGCCTCAGGCGTGCCGAGCATCGCTTGGCGAGTTCGCGCGGCCTCCTCCCGCTTGTTCGAGCTGAGACTCAGGAGCTCGGCGTGGAAGATCTTGTAAGCCTCAAGGGCCTGGTCGAAGCGGCCGGCCGCGGCGTGGAGCTCGGCCTGCTCGCGCAGGACCTCAACCTCGACGCCCGTCAGGTGTCGCTCGACGCAGATGGCCCGGCACCGGTCGAGGGTCTCCTGCGCCTGCTTCAGCCGGCCCTGCCGGCGCTGTACCTCGGCGAGGCTGAGCATCAGCTCGGCTGGCGTCACTGCCTGGACGTTCCCGCCGCCCTCCAACGCGTCGAGGGCCTCGTGCAGGGTGCGCTCCGCACCGTCGTATTCGCCGAGCAGCATTTGCACGCGGGCGAGTGTGTCCAGGAAGGTTGGATTGAGCCCCACGCCGCTGGTCTCGGCCAGGTTCCGCATCGCCTCGGCTGCACGTCCGGCACGCTGCGCGTCGCCGGCTTCGTATTCCGCATAGGCCAGGTTGTTGAGACCGTTGAGCCTCCGCTCAGGGTCGCCGATGGCGACGAAGAGCGCTCCGCCTCGCCGTATCGCTCGCGGGCGAGATCGAACGATCCCGCAACGGCGTACGCGTCGGCCAGCCGAACGAGGAAGTTGCCGCGGGTGCGCATCGGCCCGTCTTCCAGGAGCTCGACGGCCCGCAACGCGTGGTCGAGACAGGACGAGGAGTCGCCGACGCTTTCGAAGATAGACGACAGGACGAGGTGACTGCGGGCGAGCAGCGGCTGCGGGCCGTGGAGGCGAGCCCACCAGTTGACTTCGGTCGCCATGCGGGCGCCTGCGGTCACCCGTCCGGTGCGCTGGAGCATGTCTGCCTGGACGAGGCGGGCCCGCATCTGAAGGTCGATCTCGCCGGCCTTGAGCGCTTCCTGCTCGGCTTGTGCTGCGCGATCCAGCCGGGCAGCCACGCCGAAGGCGCGGTGAAACTCGAGATCGTCAAGGAGATCGGATAAACGCCCCCGCTCTCGGTCCGACGTCATGGCGCCACTCATTCACAGAGGTATCGGCGCGCAACTCGTCTATCCCAGGCCCGCCCACCCCTTCGGGCCACAAGCGGCGTCGCCGGGATCAGTTTAGTGTGGCCGTCCGGCGCGAGTCATGCCGGGCCGGCAGGCGGTCTGCTCAGACGATGCCGAGGGGGCGCTCGATGGCGGCGTCGGCGCGGAACTGGCGATCGACCAGGACTCGAATGACGTAGTCGATCTCTAGGCCGGCGCCGTCGAACGAGGGCGCCGATCCGGCCGGTATGAGCAGCCGGGCCTCGGCTGAGCCGCTCGTCAGCGTTGCGGGATCCACGTCCGCTGACGCCACGATCCCCTCCGTTCCATTAGGGGCGTTCGTGCGGCGGTGGATCTCGATCCGGGCGCCACGGCCCGAAGGCGCCGACGGCCACGAAACCTTGACGTCGACCTCCTGGCCGGCCGGCGCAGGGAGAGGCGATACGACGTCGATGGACCCGTCGCCCGCCTGCACGCTGGCCATGAGGCTCGTGCCACCCTGTTTGCCGACCCCGGCGCGCATCAGGTCCGGATGCTGGGCCAGCGGCAGATACGTCGCAGCCCAGTGGTCCGAGCCCATCGCGACGTCCCACCTGACCTCGAGAGCCCAGGCGATTATCGACTCGCCGAGGTGGGCCGTCGGCGGACCCAGCGGCGGGGCCGGGATGGCGAATTGAGCCTCCCAGCTCGCCCCGGGCTGAAGCTCGGTGGGAATTGGCGGTTCCAGGAATGCGTCCGTGCTGAACAGCTTGCCCTCGGTCTCGACCCAGTGCTCGGTGTAGGTGACCTCGCCCTTCGCGTTGCGGTGGTCCTGCGACTTGCGAACCTCGTCGAGGCGCAGGCCGACGAGCCGCAGATATGCCTTGCGGGCCGAGACCGCCCGATACGCCGTCAATCGGATGTGACCGGTGATGCCGTCGCCCACCTGAGCCGGCGCCTCGAGCGTGAATTCGCCACCGACCGCACCGTCGGACGGGTTGAGGAGCTCTTCGGCGCTGACCGAATGAAGCGGATGGCTGCCTTGCGAGCCGGCCAGCCGCGGCCCGTTGAGGGCGTCGAATGGGGATGGGGCCGATCCCTTGTGACCCAGTGAGATGCCGGAGATTGATATGCCAGACAACATCGGTAACCCTCCACGGCGTGACGGTCTTGAGCCTGAAGGCCCGCGTTGCGGAACGGCCCAAGGCTAGCATCGGCGCACGCGACGATCCGCTCGAACTGGGTGGATGATCGCACCATTCGTCCCGGTCTCTGGGGGCGCGCAAAGGTGGCAGGCGATGGATGGTTTCGACTTCGTGGTCATCGGCGCGGGTGCCGCGGGCGAGGCGGCATCCTATGCGGCGCTGGAGCGCGACAAGACCGTCGCGGTGGTGGACCGCGAGCTATTCGGCGGGTCCTGCCCGTTCTGGGCCTGCGTCCCGTCCAAGTCCCTGCTGCATGCCGCGAGCGAACACCGCCACGGAACGTACCCCTGGCAGCGCGCATCGGATCGACGCGACTACATGATCAACCGCGAGGGGCGCAACTGGCCGGACGACTCGGGCCACGTCAGCGCACTCGAGAAGGCCGGCGCGCGCACCTATCGCGGCACCGCCAGGATAGTCGGCCCGGGGCTCGTTGAGGTGGCATCCGCCGGCGGCGGCTTCGAACGGCTCGAGGCCGGCACGATCGTGGTCGCGACCGGCTCGCAGTCGACCATGCCGGCCATCGATGGTCTGGCCGAGACCCAGCCGTGGACGAACCGCGAGGCCACCTCGACGCGGGAGTTGCCACGAAGCCTCGTGATCCTGGGCGGTGGTGCGACAGGTGTCGAGCTCGGCTCTGTCTTTGCGCGGTTCGGCGTGGAGACGGCCCTCGTCCACTCCCACGATCGCCCGCTCGACCGCGATCATGCCCGCGTCTCGGAGGCTGCTGCGCGGATCCTCCGCGACGACGGCGTTGAGCTCCGAATGGGTGCGCGTGCCGTTCGCGTGAGGCCCGGAGCAGGGGACCGGGATGCCCACGTGGTGGAGCTGAGCGACGGCGGTTACGTCGAAGGGGAGAGGATTCTTGTGGCACTCGGCCGCTCGTTCGGGCTCGAAAGCCTGGGTCTCGAGTCGGTCGGGTTGGACTCGAAGACGCTCCCTCGCGATGGGCGGCTTCGGGTGGGCGACGGCCTTTACCTGATCGGCGACCCTGCGGGCCCTGAGCTCTTCACGCACCTTGGCCACTACCAGGGCGGGCTGGCCGTCCGAATGGCCCTCGGCGAGGACGTCATGCCCGACTATCGAGCCATCCCACGCGCGGTCTATCTGGAGCCCGAGCTCGCGTCGGTCGGGCGGAGCGTCGAGCAGGCCCGCGCCGGGGGCGTCGACGCCTTCGAGCTGGTCGCCGACTTCGCCACGACCGCACGCGGCTACGCCGTTGAGGCCGCCTTCGGCCACCTGGCGATCGTCGTCGATCGTGCCACTCAGACGCTGGTCGGGGCGTCGGTCGTGGCTCCGGACGCCTCGGCAGCGATCCACGAGGTCGTGCTCGCAATCCAGGCCCAACTTCCGATCGCGACGCTGGCGTCGATGATCCACGCGTTTCCGACGACTTCGCGAGGCTTCGACGGCCTGTATGCCGACGCGCTCGAGCAGCTTCGAGGGCAGTCATTGCCGGCCTGATCCGCGAGCCAAAGAGCCCGCCGGTTGGCCGGCGGGCTCCTCGAGTCGTGGTGGCGCCTCGGGCGCCATCTACAGTGGTCAGGCCGAGAGTTCCGCGCCGCCGGCGGCGATGAAGTCTGAGCGAGGCTCGGTTCTGGCGAGGCGGGCGACCGCCGCGGGCAGAACGAGAGCCAGAACCGCGCCCACCGCCACCACTCCGGCACCGACCCAGACGGCCGGAACGAGTCCATCGGTGTAGGTGCGCGGCGTGGCGTACGAGCCCGCGGCCGAGAAGATCGCCCCGAGCATCGCGATCCCGAAGACGCCGCCCAGCTCGCGGATTGTGTTGTTCGCCCCCGAGGCCTTGCCTTCGTCTTCGCGCGGCACGGCGGAGAGGACCACGTTGGCGATCGGAGCGAAGAAGAGGCCCATGCCGGCGCCGCTGACGATGAATGCCGGCACGAGGCTGGCGTATGAGACGCCTGGGGCGCCAAGCGCCGCAATCCAGCCCAGACCCAACGCCATCAGCGCGAGGCCACTCACGAGTATCGGTCGAGCGCCGATTCGACCGGAGGCCCAGCCGGCGATCGGCGCGACGATGACCGGCGTGGCTGTCCAGGGCAGGATGCGGATACCCGACTCGAGCGGGTTGAGGCCCTGAACGATCTGGAAGAACTGCGAGAGCAAGAAGATCGAGCCGAACATCCCGAAGGACATCAAGAACGAGATCCCGTTGGCCACGAGCGAGGTGCGCCGTCTGAACAGGTTCAGCGGGAGCATCGGGTGCTGAGCCCGAGCTTCCCAGATCACGAACGCTACGATGAGCGCCAGGCCGGCGCCGATCGAGGCCACGATCTGCCAATCGGTCCAGCCGCGGCCGTTGCCATGGGTCATGCCCCAGACGATGCCGACGAGGCCGAGGCTCGCCAGCGCGACGCCGCCGAGGTCGAGCGAGCGGTCGGGTCCGTGGCTCTCGCCAAGGCGCATGCGTGCCATGACGACCGTCGCGATGCCGATCGGTACGTTGAGCCAGAAGATCCAATGCCATGACAGGCCCTGGGTTATGGCACCGCCGATGACCGGGCCCAACGCAACCGCAAGGCCGCTGATGCCGCCCCACGCCCCGAGGGCGAGTGGCCGCCTCTCAGGGGAGATGGCACCCGACAGGATCGTCAGGGTCAGAGGCATCGATATGGCACCGCCGAGACCCTGAGCAGCGCGCGCCGCGATGAGCATGCCACTGGTAGGAGCCAGGGCAGCGGCCGCCGAGCCGAGGGTGAAGATCGCGATGCCGATGGTGAACATGCGGCGTCGTCCGAAGCGGTCGCCCAGGGCCGCGCCCATCAGGAGCAGCGCCGCGAACGTCAGCGTGTATGCGTTGACCGTCCATTCGAGATCGCTCAGTGATGCGCCGAGGTCCCGCCGGATGACCGGCAGGGCCATGGTCACCACCAGGTTGTCCAGGCTGACCATGAAGAGAGCTGTCGCCGTAATGGCGAAGGTCCAGAGGGTGGAGGTGCGACGGGGCATGATCGATCCTTTGTCAGCTAACTGAGTACTCGCTAAGTTCAGCGGAGAAAAAGGGGGAGGGGCTAGCACTCGACGGATTCACCTCCGATCAGAGATCGAAGGAAGTCCTCGTAGGTGGACTTGCCGGTGACAGCTTTCGCAGGATCCAGCGCGTCCGGGGAGGTGATGCTGGCGACGACGTTGATGAGCATGCCCTCCGCGAACCAGGCGTGCACCGCCTTGGGGTCCGCGCCCGACATGTTCGCCACGGTCTGCCATAGGAGGGCGTAGTTGGTCCGAACGACAGCCTGGATGTCCGCGTCTTCACACGCCGCATATGCCTGGAGCTGGAGCCTGAGAATGGCGCGATCGGCGAGGAGCAGGCGGACATAGGCGTGGCCCATCTCATCGAGGACCCGGTCGGGCCCGAGGCCTGCCGCCTTGGCTTTCCGTCCGGACGTCTCGAAGGCCCGTCTGGTTCGGTCGAAGCAGTCGCGCACGGCGGCGATGAAGAGGTCCTTCTTGGTCCTGAACAGCTGGAACAGGTACGGCTGGGAAACTCCCGCGCGTCGCGCGATGGCATCCGTCGACGTGCCCGCAAAACCGGTTGCGGCGAATTCGACCGACGCAGCGGCGACGATCTCGTCGCGGCGCTCTTCGGCGGTCAATCTGGTCGAGGCGCTCATGCGCATAACTTAGTGAGTACTAAGTCAGTTGTCAAGAGGGCGAGCGGCGGTCCACGGACGAGACGAAGTCGGCGTGGGCCGTGCCGGAGCGAGTCCGGGCTCTCGGGCCGCCCTTATCGCAGCGTGCGCTCCGCGTATCGCTCCAAGCGTGCCAGAGCCTCGGGCATGTTCGTTCGGCCGAAGCCCAGCCGGAAATGGTTGCCCGTGTCCGCGAAGACCGTGCCCGGCAGCAGCAGCACGCCCGTCTCACGGACCAGATCCTCGGCGAACCGGTCGATCGGGGTAGCCGCGGCCAGCCGCGGAAAGGCGATGCTCCCACCGCGCGGTCGCCTCCAATCGAAGACTCCGGCCCAGCGCTCGAAGAATGCGTCCAGGAGTGGCAGGTTGGACGCCACGATGGCCCGGTTCCTGGCCAGGACGCGGTCGCGGGCCCGCAGCGCGATCAGGGCGAGAACCTCGGATGGGGCCGAGCTGCAGATCGTGGTGTAGTCCTTGAACGCGGCCAGCCGCGCCAGCAAGTCGCGGTCGCGCGTCGCCACCCAGCCGATCCGCAGACCCGCCATCGCAAACGACTTGGACATCACCCCGATGCTCACGCCAGTCGGCTGCGAATCGGCGCCCGCCGGGAGCCGGTCGGCGGGGTCGAATTCGAGGAAGCGATATACCTCGTCGACGATCAGACGCGCACCCGACTCGGCCGCGAGTTCGACGACCCGCTCGAAGGTCGATCGGTCGCTCAGAGAACCGGTCGGGTTGTGCGGCTCGTTGATCAGGATGAGCCGGGTGTTTGGCCGCAGGGCGCCCCGAATCTCTTCTGGATCGAGCCGCCAGCCGTCTTCCTCGTGGAGGCCGACGCGCGTGACCTCGGCACCGGCCGCGCGGGCGACCTCGGCCAGTGACTGGTAGGCGGGACTGACGACGATGGCGTGGTCGCCCGGCCCGAGCAAGACCATATGGAGGGCGAATATCGCCTCTTCGGCGCCGGCGAATACGAGAACCTCGTCGGGCGAGATCGCCTCGTACAATCCGGCAATCTCCGCTCGCAGCGCAGGGTGTCCCGGCGATTCGGTGTAGCCCAGCTTCAGGTCGTCCCATCGTCGACGGTCGTCGTCGTTGGCCAGCTCGAGAAGGTCGCGCACGGCCCAACCTTCGACGTCGGAGGCGCACAGGAGCAGCTCCGCCTTGAACTCCCATCTGGCGAAGAAGCGTTCCAGGGCGAATTCGCGAAGTTGCACGCGGACCTCCTTCTCCTGGCTAACGGTACCAATCGGGCCCGAACCAGTGCAATGGACCGAACGCCGCCGGCCGTCATCAGGTGACGCGTGCGCTCGGGCGACCGCGAGGCTGCCTAGTTCGGATGGCCCTTGACCGCGGTTTGCGGTCCGGCTGAGGATCGTGCCCGTGGTCCGTCAGACCAGGGGCACCCTTGGAGTCTGCCCGGGGCCTCACGACTCCAGCACGGAGAAACCATGACCGCGAATATCTCTGCGCCCGCAATAGACGCCATTCCCGCGCCCACCATGAATCGCTCCGGGCGGACCGCGGTGGGGCTGCTCGTGCTGCTCGGTTTCATGGCGATCGCCGGCGGCGCGGCCCTGGTGTCCGCCCCGGACGGCAGCGTGATGAAGTTGCCGTTGACGATGCTCGATGGGAGTCCCTTTCCTGACTTCATGGTGCCTGGGCTAATCCTCGGCGGACTCTTCGGCGTGGGTTCGTTCGTCGTGGCCGTGCTGGCCGTCCGCCGCTGGTCGATCGCGCCGTTCCTGGCCTTCGCCATCGGTTGCGGCCAGATGATCTGGATTGTCGTGGAGCTGGCGATCATCAAGGGCATTTCGATCCTGCATCCGATCTGCTTTGGCATCGGTCTCGCGATCGCGGTTGCCTCGGTGATTTGGGGCTGGCCGACATTCCAGGGCTGGCGCGCCTCCCGAACCTAGCCAGCCGCCAAATGGCCGCCGGCCTAGCCAACGAGGAAATGTGAGGCCGACTCGGCCGCGACGTGGTCCCTCGATCGCCCAGCCCGGTTAGTCTTCTGGTGTCAGCTCCAGGTAGCTGCTCGTCACGAAGCCCATGTCCTGGTAGAGCGGCCGCCCCTCATCGCTGGCTCGCAGCCATATGCGTCGCACGCCGGCGGCTCTGGCCGCCTCGACGGCCCGCTCCATCAAGGCGCGGGCAAGACCCATCCGCCGCGCCTCGGGCCGTGTGTACACGTTGAGGATGTAGGCCTCGAGCCCGATCGGATTCGCCGTGCCAGGCGGATGAGGAAACCACATCAGGCCGGCGGACGCCGCAGGGCGGCCGTCGAGGTCGGCAATCCAGGCGGCGAAGTCACGGTCGAAGTGCTCACCGAGCCAGCGTTCGTTGGAGGCTCGCAGCGCACCGGGTTCGGCCCCGGGTCTCGTCCCGGCGCCGAAGACGTCCGCAAGCATGGCCAGCCGGAACTCAAGGATCGTAGCCAGATCGGCTGAGGTCGCGGGCCGAATCGAAACGCGGCCGGCCTCGAGCTGCGCTGCCATGAAACAGATGATGCGCGCTCTCGGCCGGCCGCGTCCTGCGGCTGGTGCTACTTGATGGTCAACGTCCCATCGGAGACCACACTGCCATCCGCAGTGGTCAGCTTGAACTCGTAGGTCCCAGCTCCCAGCGTGCTCAGGTCCGTGCTGTCCTCGAGGCAGTCAACGCCGTTGGACTGGGCAGATGTGAGGTCACTCGAACCTAGTGAGGTGCCGTTCTTGATAACGGTCAGGGTCACGGTCTGGTTGTCCAGCCGGGACTTGAAGAAGTAGTTGGCATATACCTTCGTGCCCACGGCCACAGAAGTCACCTGATGGCCGAGCTGGCAGGTCGAGGCCCCTGAGTTGGTGGGGGCGTCAGTCGTGAAGATGACCTGGCCGGCATGGCTCGGATTGAGAACCATCACCGCGATGAGCAGGATTGCGACGACGACTATGAAGCCGCCGATCGCGGCCAGGAGCCGTCGCGGCAGGCCGCGACGTGGCGGCGCGGCAGGCGCCGGGGCGCCCCACGCAGGCGGAGCGCCATAGGGGGCTTCGGGCGGAGCGCCATAGGGGGCTTCGGGCGGAGTGCCATCCGGCGCGGCAGGCGGAGCGCCGTATGGGGTTTCGGGCGGCGGAACGCCCCACGACGGAGTCTCAGGCGGCGGAGCGCCCCAGGGCGGTGTGGCGGGAGGCGGCGCCTGGTCGTCTGGTGTCTGACCTGGATTGTTCGGGTCCATTCAGTCCTCTCCCTGCCTTGGCGTCTGGTTGCCTTCGGTCGCTCGACGCTCGTAGGAGCATACCCCGTGAGCCAAGGCTCGTTGCCGGTTCTGCCGATCGAACCCCCGATCGAGTACGGGCCGGCCCGGCATCCGGTACTCGGGCGGCCGGGCGACTGCCGCAACGGCTGTCGTGCTACGGTCGGGTGGACGCCGCGCGCGACTGTCTGTGAGGCGATCGAATTCAAGCCTGGAGGTCGAGCGGATGCGACCCTTCTTCGGTTATCACATGCCGAGTTTCACGTTCCCCGGCGTGGCGGATGCGGACCTCTTCGACAAAGTCGTCGAGCTGGCTCAGACCGCCGAGAAGTCCGGCTTCGACATGGTCACGGTCATGGACCACTTCTATCAGATCGGAGCCGTAGGGACCGAAGAGGAACCGATGCTCGAAGGCTACGCCGCACTCTCCGCTCTGGCCATGCGGACGGAGCGCGTTCTTCTCGGGACGATGGTCACTGGGGTCACTTACCGCAACCCGGCTATGCTCGCCAAGACGGTGACCACCCTCGACGTCATCTCCAGGGGTCGGGCGGTGCTCGGTATAGGTGCGGCCTGGAACACCTCCGAGCATGCCGGATACGGCATGGAGTTCCCGGCCATCGGCGAGCGTGAGGATCGGCTCGAGGAAGCTCTGACGATCGCCAAGGCGATGTTCACCGAGGAGCGGCCAAGCTTCGAAGGCAAGCACTATCGCATCGACCGTGCGCTGAACCGACCGCGGCCGATCCAGGCCGGCGGTCCGAAGATCCTGGTTGGTGGCGGCGGTGAGAAGCGGACTCTGAAGCTCGCGGCGAGATTCGCGGACATCACCAACTGGTTCGGCACCCTCGAGGAGGCCCGCCCAAAGCTGGCGGTGCTTGACCGCCACTGTGAGGCCGCAGGTCGCGATCCCGCCGAGATCCTGCGAACGGTCTCGGTCCCGATCGTGGTCGTGGATGCCGAGCGCGACAAGGCCGCGGCGACGGCGGCGATCCCCGAGGAGCGGCGCGGGTCGTTCGCCGCGGTGACTGTCTCGGAAGGTGCCGAGACCGTCCGACGGTACATGGACGCAGGCTTTGGCGGCTTCATCTTCCGGAACGCCGTGGCGCGAACACCGGAGGCAGTGGAGCGCCTTGGCGAGCTCGTGAAGCTCTCCAGATCGGAAGGGATCCCGGCATGAAGACAGACGTGGACATCGAGGCTCTCCGCAAACGTCTGACGCCTCTCCAGTTCGCCGTGACGCAGGAGGCCGCCACCGAGCGGCCGTTCACGGGTGCCTTCTGGGACAACCACGAGGATGGCGGTTACCGCTGCGTCGTCTGTGGCGAGGTCCTCTTCAGCTCGGGCGAGAAGTACGACTCACGTTCCGGCTGGCCAAGCTTCTACGACGTCGTCGACAAGTCAAAGGTGGTCACGCGGTCCGACAGGTCCATGGGCATGACCCGGACCGAGGTCCTGTGCGCCAATTGCGGCGCGCATCTGGGCCACCTCTTCGACGATGGGCCGCGGCCGACGGGTCTGCGCTACTGCATCAATTCGGCCTCGCTCGATTTCGAGAAGCGGGGAGGGGAGTAGCGGGCGGATCGGTCGGGCGCGGGCTGCCACCCCGGCCGCGGGGTACCCGCCGGCCCGACGAGTCCCCGGATCGTAGCCGCCCCTCATCGCCCGGGAGCCGGTTCTCTCTAGCGGGCGGTGATCGTCACCTTCGACGCGCTGCCCGTGATCTCGATCTCGTAGCGATCCGGCGAGGCGTCCGCCCCGGGCGTTTGTATCGACATCGGACCGGCAGACTTGTGCGACCGCCCGTCGATCGTGACCTGGCTGACGCCGCCGCGAATCTCCAGCCCTGCAGCGACGCCGATCGGCCTCTCGATCGAGATCCGGCTCAGGCCGCCGGTGACCGTGATCGGCACAACTCCGGCCGGACGCGCCAGGATCAGCAAGGCGGCGAACCACCAGTCGGTGCCGCGAGGCGGCGCCAGGACCGCTCCCGTGACAGGGCCGCGTGACGACTCGCGCGGCTGCGTCACGATTCTCCATAGCACCCGCGTGTTGCGGCTACGATGATCGACAGCCGCGGCAACGGCCGCGCCCAGCAAGGCGAGTCGATGGCTGTACCAACGGAGACTGCGACGGGCGCCGAGGCAGAGCCGGAGGCCGCCGCGCCGAGATCCAAGTGGCCGGCCGCCGACGGCACCCCGCTTCACGTCCGAAGATGGCCTTCGCGCGGCGAGGTCTGGGCGACGGTCCTGATCATCCACGGCATCGGCGAGCACAGCGGTCGCTACGAACGGACCGGACGGCTGATGTCCGAGGCCGGCCTGGACGTCCACGCCTTCGACCTGCGCGGCCATGGGCTGTCGGGCGGCCGCCGCGTCTACGTTCGGAGCTGGGACGACTTCCTCGACGACGTCGAGACGAGGCTGGCTGCGATACGCGAGCCAGGTCGACCCACGGTTCTGTTCGGGCACTCGATGGGTGCGCTGATCGCGCTGACCTATGCCTGCTCGAACCGACCCGCGCCGGATCTGCTCGTCCTGAGCGCCCCGCCGCTCGAGGCCAGCGTTCCTGTGTGGCAGCGCGTCCTGGCGCCGGTTCTCGGCGTCGTGGCTCCGACGATCGTCATCGCCAACCCGATCACCGGCGAACAGCTGGCCCGCGATCCATCCGTAGGGGTCGCCTACTTCGCCGATCCACTCGTCCAGCCCCGCTCTACGACCCGTCTCGGCGCTCAGCTGATGAGGGCGATGAAGCTGGCCCGCTCGCAATCGGCACGCCTCGCCATCCCGACGCTCGTCATCCATGGCGGCGCCGACACGCTCGTTCCCACCGCCGGCAGCGAGCGACTGGCAAAGCTGCCTTGCGTGGAACGGCGCGTGATCCCGGAGCTCCACCACGAAACCCTGAACGAGCCAGAGGGACCACAGGTCGTGGCCGGCATCGTCGAGTGGCTGCGGACCCAGGTGGGGCGCGAGGGCTGCCCCTAGGATCGGGCGTTTCCGGCTGTCCGTACGGTGCGCCATCTGGCACCATTGAGGAATGAGTGTGGACATCAGGGCCTGCCCGCCGGAGCGGTTCAAGGAACTGCTCAAGACGGCCGAGATCGGATACAGCGAAGACGTGCCGGAAGACATGATCGGCCGTGTCGAGCGCGTCGCCGACATGGAGCGCTGGTTCGCCCCGTTCGACGGCGACCGGATGGTCGGCACCAGCGGCGTCTTTAGCCTGCGGATGACGGTGCCGGGCGGCGAGCTCGCCACCGGCGGCATCACCTGGGTGTCGGTGCTGCCATCGCACCGCCGGCGTGGGTTGATGAGCGGGATGATGCGGCTCATGATCGACGACTGCCACCGCAGGGGCGAGCCGCTGGCCGCGCTGTGGGCGGCCGAAGGGGCGATCTACCAGCGCTTCGGATTTGGTCTGGCGACTTTGTGCATGAACCTCGAAGCCGAGCCCATGGCCGTCGGGTTTGCTCGCGACTGGCCTCGTGAGGGATCGTTCCGTCTCGTTCCCGCCGGCGAGGGGCTCGAGCTTGTGGCGCCGGTCTATGAAGCGGTCCGGGCCCAGAGAGCAGGATTCCTGGCCCGCAATCCCGACTGGTGGACCAGCGTGCTCCCGCTCGTCGAGAAGGACGCCAAGGGAGGCGAGGCGCGCCGGTTGGTCGTCTATGAGACGGCGGACGGACCCGAGGCCTATGCGGTCTACAAGATCAAGGCCGAGTGGAACACAAGGGGTCCGGCCGGGACGCTCATGGTCGAGGAGGCGATCGGGTCTACTCCTCGCGGGACGCGAGAGATCTGGCGCTACCTTCTCGAGGTCGACCTGGTCAGGACGCTGAAGACCTGGCGCTTGCCGTTCGATCACCCGCTCTTCATGCTGGCGGCGGAGCCGCGGCGTCTCGGCACTTCCGTAGGTGACGGGCTGTGGCTCCGGATCGTCGATGCGGCGGCGGCCCTGGAGGGCCGGACGTACGGAATCGACGGCGCAGGGTCCGGAGCCCTCACCTTCGATCTCAGCGACGACTACTGCCCGTGGAATGCTGGGCGGTGGCGGCTCGATGTTGCCGAAGGGCATGCCCACGCGACGCGGACGGACCGGGATGCAGATCTCGCCCTCGACGCAAACGACCTGGGGGCGCTCTTCCTGGGGGGCTTCAGCGCCGAGGCGCTCGCCGGAGCCGGCAGGGTGGTGGAGCTGCGGCCGGGGGCACTGGCGGTGGCGGATGCGCTATTCCCTGCGGCAATGAAGCCCTGGTGCCCGCAGGAGTTCTAGTCGGGGGGGCCCGCCGATGGGGCGCTGAACGATCGGCTGACGGCGAGATCAGGGCTCGAAGCGGATCGGCTGGTTGTTGCCCGAAGGCGCGCAGACGTCGCACAGCGTCAGGCAGTCTTCGATCAACGCGGCGCGACGCCGCCCGCGCCCGCCGTTCAGCACAACCGGATGCTTGCAGACAGAGCATCGGAGCGGTTTCGCGTCGGCGCGATCGCCTCTGTTCGACATCCCTTGGCACCAACTGACGGCTTGGGCAACCCCCGTTGTCTGGCGGCCGGGCCGAGGCGGGGCGCGCAACCGCTCTGGCGCAAGTCTGTCGGCCGTCCACCCACGGCCGAACGTCCCGCGTGTGCACCAGGCGGGGTGACGATCCTCCGCCGCCGTCCCGATCCGAACGGATCTGCCCGAGTACGCCTCATGCGCGGTCCGATGGGAGGGCGAACTCTGCGACGTCTTCCGTACGGGCAAATAGTAGACGGGGCCGATTGTGGTTTCTCGGTCGCCACGCCAGGCGGCGTCCGTCTCCGTGGCGCAACGCACCGTTTCGCCAGGCGAACCCAGACACAACCCGTCGGGAACCGCCAGCCCGCCGGCAGCGTCTGAGGCGCGCTCCGCATTCGATTCGATGACTGTTCGCTCCACCCCGAGGAGGCCCACGATGAACCCCAGCCCGAAGATCACCCGTCCAACCCGATCGATCCTTGCCGGCCTCTTCCTGGTCGGGATCGTTGCCCTCGCGGTCGGCTGGACCGCCGGGACCGTGGCGGCGTCGAACGGCCCCCACCCCGCGGCGTCGACGTCCGGCACGCAGTTGTCGGGCCAGAACGACCTCGGCGCCCCGGGGGTGGCGACGACCACGAACCTGCCGGCGCCTGCCGGCGGCGCCACCTCGTCGGGCGGGACCGCCTCGACCGGCTCCGCGGCCGTGCTGTATCCGGTGCCCGGCTACAATTCGCTCGGGGTGGCGCCGCAGGGGACGATCCTTGCCGAGGGCACTGGCACGGCCGGCATGAAGCCCGATGGCTCGGATAAGGCCGCGGCTCTCAAGACTGCGGCCGTTGCCGCGCTCGCGGACGCTCGGGCCGGGGCGCTGGCGGCTGCGGCGGCGATGGGCGTAGGGCTCGGCGACGTTTACTCGCTCAGCATCTCGTCGAATACCAGCTACGCGTACCCCACGCCTGAGTGTGTGGTCCCGCCGATGGTCCCGGGCGCGGGCAGCGGCGCGGCGTCGTCGGCGGGGCCGGCGATCTCGCCCGTAATCTGCGGAGGAGTCAACGCCACGGCTCCGACCTCGGCCCAGTTGGTCGTGACCGTTATCGTCGCCTACAAGTACGCGTAGACGGAGGCCCGCCAGAAACGAACTCGCCGCCGCGGGTTCCGCGACGGCGAGTGTGTGCTCGTTCTGGCGCGAGCCGTCACTCGGCGAATGAGAACGGCGGGTACGGTACGGGGAGGAACAGCACGTAGGCTTGCACCCGGACCGTGTAGCGCATGAAGCCTCCATACAGGGAGGCGGCCCAGCGCGGGTAGCCGCCTGTGACCAGGATCGGGATCCACAGCACGAGGAAGCTGAGGCCAACGAGGATCGCGGCGAAAGCGATGACGATGAAATGCGGGATCGCCAAGATGAGCCGGACGAGCCAGCCGAAGAGCGGGATGCCCCACAAGCGGTTGATGTTCAGGTCCTGGAGGTTGAACTCGACGTCGATCGGGGTTGGAGCGCCCGGCTCGAGCGGCGGATAACCGCCCGGCATCAGGAAGGCCACATAGCCGCCAACCCGGGTTCCGCGTTGGATGTACTCAGACAGCAACGTGACCGCGATCCCGGGAACGCGACCCAGGATCAGGATTGGGATCCAGCCAAGGAAGATCCAGAAGCTCAGGAAGATGCCTAGGACCCACAAGACGACGAAGTGTGGGATCGCCAGGATGGCTCGGACCATGACCCCCACGAAGGGGATGCCCCAGAGGCGATCGATGTCGCGCTCCGGGGTGACGGTCAGCTGTATCGGGTAGCCGCCGAAGTCTGGGGCGGCTGGAGCCGGGGCAAAAGCCATCGCATAACCCTCGCTGAGATGAGTGACGTAGGCGTTTTCAGGATAGCCGCGAGATCGTGCAACGGATAGCGGCACTCGTAGCCCACGGCGCCCGTGGAGAGCAAGTCACCGGGGCTCGGCCGGTCGTCGGGGATCCGGCTCCGCCCTGGTCTCCGGAACGGCTGCGCTCGTAGCGCGGCCGTTCCGAGGCGCGGTCAGCTCTCGGCGGAAACGCGCTCGAGATCGACGGCGCGAACGCGCCGGGTCTTGCCGGCGTCCGTGCGAACCATGGCGGCGGGGATTATGCTGCTAACCAGCGATTCGACGACAGCGAGCTCGCCTGCGTACAGCCCCGTGCCACCGATCCGGACCCGATGGCCAACCGCAACGTCGTCTCTGACATCGAGAGCGGCGAGGTTGATAGTGGCCACGGTCGACCGGACATAGCCCGGATCACCCGGTAGACCGGCGTTTCGGGGCTGCTTGGTTGCAGTTCGGGCTACCGGATAGGTCACCTTGCGTTTGCGCATCGCGATCAGCGACTCCCAGCTGCGGCAGAAAGTTGGGTTCGGGGGGCGGAGGTTGCAGTCGAGACACCAGCGGGGCGAGACCACCGTCCTGCTCCCATGGATCCCGGGGCTCGACCGCCGCGGGAGCGGCCGGCGGGCGCCGGCTCGCGGTCTGGATCGGGCAGATACTCTTCGACCACGGCGCAGGGGATCGACTTGCGGAGCAGGCGCTGGATCCCACGGAGCTCGTCGACCTCGTCGGGCGAGACCAGAGAGATTGCCGTTCCGCTTGCGCCGGCACGTCCGGTTCGGCCGATACGGTGGATGTAGTCCTGCGGCTCGAACGGAAGCTCGTAGTTGACGACGTAGGGCAGGTTCTCGATGTCGAGCCCCCGCGAGGCCACGTCCGTCGCGACGAGGACCTTGACGTAGCGGCCGCGGAATGCCTCGAGGGCTCGCGTCCGCTCGGACTGGCTGCGGTCGCCGTGGATCGCGGAAGTGCTTACACCCCGCCGATCGAGGTACGACGCCAGCCGGCTGGCACCGATCTTGCTGCGGGTGAAGACGAGGACTTGCTCCATCGAATCGCGCTGGATCAGGTGGATCAGCAGGTCGGCCTTGCGATGCTGGTCGACCGGGTAGAGGACCTGCGTCAGGTTGTTGGCGACGCTGTTGCGGGCCGCAACCTCGACGATCTCCGGTTCGTGGAGGAACTCGCCGGCGAGACGGCGGACGTCGTCCGAGAAGGTGGCCGAGAAGAGCAGCGTCTGACGCTGCGCTGGGATGAAGCCCATGATCTTGCGGACGTCGGGCACGAAGCCCATGTCGAGCATCCGGTCCGCCTCGTCGAGGACGAGGACCTCGACCTGCGAGAGGTTCACCGAGCGCTGGCCGATATGGTCCAACAGGCGGCCTGGCGTCGCCACCAGGATCTCTACGCCCTTCCAGAGCATCTTGATCTCGGGGTCGATCCGGGTGCCGCCGTACACGACGGCGGATCGCAGCGACGAGCCGTGGCTGTAGGTCTTGACGGCGTCGGCGACCTGGACAGCGAGCTCGCGCGTCGGGGTCAGGATGAGCATTCGCACGGGATGTCTGGCCGGAGAGAAGCCGGCGTTGGCGTGGCCTCGAAGGCGCTCCAGGATCGGCAGCACGAAGGCGGCCGTCTTGCCGGTTCCGGTCTGGGCGGCCGCGAGAACGTCGCGGCCATCGAGGATGAATGGGATTGCCGCGCTTTGAACGGGCGTCGGCTCCGTGTAGCCCTCTCTCGCGACTGTGGCGAGAAGGTCGGCCGAAAGACCGAGGTCTTCGAAGGTCAAACGATTGCTCCTGAGTGCGTCAATCTGACGCGGGATTCGATCGGGGCGGGCGAGACGGATTGGATCCCGCGCTCACCGGGCGATCGACGTGAGGTGCCGGCACCCATGTGGCATGCCGACGGCAGACGCTGCTGCAGCGTGTCCGAAACAGCGATTGACTGAATTATGGTAACACCCGCGCGATCTCGAACCGGCCCGGACGGGCCAGATCTGATGGCGTGGCGGACGCGGACGTTCAGGCTCCGACCGCCGCGAACTTCGTGGTGGATCGACCCAGCCTGGGCGCGGACGCGCTGATGGCCCTATCGAAGATGCGCCGGTACTGGCTGCCGACCTCCCACCACACCATGCCGCGGCTGTGTTCGTAGGCCCGCCGGCCCATCGCGGCGCGAAGATCCGGATCCCGCAACAGTTCGATGAACGCATCCGAGAGAGCCCCGGTAGATCCGAGCGGAACGAGCCGGCCGCGATCGCCGGAGAGCATCTCGGTTGCGTAGGCGTATGGGGTGGAGACGATCGACTTGCCTGCCGCCATCGCGTAGGAGAGCGTCGCGGCGATCGTGCGATCGAGGTTTGGATAGGGCGTCGTGATCACGTCGGCGGCCTCGAGCCAGTTGCCGAGCTCGACGCGGCCCACGAACCTGTCGACGAACTTCACGTTCTGCGTCAGGCCGAGGGCGTTCACCTTGGCCTCGAGTCCGGCCCGATACGACTCGCCGTCGTTCGCTCGGCTGTTCGGCTCGGTTGCGCCGAGGATCACGTAGCACGCATTCGGCACGGCCTCGATCACGGCAGGCATGGCATCGAGAACGGCTTCGCAACCCTTGCCGGGCGCGAGAAGGCCGAAGCTCAGGATCACCGCGCGGCCCTGAAGGCCCAGGCGCGGCTTGATCGTATCCGCGGCCACCTGCGGAAGATGTGGGACGCCATGCGGAACGACGTCGAGCCGGTCCGAGGTCACGCCGTAGGCGCTGGCCATTGCCGACGCTGCGGACTCGGACATGACGATCGTCGCGGAGGCGTAATCGACCAGCTGAGTCAGGATCGATTGTTGCGCCGGGGTGGGCCGCACCGGCACATCGTGCAGGGTTGCCACCAGCGGAACGCGGAGAGGTCGTGCGAAATCGAGCACGAAACCGCCGTTGTCGCCGCCCCAGATGCCCGCGCTATGTTGAATGCAGACCACGTCAACGCCGCAGTCGTTGAGCGCCTCCGCGACGTAGGCGTAGTCCGCCTGAACGTCGCGCCGGATCCGATGCCGCACCTCGGCCGGGTATGGGCCGACCTCGCCCGCTGGATGTACGGCGACGATCTCCCGCTCTCCGACAGTTGTGGCCAGATCGTAGGTGAAGGTCGCGACGCCACACTGGCGTGGCGAGTAAGTAGATACGAAGGCTGTCCTCGAGATGGGTTGCTCCCGTCAGCTTTGGCGGTTGAATTGGCGCCCCTGTGTCGGACGGGACCCGGTCCGCTCTACCGGGTTGCTTGCGGCCCGAGGCGTTGACCCCGGGCCGCTTTGCCGGCTAGGACTAGGCCGCGCTCACCTGAATGGCGCGCGGGCCCTTGGGGCTGGTCTCGACTTCGAACGAGACGCGCTCGCCGCCAACTAGGCGGTCGAAATCGAGGGGAGCCTGGAGGCCGCCACGATGGAAGAAGTATTCCTTCCCGTCTTCGGCGGCGATGAATCCGAAACCGTGTTCGGACACGACCTTCTTGATGGTCCCGGTGGTCATTTGCTGACTCTATTCTCTTCCCGAACAAGACGGCAGACGCACGGTCCGTTCGAGAAGGAAGGTCGACCACGCGGAGCGCTGCGGCAAGTGGCCGCAACGCATCCACGGTACTCGCTTTGGCGGGATAGCACAACGACTGGTTGGCCGAGCCCCGTCACGCGCACCTGGCACAAAGCTTGACCAAACGAGGCCGCGGTCCCATCGTGGCTACCAGTCGACCAGCGCCGGGTCGCGACTACGTCGCCCGCAGCGCACGGCAGATTGGATCCCCCGTGTCTCGCAGAAGCTTCCGCACCGCCGATGCGCTCATCGTGGTGAGCACCGACGGTTACTTCGACGTCTTTCCGCCCGTCGATCGCTCGCCGAACGACAAGCCCAACTACCGCGGCGTCCTGGCCGAGCTGGGACCGTCGGTCCGCGGCTCGGACGACAGGCTCTCCGTTCGTCCGGAATCGGTTGCGCTGAACGCCGCCGTGGCGACGTGGGCCCGCAGCCACGGCGCCGCCGCAGTCCGCGGCGAACTCGGTCTGGGTCGCAACGGCAAGGCTTAACCGCAGCCCTTCAGGCTGAACTCCCGCCCCGCCGCTCCACCCACCGATCCCAACACCGAAAGGACGACCGAAATGGCCGACGAAACACCCAAGACTGCGCCCGAAACGACGAGCGCCGAACCGTCACGCAGCAAGTCCACCTATCGCGCGGCCGCTCCATCCGCTTCGGCGGTGGACAGCCGATCGAATGGCGGCTCCGGCGTCCAGCGGAGCCACCTTCGCAACCGCAAGGCCTGGCTGAAGGGCCGTTCCCGTGCCGGCCAGACGTGGACCCAGCGCAAGGTCGCCAGCGTCACCTATTGCCCGGCCAAGGTCCGCGCGAGCTAGCCAGGCAGTCGCTGAGAAGCGCGGTCGGTCGCTGAGAAGCGCGGTCGGTCGCTGAGAAGCGCGGTCGGTCGCTGAGAAGCGCGGTCGGTCGCTGAGCCAGGCGCCGGAAGGCGGCCGAGGCGCGCCCGGTCGCGTGGCTCTGGATCGCCGCACAGATCGCGCGCCGCGCCGGGCGCCCCGCCCGGTTGACTAAGTCGGGCCCGCCCGGCACGCTCGCTCCCATCCGGCCGATCGTGGCCCGGAGACTTGGGAGGAGCCATGCCAGCGCACCCGGGACCACTCGGCTTTCGGCTATCGCCCGTCCAGGCCGCCGGTCTCGACTGGCCGGCTTTGTCTGCGGCCTGGTCCGTCGCGGCCGAGAGCCGCATGTTCGATGCCGGCTGGACGAACGACCACCTGACCGACGCGAGTCGGACGCGCGGCGGTCCGGCGATGGAATCGATGACGACACTTGCCGCGCTCGCAGCCCGGTCACCGGGCCTGTGGGTCGGGGTGGCAGTGGCGTCGAATACCTTCCGCCACCCGCGGTCCTCGCCAAATCGGCCGCAGTCATCGACGACGTCACCGAGGGGCGGTTCGTCCTGGGGCTCGGCACGGGCTGGCAGGAGGGCGAACACGACCAGTTTGGCATTCCGCTGCCGCCGATGGCCGAGCGGTTCGACCGCTTCGAGAGCGCGGTCGAGGTGCTGGCCGCGCTCTTCTCGGACGCCGCTCGTCGACCGCCCGGGGTAACACGACCGGATCCGTTCTATCCGCTTCGAGACGCGACGCTGGAGCCGCCGCCGATTTGCGCCGGCGGACCCTCGCTTTGGCTCGGAGTCGGCAGGCGGCGCGGAATCGCGCTGGCGGCGCGGCTGGCGGACGGCTGGCCGATGCCGGGCAATCGACCGGACGACGTGGCCTACTTCTCCGAGAAGCGTGACGAGATCCGGCGTGCGCTGGAGGCCGCGGGGCGCGACCCGGATGCGTTCGTGTTCGCCGGGCAGCTCACCGCCGGCGGAGATGTAGGTCAGCTTCGCGAAGCGCGCGCGGTCGCCGAATCGTTCATCCGGGCCGGGGCCAACCATCTGATTCTCGCCGTCCCGGCGTCGGACGGACCGGACGGGATGGCCCGAATGGCGGCCGAGGTGGCCGCACCACTGCGCGACGCGATCGGCTGAGGACGCGTCGTCATGGGGATCGCGACTTCGATGGATGCGAGGCAGCTACTGCTGCGGCGTTCCGCGTCGCAGCTCCTGGACCGGCGGATCGATGGCGAGCCCGAGACCGCGGTTCGAACGCTGCTGGCCGTCCAGGCACAGGATCGGATGAGCTGGAGACTGGCCCTTCGGGCCCGGGTGGCCAGCATCACCGCCGACCACGTGAACCGCGCCCTGACCGAGAAGCGGTCGCTGATAGTCGCCTGGCTGAACCGCGGGACGTTGCACCTGGTCTGCAGCGAGGACTACCCGTGGCTGCTGGCTCTCACGGCGCCGACTACGGTCAATGCCAACGCCCGCCGTCTCTTCCAGGAGGGGCTGCCGCCGGGGGACGTCGACCGTGCCGTCGCCTTCATCGAACGATCGCTTGCGACGGAAGGACCGCTCACGCGGACCCAGCTGCGCGACCGCTTGATCGACCGCGGGTTCCGCGTCGAAGGCCAGGCGATGGTCCAGCTGCTCTTCGCGACGGCGAACCGGGGAGTGGCGGTGCTCGGTCCGATGGCGGGTGTGCATCACGCGTTTGCGCATGCCCGCGAGTGGCTGGGGACGGCAGCGGAGCCGCTTGCGGGCGAGCGGCGCCAGCTTGCCCTCGCCGAGCTGGCACGCCGCTACCTCGTCGGCCACGGACCGGCCACGGAACGAGACCTGGCCAAATGGGCGGGCCTGCCGCTCCGAGACGTGCGGAGCGGGCTGCGGTCGATCGGCTCCGGGCTCGTGGAGTTGGACGGCGGTCTGCTCGAACTCGCAAATCGTGGTTCGGCGACACGAGACAGCGCGGCGGGTGCCTGGGTGCGCGGTTCGGCCACCGGCGCGTGGGGCACAGCCAGCGCGCGAGGCACCGCCGGCGCGCGGGGCACAGCCGGGGCGCGCGAGCCGGTCGACGGCTCACTTCCGCCGCGACTTCTCCCGGCTTGGGATCCGTGCCTGGTCGGCTGGACTCAACGCGAGCCGTTCCTCCGCCGCGAAGACGAAGCTCCTGCGATACCGCCGGGCGGCGGCCTGTTTCGGCCGGTGGCGACCGTCGACGGCGTCGCCGCCGCGACCTGGGGCATCAACCGCGAACGTGACCGAGCCACGATCCGTATTGAGCCGTTCAGGGCGCTCGACGCCGACGTGCAGGCGGCGCTTGCGGCCGAGGCCGAGGACGTCGCCCGCTTCGAGGGCCTGACGCTCGTCGGCCACGCTTGACTCGGCCACCGTTGCGACCGTCAGGTGCGACCCGGTTTGACCGCGGTGCACTCCCGTCGACACTTGTCGGCGTGAGCACGACGAGCCACGACACCATGAGCGAGACCGGCGCAGAACGGCTGCAGCTTGCGGACTGGCGCCGTGGAATCGGCGAGCTGTACGCCGAGGTTCGTGGGTTGGCCGCGCGAGATCCGGCGGCCGCGCACGCTCGCTGGCAGACCGTTCGCGAGGCGCTCTATCGGGACCATCCTTCTTCGCCCGTGCCGGCGAACCGGCGGTCGGAGTTTCGGGCCCACCACTTCCCGTACGACCCGCGCCTGCGCTTCGAGCTCCCGCTGATCCCCGACGACGGCCTCGTCCCGGAACCAGCGCCGGCCAGCGCAGGCGTGCTGGCACTGAGACTGCCGATCAGCACGGGGCAGCCGCTCGGGTTCGAGCGGGTCGGCCGGCTGCGGATCCCGTTCGCAGCCGGCGCACGGTGGCTGACGCTCTTCTGGTTGCCGGAGTACGCCGGCGGTCTGTTCCTGCCATTCCGCGACGCCACCAATGGCCGCGAAACCTACGGCGGTGGACGCTACCTGCTCGACACCGGCAAGGGCGCCGACCTGGGAGGCGACCCGGAGCGCGGCACGGTCGTGGTCGACTTCAACTTCGCGTACCAGCCTTCGTGCGCGTTCGACCCTCGTTGGTCGTGTCCGTTGTCGCCTCCGGAGAACCGGCTGGACATCGAGATCGCCGCCGGCGAACGGCTGGTCTGAGTTCGGGTGCCGACTTTCGGCCGAACGCCGACTCTCGGCTGAAATGCCGGCCGGGGGCGACGTAGGCGCCAGGATGGACTGACCCATGCCCATCGGCGTACCTGTCACCATTCCGGCATGAGCCCAAGCCGGAGCCTTCGCGACCTGCCCGGTCCCCAGGCGATTCTCTTCGACCTCGACGGAACGCTGGTCGACACGGTCCACCGACGGATCGATGCCTGGCGTGAGGCCTTGCGGCAGCACGGTGTCGTTGCCGATGTCGATCGACTGGCAGGCCTGATCGGATCCGACGGCCGCCGGATGGCTCGCGAGGTCTCACGCGATGCCGGGCGGCAGTTCGACGACGCCGAGGCGCAGGTCGTAGACAACCTCAGCGGCGCCATCTTCGACGAGTTGAACAGGACGCCGGTGCCCCTTCCCGGTGCGTCGGAGCTGCTGACCGCGCTTGAGCTGAGACCCTTCACCTTCGCCATCGCGACCTCGAGCCTGCCCGGGCAGGTTGCGGCCTCGGTGAAGTCGCTGGCGCTACCCGCCGAGCCGCCGATCGTGGACGGCAGCCACGTGGTCCACGCCAAACCCGCTCCCGACCTTCTGCTGGCCGCGGCAGCTCAGCTGGGGGTAATGCCGGGGCGGTGCTGGTACGTGGGCGATTCGACGTGGGACATGCTGGCCAGCGCCGCGGCGGGCATGATCGGCATCGGCGTCACGACCGGTGCCGCAGACGCGGATGACCTGATCGTCGCAGGCGCCTCCCTCACGATCGAAAGCCTGACGGTCCTGCTCGCCGAGGTCCGGCGGCGCGGCCTGACGACGTAGGTCGGCCGGCGAGAAGCCGCCGGCCCAGTGGCGGACCAAGATCGCGGGATGTCGTCCGGTCAGCACCGCAGAGCCGAGACGCAAGAACCGGGCCGCGGGGGTGGCCCCGGGCACGGTCGAGCTGGGTGCCGATGCGCTTAGCTCTTGGCGGACGGATCGTCGATGCGGCCCATGAAGAGGACGGCGCCCGACCAATTGTCCTGGATGAAGTACAGGAACGGCTTGTTGACGTGGAACTGCACGTGGACCGGCGACGGCTCAGGGCCGGGGCCACCCATCGTGGCCCCAATCGAAACGGTGACGGCAGCCGCCGTCGTGCCCTGCTCGACGACATCGATGTTGGCCTGGTGGATGACCTTCTTGAGCATCAGCGGCTCGTCGTGGGTGATGCCCGAAAGGTCGGCTTGCAGGGAGAAGGCGGTCGGCATCCCCATCGCCGAGAGAGCACCCGCGAGGTCGACCCTCGATTCGGCCGAGAATCGGGGCAAGGTCAGGTCCACGTCGTAGCCGGCCATCGAAGTCGAGATGCTGCTAAGCCTCGCCGCCGTGAGGCCTTTCACGAACGACGCCATGTCGTCGGGAACGACGATGGTCATCGCCATGGTGCCGCCGAGCCCGAGCAGAACCGATCGATAGCCCGCTCCGACGGAATACATGAGGTTGGTATCCATCGCCATCGTTGGAACCGATACCCTGGACCCATCGCTGCGGGTGAATGGCAGCGCCTTGGTCGCCTTGGGATCGAACTGGGTCGACCAACCGGCCTTGAGGTAGATGGCGTTGGCCAGGGCGATGCGCGTGGTCTCGTCTACGTCGCCCGGCTGCAGAACCGCCGGGATGCGGCCTATGGTCTTGTCACTCGCCCATTTGTTGATGATGAGGCGAGCCGCCTCTGAGTCGTTCACGAAGTCGACCAGCCCCAAGCCAGCTCCGAACCCGGAGCTGAGTGCATCCAGATAAGCCTGCTCCAGGTTCATTCCCTGCTGCGAGAAGACGGCGTTGGAGACGTCCAGCTCCGCCACCGGTGTCTGGCCGGTGTGGTCGGGCGTGGCCTGCGGGTCGTTCGAGGACCAACCCGAGTCGTCGTATCGGGTGTCTGACTGCAGGGTATTGATGAGCGCCACGACCTCGTCGGCCTGGCCGGTCGCGCCGAAGTTGTGCAGCACCGTGTCCATCTCGGTTGCGGTGACGCCCCGTGCCCCAGGCAGGACCATGGCCAGGGAGAGCGCGATGCTCGTCGGCGACGCGCACAGGTTGCCGGATGAGCTGAGCCGGCGGAGCAGGTCGAACCCGAAGTCGTTGATCTCGCTGCCCGCCAGGACTCCGTGGTCGTCCGCCGGAGCCAGCAATCCGAGCTTGCCCATGGCCGTCGCGAACTCACCCGGAGCCAGCGAGCGTGAAGGCCCTTTCGAGGGGGACAGGGAAGGCCACTCCGTCAAGGACGGCGACGGCCATTGGGTGGGCCAGGCCGACGTCTGCGGCCATGGCGTGCCCGATGCCCCCGCAGTCGGTGTCTGGGTGGTTGCAGCCGTGCCGCATGCCCCCGCCACGATGATCGCAACCAATGCCGCGCCGGCGGCGCGGAGCTTCGTCTGAGCCGACATCGACCGGGCCGGCACCGGGCCTCTCCGCCAAAACCCTCTCCCCAACATCTCGCCCTCTTTCGCTCGGCGACCCCGGACTCTCGAGGTCGTGTCACTAGGACGCCATTGTCTCTCGCCGCGTGGCGGCGCGGACAAGTGGCGGCTCGAACGTCCGCCTTATACGGCGCCGCGAGGCGGCCCGAACGCTCGCCCCGCGAGCGACGCCACGGAATCCCGGTTTACCGACCCGGGCGGTACTAGGTTGAAGCGGTCTCAGGTTGGACCGGGTTGTGGGCTTCGCAGCGCGATCGACACGCCCGCCGGACTCCGATCTCTCTCGTGGTTAGTGCGCCTGACGGTCGTAGACTGGCGCGCTCAGCCGCCCTGTCACGGCGCGGTTCGACATAACACCGCCTCCACCGGTATCTCGAAGAATCGGGCGCCGCCCGTGAGGATCGGGACGCCGCCCGTGAGGGTCGGGTTGCCGCGAGGGTCGGGTCACCCGTGAGGGTCGGGTCGCAGCGAGGGTCGGGTCGCAGCGAGGGTCGGGTCGCCGCGAGGTCGAGCCGCGGCGCCCGCGTCGCGCCGAGTCGGCACCCTGCCACGCGGCACCAGCAAAGCCGTGCCGTCCTGAGTTGAACTCGGCGCCGCCGGCTCCGTGGCGCGCGGCGCTGCCAGACCGTGGCGCGCGGCCCCTAACGCGGGGCGCCGCCAGACCGTGGCGCGCGGCGCCTCCCGCGCCGACGCGATCAGGCCGTCTCTTCGGGGACCCGTGTGCGCAGGACGATGCTCGTGAACGGGACTCGGAACACGCGGAAGACCTCGATCGAGACCAGGAACCCGGCGAAGAGGAAGATCACGCCGAGGAGCTCGCCGACGAAGAACCCGCTCGTGTCGCCGAATCGGTTCAGGCCGCTGGTGATGGCCGGGATCAGGCCGCCGAGGGCGATGAGCAGCGTGGCGGGAACCCGGCTGTTGAGCCGGCCGGTCACGAGCGCGGCGATCGCGCCCGGGATCGACGCCGCCAGGTTCACGACGATCGCGAACGGGGCGAGCGCCAGATTCGCGACGAACCAGACGGGCGATTGGCCGCGAGTCAGCGAGTAGCGGATCACGCGCCGCTTTGGCATGAAGATGTACGTGCTGTAGATGCCTCCAAGAGTCAGCGCGAACGCTCCGGTGATGTTGAAGAAAGGCGTGAGCAGTCGGAGGTAGCCGGGGAAGAGCGCCCCGGTCGGGATGTGGGTGGCCGGATCGACGACCCAGCCGGGGGCCGGAAGTGAAACAGTGACCATCATCAGCGCGGAAGCCACGGTCCCGCCGACCATGACCGCCGCCGCGAGCCGAGGCCACGTCTCGCCGCCCCGGAACGTGTCGACGACGATCGCCGCCGCCAAAACCGCGGCGATCCCGAAGTAGAGGATCGGGGCAACGCCGCTGTCGGCGTAGTTGTACTTCGACTGCGTCAGCGCGGTGAAAAGACCCGCCAGGAAGAGCGAGCCCGCGAAGGCGTAGCCGAATCTGGTCTTGCCGAGCAGGAGCACGGTGCCGAGCCCTAGCCAGCCCGCCACCCAGATGGCGCCGATCAGATACCAGACCCGATACAGCGGCTCGGACCAGCCGAAGGCTCCGCCGAGGAACTCCGTGCCGGCGCTCAGTCCGTACCACAGCATCCCGATCGCCCAGACTGCCTGGTACGACCTCCGCCGCTCCCGCCACTGATCCGCGAGCAGGGCGAAGAAGACGAAGCTGAGCAGAGACGAGCAGAGTGGCAGGACGACGTTGAGATTCATATGCACCCCACAGTGGCATCCGCCGTCGCCGACGGTCTTGTCCGCCGCCGATTATGGCTCACGGCCCCCAGGCTGGCTGCGGCCCGTGCGATCGGGGATCAGCTGGCGGTTCGGCGACGGCGGCCCAAGGGCCGGTGCCGCGGCGAGGTCAGCGCCGCCGCCGCTCGCGGGCTAGTTCCTGCAGGCGGTCGTCGGAGATGCCGAAATGGTGGGCGACCTCGTGACGCACCGTGTCGGCGACGCCACGGGAGAGCGCCTCGGGATCCCGGTAGAGCCGCAGGTGGGGACCGCGGAAGATCGTGATCTTGCTGGCCAACGCGGCGTTCTCGGCGCCGTATGAGGTGCGCGGCACACCCGTGTACAACCCGAGCAGGCCCGGCGCTCCGACCGATCGGAGCTGATCGTCGGTCGGCTCGTCCTCGACCACGATCGCCACGCTGCCGAGCCGGTCGCGGAAGACGTCGGGCAACGAGTCGATGGCGGCCACCACCAGCGCATCGAAGGGGTCGATCGGCTCCTCGGCGGTCGAGTCGGCGATCTCGTCGGGGGCTGAGCGGTCGAGCCCAAAGGCCTCGATAGGCTGATCGTAGTCGGGCGGCATGACGCCATTATCGGGTCCCGGCCGGAAGGGCGGAGATCGCCCAGCGTCCACGGTTAGCGGGTCCGCTGTTGCCGGCAGCCGGCCCGCCACGCCGATGCACCGCCTCGGGTACGATCAGACGACAGGCCGTGCCGGTGCCGTCGCCGAACGACGTCGCCCGACGGTCGACTCCGTGAGGCTTCATGGCAAGCAACTTCGACGCCGTCGTGTTCGATCTGGGCGGCGTCCTCATCGACTGGAACCCGCGCCACCTCTATCGCAAGCTCTTCGATACCGACGAGGCCGCGATGGAGCGGTTCCTGGCCGAGGTCTGCACGCCGGAGTGGAATTCGCGGCTGGACGCGGGCCGCCCATTCGCGGAGGGGGTGGCCGAGCTGGTCGCACGTCACCCGGATCAGGCCGAGCTGATCGCTGCCTGGCAGCTTCGCTGGGGAGAGATGCTGGGCCCGGCGTTCGACGGGACGGTCGCGATCCTCAAGGAGCTGCGGCGCGCGGGCCTTCGAACCTATGCCCTGAGCAACTGGTCGGCCGAGACCTTCGTCGTGACGCGGCCGCGCTATCCGTTCCTCGACGAGATGGACGGCATCCTGATCTCGGGCGAGATTGGGGTCGGCAAGCCGGACCCGGCGATCTTCCGCGAATTCCTGGCGCGCTTTGGACTCGCAGCCGAGAACGCCATCTTCATCGACGATTGGGATCTGAACGTCCAGACGGCTACCTCGCTTGGAATGATCGCCGTCCAGTTCACGGACGCGGCTCGGCTGCGCACCGATCTCCGCCGCCTCGGTCTGCCGCTGTCGGCCTGAGCACGGCCGCCGCCTCGCCCGTGCCGGCCGCCTCGCCCGTGCCGGCCGCCTCGCCCGTGCCGGCCGCCTCGCCGGTGCCGGCCGCCTCGCCGGTGCCGGCCGCCCCGCCCGTGCCGGGCGCCTCGCCCGTGCCGGCCGCCCCCGCTCGTGCGGGCGCCCCGCCCGTGCCCGCCGCCTCGCCCGTGCCGGGCGCCCTACCGCCGTCTGCAGGTCCACCGCCGGCCATTTCCCCGGACTTCCGGGTCGGTTCCCGGGCGCTTGCGGGCGCGTAGACTGGCCGCGGCCACGTAGGACGGGGAGTGGGGACGACGATGCCGGTCGGACGTTGGGGTTGGGGATTGGTCCGCGCGCAGTACGGCGCCGCGCACGGGGCGGGCCGCGCAGCAATCGTCGCGGCGGCGGCCGTCTGCACGATCCTGCACATCGGTTCGGCGCTATGGTTCGACGTCGCGCACTGGGCTCTCGCCAGGTTCGCCGCAGATCGGTTCGGCCAGCGGGCTCGAGCCGGACTGCCGATCGGCTTCGCGGTCGTCTTCATCCTTGCGATCGGCGCGTGCGGCGCGGGGACGACCGGAGGTTCGGGTCAGTCGACGATGTCGCCGGGCATCGTTGGCGCGGCCTCGCCGTCATCGGAGTTCACGGCGCCGGGCACGCCCGCGAGCGTAGCCATTCCGACAGCCTCGTCAGGTGCGACGCCGGCCGACGGCGACGACGAAACCGGCCCCAACTCACTCTCCGTATCCTCCTTCACGCCAGGCCCAACGGGCGTCCCGCTCGCGACGTCCGGGCCGATATCGACCGCCGACCGACTGCCAGGCGAGCCCGACCCGGCTCTGACGCCGGGCGCTCTCAACCCGAGCGTCACGCAGGCGACCATTCGATCGACCGTCTGCGTCTCCGGTTGGACCGCGACGATTCGGCCCCCGAGCGAGTACACGACCGGGCTCAAGATCGAGCAGATGACGCAGTACGGCTACTCGGACACATCGACAGCCGACTACGAGGAAGACCACCTGATCTCGCTCGAGCTGGGCGGGTCGTCGACCGATCCACGCAACCTCTGGCCCGAGCCTTACACAGCCAGCCTGGCCGATGGCCGACCGACCGGCGCGCACGTCAAAGACGGCTTCGAAACCAAGCTCAAGAACGAGGTGTGCTCCGGGACGATCACGCTTGCGCAGGCCCAATCCGAGATCGGCGACCACTGGGTCCACGCTTACTACGGGATCGCGATCGCCTCCGGCACGCCAACTGCGGCGCCATCGCAGACGGTAGTGGTCACGACGGCGCCGACCGCCCCGCCGGTTTCTTCGCTCTCCGTCAGGATCACGAGCTTGCCGGCATCGATCAACCATGGCGCGAACGCGACGATGGTTGCGGTCACGTCGCCCGGGGCTACCTGCAGCGCCAGCGTCACCTACGCCTCGGGAACCGTCTCGGCCGCCGCCGGGTTGCAGACTCATCCTGTGGCCGGCTCAACAGGCCAGGCTTCCTGGACGTGGAAAGTGGGCACGAGCACGAAGCCCGGAACGTCGACGGCTATCGTGACCTGCTCGCTGGGCGGCACCATTGCCTCCGACTCGCGGGCCTTCGAGGTCACATGAGGCAGCCGGCTCGACTGCCGGGATGGCGGTAGTTTCGCCGTCCGGCGCTTGCGCGCCCGATGACACTGCCCCGTGCCGCGCTTCCCGTCGCATGGCAAGATGGTTCCGTGGCTGCCGCAAGCGAGTCTAAGGATGGAAAGGGACTCTCGGGAGCCGCCGTTCCGTTCAAACAGGACTACGCGGCGACTCGTGAGATGGTCATTCGCGCGGGGCGATATGTTCGCCGAGCCCGCGACCTTGGCTTCACCCTCGACTTCTCCGACACGAGCATAGAAGCCGCGGAACTCTTCGGCCTCGAATTGTGGGCGATGCTGCCCGGCGGGCTCTCGGACGCCCAGGCTCACGATCTCAGGGCACGGCTCATATTCGAGCTGGGTGCCTACTTCGGCGAGACGTTCATTCGGAACCACGGCGGTCGATGGGGCTGGGCGGTCCTGTTGGGCCGCCGGGTCTTCGCATTGCAGACCAGCTCCGGAGTCACTGCGTTCCCTCCACGCACGGCGAGGAAGCGCCTGCAGGGCGAAGAGTCCGAAACTCTCGCCACGCTATACGAGTTCTTGTCCCGGTCGCACCCAAAGTCGCACCCGAAGACCAAGCGTTGAGCACCCTTTCCGCGGCTGCCCGTTAGGCCGAGGCATCAGGAGCGCGCCCTCAGCGCAGCCGGCTGAAGAACGTTCGCGTGTCGGCGACGAGCAGATCCGGCGCCTGTGAGCGGCGTAGTGGCCGGCCGTGTCGTACACATTCCAGGAAACGATGTTCGAATGGTGGCGCTCGGCCAGGCGCCGCGTGGCGTGCATGTCGTCACGGAATTGGGCGAGGCCCAGCGGCACCGTCGTCCGTTCGGTGGGATCTCCGGCCAGCGCCTGCTCGTAGTAGATGCGCATGGTCGACGCGACCGTGCCCGTCAGCCAGTGGATCATGACGTTGGTGAGCACGTAATCCGGATCGAGGCCGCCTCGATAGATCAGGCTGTGCCAGGCCGCCAGCCCGACCGGCGAATCGGCCAGGGCGTGGGAGGGCGACTGAGGTTGCTGCGACTGGAGCCGTCGTAGGCGTCGAGAACCCGGTGATACCACGCCAGGCCCTCGATCGATGCACGCTCTGCTTCCACTGCCGGGTCGAGATCGGCGTCGTCCTCGGGCGACTCGAAGATATGGGTGACGTGGACGCCGACGACCGATGCCGGGGCCTTGAGACCGACGATCGGCGAGATGACCGCGCCCCAGTCGTTGCCGGCGGCGCCGTACCGCTCGTACCCGAGCCGGCGCATCAGCTCCACCCACGCCGCCGCGATTCGAAACGGGTTCCAGCCCCGCTCGATGGTTGGCCCGGAGAAACCGAAGCCCGGCAGCGACGGGACCACGAGGTGGAAGGCGGTTGCCGGATCGCCGCCGTGTGCCCGCGGGTCGGCCAGCGGCTCGATTATGTCGAGGAATTCCGCGACCGATCCCGGCCACCCGTGGGTGAGGATCAGCGGCAGCGCCCCGGGCTCGGGCGACTTCACGTGGAGGAAGTGGACGTTGTGGCCGTCGATCGCCGTGGTGAATTGCGGATACGCATTGAGCCGTGCCTCCCACGCCCGCCAGTCGTACGTAGTCTTCCAGTAGTCGACGAGCGGCTTGAGGACGCTCAGCGGAACGCCGTAGTCCCAGCCGGCGCCTTCGATCTCCTGCGCCCAGCGAACCCGGTCGAGTCTGTGCTGGAGGTCGTCGAGATCCGCCTGCGGTATCTCGATCCGATACGGCCGAATCTCGCCTGAGTCCTGTCGGTTACCGCCGGTCGCCATGCGGGAAATCTACACAACGGAGGTGCTCTCCGGGCCGCGAGTGGCCGAGGTACCGCCTATCGAGTCGACGGGCTCGGGGTCCGGGCCGCCGGGATCAGCGCCCTGAGAAGTAGTCTCGCATGGGGTCGAAGTAGCTCTCCTGCCACCCGCCACGCTCGTAGCCGACCTGCCCGTCCGGGACGTTTCGGTGGTGCAAGGTGAGCCTGGTGCCCCCTTTGACCGGCTCGAGCAGCACTTCTATCTCGGAGTCCGGGTCCGAGTCGGAGAACTCGGTGGTGCGCCAGGTCTGGACGATCCGCCGGCCTGGCTCCAGCGAAACGGTCCGGCCCGTGATGTACCCGTGCCACGCCGTGAAGGCCCCTCCCGGTCGCGGGTCCACCGTCGCTTCGGCGAAGGTCATCGCGGTGTGGCCCTCGCTGCTCATCCAGGCGTCATAGATAGCCTGAGGCGATGCCGGCAGGACCGCCGAAACTTCGAACTCGTAGGCCATCGGGCACCTCGTCTGAATGCGCGGCTCGGGCGGACGCCAACGGAGCGTTTGCCCGCCCAAACCGGCATTGTGACTACATCAGGCCGACGACGTGGCCTTCCGGGTCCGTGAAGAGCGCGATCGTCGTTTCGGGGGCGACCTGGGTGAGCGGCATGATCACTTTGCCGCCGAGCTTCTCGATGCGCTTGAGCGTCCCTTCCGGGTCGTCGGCGTGCACGTAGAAGGTCACCTGCCCGTCGCCGCCCATCGGGGCCTTGCCGATGCCGGCGGTGAGCCCGCTCTCGTCGCGGTGCATCCCGTAGCCGTCCAGGTTGTTGGTGTCGAGGCTCCAGCCGAACGCGTCCGAGTAGAACTTCTGGAGCTTGGCGCCGTCGCGGCCAACGACCTCGACATGGATCACATGAGCAGCCATTCTGTCGATCCCCTCGCTTGCATCTGGGTTCGAACGGCCGTGTCTCTGGGTCGTCCTGCCCAACCGACGAGCCGGACCCGGTCGGATCGACATCGGCGGCCCAGAAGTCGCCGCTGAGCCGAGGACTCCTCGATCTGGCCCGCCCGCTGCGACGATCGGCGGTAGCGGCTGCCGATCGACTCAGGGTCTCGCGGTCGTCCCGGCGATCGGGGGACTCGCGGCGCGTTCGCCTACGTCGTCGAGCCGCAGACGAGTCCATGCGGCGCCGATGAGCAGCACCTGGAAGGCCAGGTGAAGCCAGGCCAGAGTGGCGAAGACGGCGGCTACGCCACCGAAGACGGACAGCGCGCCGGTGAGGAGCGGTGTCACGTACACGAGCAGTTCGGTCAGGCCGGTCAGGACGAGCCCGACCACGAGAGCCGGCAGGCGCAAGACCGATATCGGAACGTTCGTGTTCGGAACGACTCGATACACCACGCCCACGACGATGACGACTACGACCGCGGTCAGCAGCGGAAACGCGACTGTCGAAAGCGCCCGGCCTGCGTCGCCTTGCGGGCCCACGTTGATCTCGCTAACCACCAGCCTCTGGATGGCTGAGATCGCGATCCCCGACAGCAGCCCGCCGAAGAGGAGCAGGACCGACACGAACCCGCGGAGGATCCGGTCCAGAGGTCCGCGGGCTGGAGCCATCGCGAAGATCCGGGCGAGGGCCTGGTCGAGGGCGCCGTAGAAGTGGCTCGCGCCCCAGGCCAGGACCGCAAGGCCGACGATCGAGAAGGCACCGGCATTCGCGGCCACGCTGTTCAGGCCGTTCAGGGCGACCGGCGCCAGGGGGGCGAACTGGCCGGTCAGACCGTCCACGATGCGCCGCCGGTCCGTCTCGGCCGGAACCAGATAGCCCAGCAGGCCGACACAGAAGAGAAGTCCCGTCAGGCCGGCGAACAAGGCGCTGTAGGCCAACCCTTCCGCGAGCAGGCTGCCGCCCGCGTCGTTGTAGACGCCGATGGCGGCTCGCGCACGGCGAACCGGAGGCAGGTTGAGAACGAGGCCATACCGACGGCGGACCGACGCCAGCCGAGCTACGGGCGGATCGGGCTTGCGGGCGGACGCTCCAGCGGGGTCGGAGGTGGCGGCTGGACGCTGTCCTGGTTGGGCCATGCGTCGTCCTCCGCGCTGTCGGGTCGAGCTTCGTCCCATGCATTGTCGCGACCCGGTGGCGCAAGCGCTCGCTGAGCGCGCCGTCCCCGGGCAACCGGAACCGCACCGCGGAAGTCTCATCTGGCGGCGTTGCCGCTCCTCGCCCGGTGCCGGGACGGCCAGCGTGTGCCAGCGCGCTGAGTGCTTGACATCGTGAGTGATCACGATATATCGTGATGCCACGCCGACACAACGGATCGGCGACAGGAGAGATCAGAGATGTACAGGAATACTGGCAATCAGGGGCGGTTTGAGGGTGGCCGGTGCCACGGTCGCGAGTTCGATGGCGGGCCCGGCGGACATGGCCCGGCCCGTGGACATGGCCCGGGCTCAGGCGAGTGGCGAGTCGGTCACAGACTGGGGCGTCGGTTCCCGTTTGGCTGGAGCGGCATGGCTGGCGGCGGCCCGGCGGTTCGTCGGGGCGACGTTCGGAGCGCAATCCTGGCCGTCCTCGCGGATGGCCCAATGCATGGCTACCAGATCATGCAGGAGCTCGGGGAGCGGAGCGGCGGCGCCTGGCGTCCCAGCGCGGGCTCTGTGTATCCGACCCTACAGCAGCTCGAAGACGAGGGCCTGGTTCGGGGCGAGGAGCAGGAGGGCCGACGAGTGTTCACCTTGACAGACAAGGGTCGCGATGCCGCGACGAAGGCGCAGGCAGCCGCGGCGCCGTGGGAGATAGGCGACCAGACCGGCAGGGACATCGGCCGCCTCGCAATGCAGGTCGCCCGAGCGGCGATGCAGGTCCATCAGGTCGGTACTCCGGCGGCATTCGCCGAAGCCAGCCGAATTCTCGTCCAGGCTCGTCGAGACCTCTATCGGCTCCTGGCGGAGGACGAGGGGGGAGAGGACCGATCCGGCGGGGAAGAAGCGTCTCCAGACACGATGTGACGGGCACGGCTCGGCGAGTCTGCGGCCGGCGAGACCGGTCGGGTAGCACCAGAGGCGAGGCCGGATCCCGCTCGACTGCCTCGACGATCGGGCGACCGCGCCAGTGGCGGGCCACCCCCTGCCGTTCATCCGCCGCGCAGCCTGGCCGCGATGCCGTCGGTCCAGGCGTCGATGGCCGTCCAATCACGCCAGTCACCCTCGGGCATGAACCGCCGGCTGACGAATCGTTCGACGACGCTGAGATCGCTGCTCTCGAGCGTGGCCCGATCGAGGGCTCCGGCGAAGACTCGATGGTCGACCGGCCGGATCCACCGTCGGAGACCGGCGATCTCCTTCGGCTCGATCGGGTCACTTGACTTCGCCCATTGCCCGATGGGTCCGACGCTGAAGAGCCAGACCGGGCGAGCCGAAAGGGCCGCCTTGCTCCGCTTCATCAGCTTCGCCGCCTGCTTCATCCAGTGCTGGCCGTAGACGCCACTGCCGATGACGTATGCAGCGGCACCGGGCAGATCCCGGAGCTGTTCGGCCCCCGCGAGCTCAACGTCCAGGCCGGACGCGCCGAGCCGTGCGGCGATGCGCTCGGCGATGCCGCGCGTGGATCCCAACCGGCTGCCGTAGATGACCGCGACTCTCATCTCGCTCACCTCGCCCCGCCAGAAACCCGGCCGTCTCGCATGCGCACGACCCGGTCGCAGTCCTGCTTCGCGAAGGCCTGGCTCGGCTTCTGACCGAGGCCGGCTTCGAGGTCGTCGGCCAGTGCGGAACCGCCGAGGCGCTCATCGAGCTGGTTCGTGAGACCCGCCCCGATCTCGCGGTCGTCGACATCCGCATGCCGCCGACGCACACGCGGGAGGGTCTCGTTGCCGCCGATGCCATTCGGCTGGAGCACGGCGGGAAGGTCGGCGTCCTGGTTCTCTCGCAATACGTCGAGACCGAGTTCGCGCTGCGGCTGGTGACCGAAGGAGCAGGCGGAGTCGGCTATCTGCTCAAGGATCGGGTGGCCGACGTCGCCGATTTCGCCGACGCCGTCCGCCGAGTGGCGCGCGGCGGCTCGGTGATCGACCCGGAGGTCGTGGCTCTGCTCGTCAACCGGCGCCGAGCCCGCGGCCCTCTCGATGAGCTGACGGATCGCGAGCGCGAGGTCCTCGCTCTCATGGCCGAGGGCCGCTCGAACCAGGCTATCTGCGACCGCCTATTCGTGACGCCCAAGACGGTCGAGGCCCACATCGCCAGCATCTTCTCCAAGCTCGAGCTCGCTCCCGCCGCCGACGACCACCGCCGCGTGCTCGCCGTCCTGGCGTACTTGCGCAGGTAGGAGCCTGTAGCAGCAGTCTCCCGGGTCGATCTCAGGCTCGTGGCTGGCGGGCCCGGCCGAGTCGTCAACCCTTGATCACGCCCAGCGGCGTGAGCCGGATAAGCGGGTGGAGCAGGTCGGAGGACGCCGTCATCACCTCTTCGATGTCCTTGTAGGCGAAGGCAGCCTCCTCGGCCACGTCCCGTGGCGAGGAGCACAGCAGCTCCACTCCCAGCTTCTTCATCTCCGCATAGACCTGGTCCGGCGACTTCTGTTTGCGCGCCGCGGTGCGGGACATCGCCCGACCCGCGCCGTGCTGGCAGGTCTCGAAAGCCTGCGGGTTGCCGAGCCCGGCGGCCACGTACGACGCCGTGCCCATGGAACCCGGGATCAGCACCGTCTCGCCGGCCCGGGCACGGACCGCGCCCTTGCGGTGCACGATGCCGTTCCGCCCACCGTGGTTCTCCCACGCCGCGTAGTTGTGGTGGATGTCGACCACTCGCTCCCAGGACGTCATCGCGGTGGCGCCCCGGAACGCAGCCTCGGCCGCGGCCATCATCCGCGCCCGGTTGACCTCGGCGAAACGCAGGGCGTATTCCATGGCCGACCAGTACGCCTCGTATTCGGGCGTGCCGGTTGGGAGGGAGGACAGCTGCCTGTCGGGAAGCGGGGTGTGCCAGCGCTCGTTGAGCGCGAGAGCGCGCTTGTAGTACGCGTCGCAGATCGTCTTGCCCAGGCTTCGCGAGCCCGAGTGGAGCATCACGTAGACCCGGCCCTCGTCGTCCCGCTGGACTTCCAGGAAGTGGTTGCCCGATCCAAGGGTGCCGAGCTGGTCGATCGCGTGGTCGAACCAGGCCTTCTCGATCGACGCCGGCAGCTCGAGCCCGATCTCTCGTTCGGCTTCGACACGGTCGACATGGTGGCCGTGCGAGCGCAAGCCAGTGGGGACCGAATGCTCGATCGCCTCCAGCACCCGATCGAGCCGCCCGCGCTTGAGCTTCTCGACCGTGACGTCGGTTCGGGCGAGCGAGACGCCGCAGCCGATGTCGACCCCGATGCCGTAGGGCACGACCGCCGCGTCGGCGAAGAGCACCCCGCCGATGGGCATGCCAAACCCCGAGTGAGTGTCGGGCATGAGCGCGATGTGGCTGATCGCGAACGGCAGGTTGGCCAGGTTGACGGCCTGGTCGTGGGCGCCCGGATCGAGGCTGGGCGCCCAGCTCAGGATTGGGATTCGACCCTCGTCGAGGACCTTCATCGAGCCCGTCCTCTTGCGAGCCGGCGACGCATGGCCGCTCCTGCCGCTTCGCCCGCCAGGGCAGCGACCTAGTCGGAAGGTTGTCCTTGGTGCGAGGCGGGCAATGGCTCCAGGACCACGACCGCCGTTTCAGAGGATCGCAGGGGGGCATACGCGTCGACGTCGGTCCCCACGTCGCGCCACCTGGCCCACAGGCGTGAGCGTTCGTCCCCCTCCGCCGCGCGGGCGCGCACCGCGCGTGATCCATCGGCCAGCTCGACGCTGGCGTCGGGATGCGCCTGGAGGTTGAGCCACCAAGCCGGCTCGCCCTCTGCCCAGCCGTTCATGGCCAGGGTGACCAGGTTCGGCCCGTCCTCGTAGTAACCGAGGATCGCGATGCGCTCCCTGCCCGTGCGGCGCCCGATCGTCTTGAGGCGCATCGTGCCCCACTTGTCCGTCTTCGGACGCCACAGGCCGCGTCGGCCGCCGGTGAGGCGATATATGGCACGGTGAACTAACCATGCGGAGCGGACGAACCATCGTGGAGGGAGTCGCGGGCTTCGATTCGGGCTTCCGGACATGTGACCGTCCTCCTGCGGACCGACATCGTCCGCTGGTGCGGCGGCCCGTGCAAGTGGCAAGTGTCCAGTCGAACTCGACAACGGGGCTTCCGAGGGGCGACGGTCCGAGTACCTAGACGGCCTGCACCCAACGCGAGAACTCGCGCACCGTGCGTGGGCCAATCTGGACAGCGGCCCCTCGCTTGAACGACGTGCTGCCGAAGATGTGGACGTACCCGCCGAAATCCGAGGGCAGGTAGAAGTCGCCGTACTTCAGCATCGCCACTCGCGCCGCGCCCAGCCGCCCGTAGAAGTAGCCGAACTCGAACAGGACGTTCTGGTTTGGCACCTGAACGGTCTTACCTCTCACGGTCGAGTCGGCCTCCGGCGAGAAGACCATCAACGCGGCGTCCACCTCATTGCCGATCGCGTCGAGGTCCTCGAGCAGGGTGCGCCCGGGAGTGAAGGCGTCCCACCACGGCAGGAATCTGAGGGTGGGCCCGGTGAACCTCTCGACCACCGCCCGTGCCTGCGACCTGGCTGCCGACGAGGACCCGATGAACAATGTCGTCTGAGGCACGAACCGCCCTCCTGCTCTGGACCCCTGCAACCGTTCCTGTCTAGTTTCCGGCTCCGGGAATCCCTTGACAATGGTCCCGGGCCGGGTGATCATGCGACTTGATCGATAGATCATAGAACATGATCATACGATCAAGAGATATGGTCACGGAGGCACCGGTTGCCCGTTCCGCTTCTATCCGGGGCAGTCGAGAGCGTCTGGAAGGTCATGGCGCTGAGCCCCGAGCGCCCGTTCTTCCAGCGCGAGCTAGCCCGATTGACCGCCGAGCCGTACAACGGCGTCGTCCAGGCGCTCCGCCGGCTGGTCCGAGATGGGCTCGTGACGACCGGTTCGGTCGGCGGCAAGCCGGCGTTCTACGCCAACCGCATGGACCCTTACTTTGACGAGTTCCAGCGCATCGCCCTCAAGAGCCTCGGAATACCGGAGGCGCTGGACGCGCGCGGAGTCGTGGCGGTCAAGGTGGCCGTATTCGGGTCATTCGCCAAGGGGGTGGCCGGCCCTCAATCCGACCTCGACGTGCTCCTCGTCGGCAGCGAGCCCTCATCGGGCGCCGCCACCGCGGCCCTGGCGGAGATAAGCCGGAAGTTAGGCCGTCCGGTCAATGTCGTCGTCTATGACCATGCCCGATACCAGCAGGAACGAGAGGATGCGTCGAGCTTCGTGGCGGCGATCGCGAACGCCCCGATCGTGAATCTTCGCGGGACTCTCTGATGCGCCCGTTCGCATCGGTTGCGGCACTTCTCGACCGCTTGACGGACTCAGCCGCGGCGACGCGGGGCGTGAGGTCCGCCGGCACCCATGGAGCTCCCGGTGATCGACAGGTGATCGGCCCCGGGTAGCCTCCTCAGCGGTGAGCCCGAATTGACGTGCTGCGTAGCGCACTCCATGCTGCGGTAGAGCGCACGGACTGGATGGACTCATGCAGACGACATTGACCAGTCTCATCAAGGAGCGAGGGCAGACGTACGCGTCGATCGCCCACCGGACCGGTCTCCAGGCGCGAACGGTCCGAATGATCGCCACGGGCGAGACGCCGATGGACCGCGTCACGGTCGGGACCGTCCGGCAGATAGCAGCCGCCCTCGGCGTGACTGCCGCAGACCTGATCGAGCCCGCCTTGCCCTATCCGGGCGACCCGGCACTCTCGCGGTCCGATCGCCTCTCGCATGCGATCCGCGAGGTGATGTGGGGGACCACGGCGCCCGAAGCCTACCCGTCGCCGGTCGAGTCGCTGGACGATCCGCTCGCCCATGTCCAGCCGGCCGACTTCTTCGCCGGAACCCAGGCCATCGATGCCGATCGGGGCTGAAGCATATCGGCGGGTCGAGCCAGACGCCGAGCTTTCGTGCGGGGACATCGCCTACCTGACGTTGGCTCGTACCCGCGAACTGGGGGAGGCCCCTCCCGGCAACGCATACGATCCGGTCGGGCGCGTCCCGGCCTATCCCATGCCCGCGACGCTGGCTCTCGCCCACGGGCGCGAGGTCGCCGTCGACACGATGTTCGGCCTGGTGGTCACGCACTCGTGCGAGATCGACCGCCAGAAGAACCGTGGCGCAGACGAGGGCCACTGGGACTGCCGCCTCACCGTCGCACCGATAGTTCCGGAGCCACGCGTTCGGATACGTGGCGATACCGCGACGGAAACCGCCGACTGGGATGCGATCGCCGCGAACGTGCCCGTCGCCTCGCTCTATCTGCCTGGCGTGGCCGATCTTTCGGCGATGGATCCGGAGCTGCCGGCGATGCCCTGGCCGCGCGCCTTCGCCGACCTGCGCGGTCTCTCGACAGTCTCACGGCAAATGGTCCGCGCCGATCGGCTCATGGGGCTCTCGCCCGATTATCTCGGCGTGCTGCAGCGTCAGCTAGTCCGGTTCTTCGTCTGGCGGGATGTCGCGCGGCACGAGCAGGTGGAGGCGATGGTCGGCCGCCGGATCGTGTCGGCCATTCCTGCCAGCCCAAAGGGCGACCGCTTGGCCGTGGCGTTGACGGCCGACGACGGCAGCTCGATCACGGTGGAGTTGCTGGCGAGGTAGGCGCGCTGTGCGTGCGCCGACGGCTCAGAGGCTAACGCGAAGCGAGCGCCCGCGCCGTGTCGACGGCAAGGGGAGATTCGTACCGGTCTAGTGGGGTTTGACGGCGTGTAGACTCGGGGGCGTCTCGAGTCTGCTCCGCGAGGAGCGATGCAACGCTTGGGGTAGGGGACACGATGGGGGAACTCGCCATCGAGAGGAGCGCCAGGGCTCCGATCCGCGACGCCTTCAACGGCTGGTTCGTCACCCACGAGGTAGCGTGGGAGCTGGCGATGGCGGCGCTAGCGATCGTCTACGTGGCGCTCGGGTTCATCGTCGACGAGGCGACCTCCGAGCGCCCGGAGATCGCGGCAGCTGAACTCATCCTTACCGGCATCTTCGTCCTCGAATTCGGCTCGCGCATTCTCGCCGCTCGCAGCCGGCTCGCCTACTTCCGCGGCCACTGGATCGATGTCATCGCCCTCGCGCCCCCGATCCGCGTCGCCCGGGTCCTTCGGCTGCTGCGACTGCTTCGCCTCGTTCGAGCCTTCGCCGGCATCTATCGGGCCGGGATGCACGTCCACGGCCTGGCTCGACACAAGGGCTTCGCCTGGCTGCTGCTCGCCTGGCTCGGCGTCATGGCCGTCTGTTCGGCGTGGCTTTACATCGCCGAACACGGCGTCAACAAGGCGATCGACTCGCCGTTCGACGCGCTCTGGTGGGGCGTCGTCACCCTCACCACCGTCGGCTACGGCGACGTCACCCCGCTGACCACCGAGGGCCGCATCGCCGCCATGGCCCTGATGCTCCTCGGCATCGGCCTCTTCGGCGCCATCACCGCCACGATCACGAGCTACCTGCTTTCTCGCGACAGCCACCACGACCCGGACCACTCTCTAGCGGGCGACCTCGAACGGCTGGCGGCACTACATCGCTCGGGAGACCTGACGACGGACGAGTTCGCCGCCGCGAAAGGGCTGTTGATCAAGCATCCAAACAGCGGGCCGACATAGATGTCAGGCGAGGATTGGAACCACGAGGTTACGGGGATCGTGGCTGACGCTCGCGCGTCCTTTGAGGTCCCGCCAGCCGTATTCAACCTGCGATCTCTGGGTTGGAAGTCATTCCAGGACCTGTGCGGTACCGTCCTGGGCGTGGTCTTGGGACAGACCGTTCAGCAGTTCCGGCCGACACGCGACGCAGGACGGGACCTCGCCTTCGAGGGTACCTGGAAGCCAATTGGCGGCGAGGTGCTCTCAGGCAAGTTCGTCGTCCAATGCAAGCACAAGGCGGACAAGGCCTTCTATCCATCAGATCTTGCCAAAGATCTGCCAAAGGCGAAGGCGCTCGTCCGGGCCGGTCGGTGCGAAACGTACGTTCTCATGACCAACGCGCCAATGACCGCGGCTACAGCCGGTGATATCGAGGATGCTCTCAGGAAATGTGGGGTTGTGCACCCCTTTGTCGTCGGGGGGGATCTGCTGGATCGATACATTCGAGAGACGCCGCGGCTGAGGGCCCTGGTGCCACGCCTGTACGGGCTTGGTGATCTCACGCAAGTGCTCGATCAGCGCAGATATGACCAAGCGATCGCTTTGCTTTCATCCATGCGCGATGAGATATCGAAGTTCGTTGTGACCGAGCCATACCGGAGGGCCGTCGAGGCACAGATGGAGCACGGGTTCGTGTTGCTCTTGGGCGCACCTGCTTCTGGCAAGTCGATGATCGCATCGGCTCTCGCGGCCGCCTCGATAGATATGTGGGGGTGTCGACCCATTCGGGCCGAAACGCCAGACTCTTTCATTGCATCCTGGAACCCCAATGAGCCCGACCAATTCTTCTGGTTCGACGATGCCTTTGGCTCGACTCAATACCGACAGCGACGTGCCGATGAGTGGAATGTGGTCCTACCGCAGCTTAGGGCGGCCATCAATCGTGGGGCCAGGTTCGTCATGACCTCACGAGACTACATTTGGGCTGATGCCCGTAACGACCTGAAGCTGAGCGCCTTCAGTCCTCTTGAGACGGGCCAGGTCGTGATTGATGTGCATGACCTTACTCCTGACAACAAGCGGCACATCCTATACAACCACCTGAAGTACGGCCAGCAGCCCAAATCTTTCCGCACCGCGGTCAAGCCTCTTCTCGAGCCAGTCGTGAGCGTCACGACCTTTCTGCCCGAGGTGGCCCGTCGACTTGGCGATCCCAACTTTACCAAGAGGCTGAAGCTGACTCAGGCCGAAGTCATCCGCTTCTTCGATCATCCCCTAGATCATCTGAAGGAGGTGGTGGCCGGGCTCGCTGCTGCCGAGTTTGCAGCCCTAACCCTATTGTTCATGGCTCAAGGTGAGAGATCGGCGCCGATTACGCCATCAAAGGACGAACTTGGCGCACTGCGCCGTCTCGGAGTGAGCCTTGCTGACGCCTTGGATGGTCTTCAGGCCCTTCGGGGAAGTCTTGTCGTACTCGGACCAGGCTCTTCGTCCCAGAGGAGCCTTCAGTGGTCTTTCAAGCATCCAACGATCGCGGATGCCGTGAGGACAAGAATCGCGGCGCGATACGAACTCCTTGAGATCTACCTGATGGGAGCGCCCGTGGCCGCGCTAGTCTCCGAAGTAACGTGCGGCAACACTCGAATCCCGGGAGCCCTAGTCATCCCAGAGCGCTTCTTCGCGCGAGTGGCGGCTAGGTTGAAGGAAGCGGAGCCCTCATATGAACTGAAGCTCGCAATCGCCAACTTCCTCGTCACCCGGTGCAGCAAGGACTTCCTAAGACTCCACGCCGGCGACCTACGAGATATCGAGATTGAGCCCGATGAGCCCGGTAGCGTCAGAATCGCCGGAAGGCTCAAGCGCCTGGGGCTTCTGTCAGAAACGACTCGCACCAAGATGGTTGCCCACTTCCAAGAACAAGCCGTTGATAACCTCGACTTACGCATTCTGACCGACGAGGCAGTCACGCAACTTGTCACGCCCTCCGAGCTCGAGGAAACAAAGACAATGCTTAGGGCCGAGGTGATAGATGGACTTCGGTGGTATATCGATGCCCAAAGGGATAACTACGATGGCGCGGAAGACCCAGACGACGTCGTATACGGCGTCCGCCTTACCCTCGAGGCGTTGATCGAGGAGTTCCCCGAAGACCAGGAAGTCGCTGCTGCCGTTACGGCGGCAGAACAAGACACTGACCGGCTGTATGAGAGCCTGCAGGAATCATGGAGCGTTGGACCGGATGTGGACGACGATGATTGGCGCGACTACCGTGACTCCGCCAACTGGGTCCCGTCCTCGATATTCGATGACGTTGACGAATAGTGCGGCCACCACTGAGTTGGCAGACGACTAGTCAACAGCCCTGCGAAGTCTATCGTGGCGTTTGCCTTGAGCGACCTCGCCCTATTTGTGCTTCTTGCTCGGAGTCTGGCTGAGCGCACTGCCCGCTACTTCCTTGACCTTCGGCGAAGACTTGGGATTCGTCAGCAGCTTGCTCGCGTCGGAGGCAACCTTGGGGCTCGTGGTCTTGTTTGCCATTCCTTGCTCCTTCGGTGAGTGACTCGATCTTTACGAGCAGCCGCTCGTGGAGCCGCAGTTGAGGCACTTGTAGCAGCTGCCGTTGCGGACCATGATCGAGCCGCATTCGGCGCAGGAGGGGGCGTCGGCCTGGGCCGCGAACGTGACCTGGGCCTTGCCGATGCCGAGGCTGCCGAGGGTGACGCGGGCGGCGGCACCGTTGCCATTTCCGTTGGAGTGGCCGTTGTTGGCCCCTGAGCGAGGGGCGTCGTTCGGCCACTCTCTGGCGGGCGGCGGGGTGGGGGATTCGGAGCCCGGAGCTGCAACTGCCGTCGTTGGGCCGGCTTCGCCGGCATTGCCACTCGGCGCGGAAGCCGGCGCTGCGGCGCCAGATCCACCACTTCCTGAAGTCCCGGCGCCACCAGAATCTGCGGAGGACGAACCGCCGAGACCGAGGTTCAGCGGCTGCACCGAAGATTCCGCGGTCGCCGACCGGTCGACCAGACCAAGCGCAGCTCGTTCTTCGGGCGGCAGGAACCGCGAGCCCATCCAGCGGAAGATGTAGTCGATGATCGACTTGGCGATGGGAATCTCGGGATTCGAGGTGAAGCCCGACGGCTCGAAACGGACGTGGGCGAACTTGTGGACCAGGTCGTGCAGCGGCACCCCGTACTGGAGGGCGACGCTGACCGTGGTAGCGAAGGTGTCCATCAGGCCGCTGATCGTGGAGCCTTCCTTGGCCATCTTGAGGAAGATCTCGCCCGGCTGGCCGTCGTCGTAGAGGCCGACCGTTATGTAGCCCTCGTGGCCGGCGATGTCGAACTTGTGGGTGAGGGCACGGCGTTCGTCGGGGAGGCGGCGTCGGTACGGCTTCGGCTCGACCGGAGTCGGGGCTGCGACCGGCGCCGCCAGCTCAACCTCCTTGTCCTTCTTCTTGCCCGTCGAGAGGGGCTGTGATCGCTTCGAATTGTCGCGGTAGATCGCGATCGCCTTGAGGCCCATCCGCCAGCCCTCAAGGTAGACCGTCTCGATCTCGTCGGGCGTGGCCGCTTCGGGCATGTTGACCGTCTTGCTGATCGCGCCAGAGAGGAACGGCTGGACCGCCGACATCATCCGCAGGTGGCCCATGTAGTGGATGGAACGAGTGCCGTTCATCGGCTTGAAGGCGCAGTCGAAGACCGAAAGGTGCTCGGGCTTGAGCTCCGGGGCGCCTTCGATCGTCTCGCGGTCGTTGATGTAGGCCACGATCGAATCGACCTGCTCGGGCGTGTAGCCGAGCTTTCGCAGGGCGGCCGGCACGGTCTGGTTGACGATCTTGAGGAAGCCCTCGCCGACCAGCTTCTTGTACTTCACCAGGGCGATGTCCGGCTCGATGCCGGTGGTATCGCAATCCATCATAAATGAAATAGTGCCGGTTGGGGCCAACAGACTGGTTTGTGCATTTCTAAAGCCGTATAGGCGGCCCAAAGATAGAGTGTCGTCCCATATATCTCGTGCAGCGCGGTGCATGTCCGTGGGGACGCTCTGCTTGTCCGGGATGCCGTGGGCCGCGTCGCGATGCTTCTCGATGACGCGGAGGAACGGCTCCTCGTTCTTGCTGTACTCGGAGAACGGGCCGCCGTGGTCGCGGGCCACGATCGCGCTCTGGCGGTATGCCTCCGCGGTCATGATCGAAGTGATGGCCGCAGCATATGCCTGGCCTTCGGGGGAGTCGTAGGCGAGGCCGCGGCTCATCAGCAGCGCACCGAGGTTGGCGTAGCCCAGGCCGAGGGGCCGGAACCGATGCGAGTTCTCCTCGATCTTGGGCGTCGGGTAACTCGCGTTGTCGACGAGTATCTCCTGGGCGGTGATGGTGACGCGGCAGGCGTACTCGAAGCCCGCCACATCAAATTCGCCGTCCTCGCGCACGAACTCCATCAGGTTGAGCGACGCTAAATTACAACTAGAATCGTTAATGAAGCTGTACTCACTGCAGGGGTTAGTGGCGTACTGCCGGGCCGAGTTGCTGACCGGGTTCCAGTCGTTGATCGTGGTGTCGTACTGGATGCCCGGGTCGCCGCAGACCCACGCCGCCTCGGCCATCTCGCGGAAAAGGTGGCGGGCCTTGTAGGTGTCCATTGGCTTCTCGTCGACCACGGAGCGCGTGGTCCACGTGCCGTCGTCCACCACGGCGCGCATGTAGTCGTCGGTCACGCGGACCGAGTGATTGGCGTTCTGGAACGCGACAGAGCCGTAGGCCTCGCCGGTGAAGGACGGGTCGTAGCCGGCCTCGATCAGGGCCCAGGCCTTCTTCTCCTCGCGGAGCTTGCAGTTGATGAACTCCTCGATGTCGGGGTGGGTGACGTCGAGGATCACCATCTTCGCCGCGCGGCGGGTCTTGCCGCCCGACTTGACCACGCCGGCGAACGCGTCGTAGCCGCGCATGAAGCTCACCGGGCCCGAGGCGGTGCCGCCGCCCGACATCTTCTCCTTGCTCGATCTCAGCGTGGAGAGGTTGGAGCCCGCGCCCGAGCCGAACTTGAACAGCATGGCCTCGGTCTTGGCCAGGTCCATGATCGAGCTCATCGAGTCCTGGACCGAGTTGATGAAGCAGGCCGAGCACTGCGGGTGCTCTTCCACGCCGACGTTGAACCAGACCGGCGAGTTGAACGCCATCTTCTGGTGGACGAGCAGGTGTGTCAGCTCGGCCTGGAACGCGCGCAGGTCTTCGTCCGTGGCGAAGTAATGCTGCGTCTCGGCCCAGCCGGCGATGGTGTTGACGACGCGGTCGATCAGCTGGCGGACACTCGTTTCGCGGCCGGCCGTGCCGACGTGGCCGCGGAAGTACTTGCTGACGACCACGTTCGTGGCCAGCTGGCTCCAGAATGCCGGGACCTCGACGCCCTTCTGCTCGAAGACGTTGACGCCCTTCTCGTTGCCGATGCTGGCGGTCCGGATTTCCCACTCGATCTCGTCGTAGGGGTGGACGCCCGGCGTGGTCCAGCGGCGCGGGAAATGGAGGCCTTTGACGCCGATGCCGGTGAAGCGGCCGTCGGGGAGCATCGGGCCCGTGCCTTCAGCCATGACGGGGATCGTGGTGGCCGTGGCTGGGGCCGTGGCTCCGGCTGCGGCTCCGCTCGCTGGGGCTGCGGCTCCGGCTGCGGCTCCGGCCGGCGGGGTCGCGGCGGCCGTGGCTTCGGGGGTCGCGCTCGCGGGGGCGCTCGCTGCGGCTCGACTCATTTCCTGCACCTCTCTGGGCTCTGACTGGTGTTCGTTCATCTTCGGGGCGTCTTCAGCGGTTCATGTTCTTGGGAGCGGCGCGGGCGGCGGTGGAGTGGATTGGCGAGTGGCTTCGTGTGTGGCGTGGCGCGGAGTCGGGCAACCGGAACGACCGACACTGCTCTGATGGGCAGTCGCCGCTTGTTCCTCGCATCTGCGGGCCGGCCGACCTCCACGTCTGTCGCCGGTCCGCCCATCCCTTCGCCGGTTATCCGTGCCGATCGCCGCGAGTCGGGCGGCGTCCGGGTCTCGAGTGGCCGGTCGAAGTGGTGGTGACGATAGCTGCGAGTGCTCTGGCGATTTGCCTCCCGACGGGGGCTTGGGGCGCCGATCCGGCCGACTCTCCGTGGCCTCGTCGACGCCTTCCGGGTCCTCTCGGCAACCCGGCCGACCGATGGAATGTACGCCTGCCGTCCTGCCACAGTCAAGTCCCAAAACCACAACATCTTGTGGTATCCCGTTGCTTGCAACCACCATATCTAGGTCGCGGGCTGCCGTCGGTGGAGATCCGCCACGGGCACGTGGACCGGCTGCGGACGCCGTGTGGACGCCGTGTGGACCGTCCGATCGACCTTGTCCACGCCGCTCTCCGAGGGCACCGCAAGCGGCCTTGTCGTGGGTCGTGTGCGGCATCTCTAGAACGAGCGTTCTATTCTACCACAGAGCGAGGCGGTCGGACTTCGTGTGGTGCGGCGCGGTTCGTGGCCCGTGGCACCGAGCGGATGCCCCGGAGGCGCCGCCGGCGACTCCGGACCGCCTTGCTGCCCGCTGCCACGGCGGGTCGTGGCCCGTGGCACCGAGCGGATGCCCCCGGAGGCGCCGCCGGCGACTCCGGACCGCCTTGCTGCACTCGGCCGTCTTTGGTCACCGCCTACTTTCCGCGGTTTACCGATGGGGGCGGTGCTAAATCGGATGGTGGCACGCGAGGGCCCGCCTTTGGACTCAGTGGCGCCCGCGTGTCCCGTTCCGAAGCACCCTCTGAGCGTGGCTGCGGCGCGTTGGCCCCGCGCCGAGTCGCTCGAACCCGCCTCGTGGGCAGAACGTTCCGCATAGCACCGCCTCCGTCGGTATCTCGGAGAAACCAGACGCCGCGGAGGTTTCCGACGGGCCGACCGACCCAGTGATGCACGGCCCACGTTCGAAGCGGTAGCGATGCCGATACCAGTCCGGAATGGCGGTGCACGAGGTCGCGATGCGTCGAGGCGTCAGGCAGGAGCAGGACCACTCCAACAAGACGCGGCTGCCAACCACGAGCAACCCGCATCGCCGCGGGCACGACCCTCGATTTCATGTCGAGGATCCGGAGCGTCTCCTCGAGCCTCGTGATCTCGGTCTTGACCTCGACGATCAAAAGGGCGTTGCAGTCCTGGCGCCACGCCAGCACGTCGACCGAACCTCGCTCACCAAAGCGGTTGAACGATTCCTCACTGCGGACCTCCCAGCCCAGTCGCGTGAGGAGCTCGACAGTCCGGTTCTGGAGCAGGGCGTGCCTTCGATCAAGAAGGCGGTCGAGCTTGGGACCACGCCACCGCGGTGCCAGTGCGATGTCGGCGTCGAGAACTTCCGCTACCCGGCAGTACGTGTCGACCGACAGCGAGCCAAATCGCCCGCACTCGATATCCGACACGGTCTGCTGCGAGACCCCGGCGCGGGCGGCGACGTCGGCCTGCCGCAGTCGCATCTCGACGCGGATGGCCCGGAACGTGTTTCCGATGTGGACACGGTCCATCGGCGGAGGATGAGCGGCGGCGCTCACCGGCGGCTTAGCGTCCGACCGACGCTATCGCGAGGAAGGCTTCGGCTTCAGCGGCGGTGGCGAAGCCGACAAGGCGGTCCGGAGTCGCCGGCGGCGCCTCCGGGGGCATTCGCGCGGTGGCGCGGGCCACGCCCGGCGCCGCAGCGATCGCGAAACCTACCGGCTGGTGCTCGGTCGACGGCGGCCGTTGCCGCGCTTGCGGGTGGCGCCGCGGCCGGGCGACCAGCGCGGAGCCTCCGAGTTGGAGTCCGTGGCCGCGGATGGGTCCGGGCTCGAGCTCGCGCCAACCCGCCCCGACGGCGCCGCGCCAAGGCCGGGCGGGGTTGCGGGACGACCGGTTGCAGGTGCCGAGAGTCGCTGGCGGCCGAGTCGGTCGATGAGCCAGCCGTTGCGGACAGTCCGACCGCCTGCGCGCCGGACCGTCCCGGAAAGCTCGATGTCGTCAGTCACGACGAGCAGGCCCGCCGCCCGGCCGGCGGCCTCGTCGGCAACGCGTGCGATGACTTCGTCGGCCGTGAACCGGCCCGAATACCGAACCTCCACCCCGGAGGCGACTCGTCGCGAGACCAGGCCGTGTTCGGGCGACCCGTCGAGCACCACCACGACGGCGACGCCGGCTGGAACGATCGCCCGCAGCCGGCCGATCAGGGCCGCCGCGGGGAGTGGCGCCGGCGACCGCCGGAGCGCGTGGAGAACGTTGGTGCCGTCGACGACCAGCCGATCGACCCCCTCGAGGACGCGTCGGTCGTCAGGCACGAGCGCGACCCGGCTTGGTAGGTCCGAGAGCAGGGGCGGCGGCCGGGGCAGGGGCGGCGGCCACGGCGGCCACCACGGGGGCGGCGGCGAGGGCGGGGGCGGCCAGAGCGGCCACGGCGGCCACCACGGGGGCGGCGGCGAGGCCAGGGCGCGCAGCGGCCGCGCCCATCGCTAAGCGCGCCGGCACACGTGACCTGCGTCGCTCAGGTAGCATCCTCGCCATGTTGCTTCTCGTCGACCTCGATGGTGTGGTCTATCGCGGCGCCGAACCCGTACCCGGCGTAGCCGCCGTTCTTGCCGCTCGGGCGGCAGCCGGCGACGAAGTCGTCTACGTCACGAACAACTCTATGTGGTACCGCGCCGACTACGTTACCCGGCTCGAGGGCATGGGCGCGCCCGTTTCGCCCGATCGGATCATTTCGTCGGCTCGCGCCACCGCCCTCTACCTGCGCGACCTCCAGCCGCCGGTGAGGCGCGTACTCGTGGTCGGCGGCGCCGGTCTGATGCATGAGCTCCGCGACGTCGGCATCGAAGTCGTGCCCTCCGGCGACGCGGCCGAACTCTGGCAGGCGAACGGTCGAGACGCGGGCGCAGCGGTCGGATCGGTCGATACGGTGGTCGTCGGGCTCGACATCGACTTCACCTACGGCCGGCTCGCCTGCGCCGCGGAAGCCATTCGGGACGGGGCAAGGTTCGTGGCCACGAATCGAGATCCCGTCTATCCCCACGAGAAGGGCCTGATGCCGGGCGCCGGGTCAGTGGTGGCAGCCATCGAGACCGCGTCGGGTCACAAGCCGATCTCGATCGGCAAGCCCGGGCCGCTGCTCCTGGAAGTAGCCGCGCACGCCGTCGGAGTCGACGTCACCGAGGCCGTGATGATCGGCGATAGCCTGGTCACGGACGTTGCGGCGGCCCAAGCCGTGGGGGCGCGGTCGGTGCTGATGCTCACCGGGATAACGACCCGAGCTCAGGTCGTGGCCCACACGGCCGATGGCCCGACCGAGATCGCCGCCGACGCAACCGAGCTGGCCGAGGTTCTCGACCGACTCGCTCGCTCACCGTCGCCGGCCTGACCCGCGACAAACGCGACTCGTCCGGCGTCTCCGGGACGGGCCTCGGCGGTGTAGCATCGCCGGGATCATGACCACGCCAAACCTCCCCCCGCGTGACGCCACGGGTTGGGGCCTGCGCCCGATCGAAGAGGTCGACGTGGCTGGCTACGCCTCCGGGTTCGACCTTGACGGTGACCTCTCCAACCCTGGGCATGAGGATTACGAAACCGGCTTGGGCGATCGATTCCGAGCCCTGGCGGGGCGCGCCCTCGTTCGAACCGCCTGGCTGGTCCTCGCCGCCGCGCTGGCACTCGGGTCTGCCGGGATCGTGGCTGCCGTTGAGCGCTCGCCGTCAACGGGGACGCGGCCGGAGCTCACGTGGGGCGCGGATCAGGCACTCTCGACCAGGCTCAACTCCGCGGTCCGAGACCTGACCACGCTCAAGGATGACGTCGATGCCCTGGGACAGGAGGCGCGCAATACGCTCTCGAGCCTGGCTCAGGTGAATCAGGCCGGTCTGCAGTCAGCCTGGGACCGGGGCTCGAATGACTTGAGCTCGATCGATTCCAGCGCGGCCAACCTGAGCGAGCAACTCCAATGCGGGTCCTGGGATACAAGTCTCCAGGATCGGCTGATCCGAACGAACAGCCCGGCCATAGTCGACCGCTACCACCAGGTCTGCATCGCGATCGCGTCGGTGTCGCCGCTCCATGACGACTGGCAGGCGATGGTAAGCAGCAGCAAGACAGCCATTCAGGTGGCCAACGACATCGAGAACCACGATTCGATGGCCGCCGAGGCCCTCCAGCTCGCCACCGCCGGCCGCTACCCGGATGCGCTGGCGAAGATGACCGGAGCGAGCCAGGACATCGCCGACGCCAGTTCGATCGCGGCCTATCTGGCCAAGGTGACCGACGTCTCGACCCTGACGGAGTGGCTGGATCGGACCACGCAGATGGACAATGCCCTGACGACGCTCTGGCAGGCGATGGTCGCCTCGAAGGGCGTGGTCACCAAGCAGGTGACGGCCGCTCTCAAGAACGTCAACGACGCCGAGGCTCTGCTGCCAAACGACTCGTCGGTCATGCAGGTCGTCCTGTATGAGGTGGCGGGCGACCTGACATCCCACGGGATCTCGATCGAGACGGCGCGGGGAGCGCTGGCGAACGCGCTGACGGCGCTGGTGGGCGGGACGGTCTTCGGCGCGTAGCGGCGACGAGCCGTGGCCACGGGGGGGGGGTCCGGGGAGTGGCTCCGGGAGCGGCCAACGGGTCGCGGCCGGTGCCGCTTGACCGCGGGAGCCGCGGCAAGGTCGGGCCCTCCAGGCGCCTCGGACGAGCGTCGAGTCGGTAGACTTAGCCCCACAGTCACGACGCCGGAGCACTCGCCCGGCGATGGGTCAGCGGCGCCCCGATGAGCCGCGCGGCCGGAGGGCCAACCAATGCAGTTGCGCGTCGTCGTCGATCAGCCGTGGGATGTCCCGGCAGACGTACTCGTCGTCCCGTTCGTAGGCGATCCGGCGTTCGAGGGCGTCCTCGCTGAAATCGACAAGCGCGCCGGGGGCGAGCTGGCCGCTCTGGCGGCCTTCGGAGAGCTCAAGTGCGAGCGATACGGGACGGTCGTCACGGCCGCCGGAGGGCTTCGGGCCGGCCGGCTGATGGCCGTCAGCGCAGGCGATGCGAAGACCGTTTCCCGGCAGGTGGTGGTCCGAATCGGGTCGGCGGTCGAGCGCCGGCTGGCCGGCCGCACCGTCAAGACGCTCGCCATCTGGCTGGGCGACCTCGGAGATCGGATCGACGGGGGAGCGGTGGCCGTCGCAGAGCTGGTCGCGCGCGGCGTCGTCGAGGGCTCGTTCGAGCCGGCCGTCATCTACCGCGATGGCTACAAGAATGTCCCGCCCGCTCTCGACGAGTTGATCCTGGTCGCCCCCGGCGCCGACGCCGCCGCGCTGAAGCGAGCGGGCGAGCGCGGCGCGATTATCGGCGAGGGAACCAACCTGGCCCGGCGCCTGGACAACAGGGCGGCCAACGACATCAACCCCGTGGTGCTCGCCGGAGAGGCCCGTGCCATCGCCGAACAGCACGGTCTCGCGATCGACGTGATCGAGCCGGCCCGCGCGGCCGAGCTGGGGATGGGCATGTTCCTCGCGGTCGGGTCGGGCAGCGACAACCCGCCGCGGATGATCGTGCTCCGATCCGGCGAGGAGGGCGCGAAGGACGCCGCGGGCCGGCGGCTGGCCATCATCGGCAAGGGCGTCTGCTTCGACTCCGGCGGCATCAGCATCAAGCCGGCGGATCGGATGGAAGAGATGAAGATGGACAAGACCGGTGCCTGCACCGTGATCGCGGCCATCGCTACCGTCGCCCGACTGGCTCCCGGTACCCCGCTGCTGGCCATCGCTCCGGCCGTCGAGAACATGCCCGGCTCGCACTCCGCCCGACCAGGCGACGTGGTCAAGGCCATGAACGGCAAGACCGTCGACATCATCAACACCGATGCCGAGGGGCGTCTGATCCTGGGTGACGCGATGTGCTACGCGGAGAAGCTCGGCGCATCGCATCTGGTCGATGTCGCGACTCTGACCGGCGCGGTGAGCCGGGCTCTGGGCGATCAGATGACCGGCGCCTTCGGCACGCCACAGGAGTGGTACGACGCCGTTGCCGCGGCCGGCGAGCGGGCGGGGGAGCGCTACTGGCAGCTGCCGCTCATCGACGAATATCGCAAGGAGCTCGAGAGCACCTACGCCGACATCGTCAACTCCGCTTCCGCCGAGGGCGGCCTCGTCAAGAGCGCGGTGTTCCTGCGCGAGTTCGCGACCGTGCCGTGGGTCCACCTCGACATCGCCGGCACCGGGTATTTTCGCAAGAAGACGGCCTATGCCCCGGCCGGCGCCACCGGCGTGTCCCACGCAACGCTCGTGGAGCTCGCCCTCGCCGGCGCAAGGAAGGCGTAGGCCGGGCGTGTCGTTCGCCGCGACCGTGGCACCGATGACGATCGGCGGCAACGAATTCGACGCGCTCATCGCAGTCTTCGGTCTCGGCGGGCTGGTTTGGGGCCTGGTCTCGGACCGCATCGCGGCTCGGTGGCCGGCTCACGAGGACGGGACCGTCCGGGCGGTGGACTGGCGGACTCTGGTCGTGGTGATCTTCGGGGCCGCGGCACTGGCCGCAGTCCCGGCCCGCTTCGACGACCTCGCCGAGCGGATCCTGTTCGGTGGCTTCTTCGCCGTCTGCGTGCTGCTGATGGCGACCGATCTCGATCAGCGCCTCATGCCCGACGAGCTGACCCTGCCGTTGATCGCCCTCGGAGCGCTCGCTCTCGTCTGGGGCGGGAATTCGCTGGTTTCCCGATCTCCCGCGTGGATGGCCGTGGTGGGCGCCATCGCGATCCCCGGTTTGATGCTGGCGGCGTCGCTGCCGTTTGGCGAGGGCGCGTTCGGCGGCGGCGACGTCAAGTTCCTGGTTGGGGCCGGCCTTCTCCTGGGGCTGGTGCGGATCGCTCTGTCGGTCTTCTCGGGCGTGATTCTGGCCGGGGTCGTCATCGTGCTCCTGTTGATCGCGCGGCGGGTGACCCTCAAGAGCTACATACCCTTTGGGCCGTTCTTGATCGCAGGCGTGGTCTGGGTGGCGCTGCTCCCAGCGGCTTCCTAGCGCAAGCGATCGGCCGCCGCATCGGCGGGCTCCCTACTGGGCCGCGGCTTCCCGCGCCAGGTTCGCCGCGGCGTCAGGCCGCGACGGTCGCGCGACGGGTGTCGCAGTTCGGGCAGTAGTACGTGGTGGCATTCATCGAGCTCTTCTCGACGCCGAGCAGATCGGCCAGAGGCTCTCGGAGCCCGTCCACCCGCACCTTCGATGCCGGATACCCGCAGGTACACCATTCGACGCTCTCGCCCGCGGCTGGGTCGAACTGGTGCTGCTCGGCGAGGAGCGTATCGAAGGTTTCGTGCTTGTCGTCGTCGGTGCCCCTGCCGTCGAGAACCGCAAGGGCCTGCTGGACCAGATCGAGGTGCGCGAACGGTGCGCTCCGACGTGCGTTCAGCGTCGCCAGAGCCCCGGCTGCGCCGACCCGATCGCGCCAGTTGGGGGCGCTGCGGAGTATGGAATCGAGGGCCTCGATGGCGGGCTCGCCGATCTCGATGCATTTGTCCCATCGGGACTGGGCGGCCCAGAAATGGGCGGCCGTGGCGGTAGCGTCCATCGGGTACCAGCCGAGGTGGGCCAGCGCGGCGATGATCTCGGCCCGCTCGAGGGCGTCCTCGGTCTCGAACGCGGAAACGAGCAACGGGACCGCCGTCTTGCCGCATTCCCCGGCGTGGCGCCACTCGCGCAGCGCGACCCAGTAGTGGGCGCCCGTGTCGTCGTTCGGGGGATTCCAGCCGATCTCGGACAGGCCGCGTGCGGCCGCCCGGCGTATGGCCGGGGTCTTGTCCTTGAGTGAAGCGGTGAGGCAGTCGGCCACGGCCGGGGAACCGATGTGGGCGAGTCTTCGGACCGCGAGCTCTCTGACCTCGGTGTCGTCGTGCTCGAGGGCGGCCTGGAGTGGTTCGATCGCCGCGGCGTTGCACAAGACGTCCAGGGCCTGCGACGCGGCCCGCTCCACTGCCAGGCTGGAGCGTCCGTCCGACTTCCCGCGGACCTGTTCGTGGGCCAGCACGACGATCAACGGCGCCACCGCCCGCACGTCCCCGATCGCCTGGAGTGCTCTGACAGAGGCGACCCGCACGTCCTCGTCGGCGTCCATCACGGCCTTGGTTAGGGTCTCGACGGCATTCACGTCACGGATCCGGCCAAGCGCGGCGGCCGTGGCCCGGCGCGCGTCCTGGTCCGGATCGGTCATCAGCCGGCGGTAGACCGCCGGGGCGGCAGTGGCGCGAACGTCGGGGTCTCGGTCTTGGAGCGCGCCGACGAGCGGCTCAACCACCCGGAACCCGCCGCGGGCGGCAAGAGCTATGACGGCCGCCTGCCGGATGGCCGGGGAGTCGTCTCTGAGGAGACCCGCCAGCGGTTCGACCGCCGCCGGATCCTTCAGCGGCGTCAGTGCCTCTACGGCAGCCAGGCGGACCGCGGCGTCCTTGAAGGCGAGCGCCTTGATCAGGCCCTGGATGTCTCTCTTGGCCTCCAACTGAGGAATGTTGGGGGAACCGAAGAGCGGCATGGTTGAGAGCCTCTTTCCCTCGTAACGCTGCCGAGCTGGCGGCTCGGACGTGTTTCGGAAATGCCGCTGCCGCAGCCAGCAGCGCTGGTGAATCCGGCCGTCTGCAGGGAAGGGCTAGCGTCCTCGAGCCAGACCGTGCGATGGCCCGCGATCATCATGCGACCGCCCGGCTCAATCTGCACCCCGCTCGACCGTACCGCACCTGGTGGGACCTGTAGGATGGCTGACGGTCTTGGCGCTCGCGGTCGGACCCGCAATTTGGAGTGCTATGATCGCGAATAGCCGGAGTCGCCCCGAGGTAGTGCCCTTCCAACGGACGGCGTCAGACCGGCGGGCGTAACCGCAGAAACGCGCTCGAAAGGCGAGCGCGCCCAACGGAGATTGCTCGCACGATGACCGCCTCGAACGACCGCCGCGCATATGGACGTCGCCCGCATCGATGGCGGCTGTTCCAGCTTCTCCTCGGCGCAGCGCTCCTCGCCTCGACCCTCCTCCTGCCTGGTCCGCCGGCACCCGTCAAGGCCGACGCCCTCTCCGACGCCATCGCCGAGCAGCAGTGTCTCGCCAAGGAGATCGCCGATCAGAAGGCCCAGCTCGCCAAGCTCACTTCCCAGGAGGGCTCGCTTCGCAGCCAGATCTCGACCACGCAGCAGAACCTCGCCGGGGTGCGCACGTCGATAGACGAGGCCCAAGCCGAGATGGACGCCCTCCAGATCCGGATGGCCGGGGTCCAGGCGCAATACGACAGTCTCGCGTCCGAGCAGGTCCTGTTCGCAACGCGACTGGCTCAGCTGACCAGCCAGCAGAACGCCAAGCAGGCCCAGCTCGACACCCGTCAGCAGATCCTCGCCAGCCGCCTCGTCGCGGCCTACCAGACCGATCAGACGCCTCTGCTCCAGCAGCTCCTGACGGCTCATTCGCTGACGGAAGCGCTCTCGGACGTTTCCTATTACGGCGATCTGGCGCAGGCCGACAAGGCGCTCGCCGACGAGATCCAGCACGACCAGCAGACTCTCGCGGAGTTGCGGCAGAACGTCCAGCTCGCCAGCAACGCCAACGCGCAGCTCAAGACTGAGGTTGGCCTTCAGGGCCAGGAGCTCAGCAGCGAGCAGTCCCAGCTCACGGCCGCTCAGGCCCAGCTGACCGCGCTCAAGGCCCAGCTCCAGGCCCAACTGGCGCAAGAGCAGGCTGCCGAGTCGAAGCTGGCAGGCAACAAGGCGGCTCTCGCCGCCGCCATCAGGTCAAACGGTCAGGCGCTCGACCAGCTCGGCACCAGGATCGACGGGCTCGTCAAGGATGAGGGCGGCCAGGGCAAGATTCCGTCGCAGTTCAGCGGCACCCTGAAATGGCCGATGGGCGGAATCGTCACCCAGGAGTTCGGCTGCACCGGCGTCGTCTCGGAGCCGCGTGTCGGCAGCTGCGCCCACTTCCATCAGGGCATAGACATCGCGGCCCCATGCCTGACGCCGGTCCATGCGGCCGGAGCCGGGGTCGTCGTCTTCGCTGGCTACAACCCGTACGACGCACCGCCCCGGGCCTGGCTGGTGATCATCGCCCACTCCACGAGCATGGTCACGTGGTACGCGCACATGACCGCCAGGGCGCCGGCCGGCATCTACGTCGGGGCTCCGGTTGCCGCCGGTCAGCTCGTCGGGACCGAGAACACGACCGGGCATTCCTCGGGCTGCCATCTGCACTGGGGAGTCCGCGTCAACGGCACGTTTATGAACCCGAGGCTCTTCCTCTAGACCCCGCTGCCGGACCTCAGGCGGGCCGTCCACGCTCCAGCGGCCCGCCTCGTATTCCACCCCGAGGGCCAACGCCAGTCGTTCCGTCGGAGGTGGCGGCGGGGTGCTAGCATCGCCGTAGCCCGGCCAGACCCGGGTCCGAAGCGAGAGGACGCGGGATGAAGCGAACTCTGGCGGTGATACTCGCCGGCGGCGAAGGGGAGAGGCTCTCCATTCTGTCGTCGCTTCGCGCCAAACCGGCCGTGCCGTTCGGCGGCAAGTACCGCATCATCGACTTCACCCTGTCCAACTGCGTCAACTCCGACATCGACAACGTCGTCGTCCTGACCCAGTACAACCCCCGCTCGCTCAACGACCACATCGGCATGGGCCGGCCCTGGGACCTGGACCGCAACTACGGCGGCGTCCGGATGCTCCAGCCGTACATCGCCCGAGGTCGAGTCGCGGAGTGGTACCGCGGCACCGCGGACGCGGTTCTGCAGAACCTGAATGTCATCGAGCAGGCCCCCGGGGACACGATCCTGGTCCTCGCCGGGGACCACATCTACAAGATGGACTACCAGCCCTTCGTGGCTGCCCACCGTCGGCATCGCGCCGACGTGACCATCGCCGTCCGGCGGGTTCCGCTGGCCGACGCGAGCCGCATGGGCATTCTCGCCCTCGACGACGGCGACCGGGTCGTGGAGTGGCACGAGAAGCCGCGCCAGCCCAAGTCGGACCTGGCCAGCATGGGCGTCTACGTCTTCTCGAAACGGGCCCTCCACCAATGGTTGAGCGATACCAGGGCCGACTTCGGCCATGACGTGATCCCGGCCATGATCGAGGGCGGGGCGCGGGTCTACGGCTACCACTTCGACGGCTACTGGCAGGACGTGGGAACGGTCCAGTCATACTGGGAAGCGAACCTGGCGCTGCTCTCCGACGCACCCGAGCTGGACCTCTACGACCGAGAATGGGTCATCCACACCCGGTCCGAGGAGCGCGCCCCGGCCAAGATCGGTGCCACGGCGCAGGTCCACCGCAGCCTCATCAGCCACGGCTGCGTGGTCAACGGCTCAGTGGTGAACTCCGTCCTGTCGCCGGGCGTCGTAGTGGATGTGGGCGCCGTGGTTCGCGACTCGATCGTCCTGTTCGACTCGGTCATCCGATCGGGTGCCGTGGTCGATCGGGCCATCCTCGACAAGGAGGTGGCCGTCGGCCCCGGAGCGATCGTCGGCGAGGGAACTGACTACGACGTCGTGAACCGGCGCGAACCGACCCGTCTGAATACGGGCATAACGGTCGTGGGCAAGCGCGCGGTAATCCCTCGGGGCGTCCGCATCGGACGCAACGTGCTCGTCGGGGAGGGCGCGCGGGCAGCGGACTTCGTTTCGCGGATCATCCGCAGCGGCTCCACGGTGGAGCGGCCGCGCGAACGCCAGGCGCGTGCAGTTGCACGTGCCAGAGCGAGCGAGCCTCTCGATGGGCGTGATGCTCCGGTCGCCGGGCTGCAGGTCAACGAGCTCGAGAGGGATCCGGCCCTGTCCGACTCGGGTGCAATGCTTGCCTCCGGAGAGACGAGCGACTGAGGGTCATGTGGACACAGGGCCACGTGCGACGTCGGCTCGAGGGCTATCCATCGGGCCGCCTCGCCAGCCTATCGGGTGATCTAGGGTGATGGGTGGCGTCTGGCGCCGTTTCTCACGGATTCTCGCGTGCGCGGTCGTGCTGGCTGCGGCGGCTTCGCTATTCCAGGCGGTTTCACCTCCTCAGGCGGCTGCCGTCCAGAGCGACCTGAGCTTCATCTCCAGCTCGACCTGGACGGCCGATCCTGTGGCCGCCCGAGTCCACGTCCTCGCTGACGTGACGGTCACTTCGCACACCGTGGACACCGCCACGCGCCAATACTTCTACGACAGCGTCCAGATGACGCTGCCTGCTTCCTCGACCGCCTTCGTGGCTCGGATCGCCAGCGGGGTGCGGCTCGGCCTCACTGTCCAATCGGTGACGAGCGCAGGCGCGATCATCGCCGTCAACTTCGGCCGGCGACTCTACGCGAGTCAGAGCACCTCGTTCTCGCTGTACTTCGATCTCATCGATAACGGGGGTTCTACCGACCGAGACCTGCGCATCGGCAACAACCTGATGTCGTTCCCGGTCTCGGCCTTCGGCAGTCCGGGAACGCCGGGCAGCTCGGTCAGCGTCATCTTCCCCGCCGGCTTCACCGTCCAGGAAGAGTTTGGTGGCCTTACCAGGTCGCTCTTCGGCTCGGGCGAGGTCGTCTTCTCGTCCGGCGCTCTCGATGACTCGACCGAGCTCAGCGCCTGGTTCACCGCGATCCAGCCCGTGCCCGCATCTGATTTCAGGGTCCGGTCGGTGGCTATCGGGCCGCTCCGAGTGAACCTCAAGTACTGGGTTGACGACCCGGGCTGGGCCGACCAGGTCGAGCGCGTGATGCAGGCCGGCTATCCCCTCCTGAGCCAGATGATCGGGCTCGGCAATCCGATCGTGACGACCTTCACGGTCGAGGAAGCGTCGGCCCAGGAGAGCGTCGGCTTCAGCGGCTCCTACGACGAGGCCAGCGGCGGCATCCAGGTCTCGTATTTCGCAGACCCGTTCGTGATCCTCCACGAACTGGCGCATATGTGGTTCAACAGTGCCCTGCTCGGCGAACGCTGGATGCAGGAAGGTTTCGCGTCCTACTACGCCGAGCAGGTTGTCTACGCGCTCGGATATACGGATCACGCGCCGGTGCTCACCGATCGGCTGCTCGCCTCCGCCATCCCGCTCAACGACTGGCTGCTGGCGGGCCAGCCGAGCTCGGCGACCGACGGCTACCTCTACGGCGCCACGCTCGAGGTGGCGCGCGAAATCGCGGCCTTTGCCGGCCAGGACGGCCTGCGCAAAGTCTGGCTGGCGGCGCGGGCGGGTCAGGCGGCGTATCAGCCGGTTCACGGATCTCCCAACGAGATCCTGGCCGCGCCTGCCACAGACTGGGGCCGCCTGCTCGATCTGCTGGAACAGACGACGGGCCGATCCTACGCCGCAATCTGGCGGCAGTGGGTCATCGACCCATCGCAGGACTCTCTGCTGCAGCAACGCGCCACGGCCCTGACCGCCTATGCCGCGGCCGAGAGGGCGGCCGGCAGCTGGAACCTGCCGCCGGAGATCCGGCGCTCGCTCGACGGCTGGCAGTTCGATCAGGCGCTGTCGTTCATGTCCCAGGCTCGAGGCATCCTGACGCAGCGAGATCAGATCGCCAATGAGGCGGTGAAGGAGCTGACGACGCCTCCGCCAACGCTCCAGACGGCCTTCGAGGCCACCGGTATCACTGCTGCCAGCAGGGAGGCCGCGCAAGAGCTGGAAGTGCTCAACGAACTATCCGCGGCCGACCGGGCCCGAACCAACAGCGGCGGCGCCGCTCGCGACCTGGGACTTCTCGGCGCGGATCCGCAGGCGGAGCTCACCGCGGCCCGTCGTGCCTTCGCCAGCGGCGACCTCAGCGGCGCCGCGCAGCTTGCCGTGAGCGCCCGAAATGCCTGGGAGAGCGCCAACAGCGCCGGACAGATTCGCATCGTGGGCAGCCTGTCTCTGCTGGTGGGCGGGTTGCTGCTTCTCGGGTTGTACATATGGATGCGAGGTGGCCGCCTGCGAGTGGCTGCCACGGCTGCCACGGCTGGCACGGCTGGCGGGCATGCTTCGGGCGTCGCGGCCGGCCCGACGGTGGGGGAGGGAGCGGCGAGCGAGGCAGCTGCCTCGGCCGTAGGCCCGGCCTCGGACGTCGTTGAGCTGTCCGCCACAGAGACGGCCGGGGACGGCGTCGCGCTCGCCGATGCCGGCCGCGACGCTTCGGAAGACGGCTCGGACGAGTCTGCTTACGCGCTCCTGCAGCGAGGCCAGGCGCTGCTGAGGGACCACCACAACGCCCAGGCGGCCGTCGTTCTCGAGCGAGCCGCGCGGCTCGAGCAGAGCAAGGGCTCGATCCTCGAAGCGCTCGGGCGGGCCTACTTCAACAGTGGCCAGCACGAGCGTGCCGCCGAGACCTTCGAGGCCCTGCTCGAGATCGACCCGTCGGCACACTACGGGCACTTCGCCCTTGGGCTGAGCTTCGCCCGCCTTGGTCGACCCCAGGAAGCGCGGACGCACCTTCGCCTCGCGGTCGCTCTCGATCCCGCCAGCGAGACGTACCGGCGCGCGCTCGACCGGATGGAGACGGCGGTCAGCTAGCCCAGCCGCTCGGCGTGACGACGGCCTACGAGCCCGATGCCTCGAGGCGTCGGGCGAGCCAGAGGATGCCGGCGATCGACTTGGCGTCCTCGATCACGCCACTTTCGACCGCCGCCACCGCCTCGCGCCACGGCAGCGGCGAGAGCCGGAGGTTCTCGTCATCGTCCGGGCTGAGGCGACCGTCGACCGCAGGGCTCAGGCCGGTTGCGAGGTAGAGCGTCAGGTATTCGGTCGAGAAGCCGGGAGCGCTCCAGAAGCCGCCGATGCGATCCATCGAATCGGCGCGAAACCCCGTCTCTTCCTCGAGCTCGCGATGAGCGGCACCGAGAGGATCCTCGGCCACTCCGTCGCGTACTTCCAGGGTGCCGGCCGGCAGCTCGAGCATTGCCCCGCCGCTGGGCACGCGGTATTGAGTCACAAGCAGCAGCCGACCCTCCGCATCGAGGGGGGCAATGACCACGGCGCCGGGGTGGACGACGATGTCGCGAGACGATTCGGAACCATCGGAGCGGATTACACGCTCGGCCTCGAAGGCCATGTAGCGGCCCGTGTGCAGCGGCCGGCGCTCGATCACGCGCTCCTTCAGGGCCGTGTCCGCGTCGCGCAGCTCGTCGAGGAGCGAGTCGAGGAAGGGCTGGCCGGTGGAGGCACGGTTCGGTCGTCGGCTGGCGGGGGAGTCGTCCATCGCCGAACTATACGAGAGGTGCGCGTGAGCGAGGAACGCAGAAGGCAACGAAGGCATCGGCCGTTTGACGGCGACCTGCCCGTTAAGCCCGAATCCACCGAGCCTCTTCGTCTGACGGCTCGACACGGTGGTTGGGAGGCGATCGACCCCGATTGAGGTAATGGCCAGACTCTGACTGGGGCGAACAAGGGTCGACCGACGGCGGATGTGGCTTGGTGAGACGCAGTCGATGGGCTGCGGCCGGTTTGTTGCAGGCTGACGCTGACCCCCGGGGCGGCCGAACCGTGCTGACCGAACGTCAGGCCAGGCGCGGGACCGCCCGCAGCCTGGCCAGGGCGGTGAGGAAGGCCTCGGCCCACGGCCAGT
>Ga0187849_1000247_pt1 | contig 78418 bp, 63 predicted proteins | sample June2016WEW_4_10_2_FD_132412 | JGI IMG/M metagenome (GOLD analysis project Ga0187849, IMG submission 132412) | Peatland microbial communities from SPRUCE experiment site at the Marcell Experimental Forest, Minnesota, USA - June2016WEW_4_100 | ecosystem: Environmental > Terrestrial > Soil >... | reverse complement strand
GTTGCAGCCTCCGAGAAGAATCGTGAGCGCTATGGCCAGCAGTAGAGGAGTTCTCATGGAGTTTTCTTGCGCGCCCAACGCCGGGGTCGGTCACCACCAGAACTGCGGTTCGAATCCCGCAGGGGTCCTGATTCTCATCAAGGGGAACCTCTGCCAGGTGATATGGCCATCGAGGAAGAGCAGGTTGCCCCCCGCTGGCAGCGCCCCGGAAGAAGGTTGACCCCCCCTGGCAGCGCCCCAATTCTGGAGATGGCTGGTCCGGTGGGGTTCGGCCCAACCACCGATAACGTCGGTGAATGTGCCGCCGCCGACGTACACCCCATATACCGCGCGGGCGTTGTCCGAAATGGTGGCATCGGCCGTAAGGACTGCCTGCGCAACATTGGTGTGCAGCCCGACACTCAACATTTCCTGGGCGTATTGGGGATCGACCCCAGCCACCCCCTTCATCCAGAAGCTGTAGCCCAGGACATGGTACCCGTAGTTCGAGGCCCAGTAGGCCCAGAGCGTGTCATTATCCTGCGTCTGGGCCGAAGGGCAATAAAACACATCCCGCAGCATGCCCGTCCGGAGCAGGTTGGTGACCGTCGCATCATCCATATCCCACGGCCAGTAGCAGATAGCCGTATTGACCGCCGGCAACCGGTCCCGGTTGTCGCCCGCGTAAATATGCATCGCGATGCCGATTTGGTTCAGGTTGCTGGCACACCGGGCGCGCCTGGCCCGTTCCTTGGACTTTGACAATGCGGGCAGAAGCATGGCCGCCAGGATCGCGATGATGGCGACAACGACAAGCAACTCGATGAGGGTGAAAGCAGGTCCTTCGCGCGGGAATCTCGGATTCGTTTTCATGATAACCAATACGCTGGATGCCCTTGTAAACGTTTGCATAAACCCTGTCAAGCAGGTTTTTTTGCCTCCTCGCGAGAGCTGCGAGCCGCCGAATGGGTCGTGCAGATGCAACTGACTGCATCACAATGACCTACGACTCAAGAAGGGGGGTCCTCGACTCTCCCACGGAAAATTCCGCTTGCAGTTTTTCCTGTAACCGTTTACAACCCCACCCAGCATGAAACCGCCGGCACGAATCCAGCCGCCCAATCCGAGTGGTGCAATAACCATCAAGGAAGTGGCCGCCCAAGCGGGTGTTTCGACGGCGACGGTGTCGCGGGTGCTGGCGGGTCTGAATGGGGTCGCGGCTCAAGCGCGCGATCGCGTCACTCGCGCCGTTGCTCAACTCAATTACCACCCAAACCGCCTCGCGCGAGGCCTGCGCCTCGGTCACCGAAAAGTGATCGGGGTGATCATACCGGACTTGCAGAATCCGTTTTTCACCGGGGTGGTCCACGGAGTTGAGGCGGAACTTTATGCGGCGGGCTATACCCTGTTGCTCGCCCATTCAGACGGACTCGCAGAGCGCGAACAAGAGCAGTTGAGCGTGCTGCGAGGCGAGGGGGTTGCCGGCTTGGTGTTCATACCAGGAAACCAGCCTGGGGCCAACTATGAGTCGATTCGAACCTGGGAGATCCCGGTGGTGGCCGTCGACCGCTCGCCGGGCGCACTGGAGGTGGATTTGGTTTGCTCGACCAACCGGGAGGGAATGCGCCAGGCGGTGAATCACTTGCTCTCTCTGGGTTACGAGGAAATTGCCCTGCTGAACGGGCCTGAAGGAATCAACGTCACCCAGGAGCGTCTGGGCGGGTATCAGGACGCACTCCGGAACGCCGGCAAAGCTGTGCGGCAGTCGTTCATTATCCACAGCGATTTCCGGCAAGAGGGCGGTTATCTGGCGATGCCGCGGTTGCTGGATCTGGCGATGCCGCCCAGGGCGGTAGTGGTCGCCAACAACCTGATGACCTTGGGAGCACTTCAGGCGATTCATGAGCGAGGCATCCGCATTCCTGAGGAGTTGGCGGTGGTGTGCTTCGATGACATGCCTTGGGCGACCTCTCTTCGTCCGCCACTTACCGCGGTGGCCCAACCGACCGAGGAACTGGGGCGGACGGCGGCCCAACTCTTGCTGGAACGGCTTAAGGACCCCAAAAGACTAGTCAGGCAAGTGGTTTTGCCAACGCGCTTGATGGTGCGGGCTTCGTGTGGGGCTCGCACCGCTCTGCTGACTGAGCCGCCGGGAGATGCGCCTCCGACGGAGACGGGAGGCGCTCCGAGGCAGACCAACCCATGTTTGCCGGTTAAGATAACATCGTCCTGAGGCTGGCGGGCCGCTCAAATCCTCTAACCAGAGACCGATACCACTATGTTCATCGTCGAATCCTACCCTCTCGCCATCGCCATGTGTTTGATCACCATGCTTTGCTGGGGTTCCTGGGCCAACACCCAGAAGCTCGCCAGCAAGGAATGGCGCTTCCAGCTCTTTTATTGGGACTACGCCATCGGCGTGTTCTTGTTGGCGCTGCTGCTCGCCTTCACCCTGGGCAGCAGCGGCGCCGGCGGCCGGGGCTTTCTGACCGACCTTCAGCAAGCGGACAGCCAATGGCTCGAAAGCGCGTTTCTGGGCGGAGTGATCTTCAATCTATCGAACATCCTGCTGGTCGCGGCCATTGACATTGCCGGCATGGCGGTCGCGTTTCCGGTTGGCGTCGGGCTCGCGTTGGTCCTCGGAGTCGTTACTACCTACCTTTCCACCAACGTGGGTAATGTGCCGATGCTGGGCCTTGGTGTGGCGGCGGTCATGGTGGCCATCGTCCTGGATGCCCTGGCCTACAAGCGTCTGGCCAGCGGGGGCCAGAAAACCCCGGTCAAGGGCATTGTTATCTCCATCGCGGCGGGCGTGCTCATGGGCTTTTTCTACAAGTATGTTGCCCAGGCGATGGGACAGATCGATCCCGCCGCCAAAACGCTCGCAGCCGGCAAACTCAGTCCCTACACGGCCATTGTGCTGTTCAGCGCCGGGCTATTGCTCTCCAATTTCCTGTGGAACAGCCTCATGATGATCAAGCCCTTCACTGGCTCGCCGGTGCCCTTTGGCGACTACTTTACCAAAGGCAACCTTCGGCTTCACCTGGTCGGGCTCCTGGGCGGGATGATCTGGAACGTCGGCATGTCCTTCAGCATCATCGCCAGCACCAAGGCTGGCGCCGCTCTCTCCTACGGACTGGGCCAGGGGGCGACGATGATCGGCGCCTGCTGGGGCGTGTTCATCTGGAAGGAATTCAAAGGCGCGCCCAAGGGCACCAACGGCCTGTTGGCGGCGATGTTCCTGTTCTATCTCATCGGCTTGGCGGTGTTGATCCTCTCCAAGATCAACTCCTGAGGCAATGGCTCTCGAACAAAACACCCAATTTCAATCGTGAAACTCAAATCTATAGCCAGACCCAAAATCCTCGTCATCGGCAGCTCGAATACCGACATGATCATCAAGCTCGACCGCATTCCGCAGCCGGGCGAAACGATCCTGGGCGGCGAGTTTGCCACCGCCGCCGGGGGCAAGGGCGCCAACCAGGCCGTTGCCGCCGCCCGCGCGGGCGGCGACGTCACCCTCGTCGCGCGTGTCGGCCAGGACATGTTCGGAGAGAAAGCCCTCGCCGGATTTATCCAGGCTGGCATCCATGTCCAATACGTCACTCGTGACCCGGCCGCGCCCTCGGGCGTGGCGCTCATCTTCGTTGCCAAGGATGGCGAGAACAGCATCGCCGTGGCGGGCGGCGCCAACGGCCGGCTTTCCCCGGCCGAGGTGAATAAGGCCAAGGGAGCCATCGCCGGCGCCAGTGCCGTGCTGATGCAGCTTGAAACGCCGGTGGCGACCGTCCAGGCCGCCGCCGAACTTGCGGCCCGGGCGGAGGTTCCCGTGATACTGAATCCGGCCCCGGCGCGGGTCTTGCCCGACCAACTGCTCAAGCTGGTTTCGATCCTTACCCCAAACGAAACCGAGGCCGCGTTGCTCACCGGCATCTCGGTCACTGACGAGGCCACGGCGGCGCGGGCAGCGGCGGAGCTTCGCGCCCGGGGCGTGGAAACGGTCATTCTTACCCTGGGCGCCCGTGGCGCATTCGTGGCTACAGCCTCCACGGAAGAACTGGTTTCCGGCTTCCGGGTAAAGGCCGTGGATAGCACCGCGGCCGGAGACGTTTTCAACGGGGCGCTGGCTGTCGCGCTGGGCGAGGGTCGACCGCTGCTCGAGGCCGTGCGCTTTGCCAATGCCGCCGCAGCGATTTCCGTAACCCGGCTTGGGGCCCAGCCTTCAGCGCCGGAACGGAAGGAAATCGAGTCGTTCCTCGCCAAGTCAAACGGAGCGACGCGCGCAAGCGTCTCCTGCAAGTAATCCATTACCAGTGTATAAGCCACTGTAGTGTAAATACTTGTACAGTATTCAAAAAAACTTGTTGACGGCATTGCGAAATCGTTTACAATCCGTCGCCAGTATGAAAATCCGCGCTCCCTCCCGCCGTTTTCCCTCGTGGTTGCCGTATGCCCGTGCCGGTCTGGACCGGCTGGACCTACGGTGTCCGGCAACGGGCGCGGCAGCAATTAACGTGCCAACTGTCGAGAGCGAAAAGCTATGAAAAAAACCAAAGTAACCACCAACGATCCTCCTGTCCCCTCATGTGCCGTTCACTGCCGATATATGAAGGTCTTTTACTCTGTATGGATGCTCCTGTGCCTGGTGCTGGCACAGGGGGCTTACGGGCAAAACAGCCTCACCAACGGCTTGGTTTCTGAATGGACTTTTGACAATCCCGCCAATTTGGGCCAGGATTCGGTGGGGCCCAACAGCGGCGTGGTGGTGGGCGGGGCCTACCCCTTTGGCGGCCGCGTCGGCCCGGGTGCCTTATACTGCGACGGGACAGATGGTTACATCACAGTGCCGGACAACACCGACCTCGATTTTTCCGCCAGTAACAGCTTTACGCTTGCGGCCTGGGCCTATCCTGCGACGTTGCCGGGAAACTGGTCATGTGTCGTTGCCAAGAGCCGGACCCCTTCGCCCTGGTACGGGATCTGGATTAACCCCGCCAACCAATGGCTCTTTGGCGTAACGGCCAGCAACAATGAGTTTGGGCCGGGTTTGCCTGTGGACGCCAGCGGCGACCTTATCGCGGGGTGGCATCACGTAGCGGTTATGCAGGATGGGGTTGCGGGCACGACCAGCCTCTATGTGGACGGCGTCCTTACCAACACCGGCCCTGCCACCGAGTGTGATGGCACCGGTCCTCTGACCATTGGCGCGAGCACCGTGGGTGAGTACTTTAAGGGTGTGGTCGACGACGTGCGAATCTACAACCGGCCCTTGAGCGCTGCGGAAGTCGCACAGCTTTACAACGCGCCGGTTCCCTCCACGACCCTGCCCTTGGCGCTCCTCATCCAACCGCAGGATGCCTCCATTTTTAACGGCCAGCAGGTTACGTTGAAGGCACAAGTGAACGCCGTCGGCTATACGAGCCAATGGTACAAGAACAAGTCTCCGGTTGGAGCCGCGGCTTCAGCCACGGTTGGCAATGCCGTTCTCAGCACTGGTGTGCTGTCATATCCCGCCGATAACGGCGCCCAATTTTATGTTGTTTTCAGTGGCACCGCGGGTTCGATCACGAGCCGGGTGGCCACCATCACCGTGAGCAGCAGCGCGGTCGGCATTGACTCCGACCTGGTGGGCCACTGGACGTTCGACGATCCGGCCAACCTGGGCGCGGACTCGGCCTCGACGAATAACGCAGTCGTGTTTGGGGGAGCCTACTCCTTTGTCGGCCGCGTCGGCCCGGGCGCTTTATACGTGGACGGTGCGGGGAGCTACCTGCAAGTGGCGAACACCCCCGCGTTTGACTTCACCGCCGCGCAAAGCTTTACGCTTGCGGCCTGGGCTTATCCCACGACGCTGCCGGGAACCTGGGCAGGAGTCGTTACCGTGAGCCGGAACCCTTCGCCCTGGTACGGCATCTGGATTGACCCCGCCAACCAATGGCTCTTTGGCCTAACGGTTAATAATAATGAGTTTGGGCCGGGTTTGCCTGTGGATGCGGGCGGCGCCCTGGTTGGGGGGTGGCATCACATAACGGTCATGCAGGATGGGGTTGCGGGCACGACCAGCCTCTATGTGGACGGCTCCCTGGCCAACACCGGCGCTGCCACCTCTTGTAATGGCACCGGTCCTCTGTGGATGGGAGGCTCGTATGGCGAGAGTGAGTTTTTCAACGGCGCGATCGACGACGTGCGACTCTACAACCGGACCTTGAGTGCGGCGGAAGTCGCACAGCTCTACAACGCGCCGGCTCCATCCAATAGCCTGCCCTTGGCGCTCCTCATCCAGCCGCAGGACAACTCCCTTTTCGTTGGCGAGCAGGGGGTGTTGACCGCGATGGTGAACTCCATCGGCTATACCAGTCAATGGTACAGCAACGACATTCCGGTTGGAGCCACGGGTTCAGCCCTGGCGGGCGAGGTCGTGCTCGAGACTGGCGCGCTGTCCTATCCCGCCGATAACGGCGCCAAATATTATGTTGTTTTCAATGGCGCCGCCGGCTCGATCACGAGCCGGGTGGCCACCATCACCGTGGGGACTGTGACCAACATTGACTCCGGCCTGGTGGCCCACTGGACGTTCGACGATCCGGCCAACCTGGGCGCGGACTCGGCCTCGACCAATACCGCGGTGGTGGCGGGGGGCGCCTACTCCTTTGGCGGCGGCCGCGTCGGCCCGGGCGCTGTATTCGTGAACGGTGTGGATGGCTACCTCGAAGCGGCGGACAACCCCGCGCTTCGCTTTGTAGCCGCGCAAAGCTTTACGCTGGCGGTCTGGGCTTATCCCGTGACGCTGCCGGGAGCCTGGACCTGTATCGTTAGCAAGAGCCGGAGTGTGGCGCCCTGGTACGGCATCTGGATCGATCCCGCTAACAACTGGGACTTTGGCGACCCGCTTAATCTGGAGGGGACCGGTTTGCCTGTGGACGCGGGCGGCGCCCTGGTTCCGCAGTGGCATCACGTGGCTATCAAGCAGGACGGGGTCGCGGGCACCAGCGCCCTGTATGTGGACGGCGCCGTGGTCAACACCGGCGGCATCGTGAACGTCAATGGCCCCGGTGCTCTGTGGATGGGCGCGGACAACGTGGGTGAGTTTTTCAACGGCGCGATCGACGACGTGCGACTCTACAAGCGGGCCTTGAGTGATGCGGAAATCGCGCAGCTTTACAACGCGCCAGTTCCATCCACGACCCTGCCCTTGGCGGTCGTGCAGCAGCCGGCGGATGTGGCGACCATCACCGGGCAGGCGGTGACGTTCACAGCGTTGGCGAACAACTTCGGTCTGACCTTTCAATGGTACAAAGGAACCTCTCCCATCGGAGCCAGTGCTCCCGCTCCGGTTACCGGCGGGGGAGCGAACGCCTCCTTCACCACCGCTCCCTTAACGGCCGCCGATAATGGTTCCACGTACTCTGTCGTCTTTACCGGGAGTTCAGGCTCCGTCACCAGCCGAGTGGTTCAGGTGACGGTCAAGGAACCGGTTGACGGCCTGATCGCTTACTACACCTTTGACAATCCGGCTAACCTCGGGGCTGATTCTTCTGCCGTTGGCCTCAATCCCGGCACGCCAGTTGGCGGGGCCTCGTTCAGCGCCAGCAGTCGCGTGGGCAGCGGCACGTTGCAGGTGGACGGTCTCAGCGGGCACATTGTCGTCCCGGATGTCCCCTATATGCGGTTTGGCGCTGCCAACAGTTACAGCGTGACCGTGTGGTTCCAGGCACAGCCCAATAATAACTGGGGCGGCATCGTGGATAAGAGCCGCAATATTGGCGCCTGGTGGGGTATCTGGCGCGATCCCGCCGGTCCTAATCTTTTCACCGGCAGCGCGGAGACCTGGCCGCCGACCGAATCCGTCTTGTCCGATGGTGTTTGGCATCACGCCGCGATTGTCCAGGATGGCAGCGCCGGAACCTACCTGGTGTACCTGGACGGTGTTAATCTAAAGGTTCCTTTCAACTCGCCACTGCCCAACACCGGCACCGGAGATCTTTGGATCGGCGGCGCAGATGATGGAAATGGCGCGTATGAATACTTTCACGGCTTGATCGACGATGTTCGCATCTACAATCGCGCCTTGTCCGCCGGCGACGTCAGTGCCCTGGCCAATGCGCCTTTCCGGCCCACCATCAGCCTCGGCCGCGGTCCGGGCGGCCTGACAATTACGTTTACCGGCACCCTGCAAGCGGCGGGCTCTCTTTCGGGCACTTGGACGAATGTCACTGGGGCGGTCAGTCCGCTGATCATCACCAACCCGAAAGGCAGCGCCTTTTATCGGACGCAGCAGTGATGATGCAGTGTGGCCTGGGTTGGGTTGTCTCGAGACGGGGCGGAGGCTTGGGCCTTCGCCCCTCTCATTGGCCGCGGCCTGATTACCTATATGCTCTACACCGGCAATATGGAGCCCCTGCCCGCCTGCCGCCGCATGGGTGACCTTTTGTGCAACACCTTCGGCGATGAACCTGGCAAACGCGACCTTATCAAGGCCCGCGAGCACATTGGCTTGGCCCCCACCAGCGTGCTTGAGCCCATGGTCTTGCTCTGCCGGTTGACCGGAGAGAAACGCTATCTCGAGTTCTGCCAATACATCCTGGGGGCTTGGGAACACCCCAATGGACCGAAAATCATCTCGACCCTCCTTTCCGTGAAGCGGGTCGATAAGGTCGGCAACGGCAAGGCCTACGAGATGCTTTCCTGCCTTAACGGCGCCCTCGAATACTACCGCACAATCGGCGACCCCAAAATCCTCGAGGCCTGCCTGAACGCCTGGAAGGACATTGTGGAACGACGGCTCTATATCACCGGCGCGGCCAGTTACGCCGAGCTTTTCCACGACGACTTCGATCTCCCCAACTCCTATGATACACTGCCCGGCAGCACGGGTTGATCATGCAAAACGGTCTGGTCTTCGACATCCAGAAGTACTCGCTCCACGACGGGCCGGGGATTCGCGCGACCGTATTCCTCAAGGGCTGCCCCCTCCGGTGCGCCTGGTGCCACAACCCGGAAGGGATTTCGCCCCGGCGCGAACTCATCGTTCTGGAGGGCCGCTGTTTCGGCTGCGGCGAATGCCGGCGCGCCTGCTCCTTGGGGACATCCATCCCAGGCCGGGGCGCCCTGCCGGCTCGCCACGAACGCTGCCGGTTGTGCGGCTCATGCGTGGCTGCCTGCCCGGCCGCGGCGCGCCGGTGGGTCGGTGAGCAAATGTCCGTGGCCCAGGTCCTCGAGGCCGTCTGGCGAGACCGTATCTTCTATGACGAATCGGGCGGGGGCGTCACTTTCTCCGGGGGCGAACCGCTGCTGCAATTCGAGTTCCTGCGCGCCTGCCTCGGGGCCTGCCGCGCGCGCGGCCTGCGCACTGCCGTGGACACCTGCGGCCTGGCCCGCCCCGAGCAGTTGCTGGCGCTCGCCCCTCTGGCCGACCTCTTCCTCTACGACCTGAAATTGATGGACCCGGCCAGGCACGAGCAGTTCACCGGCGCGCCTAACGGTGTCATCCTCGACAACCTGCGGGCCCTCGGCGCAGTCCACCGCCAAATCTGGTTGCGGGTTCCGCTCATCCCCGGCATCAATGACGATGCGCCGGGTCTGCAAGCCATTGCCCGTTTTGCGGCCGCCATTCCCGCCGTGCGCCAGGTGAACCTCCTGCCTTTCCACCGAACCGGCCTGCCCAAACTCCTGCGCCTGGGCCAGGCCAGCCCCTTGGCCCAAGTCCAGCCGCCTTCCGCAGAGGCCATGGCCGCCGCCCTGGCCATCTTCCAGGACCTTGGCTTGGAAACCAAAGTGGGAGGATGACCTTCTCAGTGCATCCCCAAGGCGGCCAAGAGGCGCACCAACAAATAGGCAATTGCGCCGGCGGCTGGAATGGTCATGACCCAGGCCCACATGATGCGTTCTGTGATGACCCAATCGAGGGCCCCAAAACTCCTGGCGCAGCCGACGCCCATGATGGCCGTGGTAATCGAATGCGTGGTGGAGACGGGCAGGCCCAAGACTCCGGTCACCAGCAGAATCGTGGCCCCGGTCGTTTCGGCGGCGAAGCCGTTGACTGGTCTCAAGCTCACCAATTTGTGGCCGAGGGTCTTGATAATCTTCCAACCACCGATATAAGTGCCGAGTGCCATGGCCAGGCCGCACGACCATTTGACCCAGGTGGCGATTTCAAACCTTGGCGTGCGCAGGAATTGCAGCCAGGGTGGGAGGTGCTCGAGCTGCCCCGCCTGGGTCGCCGCGAAGACCGCCAGAGCCATCACGCCCATCGTTTTCTGGCCGTCAGCGAATCCGTGCGACCAAGCCATGTAGGTGCAACTGAGTACCTGGAGTTTTCCAAACAAGGCGTTGACGAGCGCGCGCCGCAGCGGACGAATGAGCAAAAACAGGAGGCCCATGACGAGAAAACCTCCGACGAACCCGGCGATGGGCGACGAGATCATGGGAATGACGACTTTGTGATAGATACCGTCCATCACGACCTGGCCCGTCTTGGGATCGGTATCCGCGACCGACCATTTTAGCACCTTCCAACTTCTGGCGGAAGCCAGGGCAGCACCGAACAACCCTCCGATGAGCGAATGGCTGGAACTGGCTGGCAAGCCGAAATACCACGTCGTGACATTCCAGACGGCCCCGGCGGTCATCGCACAGAAGATGGTCGCCAACGTGACGTAGCTGGTGTCCACCAAACCTGCTCCCACCGTTGTGGCCACCGCGGTGCCTCCGAGCGCGCCGACGAGATTCCAGAAGGCGCCCCAAATGACCGCCTGCCGGGGCGTCATGACCTTCGTCGCCACGACCGTCGCAATGGCGTTGGCGGCGTCGTGAAAACCGTTAGTGTAGGTGAACACCAGCACCATGGCCAACGCCAGGAAAACAAAAATCGGAACCGGCATTGCGTCAGGTGTTTTTCAGGACGATTTGGGAGATCACGTTGCCCGCGTCCCGGCAGCGGTCCACGACTTTCTCCAGCAGCTCGTAGAGGTCTTTCAGAATAATGACCTTCAGCGGGTCGTGCTTGCGGCTGTAGAGTTCTGTCCTCAGCAAATCCAGGATCAACGCGTCGGCTTCGCCTTCGATGCGCTGAAGATTGGCATTTTGCTCGGAGATCTTCTCCATGTTGAAGCCGCGTCGAAGCTCCTTGAGCATCTGCACGGTGATGTCGGTCGCTTGTTCCAGGAGCTTCACATTCTTCGAAAAATCAACGTCCCGAAGCTCGCCCACGGCTAGAATGTATCGCTGGGCAAATTTCTCGAGCGTCTTGGGAATTTTGTAGAAGGCATTGGACAGGGCCTCGATGTCCTCCCGTTCCAGCCCCGTTACTGACACCCGGGCCAGTAGTTCGGTGAGCTCGGCGCTGATCTGTTTTTCTTTGCGCCGTGGACCGATAAACTCATCCAGGGTGAGGGTGCGTGAGTGGTTCGCGATGGCGCGCTTCAGCGCCTGGACACTGGCGCGGCATTCCTCCGCGCTGGCTTCGAGAAGTTCGAAGAATTGGTCGTCCCTGCTGAAAAGCTTTTGCAGCGAAAACATAACGGCCGGCAGCTTACGCAACTTGGGTTCTTTCTGTCACGGCATTTAAAGTTCCGGTGACTTTTCAGGTGGGAGGGTGGGGCAGACCTCTGGTCTGCCGGTCAGCCGGGCCTCTGGCCCGGCGTTCCGATCACCCCAGGTTCACGGAGCCGGAGGCTCCGCGAACCGGCAGACCGGAGGTCTGCCCCACACCTGACCAGTTACAAGTTCCGGCTTGAGTCTCAACCAAAACGTGTCACTCTGCGGCGATGAACGATCGCACGCGATATTCATTCGTTCTCCGGCTGGGCACGGTCTGGGCCTGCCTCGCCTTCTGCCTTCTGCCCACGGGTTGCAACCCAAGCGGCTCGGTTCGAAAAGCCACCCTCCAGACCAAGGGATCGGACACCATGGTCAACCTCGCCCAGGGTTGGGCCGAGGAATACAAGAAGGTCGCGCCGGACGTGGAGGTGGAGGTCTCGGGCGGGGGTTCGGGGGTGGGCGTTGCCTCCCTGGTCAAGGGCACGATCGACCTCTACAATGCCAGCCGCAAGATGCGACCGGAGGAGATTGGACTGGCCAGGAAAAACACGGGCAAGGAGCCTAAAGAGATCCTCGTCGGCTATGACGCCGTGACGATCTATGTTCACAAGAGCAACCCCCTGAACGAGATCACTCTGGAGGAGATTGCCCAGATATACGCCGAGGGCGGGACCATCACCAGATGGTCCGACCTGGGCGTGAAAATTCCGGGCACTGACAGCGATAAGATCGTCCGCGTCAGCCGCCAATCGAATTCCGGCACCTACGAGTTCCTGCGCGAGCACGTGTTGAATAAGAAGGACTTCAAGCTCGGCTCGCTCGATATGGACGGCTCAAAGGAAGTCGTCGAACTGGTCGCCTCCACGCCCACGGCCATCGGTTATAGCGGCATGGGCTACGCCACGCCGGCCGTGAAGATGCTCAAAGTCAAAGCGACGGCTAGCGACCCCGCATACGAGCCCACCGTAGCCACTACTTTGGCCAAAACGTACCCGCTTGCCCGGTCGCTTCAAGTCTACACCTTGGGCGAGCCCCAAGGCGCGGCCAAAGCGTATATCGACTGGATTCTATCCGATGCCGGCCAAAGAGTTGTCGAAGCCAGCGGCTATGTTCCGCTGCCGGCGGCAGCACACGTGAAGCCCTAGCGGCGCGCATCTCAGATTTTTCCAACGTCGACGACCTGTAGGAATGGAGCGCGGATCATGTTGTCCGCATTCGGCCGGTCGTGAACCCAAAGCAGAGGACACTGTCCGGGCCCAGAGCTGCACCCAGACCGCGGGCAGAAGTGCCTTGTCCCGAAGGGACATCCGACAATAGCCCAACGCTTCAGCGTTGGGTGACGGCCATTAAGCGTCAATTTCGTCCCGAAGGGACGGCTGAAGTGCAGCGTGTTTCAGCCGTCCCTTCGGGACTCATCGGCTCTTTATTAGCGGCGATCCCAACGCTGAAGCGTTGGGCTATTCTCAAGTGTCCTTCCGGGACAGAATCGAACCGGCGGGCGAACTGGATGCAGCCCGGGTCGGCGCCCCGGAGGAACCTGAGATGCGCCCGTTCTAAGGAACCGGAGCCATTTCTGCTTGTCGCATATCGGTTTGGGATGCATACTGGCGGGGACAGTAGAGGTTTGGATTGTGCGACCGCGCGCCCGAATTGACCGAGCCAGCAGCGAGGGAGAGCAGGTTAAGCCAGGCGCCCTTGGCGTTGGCCTGCTGCTGCTGGTGGTGTCGCTCCTGATTCTGACTGGCCTTGCGGAGCTTGGCTTGAGGGTCTTCTGCCGCCAGAGTCTGGAAGTCGCTCGGGACGAACGCACCATGTTGTACCGTTACGACGAGGTCCTCGGCTGGCGCCCCGTCGCCAACAGCAGCAACCGGTTTGTGGGTTTCCGAGCGATTACGGTGGTCAACAACCGCTTGGGTTTCCGGGCGCCCGAGCCGGCCACCAACGACCATCCCGGCCTGATGTTTTTGGGGGATTCCTTTGTTTGGGGGTATGATGTCGAGGCGGCCGAACGCTTTACGGACAAGCTCCAGGCGCGGCATCCTGAATGGAACGTCTATAACCTGGGTGTCAGCGGCTATGGCACCGACCAGGAGTTCCTGCTGCTCGAGATGGAGTTTGCGCGCTACCGGCCCCGGGTCGTATTCGTGGTGTACAGCGCCGAGACTGACGAGGAGGACAACAGCACCAATTTCAGGTATGAGGGTTATTACAAACCCTATTGCCTGGTCATCACCAACCGCCTGCAGATTCAGGGCCTGCCGGTGCCGCGCGCAGAGAGGGTGTTTCTGGTCGAACACCGCCTGCTGGCCCGATCCTGCTTTGTGCGGCTGCTGGCGCGCGCGTGGTTCAAGCTGACAGCGCCCCCGGTGGTGTCAAACCCCAGCCCCACCGGCGCCATCCTCCTCAACATGCAGCACTTTGCCCGCAGCCAGGGAGCCACCTTGGCCGTCGGACTCACCCTGCACCGGCCTCGGCTCCAGGAATTCCTCCAGCACCATGACATCCCCTGGGTCGATCTGACCACGATGTTGCGGTATCCAACCAACGGATTTCATTGGACACCGGCGGGACACACCGTCGTCTGCGGCCGGATCGAAGAATTCCTCACCCAAGGGAAACTCCTCAGCGGAACAGCCGTGCCGCCCCGCAACCCCTGATGCCGCAGTTCTGTCCGAGGACCGAGCAGCACAAGTCCATTCAAACAGGTCCTGCTTTGTCACGAGCGGTCTGAGCCTTCGTTCGATGGGCTCGATTTTGGAAGCTCACGCCGGCCAGTCCAAGAATGAGCCAGAAAGCCAACGCGACATAACCCCAACTGCCGGGCGAACCTGGTTGAGCATGATTGAACCACAGCGGAGAATGATTCTGAGGGCCTGCGACCAAATGAAACAGGCCCGCCATTACGAGGTAAGAACCGCTGAAGGCTGTTGACACGATAATCATGAACTTGCGCATTACCAGCGCGAGTAACCCGAAAACGATGCCGATGGCGAGAAGGGCAATTGGTTGTGGTTGGTTCCCGGCCGCATTGAAGAGGGCAGCAGCCACAACCGCTCCAGCACTCGCGCCCAACAGGAAGATGCCGAGGTAAAACAGCCAGATATACAGGACGGCGCCAATCGCCGCCCCGATGACGGCACACACGAGGGCGATGCCGCTGTTGCCCGGCTCCAAGGACAATCCGACGGCCCAGCCTCCACTCGCGCCGGCAATAAACCCCATGATGCCCAAGGTGAGCTTAAGCAGGCGGTACCCCAGGAAACCTATGAGGAGCCCCGCTGCGATAGCCAGAGGAGCACTAATTTCACCGACCCACGCATTGGCATTCATGGCGCAAACCTTTCAGCAGCCCTTTAGGCCAGGGCCAGCATACTCCATCAAACCCTCGGCGTAAACAATTCTGACTTGAAGATCGGCAATACTCGCGATTATTCTCCCGTTATGTCCACCACTCTGAAATATCTCCGGGCGTTGTCCGATCCGACGCGGCTGCGCATCATGGCGCTGCTGGAGCGGGATGAACTCTCGGTCAACGAGCTGCAGGAGATTACCCGGATGGGGCAGTCGCGCATCTCGACGCACCTGGGGCTGCTCCTGGACTCGGGCCTGGTGCAGTCGCGGCGCGATGGGAAACGGACCTTTTACAAGCTCAGCCCGCAGTCCGACGGCGCGGCGGGCGAGTTTGTTCAACTGGCGATTCGCGGGGCCGGGGAGTTGCCTGAGCAGGCGGCGGACCAAATCAACCTCAGGCGCATCCTGAGCCGCCGGCATGAGCAGGCGCAGGTCTATTTCAACCAGGTGGCGGGTAGATTCGACCGCGTCTATGGTCCGGGCCGTTCCTGGCAGGCCTTCGGCCACCTGCTGCTGCGGATCCTCCCGCCGCTGGTCGTGGCGGACCTTGGCTCCGGGGAGGGTCTGCTGAGCGAATTGCTGGCCCGCCGCTGCAAGAAAGTCATTGCCGTGGACAACTCGGAGAAGATCGTCGCCTTTGGCGCTGCCAAGGCCAGGAAGAACAATCTCAAGAACCTGGAATTCCGGCTGGGCGACTTGCAGAACCCGCCGGTTGAAGCCCAGAGCGTGGACCTGGTCATCCTGAGCCAGGCGCTGCATCACGCGGAAGCACCCGCCCGGGCAGTAGCGGGCGCTTTCGGGATTCTGAGGCCCGGCGGCCAGATTATGATCCTGGACCTGGCCCGGCACAAGTTCGAGAAGGCCCATGAACTTTACGGCGACCGCTGGCCCGGCTTTGCCGAGAGCGACTTGCAGCGGTGGCTCGAGGAAGCCGGCTTCAAGAAGACGGAAATCAGCATCGTTGCCCGCGAAGAGCAACCGCCCCACTTCGAGACCATCCTGGCCAGCGCTCAGAAATAGGGGGGAGTTACGGGGCTGAGGGTGCCAGTTCAATTCCCAGTTGCCAGGCGTGCTACTCTCCCCCCCAGCCCCAATTGCAGTACCACTCACAAACCAGCTTGTGCGGTCACTGCCGCCCCTCTTTTACTACGGATGCGGGCCCTGGCAACTGTGCGTTTGAATGCACACCCCTGTGCGTTTCGATGCACAGGGGCCTACGGCTTGAGGACAATCTTGCCCGCCAGGGCGCCGCTCTTGCCTAGGGTGCTTTCTTCCTGGAGCCGATGGGCCTCGGCGGCTTGCGACAGAGGCAGAAGGCGATCCACGCGGGCTTTGAGCTTGCCCTCCGTTAGCCAGCGATTGATGGTGTTGGCGGCCGAGCGCTGTTCACGCGCGCTGGCGTTGAACATCGCAAAGCCTTGGAGCGAGCAGTCCTTGACGTAAAACGGGCCGACCGGGAACGCAGGCCGCGCTTCGCGTCCGGCCATGACAATCATCCGGCCGCGCAGGGCCAGCAAAGGGATGGTGCGCTCAAAGTCTGGCTCGCGAAGGGTCTCCCACCAGACATTCACCCCCACCGGGGCAAAGGCCTTGATGGCGGCGTCGACGTCCTGGGTCTTGTAGTTCAGGGCGAGGTCGGCGCCTGATTGGCGGCAGGCCTCGACTTTCTGGTCTGTGCCGCCGGTGGTGATGACCCGGGCGCCAAGGATCTTCGCCACCTGCACCACGCAAGAACCAACTCCGCCAGTCCCGCCGTTGACAAACAAGACCTCGCCTGGTTTCAAGTTCGCGTAATGCACCAGGCCGATATGGGCGGTTACGCAGACGAGCGAAAGCGCGGCCATTTCCTCATCGCTCACCCCTGGCGGGGTCGGGTTCAACCAGCGTTCATCGACGGCGGCCAACTCGGCGAAGGTGCCAGGCCGGCCGTCGGTTCCCTGGCTGGTGGCCCAGACCCGGTCACCCGCTTTGAAGCCCTTGACCCCCGCCCCGGTCTCCAGGACTGTCCCGGCCAGATCGCGGCCCGGAATGAAGGGGAAGGACAATTTCGCCGGTACTGAGCCGCTGCGAATGTAAATATCGATCGGGTTTACATCCACGGCGGCGACTTTGACAAGGCATTGCTTGCGCCCAGGCTTGGGGTCGGGCAAATCACCGTAAACGATCACGTCCGGCGGGCCGGTCCGGTTAAAAAATGCGGCTTTCATGTCTGCCTGTTTCGAGGTTCGATTTCACCCAACCCAATAACCGAATATTTATCGCCACGCAAGAGGATTGACATTGGGCCTAGGGCTACATACTCTGTGGGAGAGCTTCGCACGAAGCATCGTGTGTCGTTTGAAAAAGGAACCGTGGCTGAGAAAGACGATTATCTGGTAGATATATTGGTGGACCTTGGCTTCGTCACTCCGGACCAGGTGGCGGCCCAGCGAACCGAGGCGCAGGCTGCCGGGGTAGGGGTGGTGGACTTGATGGTGGCCAACAAGGTGATCCGTCCGGCCGATGTCACCCAAGCCAAGGCGGCGCACTTCGGCGCCGAGGTCGTCAACCTGGGTGAAATCAAGATCGACGACGACGTCATCGCTGCGGTTCCGCGCCACATCGCGCGCAAATACCGCGTCGTGCCCGTCTTCAAGCACGACAGCAGCATCACGGTCGCCCTGGCCGACCCCTCGGACCTGGACACCCTGGACAGCCTCAGGCTGCTGTTGAACGCGGAAGTGGACCTGCGCGTAGCCTCAGAGCAGGACATCGAGGCGGCGCTGAGCAAGTACTACGGCGGGGAGCGCGGGGCATCGCGGGCGATGGCCACCGACCCCAAGCTCCAGCAGACCATCAAGGAACTCACCGAAGAGCACGTCGAGGTCACCGGCGGGGCGGCCACGGACGGCTCCGTGGTGGACGCCGACGCGCCGTTGATCAAGCTGGTCAACACCATGATCACCGAGGCCTTCCGCATGCGGGCCTCAGACATACACCTGGAGCCGCTGCCCAAGACGTTCCGCGTCCGCTACCGGATTGACGGCGTCTTGCACGAGATCAAGCCTCCCCCGAAACGGCTCCAAGCCGCCATCATCAGCCGCCTGAAGATCCAGTCCAATATGTCCATCTCGGAGCACCGGGTGCCCCAGGACGGCCGTATCCAGACCAACGTGGGCAACAAACTGATCGATTTGCGTGTTTCATGCCTGCCCACCAATCACGGCGAGAGCATCGTCATGCGTATTCTGGACAAGGAAGGACTGCGCCTGGGCTTGCCGGAGCTGGGTTTTTTCACCGACGACCAACAGACCTTCGAGCGGCTCATCGGCCTGCCGGACGGCATTCTCCTGATCACCGGCCCCACCGGTTCGGGCAAGACCACCACGCTCTATTCCTGCCTGCATTTCATCAACCGCCCCGACCGCAAGATCATCACCGTCGAAGACCCGGTCGAATATATCCTGGCGGGCATTAACCAGGTGCAGGTCAATGAGGCCGTCGGGCTCTCCTTTGCCACCGCCCTGCGCTCGATCCTCCGCCAGGCCCCCAACATCATCATGATCGGCGAAATTCGCGACCTGGAAACTGCCACCATCGCCATCAATGCCTCCCTCACAGGCCACCTGGTCTTCTCGACCTTGCACACCAACGACGCCCCGAGCGCCGTAACGCGCTTGATCGACATCGGCGTCAAACCGTTCCTGGTCGCCTCCTCGACGCGCGGCCTCATGGCCCAGCGCCTGGTCCGGCGGGTCTGCAAACAGTGCTCCTCCCCCACCATGCCCACCGAAGCGGAGATGCGCAGCCTGGGCCTGGACGCCGCCAGCACTCAGGGCGCCAACCTCCTCAAGGGCAAAGGCTGCCCCAACTGCAACAACACCGGCTACCGCGGCCGCTTCGGCATTTTCGAGATATTCGTCATCGATGACGAGGCCCGCAAGCTCATCTATGAGAAGGTGCCCTCCTCCGTCCTGCGCGCCCGCGCGCGCGAAATGGGCATGCGCACCCTCCGCGAAGACGGGGTGCGCAAGGTCCTCGCCGGCTTGACCACCCCGGACGAGGTCATTAAAGCGACGGTCGGGGATGTGGATTGACCGACGCCCGTCGCATTATGTGAGAGGTTTCCCGGCATCCCAATCGTGATGAATGTGCTTCACCGTTGTCCAATTCCGCTGCATAATAGTTGCATAACTGAACCGAGTTAAGCATGTCGTACTCAATGTCTGATTTGTTGCAGTTGGTGGTTTCGGAAGGGGCTTCCGACCTCCACATCCGGGTGAACACCCCGCCGACCATCCGGGTTCATGGCATCCTCCACCGTGTTGAAGGGCCGCCCTTGAAGCCGGAAGACTCCGAGGAACTGATGCGCAGCATCACCTCTGAAGAGCATATTCAGCACACCCGCGAGCGGGGCGGCGCGGACTTTGGGTTTGCATTCGGGGACCTGGCGCGCTTCCGCGTGAGCGTGTTCAAGGAGAAGGGCAACTTCGGGGTGGTGCTGCGGCAGATCCCCAACAAACTGTTGAGCATGGAGCAAATCGGCATCCCCCCTTCGGCCAAGGAACTGCTCTACAAACCCCGCGGCCTGGTCCTGGTAACCGGCCCGACCGGTTCGGGCAAAACCACCACCCTGGCCTCGATGATCGATATCATCAACTCGGAGCGCGATGAAGTCCATATCATCACCATCGAAGACCCCATCGAGTACTACCATACGCACAAGAAGGCCCTGGTGACTCAGCGCGAGATCGGGGTGGATGTTCCCAACTTCGCCGAGGCCTTGCGCCGCGTCCTGCGCCAGGACCCGGATGTGATCCTGGTCGGTGAAATGCGCGACCTGGAGACCATCGATGCGGCCATCACGGCGGCGGAGACGGGCCACTTGGTTTTCGGCACGCTCCACACCACGGGGGCAGCCAAAACCATTGACCGCGTGGTCAACGCCTTTCCCACCAACCAGCAGGAGCAGATCCGCATTCAGCTCTCCACGGTGATGCAGGCGGTCATCTCGCAGTTGCTCATCCCGCGCGTGGACAAGCCGGGACGGGTGGCCATTTTCGAGATCATGGTCAACACCCCGTCCATTGCAGCGCTGATTCGCGACAACAAAACCTTCCGCATCCAGTCCGACATCCAGACCGGAGCCAAGTACGGCATGGTCACCCTCGACAGTTTCCTGATCGAAAAATACCTGGCCGGCATGATCGCGCGCGAAGAAGTGGTCACCAAAGCCCAAGACCCGGTGACCGTTCAGGCCAAGCTCCAGGAACTCGAACTGGCCCAGGCCGTGGGAGCCGACGCCACCGGCCTCGTCGAAGGCAAGACGTGATTCCCATGCACACCAGATATGGCTGAGGAAATCTCCAGTCCCCTCCTTTCGCTGGTCAAGAGCCAAGGCCTGATCGACGACCTCCAATACGAAGAGGTCGCCGCCGAGTTCAAGCGCACCGGCAAGGAGGTCCGGCAGATCCTCCAGGACTTCGGGATTCTGGATCTCGATACCATCCTCCAGGTCATCGCCGACCATTTCGCCACCCAGGTCGTCACCATCCGCGAAGGAGACCTGACCCTGGATTTGCTCCAGGCCATCCCCGCCAAGACCGCCCGGATGTACCAATGCCTGCCCGTGGGCCTCAAGGATGGCACCTTGCAAGTCGCCCTCGTCGACCCCTTTAACGTCGGCCGCATCGACGAGCTGAACTTCGTCGTCAAAAAGGACATCCAACTCGTGGTCGCCGATCCGGCCCAAGTTGAAAAGGCCATCGAGAGATTCTATCCGGCCGCCGGCGGCGGCGACGGTGCCAGTGAAAGCGTCTCGGAGTTGCTCAAAGAACTGGGCGCCGACAAAGAAATAGCCGAGGGAGTCAGCGCCGCCGTGGCCACCGACGACAAGTCGCTGATGGAAGACCTCGCCAACCAGGCCCCGATCGTCCGTTTTGTGAACCTGGTCCTGTTCCAGGCGGTCCAGGACCGTGCCAGCGACATCCATTTCGAACCGTTCGAGACCGACTTCCGCATCCGCTACCGCGTGGACGGCGCCCTCTACGAAATGTCGCCCCCGCCCAAGCAGTTGGCCCTGCCGGTCATCTCCCGCATCAAGGTCATGGCCAACCTGAACATCTCGGAGACCCGCATCCCTCAGGACGGCCGGATCAGCTACTCTTTGGGCAGCCGCTCGGTGGACCTGCGCGTCTCGACTCTGCCTACCCAGTTCGGCGAATCGGTCGTCTTGCGCGTGCTGGACCGGGCGGCTGTCAGCCTGGAACTCGACGGCCTGGGCTTCCCCAAGTACCTCTACGATTACTTGTCGGAGGCCGTCCAGCGTCCCAATGGCATCCTCGTCGTGACCGGCCCAACGGGCTGCGGCAAGACCACCACCCTGTATTCCTGCCTGCGCCGGGTCAACACCATCGACTCCAAGCTCCTCACCGCCGAGGACCCGGTCGAATATGACATCGAAGGCATCATGCAGGTGGCCATTAACGAGTCCGTCGGGTTGACCTTCAGCCGCGCCCTCCGCTCGTTTCTGCGCCAGGACCCGGACGTCATCATGGTGGGAGAAATGCGCGACCTGGAGACCGCCCAGATTTCCATTCAGGCATCCCTCACCGGCCACCTCGTCCTGACCACCCTCCACACCAACGATGCCCCCGGGGCGGTGACCCGTCTCATCGACATGGGTGTCGAGCCGTTCCTGATTTCCTCCACCATGGTGGCCGTCGCAGGCCAGCGCCTGGTGCGCACCATTTGCAAGAGCTGCCGCACCCCCTTCGAGCCCACCGAGAATCAACTGACCCTGCTCAATCTCTCGCCCCACGACCTGGGCGACAAAGTCTTTTACTATGGCCGCGGCTGCTCGGTATGCAACGACACCGGCTATCGCGGACGCAAAGGGATTTTCGAGCTGCTGGTCATCAACGATGCCATTCGCGCCTTGATTAATGAGCGCGCGCCAACGGTGGTGCTCCGCCAGAAAGCCATCGAGATGGGCATGATCCCGCTGCGCGAAGACGGCTTGCGCAGCATTTTTGACGGTGATACTTCTATCGAAGAGGTCGTCAAATACACCTAACCCGAAAACCACAGGAGAAGCGAAGAGTATGCCAAAATACAGTTACGTGGCGATGGATGCCCATGGCAAGGAAACCAAAGGCACCTTGGAGGTCGCCAGCCAGAACGAGGCCATTGCCCGGGTCAAGGAAATGAACCTTTTCCCCACCAAGATCGTCGAGGTCGATAAGGCCAAGGCCAAGGACAAGGGCGACAAAAAGGCCAAACCCGCCGCCGGCAAAGGCGGCGGCAAAAAGAAGGGCGGCGCCCTCAACTTCGAGATCAAAATCCCCGGCCTGAGCGGCAGGGTCAAATCCAAGATCCTCTGCACCTTCACCCGCCAATTGGCCACCCTGGTGGACGCCGGCCTGCCCCTGTTGCGCGGACTGCGCGTCCTGGAGAAACAGGAGCGCAACGTGACGCTCAAGAACATCCTTAGCGACCTGGCCCTGGCCATCGAAGGTGGAAGCACCTTCTCGGAGGCCCTGGCTCAGCACCCCAAAGTCTTCAACCGCCTTTTCGTCAACATGGTCAAAGCCGGCGAACTGGGCGGCGTCCTGGAAGTTGTCCTCATCCGCCTGGCCGAATTCATGGAAAAAGCCCAAAAAATCAAGGGCAAAGTCGTCTCCGCCATGTTTTATCCTGTGGCCGTGCTCATCGTGGCCACCGCCATCATGGGCGTCCTGATGACCTTGGTCATTCCCAAGTTCAAGGAAGTCTTCGCCGGTCTGGCCGAAGGCGCCCAGTTGCCCGCTTTCACGCGTTTCGTCATGGCGTGCAGCGATCTCGTCAAAAACCACATCGTCTATACCGCCATCGGCGTCGCGGCCTTCGTCGTGCTCTTCATGCTGTTTAAAAGCACCAAGTTCGGCCGCCATGCGTGGGACAAGTTCAAGCTCAAAATGCCGGTCGTAGGTCCCGTAATCAACAAAGTCGCCATTTCCCGCTTTACCCGCACCCTGGGCACCCTGGTCAGCAGCGGTGTCCCCATCCTCCAGGCCCTGACCATCGTCAAAGAGACCGCCGGCAACGTCATCATCAGCAACGCCGTCCACGCCGTCCACGAAAGCGTCAAGGAGGGAGAGACCATCACCGCTCCGCTGGAGGCCTCGAATGTCTTCCCGCCCATGGTCATCAGCATGGTTGACGTCGGCGAACAAACCGGCGCGCTGCCCGAAATGCTCCTCAAGATCGCCGATACCTACGACGAAGAGGTGGATAACGCCGTGGCCGCCATGACCTCCCTGCTCGAACCCATCATGATCGTCTGCCTCGCCGTCATCGTCGGCAGCATCGTCATCGCCATGTTCATGCCCTTGATCGACCTCATGAACCGCGTCGGTGGCAGCGAGGAGGGCAAGGGAAAGGATTGATCGGCTGGTTTTCGCCAATCGTATTCCTGGGGCGGAGGCAGCGCCGGCTCGGCACACGCGGCGTGCCGGTCTTTGCTTATCACAAGATCGCCTCCCCGCCGCCCGGCACCGCCGACCCCTTTCTCTACGTCAGCCCCGCCCGGTTTGAAAGCCAACTGCGTGCCTTGAAACAGGCCGGCTGGAGTTCAGCCCCCCTGGCGGACACGCTTGCCGCCAGCGACAATGCGGCCCGAAAGGCCGTGCTCACTTTCGATGACGGAATGGCCAATGTGCTCGAATACGCCCTCCAACCGCTGGCCCGGCACCAGTTCCGGGCCATCCAGTTCCTGGTTCCCGGCTTTCTGGGCCGCCGCAATGAATGGGACATCGCCAAAGGCGATGTCCCGGAAAAACTCATGGACGAGGCCCAAGTGCGCGATTGGCTGGCGGCGGGACATGAAATCGGCTCGCATTCGATGACCCATCGAAACCTGCGCCGCCTCAACCCTGCCGAGGCGCGCCAGGAAATTGCCGGAAGCAAGAAAGCCCTCGAAGATCGGTTCGGCGTGGCAGTCGGGCATTTCTGCTATCCTTACGGCGCCTGGGATGAGGCAGCCCGCGACCTCGTGGGCGAGGCGGGTTACCGGACCGCCTCGACGCTCCTTTTTGGAGTCAACACCCTCAACACGCCCAGGCTCCAGTTGAGGCGCATCTACCCGCTCTCCAGCCTCGAACTGCTGGCCAAGATTCGCCACCGGTTGGCCCGCAGGATTCGTCAACCTTGGAGCAGCCCTCAGAGGCAGGATAATAAATGCGAACAATAGTTGCTTTCTCACTCCGATTCCATTAGAGTGGCCCTGCATTTAGCCAACTTGCCGATTTCGAGGCAGGAAAATCCTCAGTGAATAGGCTTCAGTGATGATTTGAAACCCGAGCGTCGGGAACACCCTGGGAAAAGCAGTCGACTAAGTTAAGCAATCGTTATGGGCACAAAACTATACGTCGGCAATCTCCCCTTTGACATCACCGAAGAGGACCTCAGGAACATGCTCTCCGAGCATGGCGCGGTCAATGAGATCGCGGTAGTCATGGATAAATTCACCGGCAAGGCGCGGGGCTTTGCCTTCGCCACCATGAGCACCCAGGAAGCGGCCAACGCCGCGATTCTGGCCTTGAACGGCAAAGATTGGAAGGGCCGCGCCTTGACGGTCAATGAAGCCCGGCCCCGCGAAGAACGTCCGGGCGGCGGTGGTTACCGAGGCGGAGGCCGCTCGCACTCTTGAGGGAAAACGTCCCCCCCCCCGGCGGAAACGTTCCGGCGCCTCGGGAGTTTTCAAGGCCGGCGCCGGAGTTCTTGCTTGGAGGTTCCTCCGAGTGCGCGCGGCCCCTGGAGCCGATGCGCCCGCCTGGACTTCAACCCCCAATCCCCTGAATTTATGTCACCTGATCCACTGCCAGCAGACCCCGGAACCCGCCAGGAGCGGTTCGAGCGCATTCTGTCCCAGGCCCGCTTCGAAGGGCTCAAGGCGATCCTCGAACGCCTCTGCCCTGACCGCCAGGCGCTCTATGCAGGAATACTGGGAACCAATACTTATGAGCAGCTCCTGGCCAGGCTGGGCCACAAGCTGGTCCTGACCCGGCAAATCCACGTCCAGGATTCCTACACCCGGATGGGCCGGGAGGGCGGTGTCAAGGCCGTTTTGCCCTACCACGACATTCCGACGCAAAGCTCGCTGCCTACCCTCGTGAACTTCGATTCCACCCTGACGACCACCCCGAAAGCCGCCGCCTTCTTCGAGGCGCTGTTGGGCGAACTCAAAAACCAATTGAACACCCAATAAGAGAGACAAACCATGAAAGAAGGACCTATCGAAGTCGAAGGCATCATCGCCACGGTGCTGGCGGGAACCATGTTTCGCGTGGAACTCGAAAACAAGCACCTCGTCCTGGCCACGATTTGCGGCAAGATGCGGAAACGCTGGGTGCGCATCACGGTCGGCGACCGTGTGAAGATGGAGATGTCGCCTTACGATTTGAACAAAGGCCGCATCACCTGGCGCATGCGCTGAACGGCGGTCGTGTCCCCTTGGGAAAGGCCGCTATTCTCTTGCCCAGTGCTGAGGCCGCTTGCGGTTCCTTCCCGTCGGGCGAGTCAAGGCGACGAATTCGGGCATCTCGAAGCCCATTTTGTCCTCGATGATTTCACGCAAGGCGATATCCGCCGCGCCAAGATTGGCGATGTCCGCCACCAGCGGCCTGCTCGTGCCTCCGCCCCCGGAGTTTAACTGGCGGACGCGCCGTGAAACCATGTTGACCAGGACGTTCGCGTTCAGGACTTTCTCCAAGGCTTTCTTGACCAGGACAGCATTCATACGTTTTTCTAAAAGTCACTTGGGGGAACCCCCCTCCCCCGGGCAAACCGCCCTTGATTATTGGCGCCCTTTCGGCTGGCTCCGTTCTTTCGACCAAGGCCGGGCGCGGGCGCAGCCGAGGTCTGGCGGGGCTTGCGCCGCTCCTCCGTTTCCCGGCGGGTCAAGTGGGCGCGCATCGAGATATTGGCGTTGAGGGCGCGCGACACGGGGCAGTTCGCCTTGGCCCGCAACGCCGCGTCCACAAAGTCGCACTCCGCCACCCTGGGCACCGCGGCAACCACATCCAGATGAATCTGCGTCAGCGTCCACGCGGCGGCGATGTTTTCCATCGTGACCGTCGCCGTCGTATCGATTTGACGCGGGCTGAAGCCGGCCTCTCCCAGTTCATTGGCCAGGCTCAGCGCGAAGCTGCCGGCGTGCGCGGCCGCGATCAACTCGGGCGGGTTGGTGCCCGGTCGCTTGAGGCCGCCCCCGGCGGCGTAAAGGGCCATCTTCAGGGCGGCACTGGGTGTGTTAACGGCGCCTTTGCCACGCTGACGCGTCCCCAACCAAAGGACCGAGGCCTGCCGTGTATAGGGTTTCATCACGCCCACAGCTTGGACCCCCCGGGCCTCGGGCGCCAATACTTAGAAAGCGCCCTGGCGATACCTTAAAACTATGGGCTGGCGCGGGCAAACTGGCGGAACTGGGGTAAAGCGATCCCGTACGGGGACGGCAGGAGCCGCCGGCGGAAGCTCTTTCCACAGAGGGGCCTCTTGTGGTAGTTTTCTCCCCGCGCAGACAGATGAATCGATCAAAAATACTTGCTCCGTCGAGGCTCCAGGTTGTGGAGTCGCTGGTGGTGGAGGGAGACGTTTGTGGAGTCCTCCCGCGGCTTCCAGACGCCTGCGTTCAGAGTATTATTACGTCACCACCCTATTGGGGGCTCCGGGATTACGGCATTCACGGGCAGATCGGCCTTGAGCCAACGCTGGCGGCGTACCTTCACAAGTTGGCGAGCATTTTTGCCGAGGCGCGCCGGATCTTGAAACCAGACGGCATTCTGTGGTTGAATATCGGTGACGGCTATACGAGTGGGAACCGCGGCTGGCGCGCCGCGGACAAGAAGAACCCAAATCGCGCTATGTCCGTTCGCCCCGACAACCCTCCCGGCCTCAAAGACAAAGATCTGATCGGCGTTCCTTGGCGGCTGGCGCTGGCGTTGCAGGCGGACGGATGGTTTCTTCGCAGCGATATTGTGTGGCACAAACCAAATGCCATGCCCGAGAGCGTCAAGGACCGGCCGACGCGGGCGCACGAGTACGTGTTCATGCTGGCGAAAAATGAGAAATACACGTTTCATGGCGACGCGGTCCTGGAGGAGGCCGAGGACGGCGGCACGCGAAATCGGCGCACGGTCTGGAGCATCAACACCTCTCCCACGAACGGCACCCACATCGCTTCTTTTCCCGAAGAACTGGTCGAGCCTTGTCTGCTTGCTTCGACCATGCCCGGAGACTTCGTGATGGATCCTTTCTTCGGGTGCGGCACGGTCGGGTTGGTTTGCCGACGGCTCGGCCGGCAATTCGTCGGGATCGAGCTCAATCCGGAGTACGTCGATCAGGCGATGGAATCGCTGCTCAAGCAGCCGCTCGGGCAAGATTGTTCGACCGGCACGTTGCCAAAGGGATCGAAACTGGCTAAACTGCCGCTCACTTTATGGAACTGCGTCACCTGCGGTATTTCGCGGCCGTGGCCGAAGACCTGAATTTCACCAAGGCGGCCGCTAAACTGCATTTAGCCCAACCCTCGCTCACGCGCCAGATCCACAAATTGGAAGAGGAGCTCGGTGTGCGCCTCCTGAACCGTTCCAAAAGCCAGGTCGCCCTGACCGAGGAAGGCCGCTCTTTCCTGGCCGATGCCCGGCGCATTCTGGCCCTGGCGGCGGAAAGCATCCTGGCGGTGCAACGTCTGGGCCGGGGCGAAACCGGCCAGTTGAACATCGCCTATTTGTCCAATTTTGATTTCGAGCTGCTTCCCGAAACCCTGCGGGCTTTCCGCCACACCTTCCCCCACATTGCCCTCAACCTCTTCGACATGACTCCGGCCGAGCAGCTTCGCGCCCTGGAAGCGCGCAAGATCGATCTGGGCTTTGTGGGGCTGCGTCCTCCGGCAGCCGCCTCCGGCCTGCAATGGGAAAGCATCGCCCGGCACAGAACCGTCGTCGTCCTGCCGGCAAATCATCCCCTGGCCCGCAGGCGCCAGGTAAAACTGGGCGAACTGGAAACAATGTTTTTTGTCGGCATGTCCGAGAAAACGCACCCGGGCTTTCGCGACTGGCTCAACGGAACGTGCCAGCAGGGGGGCTTTACCCCGCGGGTCCTCCAAGACGCCGAGCTGGAACCCGCCTTGATGACCTTCGTCGCCGAAGGTTTGGGCGTCACCCTGGCGCGCGAGCACATCAAAAGATTGCCCCACCCCGGCGTGGCCTTTCGCCCCCTGGCCCCGCCGCTCAGGAGCGACTATTGTGTTGCCTGGAGCCGGCACAACGATTCACGAGCCCTGCAACAATACATCGCTATCGTCAAAGCCCTCGCCGCGCATCCCCGCTGACCATGAATGTGGACCAAGACATGCTCGCGTGTCAGGAAGCCTTGCCGCCGGGCGAGCAGAAGCTCCGGCGCATGGAGACCCTGCGCAAGGCCATCCGGCAGGCCAAAAGAACCGCATGAACGATGAATCGGGACGCGCTCAAAAAAGAAGAGGAACGGAAGCGGAATGCCGCATACGACCCCGTGGCGCGCTGGCAGCACATCCAGCAGACCATCGCCTGGGCTGAGGCCAACTTGCCCCCGCACCTGCGCCGCAACCGGCCGCGCCGGCCCAAGCTCCACCGGCCAAATCCCATGCGCCATTCCGCCCTCCGGTGGATTGCCCTCCTCATCCTGGCCTGCGCCCCACCCTGCCTGCCCGCCGGCGACTGGCCCCAATGGGCCGGCTCCGATGCCAAGAACATGGTCTCCCCGGAAAAGGGCCTGCCCGATTCGTTTGTGCCGGGGGAAAAAAAGCCCGACGGCACGATCAACCTGGCCACAGCCCGGAACGTCAGGTGGGGAGTCAGGGTCGGCAACGCCATTTATGCCACACCTTCCATCGCCCAAGGCAAGATCTTCCTGGGCGGCATGGAGCGGCAGAACGGCATCTTCGTTTGCCTGGAGGCCGCCACCGGAAAGCTCCTCTGGAAATGGGAAGCTCCCCCGAAGAAATTCCCCAAGGACATCGATGGCTTCAATATTGGCATCCACGAGATCCCGCCCCAGATGGGGGTATGCTCGACGGCGGCCATCGAGGGCGGCCGCGTTTACTTCGTCAACCAACGCTTCGAGGTAATGTGTTTGGACGTCGACGGGCTGGCCGGAGCCGAGGCCGGCGGCGCGCGCGTCATCTGGACCTTCGACATGCAGGAGCAGACGGGCGCCTTTCCCTGTGACACGGCCAACGGCTCGCCGGTCATCGATGGCGATCTGCTTTACGTGCAGACCTCCAACGGCATCGATCGCAATTCGTTCAGCGATCCGCAAAAGGAAAAGAACCGCAAATTCCCGGCCCCGGCTGCGCCCAACGTCATCGCCCTGGACAAGCGCACCGGCCGGCTGGTGGCCACCGATGACACACGCATCGCCGACAACCTGCTGCACGGGCAGTGGTCGTCGCTGTCCCTGGGAAAGGTGGGCGGGCGGAACCTGCTGTTTTTCGGGGGCGGCGATGGCTGCTGCTACGCCTTCGAGGCGCTGGCGTCGGTGCCGGAGAAGCCGGTTCGGCTCAAGACGATTTGGTCGTACGACTGCATTCCACCGGAATACAAGGCGGCTGCGGGCCAGGACCGGATCACCCACTATTGCCTGGGCGACAAGCGGGTCAAGGGCGCGCTCAACCAACATGACGGGACGTTCGTGGGCATGAGCGAAATCATCGGCACGCCCGTCTTTCTCAAGGACCGCATTTTCGTCGCCCTCGGGCGCGACCCCGAGCATGGCCGCGGGCGCGGCGCCATGCACTGCATCGACGCGACCGGAACCGGGGACATCAGCCGGGCCGGCCGGGTGTGGCTCTACCAGGGGCTGGATAGGACCCTCTCGACAGCCTCAGTGGCCGATGGCCTGGCCTATCTCTCCGACGTGGCCGGCCGGCTGCATTGCCTGAATGCGGAGACGGGAGAATGCTATTGGATACACGAGGCCAAATCCGAGGCCTGGGGCTCGACGCTCGTCGCCGACGGGAAAGTGTACATGCCGACGGCCAAGTATCTATGGGTGTTGAAGGCGGGAAAGGCCCTGGAGGTCCTGGACCGCGTCAATCTCGGCTCCCGGGTTTTCGCCTCGCCCGTCGCGGCCGGCGGCACCCTCTATGTCGCGACCACCGGCGGCTGGCTGTGGGCGGTCCGGCAGGGGAAGTGACGGGGCTCTGATTTCGCTGCCGCTCCCGGGAGGGCGCGTGCAAGAAGAAACTCCAGCATCTGAATGCTTGGGGTGGAGCGTGAAGCGTGAGAGCGTGGAGCGTGACAAGTGCTACGGTGCTCCTGCGCTCTACGCTCCGACGCTCCACGCTCCGGACGTCACGCAAAGGCGGTTTGTTATAATTACGCCCAAAGCACCGAAGTTGCTTTTGCACGGGCGCGCGTTACGGGCGTTCATTTCCGTATGCCGGCAACTGGTCGAACCATTTCAGTTTCGTCGGTTTGTCCTTTCGCCAGTTGAACAGGGCCAGGGCGCGGGCGCGCTCTTGGCCGGTCATTTCGGATAGACCCTTGTCATTGCCCCAGCCGTTGGACAGAGACACCGGGGCCTGGTATTGCCGAACGGCGAAATCGATCCAGCCCCATTTGGTCAGCGGCCACCAGCAGCAGGACCAGAGCACGTTGCGGTAATTGGAAAAGATGCCGTAGGACCAGGCCTGCGGTTTGCACCAACTGTCCTGGAAGGTGCCGTGTGCCACCAAGGCGTAGGGAGCCTTCAATTCCTGCCCAAAGGCGCCCTGGCAGTCGGAGGTCAGAAAGGCGATTTGGCGCTTGTGCTGCCGGTTGTAGTCCTCAACGAGCCGGCTCAGTTCGCGCGCCAACCGCATCATGGCTCGGTCGGCATACCCGGGTGCTCCCTCGCTGCCCAACTGCCCTGGCGGGATGTGAAACGTTTCATCCCAGTTCAGCGCGTCGATGTCCGGCCCAAATTCGGCAAGCAACGCCCTGGTGTAATCCAGATAAAAGGCGCCGACTTTGGGATGAAGCGGGTTTTGGATGTAGCTGCGGCCCTTGGAATCAGGACCCTGCCAGCCTCCCCAACGCAGCACGCAATTCGTGTCAAAACCGGCCAGGCCATCGCCCGCGTTCATGCCGTCGGCAAAGTACAGGCCCGCGCGAAAACCCCGCGAACGGGCGTAGTTAAGCCGTAAATGCACTTCGTTCAGGGACATTTTGACCGGCTTGCAGTTGGCAAACCCAAGCTCGACCCGGTCGCCCTCGATCTCGCCGAAGGCCGCGGCTTTTTTGGCGGCTTCGTAATTGGAAAACGCCGTCCATTCGCTGTCGAATTTGCGTGCCTGGCTGTCGAAACAATAGCGGCCCAGGAAATCGTACCAGCCGTGCAGGCAAAGAAAGACCTTGTGCCGGTCCCCTTTGGGCAGCGCCGCAGTGAGCGCGTCGATGTCGCCAAACCAGCCCCGTCCCTCGTCGCTCATGTAGTCGTAATCCACCAGGGCGATGTCATGGAGCCATCTCGGGCCGGGAGGCACATCGGCCAGGACCGTGCGGAAGAAGCAGTCGAGCGCCTGCTCCGGCGACCCCTCATGGCTGCTGATGGCAATGGTCCTTCGCTCGCACCCGTTTTCGAGCCCGGCTTGGGCCGGATAGGTCCACTCGAGCGCCGTTGGCGTAAAGAGCACGGAGAAATAAGGATCGGCCGCCAGCAGCAGCCGGCCCGGCCGTCGGCGGGAGGATGACGGCTGCGCCGGCACACTGAGCATCGGCAACGCCAGCAGTGCGCCTGGCTTTGGCAGAGCCCCGGCAAAGCGATACGCCGCGGTCTGGTTGGTGCCCAGAGCCGCGCCGACGCCGTCGATCAGCGGAAGCCATGTGTCCGCCGGGAGCGCCCCCAGACCTGACTCAAGGGACACCGTCAAATCCGAAGCCAGCCTGGCCTCGCTCCTGATTTCCAACTCACGCGTCCAGGTCCAGGCCCGGGCTCGGCGGCTCCAGCGGTGCCGCACGATAACTTCGATTTTGGGCTCTTCAGGCCAGCGATAGGTGAATGAGAGACCGCCCTCCTGGCGCGTCACCGCGGCCGGCCTGGCCAGTTTGAGAATGGTGCCTGCACAACGGATCTCTCCGGCGCTGGAAGGCCTGGCAGCCGCATTTCCCGCGCTCCGGCCCTCCCAGCCCAGGAGAGCGCCGTCGGCGTTGAGCGCCAGGCCCTCCGCTCTGCCGCCCAACACAAATGGCCCCTCCCGCGGCGCGCCCCCGGCAACCCCGGCCAGGACCACGCAGGCAATGAGAGCCAGGCCGGGGCTGATCACCCGGCGCGCCACCGCTTGGCCCTGCTCAATCCACGCGGCAATCCGGGGAAACCGGTTTCGCAAATCCTTCACGGTTGCTCTTTTCATCGAGTTTCTTGTCCAGTTCCGCGAAAACCTCCCGCCCGGGCACCCCCGCCGTCTGGCCAGCGTCGTACCTTGCGATTCTTTCGCGGATTTCCGCGTCCCACGCGCCCTCCACCTCGGACTCCACCTCTGGCTCCACGCTGGAAAGGATGCGATGCGCCAGGGTAAATCGCTGGTCTTTGGGGAGGAGCAAGGCCTCGGACGCGATGGCTTCGAGCGACTTCATTATCGAAGCTTACTGCGAATCGGCCAGGTCGGCAAGCGAGCCCCGCGAATCATGCGGCGGGATGGTGACGTGATGCTCTCCGCCGCCCAAAACTCCTCCCGAGCCTCCGGAAGAAACTCGTGATTCATCGCTCGGGTTTAGACTTCCTGGACGCCAGCGGCGTGCCCGCATCATGAGCCGCCATCATTCTTGCCAGGCGTTTAATCTGGAACTGACGGGGTGGACGCTCCGGTGTTCGGATCGAGCACGCCAAGGCTTTCCGGGGTTTTGGTTTGAAACGCCTTCAAGGCCGAGCAGTCAACGAGCCGGTTGAGTGTTTTGAGCGTGAAGACTTTCCCGCGCGTGGCCAGAAGCATTTTCTTCATGTCTTCGCGGCGGACACCAAAACCGCGGCCGGCGATGCAGGCGATTACTTGATACTTGGGTTGGCCGCCGGCCACGCCCGCCATGCTGAGTTGGCCCAGGTGCTGGATTCGCGTCACCTTGTCCCGAGCCGTTCCATCGTCCTGGGTGATTTTCGCTTCGATGACGATTTTGGGGCTGAACTCGTCGGGCACAATGAAATCGGGGGCTTGATCGAAACCCGCGATTCTCTCAGCGCGCTTGGTTTTGCGGAAGCTGATTCCGTGCGCTGCGAGGATGTCTTCGATAGGAGTTTCGAGATCGTCCCCGACAAGTTGGCTGATGGAGTCGTGATGCCCGGCGAAAGGACGCCCGAGAAATCGCTCGTAGAGGAGCATCGCGTATGGTGCTCCGATGCTGGCCATCGCTCGAATTGTCTCCAGCCCCTTGCTCGTTCTTGAAGCTCTTTCTGCACAGCTTCCAGTCCTCCGAACCTGGAAATCCATCCCGCAACCGCCCTGGTCCGTTCGGGAACGATTAGCGAGCGATTCCAGCCTGCCCGCAAATGCCAGACTGCCAGCCGAATCAAGTGACCGAGGACGATGCATCGTATATCGCCCTGGGTCGGCTCCAAATTGGCGTCCCCAAGCTTTCGCACCTCCTCGACCACCAGCCTCGCCAGCGCGCGCGGAGTATCGGCCAGCCATCGCCGCGGGAAGCGCCCCGTCGAGCGACATACGAACACGGTGTCGATGATCGAGGAGCCGGTGCCGTTGATATGGATCGAGGCGCCCATCTCTGCCGGGCAGGGAATGGTCGCGGAACAGGTCAGACCCGAATCGAGCATGGCGACGGCGGCGGGCAGGTAGGCTTCCAGGCGGTTGTGGTGGTAAGTGAATGCCAATGGAGACCCAGGCTTGAGCGACTTGGCCATTTGTTGGAACACCCGGGAAAGGCCCTCTGTAAAATGGTCCAACCCGCGCCCCATGCTGATATTGCCTGTCAACTCATTGGCATCGCGGGTCGAGGGTTTGGCGAAAGCAGGCTCGGAGTCGCCCACCAGGCGGCGCAGCCATACGTAGCAGAAGTCCATCAACTCGGCATACTGAACGTTCCCGAAGTACGGCGGGTCGGTCAGCACCGCGTCAAATTTCTGGCCATTGAGGTCTTTCGCAGAAGCATCCGCGCAACTCAAGGCGACCGAGCGCCGCGAGGGCGGCAATTTCCCGTTGTTTTCCTCGCCGATCCACTCATCCCTGATGAAAACTTGCTCCTTTCGAAGGCCACGGTGCCGGATTTCGAAGGGTTCAAAGCAGTAGGACTTGGCGCGGGCGAACTTTTCGATGATATTCAACCACCCGCCGCTTCCGACCGCGCTCAGCTTCCCGTTTATCCCCGGCAAGTTGGATTCACATTGAATATTCCCAACCGGAAAGCCGTGAACTGAGAACACGTCGAGCGACTTCAGGGCCATCGTATCGTAGCGGCACAGCATGTTTTGATAGCGCAGCAAATCCGACAGGTTGGTCGCAAGGGCGCGCTGGAGCCTCGCCTTCTTCTGCTTATGGATTTCCCGGCAGATCAATTCCAGGCCGAGGAGCTGGCGCGCGTTGAACATTTCCTCATACCGTGAGTAACCCCAACGGTGCAGCCGGTCTGTCTCATCACCCGATGGAATAAGGTCGTGGGGGATGAAGTTGCTTCTCATCCCGGCCAAACGTTTTGCCGCCTCGGCATACTTTGCAAGATCGTCCGCATCCGGCTTCTTGAAAAAGCGGCCCTCGTGATCGTCCTTGCAGCTTGGACAATAGTATTCGATGGCGAACATTCGATGCTTGGGCGGGCCCCCCGCGGCATTGGGGTAACTATTGACGGTGCGGCAGGACCGGCAGAGGCAATGGCTGCGCCTCGCCACGAAGTCCAATGTCAATCGAGCGCCGCAATGGGGGCACGGCCCGGGCTCGTTGCGAGATTTGGCTTCGTAGAGTTGCGCGCAGTTCGAGCACACGAAAACGTTGGCGGGATGACGGCGATCCTCCGCCACCAGGTAATTCGGAAACAAATCTCAGGCAGTGTCCCCGGTAAAAGGTCTCTCGCAGCGGAGCGTTTGCGAACTCTGCGAGCAACAGCGAGCGGAAGAGCGTTCCCGGCCGTCGCGCAAACCACTTGTGCACCGCGATGATGGGGCGGTAATTCTGTTGGATTTGCTTCTCACGCAAAGCCAGATCCGCGACAAAAGAGATGTCAAAGCTCCGCTCGATCATTGCCCGATAGACTTGGCGAAGCGACCGGCCCTGGCAACAAGAATTTAATCCGAGGCAACTGAATTGCTCGAAGGCCGAGGTGCTGCCGGACGCGCTTGGGGACCAGCACCGACGCGTCGCAGAACTGGAGACAGGGCCGGCGATGCGGGGACCTTTCAAAACGGAGCGTCCCTGCTCATGCGTAAAAGCCCGGAGCCCACCCGCTTTGACTCGCCCGTCGGACCGCGGACTCGAAAGCGAGATAGGCGGGCAACTGCCGGAGAGGTGAAAAGTCCTCCAGGAAGTCCACGACCCGCCAAAAGGCTTGAGCGGGGTTGAATTTCTTCAGCCTGCGTCCTGTCAACCCGCTTGCAGTCTTCAAGGCTTCTGAAAGGTCGCTCTTCGGGTCGGGTCGGTCCTCGACTCTTTGCAAAGCCGGCAGGTTCAATGGCGCTGTTCCGTTGGGATTGCCGGCGGCTTGTCTGATAGCGCGCTCGTCGAAGAGCAGCCATGCTTCCAACATCCGAACCGGCACGATTGTCACCGCGGGGACCCGGCAGCCTCTGGCTTCTGCTCCCAGAACGGCTGCCCGAATCTCAGCGTGCCGGTGTTCGGGCAGCTCCCTTTCGGCGTCCCTATGGATGAAGAGGATCTCGCACGGAAATAGCTCGATGGCTTTGAGGATGCGCTCCTCCAAGGTTCGCGGAGGTTCCTCGAGTCTCCAAAACTCGGCCCGCACGCCGTTGGCCAGCGGGGTGCTGCACCTCTCCTTCAACGTCCAATCGATGATAGGGAGGAGGTTGGCGTCCGTTGGCCCGTCGGAAACGAGAGTGTGCCGCAGAGGTTTCACTGAATCCTACGAAGGAGCGGCGAAAGCGAATTCCGGGTGATCGATCACACGCCGCCGGGATTTCGCCGGCCTTTGCGGCAGCCTAATGACTGCTGCGGGGTTCAGGTAGCTCAGTATGTCGCCCCTTCCCATTTGGGGGCAAGGCGGATCGCTTTTCGTGCGCCAGTTGCCGGGGAGACAGGCGAAAACCACCTTCGTGAATCCCTTGCCATCCAGCAGATCGGGTTCGGGTTTGGCGAGCAAGACACTATCTTCCGGCACCGCCATCACCACCGAGGGCGAGTGCGTGTTCACGATTACCTGGCGCAGGGCGTTTGTCTCATCCGCAGGTTCCTCCGGGTCGGTGGCGATGTCCTGGAGCAACTGGAGCATCGTTGGGATGCGGTCCGGATGGATTCCGTTCTCCGGCTCCTCGAGGCAGAGCAGGCCGGGGGTTTCGGGATCCAGCTCCAGTACCGAGAGGGCCAGGAACCTTAACGTGCCGTCTGACAGCGCCCTGGCGGGCAATTCGGTGCCTTCGTGTCCAGTCATCATGAGCGTCAAGAGCTCGCGCTTTTCATCGCGGTCAATTCGGATGCTTCGCACGCTCCCGATTAATTCACTTAGCCGGTTGGCGAGTTGGCTATAGACTCGAGCCGCTTCGCCGCGCATTGCTAACCGATTGAGATTGGCTGGCAAGTGAAGCCCGTTGCTGTCCAGGTGAGCTGTGGCGGTGAATTCATCCGGCTGCCGCAAGGCCGCGGGTTCCAACTGCAGTAGCCGCCAGGATTGCATCTCCCGCCGGCCGCACAAGGCCGTCGGGCTCTCAGCGGCGGTGGACGAGGACAAAACCGTTCGCGGCAGGACCGTGGCCGTGCGTTCGTAAGCCCGGCCGCCACCCTTGGCATCCTGGTGCAGCTTGATGATGCGGCCGCCGCCCTCTTTCTCGGTGGTGGAGATGAAAGCAACCCCGGCCCGGCGGCCGGTGACAACCCGGCTGCGCCACTCACGAACATTGTGGGGAAAAAGAAGATGCTCGTGAGCCGAACCCTTCAGAATATGCACCAGTTCTTCACGAACGATCTCCAGAGGATTCGAAGTCGGGCCGTTGGCCGCATCCGGCCGCAAACGAACGACTAATGCATATCGGAGGAAAGTGATGGAGGCTCTGCCTGTTTGTCCGAGGTCATCGACGGCTTGGGGAGGCACAATCATTTCCGCATCGAACGAGATAGTGTCTGTCACCTTGTCACCTACGCGATGAAACAGGCCCCGCACATCGGTGTTATGCCCGGCTTCATCCCGGACGCGCAGGGCCGCTTCCAGCAGCGAATAGTTCGCAGTGAGACTCAAAAAGCGGATGGCGTCGAAGAGGTTCGATTTGCCCGCGCCGTTGGCGCCGGCGATGCACGTAAAGGGTCCAAACCGGACGTCAACGCCCACCAGGTTTTTGAACCCGTTCACCTTGAGCCGCGTAAGCATGCGCCAATCGTAGCAAGGAGCCGAGGTTCGCGCTACCCCTTCTTTACCATGGACAAAGCCGCGCCGGAGGCTTAGGTTGAGTCATTAGACAGAACATCGCCTCGGACCGCGAATGGTCGCTCGAGGGAAGGGTGGCGATGTGTTGCGTGGGCGTGAATCTGGGCGCCCTCACGGTGAAAGTGGCGGCGGTGCGGGGCGAGGGCCGCCAGGCCAGAGTGGCCGCCCATTTGGGCCGGCCCGTGGAGGTCCTTAAGGAGTTGCTCGGGGGGGGCCGAGTTTGCCCGTGCTGATTACTTCGGTGTCTCCGGGCACCGGGGACACCTTTCCGAGGTGGCCGCCATCCAGCGAGCGTTGTGCGAGCTGGCTGCCGGTTTTGACGCCGTGGTTTCCCTGGGCGGAGAGTCCTTCCTGGTTTATCTCCTGACGGAGGGAAGAATCACCAATGTCCTGTCGCACAACAAATGCGCCGCCGGCAGCGGCGAGTTTTTCGTGCAGCAGATAGGCCGGATGGGACTCGGCCTCGAGGAGGCTATCCGCCGCTCGTTCCAGGGAAAAGTTGTGCCGCTGGCCTCTCGCTGCTCGGTCCACTGCAAATCGGACATCACGCACAAGCTCAACCGGCAGGAAGCCACGCCGGAGGACATTCTGCGCACGCTGCATGACGCCATGGCCGGCAAGGTCGTTGCGCTCCTGGAGCAGGCGCAACGCGACCTGCGGCGAGTGCTCTTGATCGGCGGTCTGACCCGCAACGGCGCGATGGTGGCCGCGCTGCTGGCGTTGCGGCGGTCTTCGAGGGTCGAGGGTCGAGGGAACGGAGTGCCGCCCCTCGACACTCGACCCTCGACTCTTCTGCTGGCCCTGGCCAGCGCGGAGATGAAGCTGGTAGGCCGATTCACCTGCAGCGCCTGCAAGCTGGCTTGCGCCATTGATCGGTTCGAAGTGGCCGGCCGGCGCTTTCCCTTTGGCGGGCGCTGCAGCCTCTACGAGAACGTCTGGAAGCGCAAGTCGCGGACCGCTCCGGCTCCGGACCTGGTCGAACAAAGGGCCAGGCTGCTCTTTGGCTCCATCGTCCGGAAGCCGGCCTCAAAGCCGCCGCGGGAGCAGATGGCCGCCGCCCCCCTCGCCCCAGGGTCCAAGGTTCAACGTTCAACTCCGATAAATGGCCAGCGGGCCTTCAAGCTGCAACGCTTCCTGCCATCCTCGATCCTCCACCCTCCATTGTCGCCGTCTTCGCCCCCCGCCCCTCCATTTTCGATTGGCATTCCGCGGGCGCTCACAACGCACTCGCTGTTCCCGCTTTACTCGACTTTCTTTTCCGGCCTGGGCCTGGGAGTGGTGCTGTCCAACGTGGACCCTCGGGGTGAACTGAAGTCTTATTCGGGGTTTTGTTTTCCCGCCCAGATCGCGCACGGCGCTCTCCTGGACCTGGCCGAACGAGACGTCGGCCTGGCCTTCCTGCCGCATATCGTCCGCATGCCCCAGGACAACCCCTGCCGCGATTCTTATTTGTGCCCGGTTACGCAGGCCGGGCCCTATTTCCTGGCCAAGGCCTTTCCCGGCCTGCGCTTCCTTTCGCCGGTGCTGGATTTTACCCGCGGCTACGAGGCCAGTTCGGCCCTGGTGGAAATGGCCGTCCAGGAGTTGGGAAAGCCGCGCGGCCTGGCCGGGCTGGCCTGGGCGGCGGCCGTGCGCGCCCAGAGGGCAATCGAGGGCGCCCTGGGTGAGTTGGGACAGCAAGCCCTGGCCCGAGCGGTGCAGGCAGGGAAACCGGCGATTCTGCTGGCCGGTCGCAGCTACAACGCCTTTACACCGGAGGGTTCGCAATCGGTGGGCAAAAAGCTCTCGAGTATGGGCGTGCCCGTCATCCCGGCCGACTGCCTGGCGCCGGTCAGACAGGGCCCTACGGTGTGGCACGCCGCCAACCAGATTCTCAATGCGGTTGCCCTGGCCAAGCAGCATCCGAACCTGTTCCTGCTTTGCGTGAGCAACTTCAGTTGCACCATCGATGCCTTCACTCACGCCATGCTCGCCTCCGAGTTGGGCGCCAAACCCTGCCTCATCCTCGAAATCGACGCCCACACCGCCGACGCCGGGGTGCAAACCCGCCTCGAGGCCTTTCTGGATATCGTCCCTAACTATCGAGAAACGCAAGTCAGCCCCTGCCTGCATCGGCCAACTCCTCCACATCAGCCTCCTTCGCCAACCCGGCGAAATCGCCGGCTTCTACATGATTCGCGGCGGCGCCCCTTGCGTCAGCGACTCCTATATGGGGTACTTCGAACGCTTCATCACCGAGCAGCGCCTGCCGGACGTTTTTCTCCTCAACCCCGGCGCCGACAATGATTATCTTGGCTTCGGCGCCGCCACCCTGGGGCACCATCTCTCGCCCGCGATTGTTTTGGCCGACATCCTCGTCGAAATCGAGCATGTGCTGCGCGTGGTCGGCGCCCCTGGCGGTCCGCAGCGGCTGCGGCAGGAGTGGCAGCAGTTTGCCGAGGCGACCGCCTCGCTCGACCAGTTCCAGGCGGAGCTGCCCCAATTGGTCCGGCGCCTGGCGGCCCTGCCCCGGACGCGAACTCCTTCGACCTGCCCCCGGGTTGTGGTTACCGGCGACTTCTTCACTCGGTTCAGTCCCTTTTTCATGGAAGGGGTCGCCGAGCTTTATGCCGGACGCGGCATCATTCTCAAGCCCGTGGATCTGAGCGACCTCTTCCTTTACGGCGCTTATCACGGCGTCGCCCAGACGGCCGGCAATTGGGGACTCAAGCCGGGCGGCCTGGCGCTGGCCAGGGCCTGCACCCGCATCTTCCAGCCGGACGGAAAGGATTACTTGCGCAAGTGGGCCGGCTACCAGGCCGAGCGGTGGTACGAACAACATTACCGCGGTCTGTTCCTGGAAACCGGCCTGCTGGTGGCCGGGCCCAACGAGGTCTCCTCGCTGTTCGAGAAAGCGGCCCAACACGTCTCGCCGGCCCTCTACGGTGAAACCATCCCGACCATCGGCAAAGGGCTCGCCGCCGACAGAGAGGGCTATGACGGGATCATCGTCATTGGGCCGTTCAATTGCCTGCCCTACCGAATTTCCGAAGCCATCCTCAAGCCGCTGAGCCTGCCGCGCGGCACGCCCATCCTGACATACGAAAGCGACGGCTACGCCGTCTCGCCCTCCTTTCTCCGGCAAGTCGAGGTTCACATCCAGCAGGTCCTCGACAGGTCATCAGGCCAAGCTAATATGCTTCGCAATGGCAGCGGAACCTGATCTGATTCGAGGAGATGGGCGTACAACTGCCGAGGCAAATTGCGGCGCAGAACCCTTGGCATCGCTCACTCGCCGTAAAATCCGCGTGTCATGGCGGATTTCAAACGGATGATTTCTGCGGGATCTTCGGATTCAGCCAATCGGTCCGCCAACTCACCCAACTCTTGAGCAGTGGTCAGTAAGTGTTGAACATGCTGGCCAGCAGGATGACCTCGGGATGGGCCGCCGCCAGCTTGGGCAGGATGAGGCGGATGCGCGAGCGGTAGGCGGCCAGTTTTTCTCTCAGCGGACGCAGGTCGTCCACCTTGTCCCACTGGAGCTTCTTGAGATCCAGCACCAGGCGGCTCTTGCTCCGCGCCAGCGAATCACGGATTCGCTGGCCCAGGCTGGCGGCCTCGGTGGAGGAAAGGGCGCCCTCCAACCGCATCCACACCTGCTGTCTGGCGTGTTGCAGCTCAACCTGCACGGAAAGGTTGGGAAACGCGCTTTTGCGATGGAGTTCCTCCCACAGGTCATAGCCGGCCCAGCGCTTGGCGGGCATCCGATAGGCTGTTCGCATCAACTTGGGATGCTGGAAAAGGTCCAGCTTCAGGGCCAAGCCAGTCCAGAGCGCGGCGCCGACAGCCATCACGGACCTGAGCTGGTCCGCCAGCGCGGGAGGCCCCAGTTCAGCCTGGATGCGCCGCTTCAAGTCCCCAATCCCACGCCGTACGGCCGCGTTGGGACCGAGCAGCCTTCCCGCCAGAAACGCCGGGTAGGCCGCCCTCAACTCCTTGGCGTAATACTGGGCTTTCTGGCGCAAGAACCCATTCGGCGAGTGCTTGAGCTTCTGGTAGCCCAGCAACCGCGCCTCCAGCGTGCGGAAAATGCTCGGGCCGAGCCGCTGAAAATCCTCTCTGAAACACCAGCGTTGAAGGTCCTCGATCTCCTCGGGCGAGAGTGTCGGGTGTTTGACCATCGTAGCGAACCCGTCGCCCCGCCGGTAAAAGAGCTCCCGGTCTTTGCTGTACACCTCCTGTAAAAGATCGGCTTTGATGATCCGCTCGTAAAAGGGTGTGCCCGGGACCGGACCATAGATCAGGAACTGCGCCAGGGCCGGTTTGAGACGCATCAGCCCGTCCAGTTCCCGCGCCACCACCTCCCGGTCCTGGTAATCAAATCCCAGGATCATGGAGGTGAGGATCGTGATGCCGTGCGCGCGGAATTCCGTAATGATGTCTTCGATCGGCCGGCCCTGCTGCTTGGCGTAGCCCGAGCGGGTCCCTTCGTAGCCGATCCAGAAGCCGTCAATGCCCATCTCCAGAATCTCCTGGACCGTGTATTGGCTAAGGGCCTTGACGCTCGAGAACGCGAAGATGGACAAGGTCTTGCCGCCTTTCATCACGCAGTCGCGGAACTCCATCGCCCGCTTCCGGTTGAGCAGAAAGTCCTCATCGATGATGAGCAAGACCAACTCCGGGTCCAGGTCCAGGTAACGCTCGGCCACGCGGTAGATGTCCTTGCCCTCGGGCAGGAGCTTGATGTGCTGGCGCGAGAAGAAATGCGACGTGCAGCAAAAATCACAGCCGTTTGGGCAGCCCAGCCCGGCGAAGATTTTGCCCGTGCCCGAGACCTTCCACCCAAATACTTTAAGCCAGCTCACCAGCAGGGGCTGCTCGTAGGGCATCGGAATTCCCGGCTCGCCCAACAGTCGGCGGAAGAACCCCACTCCTTCCTCCCGGCAGAAGTAATCGCCATAGGGCCTGAGCGCCTCGTCCTCGAGTACCGTCCCGTAGCCACCCAGGACAATCTTGCTCTCCGGCGCGTATTGACGGATGAGCGCGACGACCTCTTTCATCCGGTGCATCACCGCCAGCAGGAAGGAGACGCCCACGTAATCGTAGCCCTTTTTGAGTTCCCGGATCAGCTCGCCCTTGGACGGATACTGCAACACCACCGTCGGCGCGTCGAGGTTCTGCGCGATGTACTCGAGGGAAAAATGAATGTTGAACGTGCGCGGGCTGAACAGGCCCTGCGCGCGCGTCACCTGCCCATACAGGAGTTCATAGCCCACTGAGGGCGCATCGCCATATTTGGGCCCCAGCGGGCGGCAGACACTGGTTAGCAGGACTTTCTTGCGCATTTTGACATCAACCATCGGTCAAATTGTGCAGTCTTGGCTCAGAATCGCCCAATACTTTGTTGGTATTCGGGTGATAGCCTAAAGGTATCGCCCAACCCCAAATGTTCTCCTGGCATGTCGGCGGCGTCCATGGCACCTTGCACCCATGCCAGATCGTCCGCAGAAACCCGGCCAAACCCTGCTGGATTGGTTGCTGCGCAGGCATCCGGACACGCCGAGAAACCGCGCCAAACAATGGATTCTGGCGGGTCGCGTGAGCCTCGGCGGCGTGGTCAATCGGAAACCCCACCAAAGCATCGCCGACCCCGGCGATGCGCTCCAACTGCGCCCGCGCCACGCCAGCACTCTCGCCTGCGGTTGCGGGTGGCAAATCCATCCGCGCGTTTCGTTGCTTTATCTGGATTCCGCCCTCGCTATCGTCAACAAGGGGCCCGGCCTCATCTCCGTGCCGGCCCCGGACTGCGAGCTTTCCGCGCTGAGCATCCTGGCCGATTTCCTGGCGGGCAAACTCAAGGCCCGCGACCGCGGCGTCGCCGGCAGGTCCTTGCCCCCCGCCTATCGCCGACTGCAGCCCTTGCCCGTTCATCGCCTTGACCAATATACCAGCGGCGTCTTTTGCATGGCCACCAGCCCGGTTGCGCGCCGCCACCTCATCGAGCAGCTCAAAGCGCACACCATGACGCGGGAATATGTGGCCTTTGTGGAAGGCCGGCCCGACACCCCCAAAGGCGCCTGGCGGCAATGGTTGCAATTGAGCCGCGACGAACTGCGCCAGCACGTCCTTTCCGAAACGCAAGCCAAGGCCGCCGCGTCCGAGGCCCTTGAGGCCGTCACCCATTACGAAGTCATCGCCCAATACCCGCTGGCTGGCGGCGCCCGCTTCGTCACCAAATTGCGGCTCCGGCTGGAAACCGGCCGAAAACATCAAATCCGCGTCCAGGCTGCAAACGCCGGCCTGCCCTTGCTGGGTGACCGCGCCTACAACCCGGCATTTCGCGCGACGAACTCCTCAAACACGCCCATCGATTTCCCGCGCCAGGCCCTGCACGCCGAAGTCCTCACCCTCGAGCATCCGGACCAGCCCGGCAGGCGCATGACCTGGACCGCCCAATTGCCTAAAGACCTGCGCCAGCTCGAAACCGCCCTGCGCTCCGGTCGGCTCTAAACCGCGGGTAGTGTGTGTGGCATGGAGACCAGGCTGTCCAGGAGTTTGCAGGATTTCCAGCCCAAAGTGGCGTGCCCGGCTGCAACCGCAAAGCCGTTGTGTAACCAAGCCGACGACAAATGTCATCTCCGGCTCCAGCGGCACCCACACCCCAGCGTTTTTCGTGGACGCCCCTGGCGTGCTGCGCTACGATGTTTTCTGGGTGAACACGCTGACTTCTTCGGAAACCGTAACCCATAGGCAGCGCACGCACGTGGCGGTGACCTGCGAGGGCGCCAATGGTGAGGGGCCTTGGGACTTCACCGTTGGGGCGACTCTCAATATGACTTTCCCGCAGCCCAGCGGGAGCCAAGGCGGGTACCTCACGGGTGACACCGACGAGGTGGCCGTTTGGAGCACGGCCTTGTCGGTCGATCAAACCATGTATGAATATGACTATGCAACATTGTGAACCTCGACAACCCGGCGGTCCGGTGAGCCGGCAGGGCTTCTGGCAGGCCGGCGCCGAGTGGCAGGGCAGCCGGGCGCGGAATCGCTTTGGCCGCCAGGCCGCCTTTACGCTGATTGAACTGCTGGTGGTGATCGCCATCATTGCCATTTTGGCGGCGATGCTGCTGCCAGCCCTGAGCAGGGCCAAGGCCCGGGCGCAGGCGGCCAGGTGCATGGGCAACGCCAAACAGCTCATCGATGCGATGCACATGTACACGACCGACAACAATGACTACTTTCCGCCCAACCCGGACGATGGCCAGAATGCCGTCGGCTATGAATGGTGCTGCGGCGACGTGGAAGGCGGCATGCCGCCGGGCGCCCCGCCGATCGGCCCGGACCTGTGCAATCCCAATGATCTGCTCGACCCCGCGCGGGACCTGCTGGGCCCTTACATCGGCCGGGCCATCGGCGTCTTCAAGTGCCCCGCCGATCCACGCTATGGAAAATACGCCGGCCCCGACCCGAGCCAGGCCGGCACCATCATTCCCGCCGTCCGCAGCGTCTCCATGAACCAGGGTATCGGCACGATCGACCCGGTTTACTATCGCGGCGTGGGCAGTCATGGAGGCAAACCGGCCCTGCCGACGACCGGCCCGTGGTTGACCGGCAACTTGACTTGGGCCTATAGCGTCTATGCGACTTTCGGCAAGACCTCGGATTTTGGCCGGGCCAGCTCGGCCAATATCTTCTGCCTGGTTGATGAAAACCCCTGGAGCATCAACGATTCCGGCTTGGCCGTCATCGCCGGGCAGAAAGCCGCGGTTGACTTTCCCAGCGACATGCACGCCGGCGCCTGCGGCTTCTCTTTCTGCGACGGCCATGGCGAGATCCACAAATGGAAAAGTGACTTCTTCCATCTCACGGCTTTGGCCACCAGAAAGAGCGCCCTTACCGCCTTGGAGCAAGCGGATTGGTTTTGGGAAGCCTCCCACGCCACGATCAACACCCGGACGCCGGGCAGCCTTCCCTGACAAGCGGCCGCCACATAACACGCGCATCGATTTCCCGCGCCAGGCCCTGCACGCCGAAGGGCTCGTGCAGAAACTTGGGGTGGAGCGTGAAGCGTGAGAGCGTGAAGCGTGAGAGCGTGGAGCGTGACAAGTGCTGCGATGCCCTCACGCTCTACGCTCCCACGCTCCCACGCTCCACGCTCTGTCCGCTCATCGCCCTGCCGGCCAGCCAGCCGGTCGTCCAGGCAGCCTGAAAATTGAACCCGCCAGTAAGACCGTCAATGTCCAGCAGTTCGCCGCCAAAATAGAGGCCCGGGCAAATCCGGCTCTCCAGGGTCTTGAAACTCACTTCGCTTAAGCGCACGCCTCCGCACGTGACGAACTCCTCCTGGTTAAGGGTCTTTCCGCTGACCTCGAGTTCGGTCAGGCGTAGTTGTTGGACAAGCCGATGGCGAGCCGAGCGCGAAAGTCCGGCCCATCGGGTTTCGCCGCCGATGCCGGCCGCCAGGACGAGGTTCTGCCAGAGCCGCGCGGCAAGGGGCGGCAGCGGGGTACTGACCACGAACCGGGCGGGTTGCGCACGGCGACGGGATTCCAGTTCCTCGGCCAGCCCCTGGGCCTCGAGGTGCGGCAACCAGTTGAGCCGCAAAGGGAAGTGGTAATCCCGTTTATGCAACGCCCGCGCACCCCAGGCCGAGAGCCGCAGAATGGCCGGCCCGCTCAGGCCCGAATGGGTCAGCAGCACCGGACCCCGTTCGCGCAGCCCCAAGCCGGGCAGCGACACCTCCACGGAAGCCACGCTGATTCCCGCCAACTCCCGCACCCAGGCGGCGGCGATCTGAAACGTGAAAAGCGAGGGGACCGGCGGCTCCAATGTGTGGCCCAGCGAAACCGCCAGTCGCCCGGCGGCCGGGACGCGGCACCCTCCCGTGGCCAGCATCAGACGCTGGCAACCGAACGTTCCGCCTTTGTCAAATCCCAGCTCGAAGCCGCCTTCGGGGCGGCGGCTCACCTGCTCGAGCGCCCGGTTGGCGACGAGTTCAACCCCTGCCGCTTGCGCCGCCCCCACTAGGCAGTCGATGATCGTCTTCGAGGAATCCGTCACCGGAAACACGCGCCCATCCGCCTCGGTCTTGAGTTTGACACCCCGCGATTCGAACCACGCGATGGTGTGACGCGGTTGAAAGACTTGGAAGGGCCCCACCAGGGCCTGTCCGCCGCGCGGATAATGGCCGCTCAACTCGCGGGGCTCGAAGCAGGCCTGGGTGACGTTGCAGCGGCCGCCCCCGGAGATGCGAACCTTCGAGAGAAACCGCGGGCCTTTCTCCACCACGCTGAGGTTGACCCCCGGGCAAGCCTCCGCGCACGTGATGGCCGCAAAAACCCCGGCGGCCCCGCCACCCACCACGACGATCTGGTGCTCTCTCATAACTCCCATTCCTCCCATACCTCTCATGGCTTGCCAAAGCCATCTTGCCAGCAGCGCCCCTGGCCCGGCAAACCAAATCGGACTCCTTCCAGCCCAGCGGACGCATCTTCCAAATTTCATTAACACCGGCCCTTCAGGGCTTGTCTTTACCCACATGTCCAGAGGAGATGGTTGAGAGGAACTGATTGATGCACACCGCCTGGATTTCGGGCTTTCCTACCGCCGCCGGCGTGCGCCAAGGGCCGAAAACCCCGTAGGGGTGACCTGTCTATAGGCGGACCGCGACCCACCACCGTTCTTTTTGTTTTTCAGCGGCGCGGCGGGCGTGGAATCCGACAGGCGGAACAGGTGGTCATGTTTTTAACAGGCAACGGAGGAATCAGAGCTTTTATCTCCGTTCTCTCTGTTTTCTCCTGTTCAGTTTCTGACCACTTATTTAGTGAACACCACACTAACGACCCGCCAATTCCTGCCAGCGCTCGTATAATCGCGTCACCTCGCCCCGGGCACCCTCCAAATCGGCGATCAGTCCGTGTGCCTCCCGCGAGCGCGTGGCGTGGAACTCAGGATCGTTCAAGGTCGTTTCCAGTTCCCGGACTCGAGCTTCCGCCGCTAAAATGGCGGCTTCCATCCCTTCCAGTTCGCGTTGTTCCTTGAAGCTGAGTTTCCGCGTCCCAGCCGCCTTGGGCGCGCTCACAGTCTCCGGTTTTCGGGCCGGGGTTTTGGCGATGCTCGCCCCAGCCCCCTGGCCGGCATCGCGCCCCTTCTTCTTCTCGAGGTAATACGAATAGTTGCCCGGTTGCACGAACAAGCCGCCCTCCTCGAAAGCGACAATCTGGTCGCAGATGCGGTCCAGGAAATAGCGGTCGTGCGTGACAAAAATGACGGCCCCGGGGAACTCGCGCAGGAAACCCTCCAGCCACAGAATGGATTCGGCGTCCAGATGGTTGGTCGGCTCGTCCAGGAGCAGCAAATCCGGCTGCGCAGCCAAGGCCCGGCACAGGGCCACACGCCGCTTTTCGCCTCCGGACAGCGGTCCGACCAGGCCATCGAGCGGCGGCGCTGCCAGCGCCGACGCGCTCGCATTGATCCGGGCCTGCAGTTTCCAACCGTCCGCGCTCTCGATCCGGTTGAGCAAAACCGCGAGCTCCGCGTCCGTGCCCAGCCCGGATTTATAGCGCCGCAACCACTCCATCAGGTCTGCCGCGCCTGCCTCGATGTTTTGTCGCACAGTCAGATTGCCGTAAAGCCTTTCAGGGGATCAAAGGAAAATTTGCTGGGATTATTTGGTTGACAAGTTCCATGTCCTCTGTCAGAAGATGCCATCGTGGGACACAATCTGACTTTTTCCGCACGTTGCCGTTCTGCCGGAGCTCGCTGGCAGAAGGACGGCGTTGAGGAGAGATCGCAGCTTGCGGCCTCGCAGAAACAGTTCATAAAACAACCTAGACCTATGCGCAAAAACATTCTCACAGCAGCGGCCCTGTTGACCGGGGTCATGACGGGCTCAGCAACGGTGACGGTCCAGGGCTGGTGGCATCTGGACAGCAGCCAACCCATCACCGACTCAAGCGGGAACAGCAGGACCTTCGGTTCTGCCTACTCGACCGCTCCCGCTACGGGCGGCCAGTTCGCCGGCCTCGTGGTCAACAACGGCGCGGGTGGCCCGTTGGGCGCCAGCGGCTGGACCAGCACCCAGTGCATCCAGGTGGGGGTGGGGGTCGGAGCCAAACGCCAGAGCGCGATGTGGGGGATCGGCTACAACCCGCCGGCCGACAACTACGGCATCGAGATCTGGGTCCTGCCCCAGGGCAACGGAATCGCCGGCGGCAGCGGCGGTTGGATTTTCTCTTCCGGTCAATCCGGCGGCGTGGCGCTGCGCATCAATAACCCGAGCGGCAGCCCCGATTTCGACGGCACACAATACATCGACGCTTTCGTTCTGGGCGGTGGCCCCGCCATTGGAGACCAGGCGATAATCGATACCAGCAAATGGATGCACCTGGCGATCGTCAGCAGCGGCGGCGTGCTCACGTTCTATACCAATGGCGTGCCTTGTGGCGCCAGCCTCACGAGCGGCGCGACGACTCCCGCCGGTGATGTGTACATCGGAACGCCCAGCGACAACCAGGCTTACTACGGTTACCTGGACGAGGCCCGAATGTTCACCTTCGCCTCCGGGGCCTTCTCCACTAACGACCTGCTGCTCCGGCCGGCCGGCCCCAATATCGTCGTCCAACCCCAACCAAACGTCTATGTCTGGAGCGGCGGCGCCGCCCCTTTCACCGTGAGTGCAGCGTTCGACTCTTCGATTCAGTACCAGTGGCGGCGCGGCGGCATCCCCCAGTCGGGCGCCACCCAGAGTTCGTACCTCCTCCCGCTGGTCGCCCCCGCGGACACCGCCAGCACGTTTGACTGCATCGTGACCAGTGGCGGCATTTCCGTCACCAGTTCAGTGGCCCAGCTCACCGTCATTGTTCCCAATGCCTCCGACGTCGCTGCCTATCGCAACGCCGTTCAAGCCGAGCCCTCGCTCAAAGCCTACTTCCCCGTGGACAACGACACCGGGACCACGTTGACCAACGTCGCCGACGCCACTCGGCTTCACGATGGCACCCTCGAGCTCAGCGCGACCTACGATGGCCGAACCAATGCCGCCTTCGGCCAGCGCGCGCTCTCGCTCAACTTGGACGGTGATGTCCAAATCCCCAACAATCCTGCCTTCGAGTTTGCCAGCGGATTCGGAACCATCGAAGCGCTGGTGAACCTGAGCCAGGCCTTGTCCACCGACCCGACGATCTTCGCGGAAGCTAACGATGGCGGCCTCGGCAGTTATTATGCGATTCGCGCCAGTGCCAATGGCAACAGCCTGCTGTACGACAATTTCAACGGCGTCGACCCCCAGTTGAGCTGGCCCGTGCCTGGCGGGCTGATTGGCAAGCTTTCGCATCTGGCCGTGGTGATTGACCATCTCACGAACGTGACGGCATACGTGGACGGCCAAAACCTTGGCACTAATACTCAGAGCCTGGCCGGGTTTGGCCCGGGCCCGGGCTCGCCAGCCTGGATCGGGTCTATGGGCACCAGCGTTACCGACAACCGCTGGGCCGGCACGATTGACGAATTGGCCGTCTATGGCAGCGCCTTGTCCCAAGACACCGTCCAGATCCATTACTCGACGTTGGTTTATGGCACCAACACGGCCGGGCCCTCGATCGTCAGCCAGCCCCCTTCCAAGACCGTGTTTGCCGGCGCCTCCCCGGTGCTGCTGGTGCGGGCTGCGGGCACGTTGCCACTGAGCTACCAGTGGACCACCAATAGCGTGGCGATTCCAGGAGCCACCAGCCCCGCGCTGGCCCTCTCCAACATAACGACAACCGCGACCTACGGCCTTACGGTCCGGAATGCCTACGGCACCACCAACACCAGTGTTGTGGTGACCGTCGCCGCGCCGCCTCCTGGCTATACGGCGACGCTGATGGCCGACCATCCGACGGCCCTGTGGCGTCTGGGTGACAGCTCCGGTCAGCCGGCTCTGGATTCCGCCGGTTTTAACGACGCCGCCTATAGTGCCAGTGGGGTCACTAACGGCGCCGCCAGCATCCCCGGTGAGGCCGGCACCGCCGTCACTTTCGATGGCGCGGCTGGGAGGGCGATAGCGCCTTACACCCCAGCCCTCAATCCGAACGGTCCATTGACGGTCGAGTTTTGGGCCAAGCTGAACAACTATGCGTTTTATGTTCCGGTCTGTTCCATGAACCGGCCCGCGCGCGATGGCGGCTACGAGTTCTACCTGGACGGCAATGCAGTCGGTTATGAGTGGCACTCCGCCCCCGGCGGTTATGCCGTGCTCACCGCCGATTTTACCGCACCCACAGTGGGCATTTGGTATCATCTGGCGGGGGTTTACGACGGGACGAGCTACTTCCTCTACATCAATGGTGACCCGGCCGGCCTTTATATCGACAACCCGAACCTGGAAGAAGGTGGCGCCCTGCCCGCCGCCAACCTGGTCAAAGGGTTCTACATCGGCTCCAGAAGCGATGACACGCACTACTGGAACGGGACTCTGGCCGACGTAGCTTTCTACAACTACGCGCTCACGCAGGAGCAAGTCCGCAAACACGTGTTCGCCGGCCTGGCGTTGCCGATCCAGATGGCCCTGGCCCACAACCCGAATGTGGTGGTTGACTCCCAGCCCGCCGGAGCGCCCCATGGCGGTATCAATGGGCCGCTGGGCACTAACGCGCCCACTTGGGTCGCCTCGAGCTCGGACGGCACCCGGACTCGCAAGGGTGTCATGCAGTTCAGCGGCACGGTGGGCAACCAGATCACCCTGGCGGCCAATCCAGACTTCGGCTCGCCTGTCGGCACAATCATGTTCTGGATGAAATCGGCCGGCACCGTCCCTCCTGGCACTGAAGGCGCCATCCTCTTCGACCGCCGCCTCGACTTAACGTCCAGCATAGCAGACTTTGGGTCTGCCGGCGATGTCATCGTCCAGCACGATGACGGCACCATCTTCGTCCAGCCGGAGTACTATGGGGCCCAGGTTCTGCAAACCCCACTGAGCGGCGGGTCTGTGAGTGACGGCCTATGGCACCACGTCGCCTACGCTTATGACCAATCCGCGTCCGGCTCGATCACCCTCTATGTCGATGGCGTGCAAGCCGGCTCGGGAACTTATAAAACCTCTTACGCCTGGGCCTGGCCGGCGGCCCAGGAGATCGAACTGGGGCAGTCTCACGATCCCTACTGGGAGCGGTTTGACGGCCAAATGGACGACTTCCGCTTCTATAGTCGTATTCTCACCAGCGATGAGGTGAACTCGGTGTACAACTCTGACGCCTTGGTGGACACAACTGCGCTCAAGGTTCGGTTCAACTTCGATGCGGCGCCCGGGGGGTTGGCAGTGAGTTGGTCACCGAGCGTGGCCATGCCACAATCCGCTACTGCGGTAACCGGCCCGTATGCAGACCAGGCCACCGGCCGGACCCCGATTCTGGTCCCGCCCTCGGGTGGGGCAGCGTTCTTCCGCGCCAAATCGCCCTAGCCTGGATTTCCAGCGAAGATAGTCTATCTAAGGTTTTTGTCCTGTTGCAAGGCCTCCGACGTGCAACCGGCAAGGTTGACAGAAGCCGGGCGTCGCAGCGGAGCGCATACGCGTCAGGCTAAGTGGTCGTGAACATAAATGCTGCGCGGCTTCAACCGCAACGCGGTTGTGTAGCGAAGCCCAGGGTTGGACCGAAGGGACAACCCTGGGTAGCGGCGATGGAGGGGCTATCAACCCCAACGGGGTTGTGGCCAGCAGGGAACGCAGGCGACCGGTCTTCCGGCCACCGGGGCGCAACCCTGTTGGCGTTGATGGGCATCGCCGCGCGATTTCGCACGGTCTTGCACTCCGGAACGGAGCGCCAGAAATCCCGGCGCGGCGCCGGGACCATGCGCCCCCTTCTGTCACCCTTCCAGGGTTGCAGTATGCTCCCGGCGCCTCTGCCGGAGGTCTCGACTGTGCAAGGGCTGCGCAACCTGGATGGCCTGGCTGAGCAAAGTCTGCGCAAACGGAGAAGGAAATGCAGGGGACTGGGGCCAGTTCGGGCTAATTCATTCCTGGCACATCCTCTGCTGTCGCTAATGGTGGAAACCTCCTTGACCTATGGCATTGCATCGGAAGCACACAATCCAGGCCGGCCGCCGAGGCAGTTGGGGATTCAGTCTGCTTGAACTGCTCGTCGTGATCGCCATCATCTGTATTTTGGCGGCGCTCCTGTTTCCAGTTCTCAGTCGAAGCCGGCAGCGGGGACAAGGGACTTACTGCTTGAACAATCTGCGCCAACTCCAACTCGCCTGGGCCGCTTACGCGGATGACTTTCAGCAAAGATTGATCCTCAACCGCGGCATGTTCCGCGCCAATCCGGCCAATCTTTTTGACACCTGGGCCGCAGGCGACGTCGCCGACTTGCCGGATGAAACCAATGTTGCCTTGCTGGCCAGGTCGCTGCTCGGCCCGTATGCGAAGAATTATTCGGTTTACAAGTGCCCGGCCGATCCTGGCAATCCACGCGGCACGGCGCGGGTGCGCAGCGTCTCGATGAACAATTACATGGGTGGAATCGGCATGGATATCTTTTCGAATCAACTTGCGTACAACGCCCGCTTGCAGGACATACGGCGGCCGGCGAACTCCTTCGTTTTCCTCGATGAGCGAGCCAGCAGCATTAACGATGGATACTCCGTCGTCGAGTTAACGACCAACTACAGCCTGCTTCAGCCGGAGGACATGCCCGCCAACTACCATGTAATGGCCGGAAGCTTTTCTTTTAGCGACGGCCACGCGGAAACTAAACGCTGGCAGTCATCGTACTTCGCCCGCTCTCCATCCACCGCAGGCCCCGGAGGCCTATCCAATAACCCCGATTACATCTGGCTGATGAAAAACACGACCGTGCCGCTGGACAGCGACTGGCCGTAGGGAGAGCCAACTCGTGAAGCCGCAAGGAGTGTCCCATTCCCCCCCACCCCGGCGCTCTCCCCGAGGAGAGGGTGAATCGCCGTCCGTCGGTCGACGAATCCGGCGGTGCGGGCATGTTCGAGAACCGGCCCTGGTTCCCCCCTCTCCTTCGGGGAGAGGGCCGGGGTGAGGGGGAATTGGGCGCCCACCAAAACCGGTTTCCAAAAGCTGAATTGTGCCCGTCGAAGAGCATCCAAAAAACCTAATTGCTTTAACGCCGGATGGCCTTAACTACGCGCCATCCCCCTCTCAGGGCGCTGGAGTATATTGAGGGGCCGGCCTTCCCAAGGTGTTACCCTGTGAATGGCCGGAAGGATCTGCTGCGCGCGCCGCCTGCCCTATCCTTCCAACAATGGCCGGCAAAACGCCTTCGAGGGCCGGGGTCATCCGGGTGCCCAGGGTGAAGGGGTCCTGCGTTTCGATGGCGAAGATTCTGACCTCCCCAGGCATCGGCAGGCCCAACTTCCCGCCCAGGGCCAAGGTCTCACCGACGCCCAGGAAGTGCGGACTGCCCCCGGTGAGCCGGCGCAAGGCGGAGGCGTCCAGTTCATGGATGAAACCGGGCTCGGCCTGCCCGGTCTGAATCGAATCCACGATAAAAGCGGCGAAGTAACCCGTCATGTAATCGAGCAGGGCCAGGCCCATCTCGGTCGTTTCTTGAAGCTCGATGGCCGGCAGGTCCGCCAACTCCGGCCGCAGCCCGCGAACGACTCGCAAACCAATGGCATCGTCGGTGAGGATATCGTTGCCCAGGCCCAGGATGAGCAGTCTCGGCGGCGCTCCATTGGATTCGACTCGCGGATGGCGTTCCTCCGCGCTTCCGAGGGATTCCGCACTCCGCGCTCCGCACTCCGCGCTCACAAAGGTTTACTCCTGCACGAGCTGGCGCACGAGATTTCGCTGCGGGCCGTAGATATTGACCCGCAGGGGTAAATGCCCCGGCAGAGAGTGTGTGGCGCAGCCCAGGCAGGGGTCGTAAGCGCGAAAGGCCATCTCGACCTTGTTGAGCAGGCCCTCGGTGACATGCCCGCCCTGGATGAGGCTCTTGGCCGCCCGCTCGACGCTCATCGCAATGCGGGCGGCGTTGTTGCCCGTCGCCACGATCAAGTTGGCCTTGCGGATCAGGCCGTTCTCATCGGTCTCATAGTGATGGAAGAGAGTGCCGCGCGGCGCCTCGACAACGCCCACGCCGGCCTTGGGCACGGCGGTCGGCAGCCGCCGCACGTCCGGGCTGGTAATCTCCGGATCGTGGACCAACTCGTGCATGCGCTCGGCCGCATAAATCATCTCGATGACGCGGGCCCAATGATTGGCCAGCGTATGGTGCGCCGGCTTGCCGCCCAGCGTCTTGTAAAACTCCTCGTAAGCGGCCTGGGCCTTGGGTGTGGCCATGCCGTCGGCCGCGTTCAGGCGCGCCAGCGGCGCCACCGAGTAAATGCTCGTGTCCGGCCCTTCGACGAAGCCTTTCCAGCCGCGCGGCTTGAGGAAAGTGAACTTCATGTAACTCCACGGCTCGACGTGCTCAGCCACATAATCGAGATACTGCTGCGCGGCGAACTTGCAGACCTCGCTGCCATTGCAATCCACGACCCGAATTTTGCCGTCGTAGAAGTTCACTTTGTTGTGCTCGTCCACCATTCCCATGTAACACGTTTTGTGCGTGTAAGCCTCGGAAACGATGAACTTGAGGTACTCGGGGTTGGCCAGGACAATCTTCTTGAACACCGCCAGCGTCCACAGGGCGAAGTCGAGCCCATCCTGGGCCAGTTGCTGCAACTGGGGCAGGTCTTTGGGATTGAGCGCTTTGCTGACCCCGCCGGGCTGGCCCAGAACCGGATGCACGACTTTGCCGCCAAAGTAAGCGATCACCTCCCGCAGCCGCCGGCGCGTCGCGATCACTCTCTTGCCCGCTTCGAGCCCAACCTTCTGGATCACGCCCACTATATTGCGCTGCTCGGGCGGCGCCTCCGGTCCCACGATAAAGTCGGGTCCGCCCAGGACAAACACATGCAGGGCATGGTCTTCGAGCATAAACGTGTTATAGACCAACTCGCGGATCTTGCGGCCCGCCGCGGGCGGTTGGACCTGGTAGAGGTCGTCCAGCGCCTTCGCCGAGGCAATATGGTGGGCCGTGGGGCAGACCCCGCATATCCGGCTGGTGATCTGCGGCATCTCCTCCGCCGGGCGCCCAAGGCAAAAAACCTCGAATCCGCGCAACTCCGGCACCTGCATGTAAGCCCGTTCCACGTCGCCCTTGTCGTCCAGGAAAATGTCGATCTTGCCGTGGCCCTCCAGGCGGGTGATGGGCTCGATCAGGACGCGGCGGCGCTGGTTCTGGGCCGCGGCATTGGCGCGCGCGGCCCCTTCATTCCAGGTCTGTTGAGTCGCAGAGTTCATAAGTCGGTTCTCCCATTCACAACCCGGCCTTTGCGTCCCTGGCCGCCGGCAAATCCACCTTGCGGCGCAAGAGGCTCTTGGCCAGGCCGTAACGGTGGAAGGTGCCGATCGGGTCCGGAATGCCCTCGAGCACCCGGTTGATTTCGGACTCCTCTTTGGCGGCGATGTCCGCGCACAGGGCCGAGAGGATCTTCAGACCCTGGTCGCGCACGCGGGAAGTCGGGCCAAAGCAGCCGGTGCATGGCATGTTGCCGGCGGGGCATTGGCTGCCGCAACCTTCGCGCGTGGCCGGCCCCAGGCAAACCACCCCCTGCGCCAGGAAACACAACTCCGGGTTGGCCAGCAACTGGTGCGTCCGCTTGAACTGGGAAAAGCTCAGATCCACCGGCCGCGACTGTTTGCGCGGGCATTCCTCGCAAAGGGCGACATCCGGGGCCAGCACCGAACCCTTGGGCGGCAGCTTGCCTTCCAGCAGCGCCCCCAGGGCCGCCTTGGTGATCTTCGGGGTGGGCGGACAGCCCGGAACGTAATAATCCACCTCCACCACCTGGTCCAGCGAGCGCACTACCTCATGCAGCGCCGGCAAGGAAACCTCGCGCCCATCCTCCCCGAATTTCAACTGCGGCCGGGTCCTGGATTCGTTCACCAGTGTCGGCGCCTGCTCGTAGTTGAACTTGAGGATCTGCTCGAGGGCAAATTCATTGGCCAGCCCGGGAATGCCCCCGCTCACGGCGCACGACCCGTAAGCGATGAGAAACCGGCTCTTGCGGCGCAGCAAATGGGCCATCTCTTCCTGCTCGCTCGAGCGGATCGCCCCGTTGAGCAACGTCGCCGTGATCGACTGGTCCGCCATGGCCTGGATGGCCTGGTACTTGAAGTCCATCGCCACCGGCCACAGCACGATGTCCACCTGCTCGACAACCCCGAGAAGGTCCTCGGCCAGGTCGACCACCGTTTCTTCACAGCCGCCGCACGATGCGCACCAGTAGAACGCCACTTTGGGTTTTGCCATACGAACTCGTTTCGGGTTTCGGGTTTTCTCAGGAGCCGATGCAAAATAAGTCAGATTGTCCAGTTTATTTTGCATTGGCGACTCAAGCCGCCGCAGGCGCGGCCTCACCGGCTTGGATCTTTTCTTCCAGCTCCGCCAACTCCTTGTCCCAATCGGCGGCCTTTTGAGGCAGGTCGAGCGGGCCCAGTTTCCGGACCGCTTCGGTCAAATCATTGACCACGCGCTTGACCTTCTCGCCTTCGGCGGCGGAAATCCATTCCAAGCGAACCCGCTCGGGCTCGATGCCCATGCTCTGGAGCAACCGCTGCAGCATGCGGAAGCGGCGGAGCATCTTGTAGTTGCCCTCGACGTAGTGGCAATCCCCGGGATGACAGCCCCCGATAAGCACGCCGTCCGCCCCCTTTACCAGCGCCTCCACGATGAATTGCGGGTCCACGCGGCCCGAGCACATCAGCCGGATCACCCGAACATTGGAGGCATACTTGAGGCGCGACACGCCGGCCAGATCGGCGGCGGTGTAGGTGCACCAGTTGCAGAAAAAGGCCACAATGCGTGGACGCCAAGGGGGGGTGGTTGATGCGGGGGAAGGGATTGCGTTCATGGGGTCTAATCAGCCAGAACTCCGTCAATTTCGCTGAACACCTCCTGGTCCTCGAAAAGGCGCTGCCCGATCGAGCCGGAGGGGCAGGAGGCCGCACAGGTGCCGCACCCTTTGCAGAGGGCCTCGTTGATGGCCGCCTTCTGTTTGGCTTCATCGAACGTAATCGCGCTGTAAGGGCAAAGCGGCACGCACGATTTGCAGCCGGAACATTCGTTTTCCAGGACGTAGGCGGTGTTCGGCTCCTGCTCCGTGAAACCCTTGTCTATGAGGACCATGGCTTCCGCCGCGGCCGCGCCGGCCTGCGCGACCGTGTCGGGAATGTCGCGCGGCCCCTGGCAGGCGCCGGCCAGAAACACGCCGTCAGTGAAGGTGTTCACCGGCGCCAGCTTGGGATGGCGCTCCAGGAAGAAACCTTCCGAGCCGCAACTCATGTTCAAGAGGCGGCGCACTTCCTGGGCGTCGGCCTGCGGCTCCAGGCCCGTGGAAAGCACCACCATATCCACCGGGATGCGGCGGACGAACCCGGCCAGCGTGTCCTCGACACGGATGACCAGCTTGCCCTCTTCGTCCGGAGTCATGGCCCAATCGGTGACTTCGCCCACGCGGCCCCGGATGAACTGGACCCCCTCCTCCAGCAGCTTGTCGTAGAACTCTTCGTAGCCCTTGCCCGGGGTGCGCATATCGATGTAAAAGTTGTAAATCTCCGCCCCGGTGTGCTCCAGCAGCAAGTGCGCCAGCTTCAAAGAGTACATGCAACAAACGCGCGAGCACCACCGATTGGTCTTCTTGTCGCGTGAACCCACACAATGGATGATGCCGACCGACTTGGGCGTCCGCCCGTCGCGCAAGCGCACCTCCCCGCCGGTGGGCCCGGACGCATTGACCAGCCGTTCGACCTCCAGGGCGCTATAGACCCCGGGGTAAACCCCGTAGCCGTAATACGCCATCCGCCGCGGGTCCACCGTCTTGAATCCGGTGGCGACGATGACCGTCCCCACCTCCACTTCCTGAATCCGGTCCTGCTGCCCGTGGTCAATGGCCTTGGCCTGGCAATTGTCCTCGCAGATCTTGCAGCCGCCCGTCATGAAGTTGACACAAACCTCCTTGTCGATGACCGGCACGCGCGGCACCGCCTGGGGAAACGGGATATAGATCGGCTTGCGGTTGGCCAGGCCCAGCTCGAACTCCGCGGGAATGGGCCGCGGTGCCTGGGGCCGGACCCGCAGCAACTCGATGGCCCCGGTCGGGCAGACGGAACTGCACGCGCCGCAGGTGATGCAGAATTCGGAGGGCTCCCGAAATGGGGTGGTCACGCGCCGCCGCATGCCGCGGCCCTCGAAACCGAGGGCGCCGATCTTCATCACGTCGTCACACAGGCGGACGCACATCCCGCACAGGATGCAGCCGCTGCGGCTGACGAAGGTGCTGGGCAGGCCGTCGGGGGTTTGCAGCGGCATCTCGGCGACCAGCGCGCAGGCCTTGCAGTGGTGGCAGGGGCTTTTCTCCCCGCGGACCCGCTCGAACCGGCAGTGGGGCACACCGACCTCGCGCGCCATCTCGCGCAGCACCTCGGATTCCGGGCAGCGGGCGAGCATCAGTTCGACCAGAATCGTCCGGATTTTCAGCACCCGCGCCGAGTGCGTCTGCACCTCCATTCCCTCGCCCACGGGCAGCGTGCAAGAGGTTTGCATGCGGGTTCGTCCCCGTTGCGCGACCTCGACGATGCAGAAGCGGCACGAGCCGTAAGGCGGCAGCGACTCATGCGAGCAGAGGGTAGGGATGTCAATCCCCGCCTCCCGAGCAACCTCCAGCACCGTGCGCCCGGGTTCAGTAGTGATTGCCTTGCCGTTGATGGCCAGCTTGATCATAGTGGCTCCTGGTTTTCCTGATTCATTAGTTGCGGACCACCGCCTCGAATTTGCAGGCGTCGTAGCAGATGCCGCATTTGCTGCACTTCTCGGCAATGATCCGGTGCGGCTGTTTCTTTTCGCCCTGCACCGCGCCGCTGGGGCAATTCCGGGCGCAAAGCGTGCAGCCGGTGCACTTTTCCGCGTCAATGTGGTAGTGGACCAGCCCCTTGCACACGCCGGCAGGGCACTTGCCGTCGCGGATGTGCGCCTCGTATTCCTCCCGGAAGTAGGAAAGGGTGGTCAGCACCGGGTTGGGCGCGGTCACGCCCAATTGGCAGAGAGAGGCGTCCCGGACCACCTCGGCCAGGTCCTTGAGCAAATCCAAGTGAGCCAGGGTGGCCTTGCCGGCGCCGATCTGCTCGAGGAGCTGCCGCATCTGCGTGACGCCCTCCCGGCACGGCGTGCATTTGCCGCACGACTCGTCTTCCAGGAAGGCCAGGAAGAACCGGGCAAAGTCCACCATGCAGTTGTCTTCATCCATCACGATCATCCCGCCCGAACCCATCATCGAGCCGACCTCTACCAATTGATCGTAGTCGATGGGCAGATCCAGATGCTGTTCCCCCAGGATCCCACCCGAGGGCCCGCCGGTCTGGACCCCTTTGAACCTCTTGCCCTCCTTGATCCCGCCGCCGATGTCGTAGATGATTTTGCGCAAGGTCGTGCCCATCGGCACCTCGACCAGCCCGGTGTTGTTGACCTTGCCCACCAGCGAAAAGATCTTCGTGCCCTTGCTGCCGCCCCACGGGTTGTTCGTCACGTTGCCGGTGCCTATCGTCGTAAACCACTCCGGCCCCCGGTTGACAATCAGCGGCACGTTGGACCACGTTTCAACGTTGTTCAGGACCGTCGGACGGTCCCACAGGCCGCGTTCCACCATGTGCACGTGCTTCGCGCGCGGTTCGCCCGGACGGCCCTCGATCGAGGCCATCAACGCCGTCGACTCCCCGCATACGAAGGCGCCCCCGCCCCGGTTGATATTCAGATCGAGGCTGTGGCCGCTGCCCAGAATATTCTCCCCCAACAGCCCCAACGCTCGCGCATCGGCAATCGCTTTATACATCAGCTCGACCGCCAGGGGATATTCCGTGCGCACATAGATAAACCCCTCGTGCGCGCCGATGGCGAAGGAGCCGATGATCATCCCCTCCACCACACTATGCGGGTTGCCTTCCATGAGGCTGCGGTTGGCGTAGGCGCCCGGGTCTCCTTCATCGGCGTTGCAGACAATGTACTTGCCGTTCCCCTCCGCCTTGCGGCAGGAGGCCCATTTGAGCCCAGCGGGATAGCCGGCGCCCCCCCGGCCCCGCAGTCCCGACCGCGACACGGCCTCGATGATCTGCTCCGGTTTCATCGCGCCCAGCGCCTTGGCCAGCGCGCTGTAGCCGCCCAGTCGAACGTAGTCGTCGATGCTCTGGGGATCGAGTTCGAAGTTCGCCCCGAAGATCAGCGGCATCTGGTTCTTGTAGAACGGGATTTCCTCGCGCGTGCGCTGCCGCTTGCCCGTCTGGGGGTCCTTTAAAAACAGCCGCTCGACTTCTTCGCCGCGGAGGACGGTTTTTTCGACGACCTCCTTCGCGTCTTCGGGCGTGGTTTTCACGTAGATCAGGCCCTTGGGCCGGATGGTGACCACCGGTCCCTTCTCGCAGAAACCGAGGCAGCCCGTAACGCGCAGGTCGACCTTGCCCTCCAACGCCCGGGCCTGGATGGCCTGGCGGAAGGACTCGGCCACATCCAGCCCCCGGCAGGCCCGGCAGCCGGTGCCGCCGCACACGGTAATACACGTGCGATTAGGGTCGTGCTTCGCACCGAGCATCTTCCGATACGCCGCCAACTCGTCGCAGGAGCTCAGTTTGGTTGCCATGGCAGTCTCCTTTTCACGCATAGGGCTTGAGGATTTGCTTGACCTTGGTCGCAGTCACATTGCCGCTGTATTTCGCGCCAACGGTGACGACCGGCGCCAGCGCGCAGGTGCCCAGGCAGTTGACCGTTTCCAGCGTGAATCTGCGGTCCGGCGTGGTTTGCCCGGGTTCGATTTGGAGCTGGCCCTTGAGGGCCTCCAACACCCGCGCGGCGCCCCGCACGTGGCAGGCGGTGCCCAGACACACCCGAATCACGTGCTGGCCCCGCGGCTGGAGACTGAACGCCTTGTAGAACGTCGCCACATGGTACACCGAGACCAGCGGGACTTGCGTCCGCCGGCTCACATACCGGAGGGCCGGCTCCGGCAGGTAACCGAGGTCCCGGTTGATGTCCTGCAACACGGAGATCAGCGGCGCCCGCGTCGCTTCCCGGCTCGGCGACCGCCGATCCACCGACGTGAGCTCTGCCATGACCGAGTTCAGCGGCGCCTGGACCGGCTGGTGCGTAGCCAGCGCCCGATCCACAATCGTTTTGAGGCCCGGCTCCAGTTCCGGCTCCAGCGGCAGCCCATGGCCCGAGCCATTGCCCCCGGCCCCGGGCAGGCAGGGGTAGGACTTGTGCTGCACCGGGCAGCGTTCGGTGCACTGCTGGCAGCCGGTGCATTTTTCCTCGTCGACAAAACGGGCCTTGCGGCGAATCTTGACCTTGAAATTGCCGACGTAGCCGGCGACTTCTTCGACCTGGCTATAGCTCAGGAGCGTGATGTTCGGGTGGGTCCCCACTTGGGACATCTTGGGCGTGAGAATGCAGGCGGCGCAGTCCAGCGTGGGGAAGGTCTTGTCGAACTTGGCCATGTGGCCGCCGATCGAGGGTTCGCGCTCGACCAGATAAACTCTCTTGCCTGCGTTGCCCAGAGTCAGGGCGGCATGAATGCCGGCGATGCCGCCCCCGAGGACCAGGACATCGGGATGGATGGGGACCTTCTTGACCTCCAGCGCGCGGTGGTAGGCGACCCGGGCAATGGCGGCCCGCGCCAGGGCCTTGGCCTTGGCGGTGGCTTCCTGGCGGTCGGTATGCACCCAGGCATCGTGCTCCCGAATGTTGACCATGTGAAAGAAGAACGGGTTCAACCCGCCGGCCTCGGTCGCTCTCCGAAAGGTGTGCTCGTGCAGCAGCGGGGAGCAGGAGGCGACCACCACCCGGTTGAGCTCGAATTGCCGGATGTCCTTTTGAATGAGCGCCTGGCCGGGGTCCGAGCACATATATTTATAGTCGCGCGACAGGGCTACCCCGGGCAGCCTCTCGACGTACCTGGCCACCTCCGGGCAATCCACCATGGCGGCGATGTTGTGCCCGCAATGGCAGATGTAAAAGCCGATCCGAACTTCTTGACTGCCGTTTCCTGTTTTCATGAGGACTAAGCTTTGACTTGCGCTTGGCGGCTTTGGACTTCCGGCTGCGGACTCGGGACCGTCCCCGGGCGCCATTTGAATGGCACCGCGGCCCGGCCCAAACCCAGCCCCTGTTGTTCCAGGCCGAAGGCCAGGCCCATTAGTTGCGTGAAATACACCGTCGGCGTCATCACCTCCCCGTATTGAGAGGTCACTTGGGCGTGGTAAGCGTCCAGGTTGAACTGGCACAAGGGGCAGACCGTCGCCAGGCAATCGGCGCCGCGCTTCCGGGCTTCGTTCAGGAGGATATAGACCATGCGGACCCCGGCTTCGGGCACCGTGCCCGTCAGGCTGCCCCCGCAGCACTTGGTCTTGAGGGGATACCGGACCACGCTGGCGCCCAGGGCCTCGAGCAAGCGGTCCATGGTCGTCGGGTTGTATTGGTCGTCGAACGTCGCGTATGGCCGCACCATCTGGCAGCCGTAATAAGGCGCCACCTTCAGCCCCGATAACGGACGGCGGACCTTCTGTTTAACCGCCTCCAGGCCCACGTCGTTGAGCAGCACGTCCAGCGGGTGGCGCACCGGCAACTCCCCGGTGAACTTCAACCCGGCCGTGCCCAAGGCGTGGTCCACAGTCGCCTTCATCGCCGGATAGTCATGCAGGTAATGCTGCGCCTTGTTCAAAACCAGGTAACAGGCGGCGCACGGGGCCAGCATCTCCGCCAGGCCGCTCTTCTGCGCCAGCGCCAGGTTGCGCGCTGCCAGCACGCACGCCTTTCCCTCGTCCACCGCCATGTAGGCAGTCGCCCCGCAGCAATTCCAGTCTTCCAACTCTTCCAATTCCACCCCCAGGTGCTTGAGCACCGGCAACAACGACTCTTCGTAGGCCCGGCCCAGCCCCTTGAGTGAACAACCCGGAAAATATGAATACTTCACGCTCAGGCTCCTTTCTTGGCATCAACCGCATCCAGCATCCGGGCCAGCTCCTGCCGCCCCTTGATTTTCTCGGTGGCCAGCGAGAACCGGCCCGTCTTCAGCAGGTCCAGGCCCATTCGCCAATTCCCCATCGCCGCCCAGGGGTTGGTTTTCAGGAAAAGTTTCATCACCAGCAACATCTCCGTTATCCGCCCGTTCTTGCGCACCATCTCGCTGAACTCCCGCGCCAGCACCGGTATGGGGAACCGCTTGGGATAGATCCCCTCCTGGATGGCCCGCTGCTTGAGTTCATATATGATGTCCGTAATCCGGATCTCTTGCGGACACTGGACCGTGCAGGCGTAGCAGGAGGCGCACAGCCAAATCGTGTGGCTCCGCAACACCTCCCTCTTGAAGCCCCCCCGCGTCAGCGCCATCACCTGGCGCGGCGTATAATCCATGTAGATGCTCAGCGGACAAACTCCCGAGCAGGTGCCGCACTGAATGCAGCCCTCCAACTGCTCGCATCCGGGGACCCCCATCACTTCCTTGCCAAACCCCTTCACCCGGTCCGCGTCATATTTGATTGTGCGTTCAATTTCCATCGCTAGTCGTTAGTCCCTCTTACTCATATCGGTTCAAAGAGAAAAATCTCAACATGTCTTGGCCAATACTTTCCCTTTTTTGTGCCCGCCCCCAGTCCTGGCCCGCCCCCAATTTCGCCCCCCAACCCTCTTTTGTTTAACTTATTTTATCAGCCAGATTTGTACAGCTCATATTATGGACTGTTTTTCGGCAAGATGAAGCGGCCTGCCCCTTCAAACGGCAGCCCCGGCTGTTTCCCCCGGTCCCAATCTCCGCCTGGCCGACAAGAGACGCAACCCGGAGGGTTGCCAGAAGGTAGCCAAGGGTCGCGGCGCCGCGCATACGCGTCAGGCTAAGAGGTCGTGAACATAAATGGTGCGCGGCTTCAACCGCAACGCGGTTGTGTAACAAAGGGTCGGACCGAAGGGACAACCCTGGGTAGCGGCGATGAAGGGGCCGTCAACCCCAACGGGGTTGTGGCCGGCGGGGAACGCAGGCGACTGGTTTTCCGGCCACTGTCTTGCAACCCTCCGGGTTGCCCTTTGAACGCCCAGTGTCAGCGCTAGGATTCACCTGAGTCGAACGAAAAATGTCCAAACTCCAAGCACGCTCCGCGGTGCCAAGTTGCCCTGGCCCTTTAAATCGCCGCACTGGCGCCCGGCAAACCTAAAGTCACGCAAGGAAAATCTCCAAACTCCAGTAAGGCCTCAGTGAAGGCGGGAGTGTCACGGGGGCAGACCCCTCACCCCGGCCCTCTCCCCTTCGGAAGGGCCGAGGGAGAAGCGTGGCCAGTCTCTTGAACTTCCAAGCATCTCTGGTTCCTCCAGCGGCTGCGGAGAATTCTCCCTCTCCCCATCCGATGGGGAGAGGGCTGGGGTGAGGGGCCGGCCGGGGACTCTGTTTCCGCCTTCACTGACCGGTTACAAACTCCAGCCACCCGGGGACCGCCTGCCAGAATCCCCTCACCAGCGCGAGTTTAGAGCAGCCTTGCCTTTTACGCCGTCTCCACCCCTTTCAACCCGCCCCCGGGCGCATCCCACCTTTGTCGACCTCCCCCCAAATCTCATTAACCCCCGCGTCAGCGCGGTGTTGCGCGCCGAGCGAGCGAATGTCAGCCGTTTTAACGGTTTTCGCGCTGCCGTATCTGCCACCCTCGACAAGGCCGCGATGCGCCCAAGGTGAAAAAAAAATCTTGCAATTTGTTGTTGACGGCCCTGGGGCAGGATGGTAAAAGTACACATTGTTTGACGGTGGGTAGTGTGCAACAATGGTGTCCGTTGGTGTCCGAATATGGCAATGCTATGAAAAGAATCGCGATGTTTCTGTCAGGTTTTGTTTGTCTTGGCGCTCTTAGTGGAGTCGCCGGTGATGCTCAAAAAGCCAATCCGTACAGTGAACTCCTCAGCCCAATGGCTCCGGCCGAAATGCCCGCAAAAGCCGCCGAGTTGGTCAAGAAAGCAAAGGCCCGCGATTGGAGCGTCGCTACGGTGAACGTCGTCAAGGCCGCTCTGCAGGTCCGTCCCGCCAGCGCCTGTGCCGTTGTCAACTCTATCTCCAAAGCCGTTCCCGAAATGGCTCCCATTGCCGCCGGAACAGCCGCTGAAGTCCAGCCCAAGCAGGCGGTTGCTATCGCCAAAGCGGCGGCCGCTGCCGCTCCGTCCAAGGCGGCCAAGATCGTTGTGGCTGTGTCCCGAGCGGTTCCCAATAGTTATCGGGTTGTGGCTGTGGCCGTCTGCGACGCCGTTCCGGGGTCCGACCAGGCCATCCTCAGCGGCCTGTCGTTGGCGTTTCCCGAGTTGAAGAAGCACATCGACGATGCCCTGGCCAATACCACCGGCGACCTGCCGTCCGTGGGGGTGATCCTGGACCAGGCTGGTCCCCTGTCGCTGGCCTCTGCCTCCGACCCCACTGACGCCAGGGGCCCTGCCATCGGGCCGCCTTCAGTCCCACTGACCACCACGCCCATCAGTGTGAATCCGGCCAATTCGTCGCCCGTTGCCGCCGGACAGCGCAACTACTCCTCGCCCTGATAAGGGCAAGCTTCAAAGCTGACCTTTCCCGGTTTCCCAGCCCATCTCGAAGAGATGGGCTTTTTTCGTTTGCCAATGCTTGAGATTAGCTGCACTTTCAGTTATGCCCGTTGCGAACATCGAATCCATCTTGCAAGAAGAGCGGCTTTTCCCGCCCCCCAGGAGCTTCTCCAAGCAGGCCCGCATCAAGTCCCTCGCCCAATACCGCCGGCTTTACCGCGAATCCATCGCCTCGCCCGAGGAGTTCTGGGGCCGGCAAGCCAAAGAAGAACTGGTCTGGTTTAAGCCCTGGACCAAGGTGTTGGAGTGGCAGGAACCCTTCGCCAAATGGTTTGTGGGAGGCCAACTCAACGTGGCCGACAACTGCCTGGACCGGCATCTGAACACGGCCACCGCCAACAAAGCCGCCCTGATTTGGGAAGGCGAATCGGCTGGACCCGACAAGCCCGGCGAGGAGCGGACCCTGACCTACCGGCAACTGCACTATGAGGTTTGCCGCTTCGGCAACGTCCTCAAGCGGCTGGGCCTCAGGCCGGGAGACCGCGTTCTGATCTACCTCCCGATGGTCCCGGAGGCTGCCATCGCGATGCTCGCTTGCGCCCGCATCGGCGCCGTCCACTCCGTCGTCTTCGGCGGCTTCAGCGCACAGTCGGTCGCAGACCGCATATACGATTCCCAGGCCAGGCTCGTGATCACGGCCGACGGCGGTTTCCGGCGGGGAACGGTGGTGCCCCTCAAGCAGAATGTGGATGAGGCCCTGACCCTCAAGGGCGGGCAAGGGGACCTGCTGGCCAAGTCGGTCGAGAAGGTCATCGTCCTCCGGCGGGCGCATAATGACATCCAGTTCCAGGATGGGCGCGACCTGTGGTGGCATCGCGAAATGGAAACCGCCTCGCCCGATTGCCCCGCCGAAAAGATGGACAGCGAAGCGCCCCTGTTTATCCTCTACACCAGCGGTTCCACCGGCAAACCCAAGGGCATCCTCCACACGACCGGAGGTTACCTCCTCTACGCCAAGGTCACCGCGAAATACATCTTCGATTTGCGCGACGAGGACGTTTTTTGGTGCACCGCCGACGTCGGCTGGGTCACCGGCCATAGTTATGTCGTTTACGGCCTCCTGGCCAATGGCGCCACCAGCCTCATGTACGAGGGCGCGCCCAATTTCCCGGAACCCGACCGCTTCTGGCGCATCATCCGCAAATACAGCGTCACCATCCTCTACACAGCGCCAACGGCCATCCGGGCCTTCATGAAATGGGGAGACCAATGGCCCAAGAAGCATGACTTGAGTTCGTTGCGCTTGTTGGGAACGGTCGGCGAACCGATCAACCCCGAGGCCTGGATTTGGTATCGTGAAGTCATCGGAGGCAAACGCTGCCCCATTGTCGATACCTGGTGGCAGACCGAGACGGGCGGAATTCTCATTAGCCCGCTGCCCGGCGCCACGCCCACCAAGCCGGGCTCCGCCACCCTGCCCTTCTTCGGAATCACGCCCGAGGTGGTGGACGACAACGGCAACCCGGTTCCCCCCAACAGCGGCGGCAAGCTGGTCATCCGCCGGCCCTGGCCAGGCATGCTGCGGGGCCTCTGGGGAGACCCCAGGCGATATCGGGACGTCTATTGGGGCGAAGTCCCCGCCGCCTACTTCACCGGCGACGGCTGCCGCCGGGACAAGTCCGGGTATTACTGGATAGTGGGTCGTATCGATGACGTTCTCAACGTCGCCGGCCACCGCATCGGCACAGCCGAAGTGGAGAGCGCCCTGGTGAGCCACCCCAAGGTGGCCGAAGCAGCCGTGGTGGGGCGGCCCGATGCGCTCAAGGGCCAGGCGCTCGTGGCCTTTGTCATCCTCAGGAGTAACGTGCAACCGGGCGCCGGCCTGCGCGAGGAGTTGCGCCGCCACGTGGCCCATGAGATTGGTCCCCTGGCAAAGCCCGACGACATCCGCTTGGCGGAAGCCCTGCCCAAGACGCGTTCCGGCAAAATCATGCGCCGCCTCCTCAAGCAGATCGCCGCAGGGGCCGAGATCGTAGGGGACACCACCACCCTCGAGGACCTCGGCGTGCTGGCCCGCTTGAGCCAGGCGGAGGAGGGGTAGGGGAGGGGCAGGGGCGAGTGTCGAGGTGCCGGTGCGCTTCTCATATCCCTCGAAGCGAGTCTTTTTCGGAAGGATCTGATTGAGAATTGACTATTGAGAATTGGTTATTGGTAAATGAACCCGTGCAGCATCGACCCCGGATGCTAATTGCCATTGACCAATTTTCAATTCTCAATTTTCAATAATCCTCAACCCTTCAGGGCACATGCCCATTCGGAAACATCTAAGATGCGGCCGACGCGCCCCCGCCGACACCCGACACTCGCCCCTCGACACTCGCCCCAGGTCTACCGCTTGGAGACAAACCGTTTCAAGCGGGTCATGGCCTCTTTCACATTGGCGATGCTGGTGGCATAAGCGCAGCGGAGGAAGCCCTCGCCGCAGGCACCAAAGGCGCTGCCGGGGATAACGGCCACTTTTTCTTCCGTGAGGAGTTGCAGGGCGAAATCCCTGGAGGAGAGCCCAAACCTGGCGATGCTGGGAAAGGCATAAAAGGCCCCGAGCGGGCGGTGGCAGTCCAGGCCCATGTCGGCGAAGGCGGCGGCTATGAAATTGCGGCGCCGACGATATTCCTGGACCATCTCGCCGATATCGGAGGCGGGACGGGCCAGGGCCTCGATGGCGGCTTTCTGGCTCAGGGAGGAGGCGCAGAGCATCGTGTATTGGTGGATTTTCATCATGGCGTCGATGAGTTCGGCGTGGGCGCAAGCATAGCCCAGCCGAAAGCCTGTCATGGCCCAGGCCTTGGAAAAGCCGTGCAGGAAGATGGTGCGCTCGCGCAGGCCCGGCAGGCTCACCAGGCTGGTGTGAGGGGTGTCGTAAGTCAGTTCGCCGTAGATTTCGTCGGTGATGACGATCAGGTCGCGCTCGCAGGCAAAAGCGGCGATGTCAAGCAGATCGGCCCGGTTCATGACGGCCCCAGTGGGGTTGTTCGGGAAATTGAGCATGAGGACCTTGGTGCGGGCCGTGACCTTGGCCTCGAGCATTTGGCGGGTGATGCGAAAGCCGTTTTCGGGGCGGGTCTCGACGACGACCGGCACGCCGTGGGCAAAGAGGATGGTCGCCCGGTAGGACACGTAGCAGGGCTCGTGGTAAAGCACCTCATCCCCAGGGTTGAGCAGCGCGCGCAACGCCAGGTCCAGGGCCTCGCTCACGCCGACGGTGACCAACACCTCGGTTTGGGGATTGTAGTCGGCGCCAAAGGTCTTCCGGACGTAGGCGGCCAGGGCGCGACGCAGCTCCAGGTAGCCGAGATTGCTGGTGTAGTGGGTCGCGCCCCGTTCCAGGGCAAAGACGGTTGATTCGCGGACATGCCAGGGTGTGTCGAAGTCCGGCTCGCCGATGCCCAGGCTGATCACCTCCTTCATCGTCGTGACGATGTCGAAGAAGTCGCGAATGCCCGAGCGCGGGATGTCCCTGACGGCGGTATTGAGGCGGTTACGGAGTGATGGTGAGCCGTTCATCGGAGTGTTGCTGCTGCATCAGGACCCCATACCGTTTGTAGGTCTTGAGCATGAAATGGGTGGAGGTCGAGAGCACCCCTTCCAGCGGGGCCAGCCGCTCGCTCACAAATCCCGCCACCTCTCTCAGGTTCTTGCCGTCCACAAAGACCAGCAGGTCGTAAGGGCCGCTCATCAGGTAAACCGAACGCACCTCGGGGAAACCACTGATCCGGCGGGCGATGGTGTCGAACCCTCCCTCGCGCTGCGGCGTCACTTTCACTTCAATGACGGCAGTGACCTTGTCCAGCCCGAGTTGGTCTTCGTTGAGGATCGCCTGGTAGCCGCGAATGACCCCGTGTTTTTCGTAATCCGCAACGCGCTGGTTTACCTCCTCCACGGCTAACTCCAGCATCCGGGCGATATTCTCGCGCGGCTCCAAGGCGTTGGCCTGCAATATCTTCAACAGTTCATCCATAATTCACGTCAGGTCAGTTGCGCCGGCAAGATAGCCCTTTCCCTGGCCCTTGGCGAGCAAAATAGATTTGGCCAGCTTCTGACCGATTACTTGGCCAGCGTTATGCTGTGCAGCAGCCATGAAATACACGATCAAGGGCGCCGGCAGCAGGAGCGAATTCATGGCTGCCACTATCGTCCCTGTCCACCATACCGAGCGAGACACCAGATTTCGAGTCATCGAGGGTATTATGGCCCTGGCGTTCATCTGCGGCGCCGTTGCCCTAATGCGGCTGGTCCTGGCAATCCTGGGCGATGGTCCGCAATTCCATTGAGCGGAATCTGCCTGGCGTCCAGAGCGTGGAGCGTCGGAGCGTCGGAGCGTGGAGCGTGGGAGCGTGAGGACCATCGTAGCGCTTTCCACGCTCTACGCTCCACGCTCCACTCAGCGCAGTCTGAAGCCGCCCTGGAAGATGACTTCGGCGAGGGTAACGATCAGGAAGACGGCGCTGACGAGGGCATTGAGGCGGAAGAAAGCCAGTTGAATCCAATTGAGGCTCCGGCGCCGGGCAATCCAGTGTTCGAGGAGCAAGCAGACAAGAATGATGAGCCAGCCGACCAGGTAGGCGATGCGGAACCGGCAGAGCACGCCAAAGGCGAAGAGCAGGCCGCATACGAAAAGGTGCGCCAGGAAGGCGGCCTGGAGGGCGTTCTTGGGTCCCCAGGCGACCACCAGGGAGCGCAGGCCATGCCGGCGGTCAAACTCGTAATCCTGGAGTGCGTAGATAATGTCGAACCCCGCCAGCCAGAGAACCACCACCGCGGCCAGGACGAGCATTTGGACCAGTTCCAGGGCCGAGATGTTGCTGCCTTTGACTGCCAGCCACGCGCCCACCGGCGCCAGGGCAAGGGCCAGGCCAAGGTACAAATGCGTGTAATCCGAGAACCGCTTGGTCAGCGAGTAGAGGCACACCAGCGCCAAGGCCAGGGGAGACAGCCAGAAGCAGAGCCGGTTCAGCAAAAAGCTGGCGCCGACCAAGCCGGCCCCGGAGAGCAGGCATAGAGCAGCGGCGCTGGGCAGGGTAATTTGGCCCGTGGGCAGGTGCCGCCCCGCCGTGCGCGGATTCAGCGCGTCGAATTTGCGGTCCGCAATCCGATTGAACGTCATGGCGCAGGTGCGGGCGCAGACCATGGCGGCAAAAATGAGGCCGAACTTCCGCCACCCGGGCCAACCCCGGTTCTCCCGCGCTGCGATCGCCATCGCGGCCAACCCAAACGGCAGCGCAAAGGCGGTGTGGGGGAATTTCACGAAATCAGCCCATTTGCGCAGAGTGCGGAACATTGGGGTCGGGGGGTGCGTTTCGCTTATTTGGTTAGCCGATCCTAATCCTAATCCTAATCCTGCTCCTAATCTTAATCTTGTTCCTAATCCTAATCCTGCTCTTAATCTCCTTCGTGCAACCCGCATCCGGTTTATCATGGTCGAACAGGCGATTCATCGGGATTAGGATTAGGAGCAGGATTAGGATTAGGAGCCGGAAATTGCCACGCAAAAAAGGGCTTTATTCCTTTTCCTGCCCCCATCTCACCACCAACTCGTGCTCGATGCCCAGATGGTCCAGGACCCGCGCCACCACGGTGTCGGCCACCTGCTCGACCGTTTGCGGTCTCGAGTAGAAGGAGGGGTTGGCGGGCAGGATGGTGGCGCCGGCCAGCAACAGCAACTCGAGGTTCTTGAGGTGAACCAGGTTGAGCGGGGTTTCGCGCGGAACCAGGACCAGCTTGCGCTTCTCCTTTAACGCCACATCGGCGGCGCGGAGCAGCAGGTCCTGGCTGCAGCCATGGGCAATTCGCCCCAAAGTGCCCATGCTGCAAGGGATGATTACCATGGCCTCGGGAGCGTTGGAACCGCTGGCAAAAGGGGCCTGCATGCTCCTGAGACTGTGGACTGTGGCGCGCGCCGGCACCCGCAAGCCTCCGGCCAACTCCTCGGTTATGACCGCCTGTGCGTATCGGCTGAGCACGACATGCAACTCGTGCCCGGTAGGAGCCAGGATGTCGAGCAGACGCTGGGCGTAAAGGGCGCCGCTGGCGCCGGTGATAGCAACAAGTATTCTCAAGCGCGACGCACATTATGGCCCAGGGCGAGAGGAGAATTCAAGGAGGAAGCAAAGGTCCGGAACCGGTTTCACTGTCGTTCGTCTGGTTGTTGCCGCCCCCGGGCGGCCTCCTGAAAATGCGGGAGGGCCTCGTTGGTCCGGCCTTGCCGCTCAAGGAGCAGGCCCAGGTTCTGGTGCGCGTCCGGGTTGCCGGGTTGGAGCCACAGTGCGGTGTTGAAACGGGCCAAGGCGGCGTTGAACTGGCCTTGGGCGGCCAGGGATTTTCCGGCCTGGACGCTTTTTTGGGCGAGGCCGGGTTCGAGGCGCAAGGCGGCGGCGAAGGCGGCGGCGGCTTCATTGGTCTTGCCGGCCATCATGAGCGCATTGCCCAGATAAAGACGGAACTCGGCATTGGTGGGGCAGAGCTGCGCGGCTGCCTGGAACGGGGCTTGGGCCTGGTCGAACTTGCCCTGGCCGGCCAGTGCGCGGCCCAGACCGGTCATAGCTTCGAGGTAATCCGGCTTGAGCCGCGCCGCGGTGGCGAACTCGGCCGCGGCGTTGGCAAACCTACCCTGGGCCGACAAGGCGGTGCCCAGGTTGACATGGGCGAGGGCCATTTGCGGTTGGAGACGGACCGCTTCCGCGTACTGCGCCAGGGCGTCATCGGCGCGGCCCTCGCGCCAGAGGACCCCGCCGAGGTTGATTCGCGTCTCGGCGTTAGTGGGGCAAAGCTGGACGCAATCCCGGTACTTGGCTTCCGCGTCGGCCAGCCGGCCTTGCTTGAGAAAAGACTCCGCGAGGCGCGTCCGGGCCTCAACGTAGTGCGGTTGGAGGCGCGCCGCGGCGGCGAAGCGGCCGATGGCGGCCTCGAGGTCGCCCCGCGCAGACAAGGCGATACCCAGGTTGACGAGCGCCTCCGGAAAGTCCGGGTCGAGCCGGAGGGCCTCGCTGTATTGGGCCTCAGCCTCGGGGCGCCGGCCCATCACCCAGAGGAGCGCCCCATAATCCTCGTGAATCTTGGAGTCCCAGGGCGCCAGCGACAACGCCGTGCGGAATAACCCGGCGGCCTCCTGGTGCTGGCCCAGGAGGTTCTCCGTCACCGCCAACCCATAATAGCCGTCGGCCAGGGATGGGGCCGCTTCGATGACCGCCTTGAAATGAGGGATGGCCTCGGCGCGTTTGCCTCGCAGGCCCAGCCCCACCCCCACGTGGAAATGCGCCGTGGCATTGTCGGCAGTGACCTCGAGGGCGTGTTGGAAGAGCGTGAAATCGTCATGCCAGAATCTGACCTGGTGTTGCGCCACGGCGACCCCGGCGGCAATGGCGGCCAGGCCCGCCGTTGCCAGCGCCGCCCGTCCGGCAGGCCGGCCGTCCAGCGCCTCCGCCGCCGACCAGACCACGGCGATGAAGAGCCCGATCAACGGAATGTAGGTGTAGCGGTACGCCATCGCCTGTCCGCCTGCCTGAATGAGGCCAATGACGGGCACCAGGGTTCCCAGGAACCAGAACCACCCCACCGCCAGCCAGGGTTGGCGCCTGAGGCGGCGCACGGCAAACCAGGAGACAGCCCCCAAGAGCAGGACGCCCGCAGCAATCCCCCAGGCCGGCCATTGGTGCGAGACGGGGTAACGCGTGTCCGGGTGCGGATAGAAGGCGGCCAGGTGCGCCGGCCAGACTGTCTTGCCGAGGTACTTCAAATAGGAAGCGACCGCGTTGGCCAGGCGCGCGCCCAGGGGAAGCACCGAAGTGGTGGCGTGGCTGGCATGTTGCACCAGGTAAGTCACGATGCAGGAACCGAGCGCCAGGCAAAAGAAAGGGATCTTCTCCAGGACCAACAGGCGCGCCTGGCGCCGCGAAATCCGAAATCCGAAATCCGAAATCCGAGGGAAATCCGAAATCCGAAATCCGAAGTGGCAAATCCGAAGTCCGACATTCGAAATCGGAAGTCTGGACTCGGCACTCGGCACTGGCCCGGAGGGTGGCGCCGGGACGCCGAGCTCTAACCGTCCGAGCGGCCAATAATCAAGCAGCACGAGCAGGAACGGCAGCGTCACCAGCATCGGCTTGCTCATCAGGCCCAGGGCGAAGAGCGCTAGCGAAAGGAGGTAAGCCGCCGCCACAGGAGGGCGGAAATCCGAAATCCGAAATCCGAAGGCCGAAGGCCGAAGGTCGGACTCCAAACTTCCCACTTCGGATTTCGGATTTCGGATTTCCTTCGGATTTCGGATTTCGGATTTCGGATTTCGAGCCGCCTGCATCCCGCGCACATACCTGGCGTACGCCATGAGGCTGAGCAGGAAGAAGAAGGTGCTGAGCACGTCCTTGCGTTCGGCGACCCAGGCGACCGATTCGACGTGCAACGGATGCACGCCGAAGAGGGCTGCCACCATCGCGCTCCGCCAGGGGGCGCCGCTCAGGCGCTCGAGCAACCGGAACAGCAGCAGCGTGTTGGCGGTGTGGAAAAGCAAACTGGTCAAGTGGTGCCAGCCGGGCGCCAGGCCGAACAGTTGCACATCGAGGATATGGGAAAGCCAAGTCAGCGGATGCCAATTGCCGGCCGCGATGCCACCGAAGGCCCAGACCACATTGTCCCAGGTCAACCCGCCCAGCACATGCACATTGGCGGTCACGTACGCCGGATCGTCGTAAAGAACGAAATCATTGCCGGGCAGGCGCCAGAACGCGGCCACCGTGACTACGGCCAGGAGCGCGCACAACAAGGCGGGGCGGGGCGTTTGGTTAAGGCGGTCCATCCAACGAGGCAGAGCCCCAGACCGGGTCTCCAATCGAACTTGCCGGAAAGGGCTCATCCTAAAAATCCGAGGCGCTGCCTCGCCGGAGTGCCCTTCTTGCGGACATTGGGGGGGCGGTTCAACCAGAAAAAAAGGCGCCCTTGCGGGCGCCTTGGTTAACGGGTTACGAATGACAAGTGAGAGCACCAATTACGGAAAGAGCAAGCCGTTGGGGCCGTGAGGGGTCTGGGTCAGGTCGCCGGTGTTGCGGAGTTGGCTGCGCAGGCCGGAGCTGCTGATCTGCTGCACGCTGGCGTCGCACAGGAGGAGGTTGCCTTGGGACTGGTGAATCTTGCTGGTCCAGCACGGGGCTGTGGCGGTGGTATTAAAGTTGGTTCCCATGGCGACAAAGGTGGGGGAACCATGCTGAGCATTGCCGTAGCCGTTGTTGATGGTCAGGTTTTGCACCGGCTCAGCCGTGTTGCCGTAAACGTTACGGTCGCCGGCCAGCAGCATCTGGGGATAGTTCTCGTCCGCGTTCAGGCCGACGAAATAGGAGACGTTAGCGTCAGCGAGGCAGAATTGGTTGCCAGAGGCCGCTCCGGCCGAGACGTTGGCAGTGGCGCCGGCAACCATGACCATGTTCGTATGGGGGACGGTGTCCGAATCCGACGGGCAGGCCAGCAACTTGGCAGTGCTCACCTCGTTGGACATCACACCGAAGATCTGGTACAGGTAGGCCGCTGACGTCGCATTTGGGGTAGCCGCCATTATCTGCGCCTGATTGGGCGGGCCGCCGTTGGCCGTGGTAACGATCATGGGATATGAATCATTGTTGTCCAAACCCCAGGTCTTGAAGGCAATGCCGCATTCCTTGAGGTTGTTGGCGCAACTGGAGCGTTGGGCGCGGGCTTTGGCGCGGGCCAGCGCTGGGAGCAGCATGGCCGCCAGGATGGCGATGATGGCGATGACGACTAACAATTCGATGAGCGTGAACGCCCCGGTTTTCTTACGTTGATTCTTCATAAACTCTGCTGGTTCGTTTGTTATGTTGTGGCAGACAGTGGGCGTACTCTAAGAGGCAACCGCTGATACTGTCAACCAGATTTTGCATTTTTTTAGAGCATTCGCAATGCCATCTCCATACAGAGGCGAAAAGCCGGGGGAATCCCGGATTTGGGTTGCTGGGGGCGCGTGATTTTCACGCATTCTGCGTGAGATTCACGCATCTGTGAACAAGCTGTCATCAAGATTGAACATTTCCGAATTGCCCGGGGGTGGGAAATGTCGTCTTGTGGTGCGATGAATGAATCGGGCTCGAACAACGGTGGGGCGCCGCCCGAAGTGAAAGGGCGGCGCCGCAAAGAACCGGTGGCGGCTGCGGGGGCGCGGGTGGATCGGTTGCCGCCGCATTCGCTGGAGGCCGAACAAGGGGTGCTGGGGTGCATCCTGCTGGCCCCCAACGAATGCATGGGGCTATGCATCGAGCGATTCAAGGCGGGCGGGGAGGTTTTCTACGACCTGCGGCACCAGACCATTTTCAACACGCTGGCCGGGATGTATGACGGGCGGGAGGGGATCGACCTCATCACCCTCCAGCAGCGGCTCAAGAACCGGCAACTCCTGGAGGAAATCGGGGGCATCGCCTACCTCTCGACGCTGCCGGACGCGGTGCCGTCCTCGGCCAACCTGAGCTATTATGCGGATATCGTGCAGGAGAAGTACCTGTTGCGGAGGATGATTCGAACGTGCACGGAGGTGGTGGGACGGGTTTATGATTATGAGGGGGAGGTGGATGCGCTGATGGATGAGGTGGAGCGGGACATTCTGCGGATCAGCGAATCGCGGGTGCAGGGCCAGACCGCCACGATCAAGGAGTTGGTCAAGAAAGCCATCACGACCATCGAGAGCTTCCACCAACGGCAGGGAGCCCTGACGGGCATCGGCACGGGATTTCCGGACCTGGACAGAATGACCAGCGGGATGCACGGCGGGGAGATGATCGTCATCGCGGCGCGGCCGAGCATGGGAAAGACCTCCCTGGCCATGAATATCGCGGAGCACGTGGCGATCGGGCTCAAGCTGGCGGTGGGGGTATTCAGTCTGGAGATGACCTCCGAATCGCTGGTGCTGCGGATGCTCTGCTCCCAATCGCGGGTGAATATGCGGAACGTGCGCGAGGGGTTCCTGGCGGAGCGGGATTTTCCCAAGCTCACGGGCGCTGCCGGCACGCTGGCCAACGCGCCGCTGTTCATCGACGACAGCTCCGGGCTGTCGATTCTCCAGTTGCGGGCCAAGGCGCGGCGAATGCACCAGCAATACGGGATCAAGCTTTTCGTGATTGACTACCTGCAACTGCTCCATTCTACTGCGCGGCGTGCAGAGAACCGGCAGCAAGAAATCGCGGACATTTCCAACGGCATCAAGTCGCTGGCCAAGGAGCTGGGCGTCCCGGTGATGGTGCTCAGCCAGTTGAACCGCGAGTTGGAACGTGAGAAGAACCGCAAGCCGCGGCTCTCCGACCTGCGGGAATCCGGGGCCATTGAACAGGATGCCGACCTGGTGGGTCTGTTGTACAAACCCAGCAGCGAGGATGAAGAGGGCGGCAGCGCCTCGGGTGCGGAGGAGGAGGCGGCGCCGGTGAACCTGCTGATTGCCAAACAGCGCAACGGGCCGACGGGGGATGTCGAACTGACGTTCTTGCGATCTTACACCCGGTTCGAAAGCAAAGCTAAACTCAGCGACGAAGACGTGCCCAACTGACCTTGCAATGATAAGACCCACGCTACGCCTTTGCGTGTTGCTCCTGCTCTGCGCCTGGCTGCCGGCCAGCCCGGCGCAGACCCCCGCTAAAGTCGCCGAGGTAAGGATCGAGCACGTCGGCCCCGCTTCCGTCAGCGACGAGCTTATCCGGGCGCACATTCGCGTCCGGCCCGGCGATGCCTACCTGCCGGGGGCCTCCAGTGACGACATCCACAACCTCTACGCCACCGGCTTTTTCTTCAACATCCGCGTGGGCGCCAATCCGACGCCCCAGGGTATCGTGGTCACCTATTTCGTCCAGGGCAAGCCCCGGCTGGTCGGTATCACGTTTAAGGGCAACAAGAAGTACAGCGTCGCCAAGCTCACCAAAAAGCTCAGCTCCAAGGTTGGGGAGCCGCTGGACGAGCGCAAGCTCTTCACCGACCAGCAGGAAATCCTCAAGCTCTACCAAAAGGCCGGCTATCCCCGGACGCAAGTCAAGTATGTCCCCAATCTCGAGGAAGCGCTGGGGCGGGCAACGGCCACGTTCGAGATTATCGAAAGCCCCAAAGTCAAGATCGCCGATGTGCAATTCGCGGGCGCCAAGGCCTTTAGCCAGCGCAAGCTTCGAGGCGGCTTCCTGGTGGGCGGGGGCGCCTTCAAGAAGACCCGCCGGCACTGGATGTTCTCGTGGATTACGAGCCACGGCTATCTGAAGGAGGAAGAATTTGACGATGATAAAGACCGGCTAATGGAGTTTTATCACGACCACGGCTTCATCGATTTCGAGATCAAGGACGTGCAGTTGGCCAATCCGACGCCGCGGACGATGGTCGTGC